>Ga0182743_1000604_pt1 | contig 42818 bp, 38 predicted proteins | sample eDN3rd30CKraftOP_FD_128522 | JGI IMG/M metagenome (GOLD analysis project Ga0182743, IMG submission 128522) | Enriched Organic Plus compost microbial communities from Emeryville, California, USA - eDNA 3rd pass 30_C Kraft OP (version 2) (version 2) ... | reverse complement strand
TGGGTGTTCAGCATGCCGCGCACGCTCGCGGACTGCGCATTGGCGATGCCCTCGACCGTGGCGTTTGCGCTGGGGTCGGGCATCGCCGAGCCCGTGCCTCTCGTGACGTCGACCGTATAGTGAACGTGTCTCCGCTCTGCGCCGTCACGACGACGCTGAAGGGGTTGGCTCCCACGGCGAGCGTGGCGGACGGCGAGGCCGAGCCGCTCGCCACCGGCGTGCCGTTAACGACCACGGTCGCGTCCGGGTCGGCAACGGTCGGCGTCAGGCTGAAGGTATCGATCTCGTTGCCGACCGACACCTGGTAAGCGGCGGTGCCAGGAGCGAAGGCCGGCGAAAGCGAGCCCGCGCTGGGCACGAGCGCGGCGAGTTCGGCATTTGCCGAGCCGGCGTCCCGCGTCACGTTGATCGTGTATGTCGTGACGATCCCCTGCGTAGTCTCGGTGGCGACCGTGAGCACGTTGCTGCCGGCCACCAGAGCGAACGGGATCGTTGCCCCGGAGGCGTAGGTGGTTCCGTTGGCACGGATGATGGTGCCTGTCCCCTCGCCATTGAAGGTAATCGAGATCGTGGAAGGACTGGCCGGCACGGACGCCGAGTATGAAAGCGTGTCCCTGTCGAAGGCGGGTGAGAACGCCACCCCGGGTGCGCTGAATCCGCTCAGGCCATACGGTCTGCTCACGCTGTGGACAGGCCCGGGGAAGCCCGCGGGCGCATTTCCGACGCTATCTTCAATGTTCGTGTTGTCCCTCAGGTTCAGCCCGACCGTCCCCTGCCCCGCCAACCTGTCCACCGTAATCAGGTAGGTTGTGTTGTCGCTGGTCGATATCGTCCAGAGCCGTCCCGTTACGCCGGCACCGAGGACCAGATCGAAATCCGGGCCGTTGACGTTGATGACGGGCTCGCTGAAGGTCAGGCTGAATTGCACCGAGGCGTCGCTGCTCGCCGGGGTGCCGACCAGCGACATCGTCGCCGTCGGCCGGATGCCATCCACAAGGATCGAAGCAGTTGACCCGACGGAGTTAAGCGTCAGATTGGCGGCTTCGCTGCCCGCGTTGAGGATGGTGCCACCGTTCAGGCCCAACGCACCGACGCCAATGCCATTCATATCGTAGTCCGACTCGGCCACTTGGTAACGGAAGCGCAGTTGGCTGGTTCCGGAACCCGAAACGTAAGAGGCCTGCTTCGTCGTCGTCCCGACGACAAGCGATATGCTGGGTGTGCCGGAGACGAAGACGGTTTGGTTCCAGTTCACGAACAAGTCGAGCGATTGCCCTATCCCGAACGTGACATTACCCGGCACCGCTACCGAAACCGTCGCGGGAGGCGCGGCCTGGGCGGCGCCCGTCAGTACCAGACACAGGGCGAAGGCACGGACCAGCCGCGCGGCAATGGCTTTAAACATACCAAGTGGTTCGCAGAATGCCGTGTCCCGGTCAACCCTGCTCCTCCACCTTGTTCCTTGCCCAGGGACGTTGCGGTTGTGCGCTCAGGCCGCTCGATCCGGCGCAGAGCCGAGCAGTTTCATGGCGTTGTCCTTGAGGATCAAGGGCCGGACTTCCGGCTTCATGTCTAGGGTCTCGAAGTCGGCCAGCCAGCGCTCCGGCGTGATCATCGGCCAGTCGCTGCCGAACAGCACCTTGTGGCGCAGTATGGTGTTGGCGTAGCGCACCAGCACCGGCGGGAAATACTTGGGAGACCAACCCGACAGATCGATATAGACGTTCGGCTTGTGCGTGGCGACGGCAAGCGCCTCGTCCTGCCAGGGGAAGGACGGATGCGCCAGGACAATGGGGGTGTCCGGGAAATCCGCCGCCACGTCATCGATGTACATCGGGTTGGAATATTTGAGCCGCATGCCGTTGCCGCCCGGCATCCCGGCCCCTACCCCGGTCTGGCCGGTGTGAAAGAGCATCGGCACGCCGGATTCGGCGATGGCCTCGTAGAGCGGATAGGCGCTGCGATCGTTGGGGAAGAACCCCTGCATGGTCGGATGGAACTTGAAGCCCTTGATGCCGAACTCGGACACGAGCCGGCGCGCCTCGCGCGCTCCGAGCTTCCCCTTTGCCGGATCGATCGAGGCGAAGGGGATCAGCACGTCGCTGTTGGCCGCGGCGATTTCGGCAACTTCCTCGTTGGCATAGCGGCGGTAGCCGGTCTCGCGCTCGGCATCGACCGGAAAGATCACGCAGGCGATGTTGAGGGCGCGATAGTGCGCGGCCGTCTCCGCCATGGTGGGCGGATGGCTGAACGAGGCCTTGAAATACTTGGCCATCGAGGCCTGCAGATCGTCATAGCCATCATCAGCGTGGTGGCCGCAGGGCTCCTCGGCATGGGTATGAAAGTCGATGGCGCGGACGGCGGCGAAATCAACCACGGCTGGTGTCTCCAATGCGAATGACGGCCGGGTCGGCATCGTCGTAGAGGCGCGCAACCAGATGCGCGCGGCGCTTGAGCACCTTCTGCTGGTTGAGGTTGCCCTTGTCGGTCAGTTCGCCCTCGCCGAGCGATGCCGGCTCCGCGAGCACTGCCACGCGCGTGATGCGGTTCGATGAGCCGGTCGACTGCTGCCCCATTTCGGCAAGGCGTGCCTCCACGGCGGCGCGCAGCACCGGATGGTCGATGAGCCCGGCGTCCGGATCGGCGCTGATGCCCATGGTCCTGAGCGTCCCGGGGCTGGCGAAAATCAGGGCCCCGATTTCGCTGCGGTCGTGGCCGGCGATGACCAGGTCGCTCGCCACCGGCTTGAAGCCGGCCAGCGCGGCGAGACGGAGCTTTGAAACGTGCACCCACGTCCCGGTCGCCAGCTTGAAGTCTTCCGCGATGCGGCCATCGAAAGTCAGGCCGCGATCCGGATCGTTGCCGTCGCGCAGACGCATGGCGTCGCCGGTGATCAGGAAGCCTTCCTCGTCGAAGGCATCGGCGGTGCGTCGGTCGTCGCGGAAATAGCCGGGCATGACGTTGGGTCCCTTGACCCGGACTTCGCAACGCATGTCCTCGTCGGGCAGCAGCTTGATCTCGACGCCGGGCAGCGGCACGCCGACGATGCCGGCACGTTCGATGACCTCGTGCACCATGAGGTTGGCCGGCGAAGTCTCGGTCATGCCCCAGCTCGATGACATCAATGGCGCGTAACCCTTTTCGGCGACGGCCATGGCCTCGAGCTTCTGCCAGGTGTCGGCAGGCAGCGACGCCCCGGCATAGAAGATGAGATCCAGGTCCTCGAAAAAGGCACGCCGGAATCCGGCATCGCTCTCCATGCGTTCGACCAGAAGCGCATAGGCGATCGGCACATTGAAAGCGATCGTCGGGGCGATGTCGGTGATGTTGCGGACGCTCCGGTCGATGAGGCCGGGCGCGGGCTTGCCCTCATCGATATAGAGAGCGCCGCCATTGGAGAGCATCAGGTTGAAGTTGTGGCTGCCGCCGAACACGTGGTTCCAGGGTAGCCAGTCGACGATGCGCGGCGTGCGCCTGCGCAGGAACGGCCAGACCTGCCCCATCTGCATCTGGTTGACGCAGAGCATGCGGTGGGTCGTCAGCACCCCTTTGGGCGCCGAGGTCGAACCGGAGGTAAAAACGATCTTGGCGAGCGTGTCGGGGCCGACAGCCGCGTTGGCGGCATCGGTAGCGGCAGAGTCTCCGCGCAGCAGTTCGTCCATCAGGATAGCGCCCTCGCCGCTGGTGGCGAGCACCGTCGCGCCCTTGAGCACGTCCAGTGTCAGGGCGGACGCGAATTTGGCGGTGTCGGCGACGAAGACCGCCCCCGGACGCACCTGTTCGACAATCCCCACCAGCCGGCCATGGGCACCCGGGATCAGCGAGTACTGCTCGGCGAGGGGCACCAGGGGAATGCCGACATACTGGGCGGCAAGCGCCAGCAATCCGTGGTCGACGCTGTTTCCGGACAGCACGACGATCGGACGATCCGGGCCGAGTCCGAGCGCCAGCAGCGACGCGGCAATGGCGCGAACGACCTCCAGTGCCTCGCCATAGGCCACCTCGCGCCAGCCCTCGCCCGAGCGTTCGGCAAGGAAAGTCGCTGCGGGCGTTTTCTTGGCCCAGTCGTGCAACCAGTCACTTGTCTTGGACGCAGCCGGTTGGAGCGCGATTTTTGAGCGCAGAATGATGGCGCCATCCGGACGTGTGGACATCTCCACCGCCTGCGGCAGGAACCCCTCCTGCTTGCGCGCGATAATTGCCTGTTGGGTCACGATGCCTCCTCCCTCGCTCGCCGACGGCTTACTTGAATTGCGGTGCGCGCTTTTCGAGGAAGGCCTTGAGGCCCTCCTGAGCGTGCTGGCTCGATTGGGCTAGCGCCGTTGCCAGGCTTTCGGTGAAGAGGCCATCGGCCTGCGACATGTCCTGGATGCGGCTGAGCGCCTGGATGATCATGAGGTTCGAGAGCGGGGCATTGGAGGCGACCTGGGCCGCGATTTCCTTTGCCTTCGCCAGGGCCGCGCCGGCATCGACGAGATAGTGCGCCAGCCCGAGGCGAACGCCTTCCTCGGCGGCAAAGGTGCGGCCGGTGAGCATCATCTCCACCATGCGATCGGCGCCCAGGATGCGCCCGATGCGCGCCGAACCGCCTCCGCCCACGAAAATGCCGCGACGCCCCTCGGGAAGCTGGAAGAAGGCCGTCGCATCGGCGATGCGCACATGCGTCGCCGCCGCCATTTCGAGCCCACCGCCGATGACGGCGCCTTCGAGCGCCGAAATGACCGGCAGGCCGCCGAACTGGATGTTGTCCATCACGCGGTGCCACTGGCGCGAGTGCGCCATGGTTTCCTCGGGGGTACGGGCGACGTGCTCGGAAAGATCGAGCCCGGCCGAGAAGTGTCCGCCCGAACCGGTCAGGATCGCCACCTTCACCTCGCGAGGCGGGGCGCTGAAGAAGTTGCCCAGGGTTTCGATGGTCCGATCGTTGAGCGCGTTGCGCTTTTCCGGGCGCGCCAGCGTGAGGGTGGCGATTTCGGCATCAATCGAAATATCGACCAGGGTGGGTGTGGGTTCCAGGGCGTTCATGCAGCTTTTTCCAGTTCAGCGCGGCGGCAAGCGTACGGCGCCGTCCAGGCGGATGACGGTGCCATTGATCATGGGATTGGTAATGATGTGGAGGGCCGTGGCCGCGTATTCGCGCGGCAGGCCGAGACGACGCGGGAAAGGCAGCATCTGGACGATGCCCTGCCGCGCTTCCTCGGGCAGCCCCTCGGTCATGGCGGTTTCGAAAAGGCCGGGCGCGATGGTCGCGACCCGTATCCCGAACCGCGCCAGTTCGCGCGCCGCCGGCAACGTCATTGAGGCGATGCCACCCTTGGAGGCGGCGTAGGCCGCCTGGCCGATCTGGCCGTCCTCATAGGCGACCGAAGCGGTATTGATGATGATGCCGGTTTCCCCGTCGTCATTGGCAGGTGTCAGGCCCGACATGACCCTCGCCACGACCGAGAGCATGACGAACGTGCCCGTCAGGTTGGTAGCGATGGTCTTCTCGAACGCGTCGATGGTGAGCGTCCCATCCTTGGGCAGGATGCGGGCGGCGGTGCCGATACCGGCACAATTGACGAGAATGCGCGGTGCTTCGCCATGGCGCTCCACGAGCCGCGCTACGGCGGCCTCGGCGTCGGCGCTGCTGGTGACGCTGCCGTTAAGGGCCAATCCGTCGCAACGCGCCGCGATCTCCCGCGCCCGCTCGCCATCCCTGTCGAAGACGCCGACCTTGGCGCCGGCGGCTGCGAGCGCCAGCGCGGTGGCGGCCCCGAGTCCACTGCCGCCTCCGGTCACCAGCGCTACTTTGCCTGCAATTTCCATCAAGTCCTCCTACCCGGCATTGGTTATTTCATATAACTATTATAGGAGCAAGGGCCGCCGGTTGTGGCGGAAAGTGGTTGTTGTTCAGTCTGGCGTTGCGTTCGGCTTCGAAGCCTCGATAATGCAAGGACTTGGGGTATTGGAGAGGGAGAGATCCATGGCGGCTGCCGAGGGCGCGACGCGGAAAAAGAGCCGGTCGGAGATCGACATGTCCTCGATGGACAAGGTCATCGGATATCGGCTGCGGCGTGCACAGCACTACGTGTTCCAGCAATTCGGCGAGCGCTTCGCCAAATACGACTTGCGGCCTTCCGAGTATTCGATCCTGGTCCTCGTGGAGGACAATCCCGGCCGCCGGCAGAACGAGATCGGCGACGTGCTCGGCATCAAGAAGGCCAATTTCGTTGCCCTGATCCGGGGTCTGGTCGAGCGTGGCTATGTGGAGCTTGCGCAGCCGCCTGCGGATCGCCGCGCCCACGCGCTTTATCTCACCGAGGCAGGCAAGGACCTGACGCGGCAGATACGGCAGACTCAGGATGACTTCGAGGCGCATTGCATTGATGTCCTGGGCGGGATCGACGCCCGCGACCAGCTGATGGCACTGCTCGACAGGCTGACGCCCCACAGGCCGCTTTGACCGGAAGGGCAGAGCCGTGGGAGCGGCCCTGCCCCGCCTGCCCTGCTACTCGACGAGACGAGGCTTCGGCTTGACGATGAAGCCGGGCGGGAACGGCGTGCCGGGAGCCGGCTTGCGCTGTCCGTCCACGATCACCGTCGCGCCGCGCTCTTCGTAGAACGAGACCAGGTGCTCGATCTTGCCGGCGTTCGGATACGGGTGGACATAGCTCCAGGCGATGTTCTCGCGCGCCTCGCCCGAGGTCTGCACGGTCCAGTAGGCGCATTCGCCCTTGTAGGGGCAGGTCGTGCGCAGGTCGGTCGGGGTCAGGTACTGGCCGCGAATATCCTGGCGCGGGATGTAGAAGCGCGGCGGCAGTCCGGTCTCGTAGAGGATGCGCGACTGGTGCGTGTCGGCCACGATCACGCCATCCACCTCGACCTGCACGTGCCGGCTCGAGTGGCGCACTTCCACCGAGTGGTAGGGGTTGCGCGGACCGGTGATCTGGTCCTCTTCCTCATAGAGCCCGTCGAGCGCGCGGCTGTTGATGGCGATGTAGTTGCGCAGCGGCTCGGCGTCGCCCTCGGCCTTGTCCCAGATCCAGGCGGCATCGTCGATGACCTTGCCGTCCACGACCATGTCGTAGAAGGCGCCCTCGCCGATGCGCGGGTCGTGGCGGCGCTTGCCATTGGCGACGAAGGCCGAAAGGTCGGCGTGTTCGAGCGGCCAGTAGTATTCGCAGCGGCCCATCCAGTAGGTGTTCTCCTCCATCTCGCGGGCGCGTTCGCGCGGGTCGCGGAATTCGATGAAGAGATAGGCCTGCTCGGAATCGGCGACCGTACGTCCGCGGAACTCAGCCCGGATGCGTCGCATCGGGGGATGCAGCACGAAGAAGGCGCCACGGAAAGCCAGGGTGAAAGGATCGTCCTTCACGACAGCATTGGTAGTCTGGGTCACAAATAATCTCCCTGGTGAGTTAAGCGACGCTGCGCAGGGTCTCGAGATCGAGATGGCAGCGAATCTGGTGGCCGTCCTCGCCGATGCGCCATGGCGGCGCTTCGGTCGTGCAACGGGTGGTGGCGTGCGGGCAGCGGGCGGCAAAGCGGCAGGCGCTGGCGGAGGGCTCGACCTGGTCGATCGAGGCGCCCTTGCGCGGGGAACCGCCGATCTCGCGCTCGGACGCCTTGAGCAGCGCGTCGGTATAGGGGTGGCGCGGGCCGGCGAAGATCTGGTGCGTCGGCCCGGTCTCGACGAGCTGGCCGAGATACATGACCCCGACCCGATCGGCGAGATACCGGACGACGCCGAGATCATGGGAAATGAAGAGGTAGGAGACCCGGTCTTCGACCTGCAACCGCGTGAGCAGGTAGAGGATGCCCGCCTGCACCGACGTATCGAGCGCCGAGACCGGCTCGTCGCAGAGCACGAGTTCGGGCTTTCCGGCGAAGGCGCGGGCGATGGCGACGCGCTGCTTCTGGCCGCCGGACAACTGGCGCGGACGCCGGTCGAGCAGGCCCTCGGGGAAGCGCACATCCTTGGCCAGCGTTCCGACCTCGGATTTTTCCTGTCCGCGCCGCGAGAGTTTCTTGATGGCGCGGCCGAGTGTCTGACGAATGGAGAAGGAGGGGTTGAGCGTGGCTTCCGGGCTCTGGAACACCATCTGCAACGCCCGGATTTCGCCGAGCTCGCGCTGGCGCGTCTGGCCGGCGAGCGGCTTGCCGTTGAGCCTGATGACCCCGCTTTCGGGCGCGATGAGCCCGGCAATACAACGCGCCAGCGTGCTCTTGCCGCTGCCCGATTCCCCGACCAGCCCGAAGGTCTCGCCACGGCGGATCGTGAGGGAAATGTCGTCGCAGACGGTGAGATCGCCATAGCACTTGACCAGATGCTCGACCTCGAGGACGTGCTCCTCGGCGATCGCGGGCACCTGGCTGGCTATCGGGTTCTGGGCGTCCGCGGCGTCGACCCGGTCCGGATAGAGGCAGCGGCTGGAATGATCCTCTCCCACCGCAAGCAGCTCGGGTTGCTTTGCGGTGCAGTTGTCGGTGCGCAGCGGGCAGCGCGGCGCATAGATGCAACCGGCCGGGCGGTTGTCCGGCGGCGGCACCTCCCCCAGGATCGGGGCCACCGGATTGAGAATTTTGTGGTGTTGCGGGCTCGGCAGGCACGACAGCAGCGCTGCCGAATAGGGATGCGCGGGCTCCGCCGTAACTGCCGCGGTCGCGCCGATTTCGATCAGCCGTCCCGCATAGAGGATGGCGATGCGCTCGCACACGCGCGACACCAGCGGCAGGTTATGACTGATGAAGACGATGGCAGCCGCGTATTCGCGCCGCAGATGCGCGATGAGGTCGATCACCTCGGCCTCCACGGTCGCATCGAGCCCCGTCGTCGGCTCGTCGAGCACCAGCACCGAAGGGTTGCCCGCCAGCGCCATGGCGATCAGCACGCGCTGCTGCTGCCCGCCCGACAATTGGTGCGGATAGCGGCGCATCACGGCGGCGGGATTTTGCAGTGCGACGCGTGTCAGCAGATCGAGCGCGGCGGCTTCGGCCTCGGCTTTGCCGACCTTGCGTGCCGCGACCACTGCCTCCATCACCTGCCGGCCGATGCGCATGGAGGGGTTGAGCGCCCCGCCGGCCTCCTGCGAGACCATGGCGATGCGCGTGCCCCGGATGGCGCGCATTGCCTCGAAACCGGCGCGGGTCGTATCGAGCTCGCCGATCGTGATCGCACCCTTCAGGATCGAGGCGTTGCCGGGCAGGACACCGAGAATGCTGGCGGCGAGCGTGCTCTTGCCGCAACCGGATTCACCCACGACCGCCAATGCCTCGCCCGGCGCCACCGAGAACGAAATATCCTCGAGCACCGGCAGCAGGCGGCCCTGGCTGGAATAGGCGACGGAAAGATCCCTGACTTCGAGCGCTGGATTGGTCATGGCGTGGCCAGCACCTTTCTGAGCCGGTCGGCGATGAGGTTCACCGAAATGACGAGGGAAGCGAGCGCCAGGGCCGGACCGAGCGCCGACCAGGGCTGCACTTGGAGGTAAATGCGCTGCACGGTGATCGTCAGCCCCCAGTCTGCCGCGGGCGGCTGGAGCGAAACGCCGAGGAACGACAGCGAAGCGGCCGCGAAGATGGCGTAGCCGAAGCGGATCGTGGTCTCGACGGCCACCGGCCCCGAGATGTTGGGCAGTACTTCGCGCAGCAGGATATAGGCGTTGTTCTCGCGCCGCATGAGCGCGGCCGAAATGTAGTCCTTGTTGGCCTGCCTTAGCGCCGCCGCCCGGATGGTGCGGCTGACCGCAGGCGCGCCGAACAGGCCGATGATGACGATCATGGTCAGCTGCGAGGCGCCGATGGCCGAGATGATCATCAGGGCGATGATGATGGGCGGAAACACCAGCAGGATATCGACCGAGCGCATCAGCAGGTTGTCGATCCAGCCACCGAAATAGGCGGCGCAAAGTCCCACGAGGGTGCCGAGGCCAATGGTGATCACGGTGGCCAGCGGGGCGATGGAGAGCACGTCGGAGGCGCCGGCCAGGACGCGGGAGAAGACGTCGCGACCAAGGTCGTCGGTGCCCATCCAGTGTTCGGGGCCCGGGCCGGTAAGCGGAATGCCGATGCCTGTATCGAACGGCCCATAGGGCACGACCAGGGGCCAGGCCACGGCGATGAAGCACCAGAAGAGGATGACCGCCGCGCCAATGATGAAGCCGGGATTGCCCAGGAGCTGGCGCGCGATATAGGCCCGCTGCCGTCTGCGCTGGGCGGCGGCTGACGGAGCGGATTCGGGTAGCGCAGCCAAAGGAGTGTCGCTCATCGTGCCCCTCCTCCGATGCGGACGCGCGGGTCGAGAATGGCAAGCGTCAGGTCGGACAGCAGCGTCATCACCATGACCACGATGCCGGCCACCAGAACGGCGGCTTCGAGCGTCTGCACGTCGTGCGACGTCGAGGCATCGAGCAGCAGCTTGCCGAGGCCCGGATAGGTAAACAGTTGCTCGACCACGACCAGCCCTCCCATGATGAAACTCGCCTGCAGCAGCGACAGCGAGATGGTGGGCGGCAGCGCATTGCGGAGCACGTGGCGGACGACGATCTGCCCCCGGCTCAGCCCCTTGAATGTCGCCGTCCGGATATAGGGCGCCTCGAGCACTTCCAGCGTGCCGCTGCGCGCCATCTTGGCGATGTAGCCGAAGGAGACGAAGACCACGGGCAGCGCGGGCAGGATCAGGTGGTGGATGGTCTCGATGAAGCCGGCATCGGCAGGCGCCATGGCGTTGATCGGAAACCACTTGAGACCGACCGAGAAGACGATCATCAGGATGATGCCGCTGACGAATTCGGGGATAACGGTCAAGGTCGCGCCGCCCACCGAGATCAGCTTGTCGATGGGTCCGCCCTCGTTCATCGCTGCGGCGATGCCGGCAGCGATCGAGGTGGGAATGAGGATGACCAGCGCCACCGCGGCAAGCTTGAGCGTATTGCCGAAGCGCGAGAGCACGACGTCGCGAACCGGCTGGTCGAGGCTTGCCGAATGCCCCCAGTCGCCGCGCAGGAAATCGAGGAGCCAGGTGAAGTAGCGGATCCAGACAGGCTGGTCGAGGCCGAGCTGGCTGCGCAGCGCAGCGTATTGCTCGGGCGTCGCCTGGCTGCCGAGGATCGTGGTGGCCAGGTCGCCGGGCAGCAATTGCACCAGTGTGAACACCAGCGCCGATAGGATCAGCAGCATGGCCCCTATGAGGGCGAGCCGTCGGAGGAGAAAGGTCAGCATCGGCGTTTCGCGCGAGGAATGCAGGAGGGGCCGGCCGGCGGGCCGGCCCCGATGCTCATCAGTATCAGGCGTCGAGCCAGGTGCCGGTGAGGTCGAGCTGGGAAGCCGGACCTGCCGGGAAGCCCTTGACCTTCTTGTTCACCGGACGCCGCGTCTGGGCGAAGTAGCCGATGATGGTCGGGGTATCCTCGTGCATGATCTTGGCGGCGTCGATCGCCAGCTGGCCGCGCTTGGCCACGTCGATCTCGCCGTCAAAGGCCTTGGCCGCAGCGTCGAACTCGGCGCTCGAATACTTGCTCTCGTTGAAGGGAGCACCGGTGAGGTAGGCGGGGGTAATCATGGCGCCGGGGGTGGCACGCTCGCCCCAATCGGTCGCACCGAACGGCACGCTCAGCCAAGGCTGGTTGGCGTCGGCGCCGTAATACTCGGCCTGCGACTTGAGATCGAGCGTGATGTCGAACCCGGCTTCCTTGGCCTGCGACTGCACCAGCTGCAGGTATTGCGGAATGTCCGCGTATTGCTGGGAGGTCAGGGTCAGCTTGAGGCCATCGGCGTGGCCGGCATCGGCCAGAAGCTGCTTGGCCTTGGCGATGTCGCGGACGCGCTGCGGGATGGCCTCGTTGACCACCGCCGATTGCAGGAAGGCCGGAGCGAAGACGTGGTCGTTTCCGAGATCGGCCGCACCGCTATAGATGGTGTTGACGATCGCCTGGCGGTCGATGGAATAGGCCAGCGCCTGGCGGACGCGCTTGTCGGTGAAGGGCTCGGTGTCGACCTGCATGCGGATCGAGTTATAGGCGCTCGAACGCGCCGAGAGCACTTCGAAATCCGGGTTGGCGCTGATCGCGAGCACCGCCGAGCTTGCCAGCACCGGCAGGGCATCGACCTGCCCGCCCTGGAGGGCGAGGGCCATCGACTGGTCGTCGTCGAAGAAGACGATTTCGAGCCCATCCAGGTGGATGTTGGCGGCGTCCCAGTAGTCCGGGTTCTTCACATAGCTGGCGCCCCGGTCGGCCGAGTATTCCTTGAGCAGGAACGGCCCCACGCCGCCGACGGTCCCCTTGGCGAAGTCGCCCTGGGTGTAGCCCTTCGGGAACCAGGCCGTCGCGCCGTAGGAAACGATGTACGGGAAGTCGACATAGGCACGGTCGAGGTGGAAGACCAGCGTCTGGTCGTCGGGCACTTCGTAATTGCCATGCGAGAGGATGCCGCGATAGCCGGAAACGGTCGGCGACGGGCTGGCCGGATCGAGCAGGAGATCGAGCGCGGCGGCAATGTCGTGGGCGGTGAAGGCTTCGCCGCTGATCCACTTGGTCGGGCGGAACTTGAAGGTCCAGACCGTGGCGTCCTCGTTGGGCGCCCAGCTTTCGGCCAGGCCAGGAGCGAGCGAGCCGTCCGCCTGCAGGCGGCCAAGCGGAGGCAGCACGGGCTTGAGCACGAAGCCTTCGCTGCGGCTGCGCGAGGTCAGCGGATCGACTACGCCGCGCGGGCGGGCGATACCGAGCTTGAGCACGCCGCCCTGCTTGGGGGTTTCCTGGGCCAGGACCGACTTGTCGAAGCCGAAAAGCCCGCCCAGCAGGCCCAGGGACAGCCCCAGCGCAGAACCGCGCTTGAGCACTTCACGACGCGACAGCGCGCCTGACTTGACGTCATTGCGGAGCTGGTCGGCGACTTCCAGCTGGAACGACGTGTGACGATTGAAAAACTTGTCCAAAATTTCCCTCGAACCGATCTATTTGCGACTGTTGCACTACGCATTCACCGTGCGTCACATGCCTTTCCGGCCACCGGCCGATAAGGCCCTTCCCTTTCGGATCGAGACCGCGAACTTCCCCTGTGCGGTCCGATATAGTTATTGAATATAACTTTCTCTTGCTTGGCAAGACGCAAAATGAGAACGCCTGGCTACCGGGTCGCGAAGTTTGGGAACGATCGTTTCGCGGGGTCGGGCGCCGGGATGGAATCGCGGGCCGTTCCACACCCGACGATCCTCGCCCGATCTATCACGCGGGGCGCTGACCCAGGGTCCCGGCGCCATGCAGCTTGTTGCCGCATTTCATCTGCGCTAGATGCCTCGCCCGTATTCAGTCGATGTTGGTAATGGTTGGGAGCGGTGATGCTTATCGGGGTCATTCTGCCCGTCATTCTGGCGGTGATCGTGTTTTCGCTCGGCCTGGGCCTGCGCGCGGCCGACTTCTGGCGCATCGCCACCCAGCCCAGGGCATTCGGCGTCGGCGCCTTCAATCAGCTGATCATCGTGCCGGCCGTGGCCTTTGGCGTTGTCACCCTCTTCGCGCTGCCCGCTGAGATGGCGCTGGGCGTCATGATCCTGGCGGCGTGTCCGGGCGGCGTGTTGTCGAACTCGGCATCCCGCTACGCCGGGGGAAACGTCCCGCTCTCGATCTCGCTGACCGCCGTGATCTCGCTGGTGGCCACCATCACCCTGCCGATCATCGTGGCCCTGAGCGCCGCCCATTTTCTCGGCACGGACGCTCCGGCGATCAACGTGACCGCGCTCGGGGTGCAGGTCTTCGTGCTGTCGGCCGTTCCGGTCGGCCTTGGCATGGCCCTCACCCGGTTCTTTCCCGGCTTGGTGGCGACGGCAGGCCCCTGGATTTCGCGACTGGCCTTCTGGCTCTTCCTGGCGATGATCCTGGCGGCGCTGATCAGCAGCTGGGATGCCTTTTCACGCAGTTTCTGGGCCCTCGGGCCGGCGCTGATCGTCATGAACGCGGCCCTTCTGCTGATCGGGCTGTTGAGCGGCAGGCTGGCCGGGCTCAACGAGGAGGACATCACCACCATCGCCATCGAGTCGGGTACGCAGAACGGTTCGCTCGGCATCACGGTGGGACTATTGATCCTGGGCGCGAGCTCGGGCCTGCCCGACACTACCTTGCCCGCTGTGATCTATTCGATCACCGCCTGGTTCCTAACGATGCCGTTCGTGCTCTGGCGCCGTCGCCTCCCGGCACGGGCGGTCGTGGCGGCCTGAATGCGGCGACTGTGCATGGAATGCAAAAAGGTCTGCACGCCGGCATCAGCACCGGCCCATGCGCCACGGGGCCGAACCGGCTAGACTGGCTCGTGATGGCGGTGCTGCGCGCTCCGAACGCAGGGTCATTGCCAGCCCGGAGCGATGCCACTAACCTTCCGGGGATTGGCAGGGCGGGGTCCCATGCGACCCCACGAGCTCTGCGGTCACACAATTTGAGAAATCATTTCGACCCAAGTCTTTGCAATGCCACCCTCGGTGGCTCCGGGGAAGCAGGCCGTGACGTTGCGCAATATCGAGGGCAAGGAAAGCCGGCTGGTTCCCCAGCTGAAATTTTCGACGCAATCGGTCAAGGTCACTGAGCAGTTCGAGGCCTGGCGGGCCTTCAACTCGATGGCAGAGCTCGAGGCCGTCACCGCGCCGACGGAAGGTTTCGACGCCAGTTCGGCCTCCTATCACCTGGGCGGGATCCAGCTCACCTCGTTCGAGCTCTCCCCGATGAATGTCCGCTACACCCGCGATATTCAGCGCAGGCTGGGCCTCGACCACTGGTGCCTGAGCGTGGTCACGAAAGGTCCGGTCGGCTACCAGAAGGACGACAGCGAACTCTCCGTTGCGCCCGGCAACCTGCTGCTACACTCCTATGCGGCCCCGTTCTCGGGGCAGATGGACAATACCAATTACAGCAGCCTGTTCTTCGCGCGCGACGACTTCTGGGACATAGCCGAGCATCTCGAGGGCGGCGCCAACCAGGTGATGGAAGGCCCGATGTCCCAGATCGTGCGCGACTTCATGCTGTCGCTGATCGCCCGGGCGGACGGATTGACCCAGGCCGATGCCTCCGCGATCACCGAGGCCTTCGGGCATCTGGTGCGGGCCATGGTCGTCAACAGTCCCGCCGCGATCGAGGCGGCCAGGGCGCCGATCGCGGCCGCCCAGTTCGACAGGGCGCGACGTTTCATCAACGCCAACCTCAAGTGGCCGGGACTGACGCCCGATGCCATCTGCTCCAATATCGGCGTGTCGCGCCGCCAGCTCTTCTACCTCTTCGAGCAGCATGGGGGTGTTGCGACCTATATCCGCAACCGCCGCCTCGCCGCGTGCTATGCGGCCCTGGCCAGGATCGAGGATGGCCGGCGCATCAGCGCCATCGCCTACGAATACGGCTTTCTCAACCTGAGTTCGTTCAACCGGCAATTCTCCGCCCGCTACGGCTTCAGCCCCAGCGAGGCCCGCGCCGCCGCTCACGACGGCCACGCCCTGCCCGGCACCGAAAGCACCTTCGTCGACTGGCTCCATCGCATCAGCGACCGATAGGCGCCGGAGCAGAGCCTACTCCGCCTGCCGCTCCTGACTTTCGGGATCGGGCGACTTGAGGAAGATGGACGCTTCCTTGGACTGGAACAGCGTGCGGTACTGCTCGTACTGCCTGAGGGCGTCGTCGATGATCTGGTCCCGCTGCAACCCCATGATGTCGTAGCCGATCGAGCCGTCCGAGAACTCGGTGCGCGCGACCCACACATAGGGCCGCCGGCGTTCGGCGCCCATCAGGTCCGAGGCGGAAAAGGCGGCCGTCAGCTCGCGGACCGGGCGCACGCCATAGACGAAGTTTCGCACGTTCTCGGCGGGGACCGTCAGGATCACGGCGCCCGATGGGTCGCGCGACAGGGTCGCCTCCTGCCCGCGTGCGCGCATTTCATCTGCCACTTCGCCCAGGGCTGGCTCGGCAATTTCGGCGATATAGCGTTTGACGTCCTTCTCGCCCGGCTCGTGCAGGATGTGGGCCAGGCGCTTGCGCCAGGGCAGGTTGGCGGTGGGGCGCGCGTTAACCGATTGCTGCGCGGACCGGCTCGCCACGTCGGCCTGCAGGCCGCGAATGAGGCCGAAGACGATCAGTATCATGACCAGGGTGAAGGGCAGCGCCGCGATCAGCGTCATGGTCTGGAGCGCCGACAGGCCGCCCGCCAGGAGCAGCAGGGCGGCGCTGATGCCCTCGATGGCGCACCAGTAGATCCGCTGCCAGACCGGCGTATCGGACTTGCCGCCCGAGGCGATCGTATCGACCACGAGCGAACCCGAATCCGCCGAGGTCACGAAGAACACGGCCACGAGCAGGACGGCCAGGGCCGAAGTCACTCCGCTCAGGGGCAACAGCTCGAGGAACTGGAAGAGCGCCACGGGCACGTTCTCATTGACGGCGCGCGACACCTCCCCCGCGGCCCGCCCCATATCGAGCCAGATGGCGGTATTGCCGAACACCGTCATCCACATGAAGGTCATGGCCGAGGGGACCAGCAGTACGCCGATCACGAACTCCCTGATGGTGCGGCCGCGCGAGATGCGGGCGATGAACATGCCCACGAAAGGCGACCAGGCGATCCACCAGGCCCAATAGAACAGCGTCCAGGCGCCCATCCAGTGGCGCGGCTCATAGGCATAGAGATTAAAGGTGCGGCTGAAGAAGCTGTCGAGGTAATTGCCCAGGTTCTGCGCGAAGGCCTTGAGCAGGAAACTCGTCGGCCCCACGAACAGCACGAACAGCATCAGGACCAGCGCCAGGATCAGGTTGAGCTCGGAGAGGCGACGGATACCCTTGTCGAGCCCGCTCACGACCGAGAGCGTGGCCAGGCCGATGACCACGAAGATGAGCACCAGTTGGAACCAGGCCTCCTGCGGCAGGCCGAACAGGTAGCCCAGGCCGGCATCGATCTGGAGGACGCCGAGCCCGAGCGAGGTGGCGATGCCGAAGATGGTGCTGACCACCGCGAAGATATCGACGACATTGCCGATCGTGCCTTTGATGCGCTCGCCGAACAGCGGGTAAAGGCCGGAACGGATGGTCAGCGGCAGGTTGTAGCGGAAGCTGAAATAGGCCAGCGACAGGCCCACCACCGCATAGACCGCCCAGGCATGCACGCCCCAATGGAAGAAGGTGATCACCATCGCCTCGCGCGCCGCGTCCAGCGACATCGGCTGCGCTTCGGGAGGCGCGGAAAAATGCTGGATCGGCTCGGCCACCGCAAAGAACATGAGGCCGATGCCCATCCCGGCCGCGAACAGCATGGCGACCCAGGAGAGGTAGGAGAATTCCGGCCTCGCATCGTCCGGCCCGAGGCGAAGGTTGCCGTAGCGGCTGAGCGCCACGAACAGCACGGCGAACAGGAACCCCGCGACGGCCAGGATATAGAGCCAGCCCAGTGAATCGGAAATCCAGGTCTGGATCGCCGAAAAGAACCGCTCGGCCCCCTCGGGGACCAGGATGCCGACGATCAGGAAGACCGCAATTATCGCGCTCGCGCCGAAGAAGACGACCGGATTGATACTCTTTGTCACCGCCAGTCCCTGCACTCCCTACGGACGCTAAACCCTTGGGACGCCATCGCGTTCCCTCGAGCAGTCATCCTCGCCTGCGATCCTCGGGGTGAACCCCGCGATTTCGCGGAACGCGAACCGTTTTCCATGGCCGCGCCGGCCCATAAACTTGACATCACAGATCAAATTTGATGTGACGCTCCTAATTATTGACTCTGAAAATCATATTTCGGATGAGCGCTCCCATGAATACGGTCCGGCAGGGTTTACCGCGCAGGCATGATCCCTTGCGGGACGGTTCGCGATGAGCGGGCTGGAGGCGCGCGAGGTTCGGGCCGGCTATGGCGAGGCGACCATCCTCAAGTCGGTGGGCCTGGCCATCCCGCAGGGTCAGGTGACGATCCTCATCGGCCCCAATGGCTGCGGCAAATCCACCCTGCTCAAGGCCCTGGCGCGGATCCTGCGGCCTATGGGCGGGCAGGTGCTGCTCGACGGCAAGGACATTCACGGCCTCAACACCAGGGCCGTCGCCGCCAGGCTCGGCCTGCTGCCCCAGGGCCCCGTCGCGCCCGAAGGGCTGACGGTGCGCGAGCTGGTGACCCAGGGCCGTTTCCCGCACCAGTCGCTGCTGCGCCAATGGACGCAGGCCGACGAGGACGCGGTCAACGCCGCCATGGCGACTGCCGGCATCACCGGGTTCGCCGACCGCCCGGTCGATACGCTTTCGGGCGGCCAGCGCCAGCGCTGCTGGATCGCGATGGTGCTGGCGCAGGAAACCGAGCTGATCCTGCTGGACGAGCCCACCACCTTCCTCGACCTCAAGGTACAGGTCGACCTGATGGACCTGCTGAGGGGCCTGGCCCATGACAAGGGGCGCACGCTGGTCGTGGTGCTCCACGAGTTGAGCCTGGCGGCGGCCTATGCCGATTATCTGGTGATGATGAAGGACGGGCAGATCGTCGCCTCGGGGAGCCCCGACGACATCTTCACCGCCGAGCGCCTCCACCAGGTCTTCGGGCTCGACGCCAGCGTGCTGCGCGATCCCGCCAGCGGGCGCCTCGTCTGCGTCCCGTTCGGCGCCCGACGCGGGCTGGCCGAGGCGGCGCAATGAGCCAGGCCAGCGCCTCGGCCCCGGTTCTGGTGCGGCACCCGGTGCGGGCCTGGACCGGCGTCGCCGCCATGCTCGCGGTCCTGGCCGGCGCTTTCCTCCTCCATATCGCGGTAGGCGCCAAGCCGCTGCCCATCGGCACCGTCATCGATGCCCTCTTTCACTTCGATCCGGCCATCTTCGACCATGCGATCGTGCGGAACCTGCGCCTGCCGCGCGCCGTGCTGGCCGTCGTGGTGGGCGCCAGCCTGTCGCTGGCGGGGGCGCTCATGCAGGGGGTCACCCGCAATCCGCTGGCCGACCCAGGCCTGCTCGGCCTTACCGCCGGGGCCGCCTTTGCCGTTGTCCTCGCCCATTCCGTCTTCGGCTTCACCGCCATGGCCGCCACGCCCTGGGTCGCCATGTCCGGCGCACTGGGCGCGGCGATCATCGTGTTCTTCATTTCGCGGATGGTGCCTGGCGGCTCCACCCCGCTCAGCATGACGCTCGCCGGCGCGGCCGTCACCGCGTTCCTCGGCACCGTCATCTCGGTCATTCACCTGCTCGACCAGGATACGTTCGAGAACCTGCGCGTCTGGCTCACCGGCTCGCTCGCCGGTCGCGACATTACCCTGCTCTGGTATGTCGGGCCGCCCATGGTGCTGGCGCTTGCCGCCGGCATACTCCTCGCCCCCAGGGTCACGGTCCTTGCCATGGGCGAGGAGGTGGCCCAGGGCCTGGGCGTGCGCACCGGCATGCTCAAGGCGCAGTTGCTGGCCGTGGTGGTCGTGCTCACCGCCTGTTCGGTGGCGCTGGCCGGGCCGCTGGGCTTCATTGGCCTGGTCATTCCCCATGTGGTGCGCCTCTATGTGGGTTCGGACTACCGCTGGATCGTGCCCTACGCCGCGCTGGTTGGGGCGGCCTACCTTGTTTCGGTCGATATCGTGGCGCGGATCGCCATTCCGCCCCGCGAGATCTCGACCGGCATCATCACTGCCCTGGTGGGTGCACCTCTCTTCGTCCACCTGGTGCGCCGGAGGACGCGATGACCGGTCTCGCCAATTCCGCGCGCCAACTCGTCCTGCGCACCCCGGGCGAACGCATCGCCCTGCGTCTGCCCGTGCGCGGATTGACGGTGGCGGGCTTGCTCCTCCTCACCCTCGTTCTCATCTCCTGCGCGAGCCTGGCGACCGGCAGCTATGGGCTGGCCCTGGGCGAAGTCTGGGAGACGCTGCGCGGGGCCACCATCAGCCGGACCATCGACAATGTCGTCTGGCAGTTCCGCTTCCCGCGAACCCTCTGCGCCGCGCTGGTGGGCGCCATGATGGCGCTATCGGGCGGAACCCTGCAGAACGTCACGCGCAACGGGCTGTCCGACCCATCGCTGATCGGGGTCAGCCAGGGCGCCGCGCTCGCCGTCGTCACCCTCACGGTGCTCTTTGCCGACCTCGATGCGGGCCTGAGGCCCTGGATCGCCTTTGCCGGCTCGATCCTCGTCGCCCTCGCCATCCGGGCGCTTTCGCACACTCGCCAGGGCGGCAGCACCATCCGCTTCATCCTGATGGGCATTGGCCTTTCCGCGTTCATCTCCTCGCTCACGTCGATCCTGCTCACCTATGGCGAAATCGACCGGGCCATGGCGGCCCTCGCCTGGCTCGCCGGCTCGATCAACGCCGCCAACTGGGGCGACGTCTGGACGCTGGCGGGATGGTTCGCCGTGCTGTTCCCCCTGCTCATGCTGATCAGCCGCGCCATGAGTGCGATGCGCTTCGGCGAGGCGACAGCCACGGGCCTGGGGGCGTCGGTGACGCTGGCGCGCAACCTGCAGCTTCTCGTTGCCGTCGCGCTGGCCGCCATCGCCACCTCCGTGGTCGGTCCGCTCGGCTTTGTCGGCCTCGTCGCGCCACACGCGGCCCGGCGGCTGGCGCCGGCCGGCATGGGCCTACATCTGGTGTTGACCGCGCTTGTGGGCGCAACCCTGGTTGCCCTCGCCGACCTCGTTGGCCGCTCGGCCTTTTCCACGGTCCAGATCCCGGCTGGCATCCTCACCTCGCTGATCGGCGTCCCCGTTTTCGTGCTGCTGCTGATCCGCAGCCGCCCCACCGCCACCTCCTGACTGGAGCGCTCAATGCCCACTTCTCTCTCCCGCTTTCTCACCGCCATCGCCGCAATGGCGCTGCTGGCCCTGCCCGCGCTGGCACAGGAATTCCCGCTTACCATCGCGCACAAGTTCGGAACGACGGTCATCCCGGCCAAGCCTGAGCGCGTCGCCAGCATCGACTACGCCGGCCTCGACAACCTGCTGGCGGTGGGCGTCTCGCCGGTAACCGTCCGCCAGTGGCGCCCGATGGATGGGTTTGCCTATACGGCCGGGCCATGGGCGGCGCCCCTGCTGACGACCGAGCCGGTCGTGCTCGAAGGCGACCTCGACTTCGAAGCCATCGCCGCCACCGAGCCGGACGTCATCATCGCGCTCTATTCGGGCATCGATCAGGACGCCTATGACAAGCTCAGCCTCATCGCGCCTGTCGTCGCCATACCGGCGGGATCGAGCGATTACGGGCTCTCCTGGGAGGATCGCGCCCGCCGCGTCGCCCAGGCGGTGGGCGAAGAGGAAAAGGCCGAAAGCCAGATCGCGGCCATCGCCGACAAGCTTGCCGCCATTGCGGCGGCGCACCCGCAATGGGCCACCAAGACCGCGGCGCTGGGCAGCTTCACCGATGGTGCGCCCTGGGCCTATTCGATGTACGACGTCCGGGCCAAGTTCCTCTACGAAATGGGTTTCTCCCAGACGCCCGCGATGGATGAGCTGGCCGATCCCACCAATTTCTGGCTCGAGCTCTCCGCCGAGCAGCTCGAGGTGATCGATGCGGACGTGATGGTCTACTACACCATGGACAAGCAGGTGCAGGCGGTCCTGGACGAACCCAACCGGCAGTTCCTCAAGGCCAGCAAGACCGGCAGCGAAGTGTTCCTGGGGGATCTCACCATAGCCGCCCTCTCGCGCGTCTCCCTGCTTTCCATTCCGGTCGCCCTCGAAAACCTCGTTCCCATGCTCGAGGCCGCCGCCGACGGCGATCCGACGACGGTGGTGCCGGACGCGCGCCGGTAACACACAATCCCACTCGCTACTCCTGAGGATCTCATTGCAATGAACCTGCTCAAGCTCGGCGCCCTGGCACTGGCCCTGGCATTGGCCGCACCGGCCTTCGCCCAGGAAACGCGCTCCTTCACCGCCGCCAACGGCACCTTCGAAATTCCCGTCGCTCCGCAGCGCATCGTGGCCCTCAACGACCAGATCGTGGCGCTGCCGCTCTACGAACTGGGCGCTCCGGTGGTGGGCAGCGCCGGGCGCGTCGATGCGGATGGCAATTTCTATCTGCGCGGCGGCATGGATACGCTGGGCATCGATTATGCGAACACCGACATCAAGTATGTGGGGGGCTTTAACGGGCTCGACGTCGAGGCCATCGCCGCGCTCCAGCCCGATCTCATCATCGGCGGCACCTATACCGATACGGCTGTCATCGAGCAGCTCCAGGCCATCGCCCCGACCCTGGTGATCGACAATGGCGCCCTAGGCCTTGTCGAAACCCTGAGAACCCTGGCCGATGTCAGCGGCACGACCGGCAATTTCGAGGCCCGCTACCAGCGCTACCTGGCCAATGTCGAGCGCACGAAAGCCTATCTCGGGGACACTTCGAAGATCTCGGCGACGATGACCTTCATGTTCCCGGCCGGGGAAGAGCTCTGGGTCTATCGCGCCAATCTGGGGGCCATCGCGCAGGTGCTTGGCGACCTCGGCTTTGCCCAGCCCAAGGCTGTCGCCGCCCTCGAGGCGACGCAGGCCTCATGGAGCGCCGAGCTCATCGATGACCTCGATGCCGACTTCATCTTCGGCTTTTATCGCCAGCAGCCCGACGCCACGCCCAAGGCCATCTTCGCCGCCTACGAGAAATTCGCTCCGGGCTGGTGCCAGGCGCTGAGCGCCTGCCGGAACGGCCAGTTCGTGCTCCTGCCCGGCCCCGCCTTCGGCTCGACCATGACCGGGCTCGAACTGGCGCTCGAGCTGGTCGAGAGCCACGTCGCCGGCCGCGCGTTCACGCCCCTGCACAAGTAAGGCCAGGCGCCGGGGCGCACTCGGAAGACTTCGTCCTCGCCGCAGCGAGGCGCAGGACGTTGCCGGTTACGAGGAGCACCGGCTTGCCCAGGTCGATTGCCACCGCGCCGGCGCACAATTGCGCCAGGTCGAGATGAGTGATCGTCTCGCCCGGGCGGCTGATGTCGCTGGCGATGGCAACCGGCGTGCCCGGCGCCATGCCGCTGGCCAGAAGCCTTTGGGCGATGGCGGCGGCGTTGCGGCCCGCCATGTAGTAGACATGGGTGGTCGCCGGATCGCTGAGGGCTTGCCAGTCCAGGGTCTCCGGCAAGCCGCCGTGGCGCGAGTGGCCGGTGACGAAGCGCACCGACTGGGCATGGTCCCGGTGGGTCAGCGGCACCCCGAGCGAGGCCGCCAGCGCCAGGGCGGCGCTGATGCCGGGTACTATCTCGACCGGGATGTTCGCCGCCTCGAGCGCCGTGATCTCCTCCCCGGCACGCCCGAAGATCATGGGGTCGCCGGACTTGAGGCGCACCACGTGCCGGCCTTGCTTCGCCAGCGCGATCATCATGGCATTGATATCCTGCTGCTTGCAGCTGGGCCGGCCGCCGCGCTTGCCCACGAGGATGCGTCCCGCCTCGCGCCGGGCGAGTTCGAGGACTTCGTCCGACACCAGGTCGTCGAAAAGGATGACATCGGCCGCCTGCAGGGCGCACACGGCCTTGAGCGTGAGATATTCCGCCTCCCCCGGCCCGGCGCCCACGAGGGTCACCTTGCCCGCCTTGGCCGTCGCCGCTTCGGCAAGCCAGGGGGTCACGGCGTCAGGCGAGGGTGTTTGGACAAAGGCCGCGTCGGAGAGCCTTTCCCAGAAGGCGCGGCGTTGCGGGCCGTGGTCGAGCAGGGCCGCGACCTTGCCGCGCATGGTCCTGGCGATCTCGCCCCAGCCCGCAAGGGAAGCGGGCAGCAGCGTCTCGATGCGCCGGCGGACCGCCTGGCCGAGAATGGGCGCCGTCCCGGTGGTGGAAATGCCCACGACCACGGGCGAGCGGTTGACGATCGAGCCGAACTGGAAGCTGCAGAAGCCGGGCTTGTCGATGACGTTGACGGGCACGCCCGCCGCCCTGCCATGGGCGGCGAAGGCCGGAGCCTCCGCCTCCTCGCAATCGGCGACGGCCATGGCCAGCGCCGACCAGTCGGCATCGCGCCAGTGCGTCTGGACGAGCTCGACCCGTCCGGAGCTGACGAGCGCGAGCATTTGCGGTTCGCAGTCCGCCATTGGCGCATGGACCGCGACCTTCGCGCCGGCCGCCGCCAGCAGTTCCGCCTTCCAGGCGGCGGCATCCGAGCCGCCGCCAACCAGCACGGGCTTGCCGGTGAGGGTAAAGAAGACCGGCAACGTGGCGAGATCGGCCATGCGGGGCGAAGCGGTTTCGGCGCGTGGCGCGGGCACGATATGCATCTGTCGGTCTCCCTGGGTTGCGATGGTTATTCGGCAGCGACGGGAACGACGTTGTCGGTGCCGCGGGCGACGGCGGGGGTGCGTGCGGGAGCCGTGCGCGAGTGGGTGGCGTAAAGGGTGAGGCCGACGAAGGTCAGGCCACCGACGAGGTTGCCGGCGACGGTCGGGATCTCATTCCAGATCAGGTAGTCCATGATGGAGAAATTGCCGCCGAGCATGAGGCCCGAAGGGAACAGGAACATGTTCACCACCGAGTGCTCGAAGCCCATGTAGAAGAAGAGCATGATCGGCATCCACATGCCGATGACCTTGCCCGGGACGGTGGTGGACATCATGGCCGCGACGACGCCGGTCGAGACCATCCAGTTGCAGAGCACGCCGCGGATGAAGAGGGTCAGCATGCCGGCGGCGCCGTGCGCGGCGTAGCCGAGGGTCCGGCCCTCACCGATATGGCCGATCTTCTCGCCCACCGCGTCGGGCGCCTGGGTGAAGCCGAAGGTCACGATCACCGCCATCATCAGGGCGACCAGCAGCGCGCCGGCGAAATTGCCGGTGAAGACCAGGCCCCAGTTGCGCAGCACCCCGCCCAGCGTCACGCCGGGCCGGCGGTCGATCAGGGCGAGCGGGGAGAGCGTGAAGACCCCGGTCAGCAGGTCGAACCCCATCAGATAGAGGAGGCAGAAGCCGACCGGAAACAGCACGGCGCCGAGCAGCGGCTGGCCCGCCTGCACGTTGATGGTGATGGCAAAGGCGGCCGCCAGCGCCAGGATGGCGCCGGCCATGAAGGCGCGGATCAGCGTGTCGCGGGTGGACATGAAGATCTTGGCCTCGCCGGCGTCGACCATCTTGGTCACGAATTCCTTGGGGGCAATATAGGCCATTGGAAGTCTCCTGGGTTTGTCGTGTGTTGAGGGATCAGGCGGCGGTGGCCGCCAGAAGCGTGGATGCGTCGATGAAGAGCCGGCCGTCCTGGGTGCGTATGGGATAGGTGCGCACCGCACCCTCGTCGGCGCCCTGGGCCTGGCCGGTTTCGAGCGAGAACACCCAGTTGTGCAGCGGGCAGGTGACCTGGGCGCCGTGGACGATGCCCTGGCTGAGGGGCCCACCCTTGTGGGGGCACCTGTCGTCGATGGCGAACACCTCGTCGGCGGCGGTGCGGAAGACGGCGACGCGGCCCATGGGCGTGGTGATGCAGCGCGCGCCGCGGCGGGGAATGTCGGCGAGCGCGCCGATCTCGATCCAGGTGATGGTGCTCATCTCGGTCATGGCGCTCACTCCGCCGCCTCGAGCATGGCGAACTCGGCCATGGCCGCGAATTCGTGCGCGTCCTTGCCGTTGACGCGCTCCTCCCACGGGTCGACCTGGGCGAACTGCTGGGAATGGACGAAGCGCTCGTAGAGCTGGCGGCGCCGCGCCGAATCCTCCACCACCGCCGCCTTGATCGAGGCAATGCCGACGCGCTTCATCCACTTGTAGATGCGCTCGAGATAGCGGCCCTGCTCGCGGTAGAGCTGGGTGAGGGCGGCGATGATCTCGATGGTCTCGTCTTCCGTGCCGGCATGGCAGAGGATTTCGGTGCCGCGGATTTCGAGCCCCGCCGCGCCCCCGAAGTGGATCTCGTATCCCGAGTCCACGCAGATGACGCCGATATCCTTGCAGGTGGCCTCGGCGCAGTTGCGCGGGCAGCCGGAGACGGCGAGCTTGAGCTTGGCGGGCGTCCAGGAGCCCCACATGAACTTTTCGATCCTGATGCCGAGCCCGGTCGAATCCTGGGTGCCGAACCGGCACCAGTCCGAGCCGACGCAGGTCTTGACCGTGCGCAAGCCCTTGGCATAGGCAGCGCCCGACACCATGCCGGCGGCATTGAGGTCGGCCCAGACGGCGGGCAGGTCTTCCTTGCGGATGCCGAGCAGGTCGATGCGCTGGCCGCCGGTGACCTTGATGGTGGGAATTTCGAACTTGTCGGCGACATCGGCGATGGCGCGCAATTCCCTGGCATTGGTGATGCCGCCGAACATGCGCGGCACCACCGAATAGGTGCCGTCCTTCTGGATGTTGGCGTGCACGCGCTCATTGATGAAGCGGGACTGGCCATCGTCCTCGTACTGGCCCGGCCAGGAGGCGAGAAGGTAGTAGTTGAGCGCCGGCCGGCACTTGGCGCAGCCGCACGAAGTCTTCCAGCCCAGCTCCTGCATCACGGCGGGAATGGACTTGAGCTCCTGCGCCACGATGAGGCGCCGTACTTCGTCATGGCCGAGGTCCGTGCAGTTGCACATGGGCTGGATGGCGGCGGGGTTATAGGCGTCGCCCAGCGTCGCCATCAGCAGCTTCTCGACCAGCCCCGTGCACGAGCCGCACGAGGCCGAGGCCTTGGTGTGGGCGCGCACGTCGTCGAGCGAGGTCAGCCCCTTGGCCGCGATCGCATCGGTGATCCTGCCCTTGCACACGCCGTTGCAGCCGCAGATTTCCGCATCGGCCGGCAGCGCGGTGACGGCGGCCAGGGGATCGGCGAGGGCATCGCCGCCATAGGACTGGCCGTAGATCAGGGTGTCGCGCATCTGCGAGACGTCGGTACCGCGCTTGATGAGATCGAAGAACCAGGCGCCGTCGCCGGTTTCGCCGTAGAGCACCGTGCCCACCACCTGGTTGCCGGCCAGCACCACGCGCTTGTAGATGCCCGAGGCGGCATTGCGCAGGACGATTTCCTCGCGCCCCTCGCCCTCGCCGAAATCGCCGGCCGAATAGAGACTGACGCCGGTGACCTTGAGCTGGGTGGCGGTCTTGGGGGCGACAAAGCCGGCCGTCTCGCCCAGGAGCGTCCTGGCCGCTACCCGGGCCATGTCGTAGAGCGGCGCGACGAGGCCGTAGACGGCGCCGGCATGCTCGGCGCATTCGCCCAGCGCCAGGATATCGGGGTCCGAAGTGCGCATGGCGTCGTCGACCACGACGCCGCGCTGCACCTCGATGCCGGCGTCGGTGGCCAGCCGCGTCTCGGGCCGGATGCCGGCGGCCATCACCACCAGGTCGGCCTCATGGATAGTGCCGTCTTCGAGCAGCACCGCCTCGACGCGGTCGCGCCCCAGGATGGCCTTGGTCTGGGCGCGGCACTGCACCTTGATGCCGCGGCCGGTCAGTTCGCGTTCGAGCAGGTAGCCGGCGGCGGGATCGAGCTGGCGCTCCATCAGGTGGCCGGCAAGGTGCAGCACCACCACGTTCATGCCGCGCCCGCGCAGGGCTGCCGCGGCCTCGAGGCCCAGAAGTCCGCCACCGATGACGACGGCACGCGCGCCCGGTCGAGCCGCGATCGCGAGCATCGCCTCCACGTCGTCGAGGTCGCGGAAAGCGTGGACGCCGGGCAGGTCGCGGCCGGCGACGGGCAGGATAAAGGGAGCGGAGCCGGTGGCGATGACCAGCTTGTCGTAGGGCGTCTCGACGCCGTTGGCGAACACCGTCCTGGCGTGCCGGTCGATCTTGGTCACCGCATGCCCGAAGCGGCAGTCGACCCCGTTGGCCGCATACCAGGCGGCGTCATGGGTGACGATGTCCTCGTAGCGCTTCTCGCCCGCCAGGACCGGGGAGAGCATGATGCGGTTGTAGTTGCCGCGCGGCTCGGCGCCGAACAGGGTCACCTCGAAATCGTGGGCGGTTTCGAAGAGATGGTCGAGCATGCGCCCGGAGGCCATGCCCGCTCCGATGATGACGAGTTTTTCGCTCATGTGATCGTGTGCTCTCCTGGTGCGGAGCCTGTCCGCGGGCCAAAAACGAAAACGCCGCCAACCGTCACGACCCGTCCTCCCCTCGGGAGAGACAGCCTTGATGGTTGGCGGCGTTGCCAGATGTGTCGGCGCCCGCCATTGGACGCCGGAATGTCATTGCGCCTGAGCGCTCGCAATCAGCACTGCAGGAAGCGTGCCAGATGCAGCTCCAGGAACAATTCCGTTTCTTCTCAATGCGATAGAGGGATCGGGCCGTGATCGCCCTTATCGGCAGCGCCGGTCGGCAGCGCCCAAGCGGGCAGCAAACTGCCTATACTGTGTGCATTATTGCTTTTGGCCCATAATGTAGTCATCGAGTTTGTCGGGGTCGAAGCGCGTCCCGTCGAAGAAGCCATCGGGCCCCAGCGTGAGCGTGCCGCCGGCGGCGCCCACCACTGTGGGCTCGCTCAGCGCACCCTCGACCTTGGCATTGGCGGATGGCACGGCGATCCCCTGGCCGGCGAGGGCGGCGCGGAAGAGGTCGGGCCGGTAGCTCGCCCGGGCCTTGGCGGCGTTCTCGGGCGTGTGCTCGACCTGCCCCCAGCGCACCATCTGGGAATAGAACCACATGGCATGACTGATCCAGGGGAAGTTCGCCGCGCGCTGGAAGGGCACGAAGAACTCCTTGACCTCATGCTCCTCGCCGGGCCCGAAGAGCAGGCGCCCGGATAGCGGGCGCAGCAGGAGGTCGGCCGGCAATCCCAGGCGGTCGTCGCGGGCAAGGATCTCGGCCAGGGCCGACAGGTTGTCCGGGTCCCCGCACCAGCGGGCGGCGCGGGTCAGCGCTCGGATGAGGGCGGCCAGCTGCTCGGGGTAGCGGTTGGCCCATTGGGCGCGGGTGCCGAGCACCTTTTCCGGGCTCAGGCGCCAGATGGCCGACTTGGTGGTGACGACGCGGCCGATGCCGCGGGCCACGGCCACCGAGTTGAACGGCTCGCCCACGCAATAGGCGTCGGTGCGGCGCGCCGCCAGGGCATCGGGCTGGAAGGGCGGCGGCACGATGAGGATTTCGACATCCCGGTCCGGGTCGATGCCGGAGGCCGCCAGCCAGTAACGCAGTTCGTAATTGTGCCCGCTCTCGCGGTGCACCACGCCGAAGCGCAGGCTGGGCAGGTTCTGTTCGGCACGCTCGGCGACGACCCGGCGCAGCGCCTCCCCGGTGCCCCGGGCGGAACCGTCCGAGGGCGCGCCGGCGGCCAGCATCTGCTCCCAGAGCGCGTTGGAGACGGTTATGGCATTGCCCCCCAGCCCCAGCGCCATCGGCGCGATCAGCGGTACGTCGAGAGGCGTCAGACCCAGGTTGGCGCTGAGCGGCATCGGCCCGAGCATGTGGGCGGCGTCGAAGTGACCGATGGCGACCCGGTCGCGGATATTGGCCCAGGAACTTTCACGCACGAGCTTGAGGGTCAGCCCTTCGGCTTCGGCAAAGCCCATTTCCTGGGCGGCCACCAGAACGGCGCTGTCGAGCAGGGGCACGAAACCCACGGTGATCTTGGTCAGCCCCATGCGCGCTCTCCTATGACCCCAACAATTCGGCCGCCGTCACCAGGCTCTGGGCGATCTCGGCAATCTTGCGGTTCTGGTTCATCGCCGTCGTGCGCAGCAGCGCATAGGCTTCCTCTTCGGAAACGCCGCGCGTGCGCATCAGAATGCCCTTGGCCTTGTCGATGACCTTGCGGCCCTGAAGCTCGGAACGGGCGGCTTCGAGTTCTTCCTGCATGCGCGAAAAGGCGCGGAAACGCAGGATCGCCATGTCCAGGATGGGTTTGACGCGATCCTTGCGCAGGCCATCGACGACATAGGCCGAGACCCCGGCATCCACCGCGGCCTCGATGGAACTGAGGTCGGCCTTGTCCACGAACATGGCGATGGGGCGCTTGAGGCTGCGCGAAAGCGAAAAGAAGTGCTCGAGCACGTCGCGGTTCGGATTTTCGAGGTCGATGATGACCACATCGGGCGCGATGGCGCCGATCTGGCCGGCGACGTCATCGATCTCGGTAATCACCCGCACCCGATCATGCCCGGCCTCCCGCAACCCCGCCTCGATGATCGAAGCGCGAATGGCGTTGTCATCGATAACGAGGATCGAAAGCGTGTCGGGCATGGCGTCTTATTGCCCGAAATCTTCCAGCGGGCAATTGCCGAGCCCGGCACGGCGGCGGTGAAGGAGTGTTCGCCACCCCATCGACGATGGCGGGCGCCGGGCAGCGCCCTACCGTCAAGCGTGCTGGGAAAGGATCAGGTCGGCGACCTTTTCGGCCACCATGATCGTGGGAATGTTGAGGTTGGCGCGGGGCGCCGTCGGCATGATCGAGGCATCGGCGACGCGCAGGCCCTCGATACCGTGCACCCGCGCACTGCGCGGGTCGACAACCGCGTCGCGATCGTCGCCAGGCCCCATCCTGCAGGTGCCGCAGACGTGCCATTGGCCGAAGGCGTTGGCCTTGACGTAGTCCTCGATCATGTCCTGGTCGGTGAGCAATTGCCTGAGCGTCATGCCGGTCGCCACCGCGACGTCGAAGAACACCCGGCGGGCCGGCGGCAGGATGTCGATCACCGCCGCCACCGGGGCGGTGATGATGAAGTTGCGCAGCGTCTGCCGGCCGAGCGACTTGGCAAAGCCGGTGTAGCTCGAAGGGCTGGGCAGTTCGAGATATTGCTTCATGGCCTCGGCCGCGTAGATGCGGGCCATCAGGTGGATGGCGCCGACCAGGCGCTGCAGGTCGCGGCTGTCACTGAGGTAGTTGAGATCGACCAGCGGCTCGACGCGCGGGTCCGAGCTCACCAGTTCCACGTGACCGCGCGACTCCGCCTTGTTGATCCAGCCGAGCATCGAGGCGATGCGGATGCCCAGCGGGTGCCAGGCCGATTTGGCCGCCAGCATCATGAACATGTCGGAGGGACCGCATCCCTCAACGCCCGAACTGTAACGCAGCCCGAGGTGAATGTGGCGGCGCGTGTGCTTGAGACGGGCCCCGGGCTTGATATAGGCCGAGAGCGAGGTGCCTGGGTGCTCCTGCAGGTTCGCACCGACGCCCGGGAGGTCGACGACGACCTCCGTTCCGACCTTGCGCAGCGCCACCGCGGGCCCGATGCCCGAGCGCATCAGCAGGGCCGGCGAGTGGAGCGCGCCCGAGGAAACCACCACTTCCCTGGCCGCTATGAGCCCCTCCTTGCCCGCCCGCTCGACCCGAACGCCGGTGACCGTGGTGCCGGAGATGACGAGCTGGAGCACGTGGGTGTCAGCGAGGATGGTGAGGTTGGGCCGTGCGCGCGTCGCGGCATCGAGATAGCCCATCGCCGTCGAGACGCGGTGCAGGCCGCGATTGTTGGAGAGCGACATGGGGAAGTGACCGTCCCCGAAGGCGGCGCCGTTCTGGTCCTCCAGTCCCTCGTAGCCGATTTCGGTCATGGCGCGCTCGGCGGCGAGCGAAAGCGCCGGCCATTTTTCGCGCGGGATGCGGTAGATGGGGATGGGGCCGGATTTGCCGTGGAGCGGCCCATCGAAATCGAGGTCGTTTTCGAGGCGCTTGAAGAAGGGCAGCACGCCCGCCCAGTCCCAGCCCTCGCAGCCGAGCCGTGCCCATTCCTCATAGTCGTCCGGCGTGCCGCGGTTTGCGATCTGGCCGTTGATGCTCGAGCCGCCGCCCATGAGCTTGGCCTGCTCGTATTTCTTGGGCGCGGGGCGGTTGGGGTTGTTGTGATGGTTGGGCTGCGTCCAGGCCTTCAGGCCCTGCCAGTGGTTGGCCGGATCGTGGGCCGCCTTGCCCGGGTAGGTGTCGCGGATGGCCTCGCCTTCCTCTCCCGGCTTGAGATCGCGCCCGGCCTCGATGAGCAGGACCTTGAGCGAGGGGTTGGCGGAGAGGCGATTGGCCAGCACGCACCCGGCGCTGCCGCCCCCGACGATGATGTAGTCGAACATTGGTCAGTCTTTCTGGCTGTCCGCGACAGGGGCTCCGGCGCCCCAGCGGGAACTGAAATAGGCGGCGGCGGCCTCGGCGACCTCCTGGTCCTGGGCGGTCGAGCCCGAGCTCACCCCCACCGCGCCGACGACGGCGCCGCCGGCCTCGAGCGGGATGCCGCCCGGCAGGGTGGTGAAGCGGCCGCCGACAAGCGCCTGCGCGCCGAAGCCGGGCTGGCCAGGCTGGGTGGCGGGGCCGATGTCCCGGGTGGCCCTGCGGGTCCCTGCCGCGGCGAAGGCCTTGGTGATGGCGATCTCGATCGAGAAGAACTTGGCGCCGTCCATGCGCCGGAAGGCGACGAGGTGACCGGCTTCATCGACGACGGCGATGTTCTGCGGCACGCCCATGGCCGTGGCCCGTTCGCTGGCCGCCGCGATGACGGCCTCGGCCGTGGCGTTGTCGATGCTGAGTTTGGTGAGCACTGCCCTACTCCGAGTAACTGGATGGTCCCGCCTCAGCCCTTGACCGAACCGCTGGTCAGGCCCGAGACGATCTGGCGTCCGAGGACGACGAAGATGACGAGGATGGGAAGGATGCCCAGCATCGCGGCGGCGGTGAGCGGGCCCCATTCGCGGCCGAAATAGCCGATGAAGTTGTAGATGGCGGGCTGGAGCGGGCGGAGCGCGGGGTTGTCCACCATCACCGAGCTCGCCACGAACTCGTTCCAGGCGCCCACGAAGGCCAGCACGCCGGCCGCGCCCAGCGCCGGGCGCGACAGCGGCAGGATGATGCGCACGAGGATTCCCGGCCGGGTGGTGCCGTCCATCACGGCCGCCTCGTCCAGCTCGCGCGGGATGGTCTCGATGGTGCCCTTGATGATCCAGATCGCCATCGGCAACTGGTTGGCGGTGTAGATCAGCGGCAGGGTGAACCAGGCGTTGGTGAGGCCCAGGCGGGTGAAATAGATGTAGTTGGGGATGAGGAGCGCCGCAGCGCCCAGCGAGAGCGGGATCGACGCCACGACCAGCAGCAGCAGGGTGCGCCGGAACGGGAAGACGAAGCGGTCGAAGGCATAGGCCGCCGGCAGCGCCAGGGTCAGCGTCGCCACCACCGTGCCGAGCGCATAGAGCACGGTCACCTGCATATTGCCCAGGAAGCCGCTGGCGATCACCCGCTCGTAGTTCTCGAGCGTCGGCGTGAAGTCGAAGATGGTGGGCGGGTAGCGGAAAAGATCGGGCTCGGACTTGAGCGAGGTGAGGATGCCCCACACCACCGGCACCAGATTAAGGATGCACAGCACGCCGAAGAGCAGGGTGATCGCGACGGCGGAAAGCGGAGGCAGGTGCACTCGCGGGGCGGAGGAGCGGGCCGCCACCGGCGCTTCTGAGGAGATGGCCATGGCTAGACTTTCCACTTCGAGAGGCGGACATAGGCCAGGACCAGCAGCACATTGCCCGCGAACATGAGGACGGCGAGCGAGCTGGCAGAGCCGAGGTCGTAGTTGATGAAGGCGCGGTCGAACACGTCCATGGGCAGGATGCGGGTTGCCGAGCCGGGGCCGCCGCCGGTGAGCACGAGCGGGGTCTCGACGGTGTTGACCGTGCTGAGCGTCAGGACGATCGTGACGAGGAGCAGCGGGGTCTTGAGGAGCGGCAGCGTGATGGTGCGGAATATCTGCCAGTCGGTCGCTCCGTCGATGCGGGCGGCCTCGTTGTAATCCTCCGGGATGCCCTTGAGGCCGGCCAAGAGGATGATGAGCGCATAGCCGATGCGTTTCCACACCGAGACGGCAATCAGGAAACCCATGGCGCCGTTGGGGTCGTTGAGCGGGTGGATGTCGGGGAAGCCGAAGGTTCGCGCCAGAGAGAGCGCCAGCCCGATATCGTTTAGGAAGACCCAGCGGAAGAGCAGCGTGGCGACCACGGTCGAGATGATCCAGGGGAGGATCACCACCATCTGCGCCACGAATCCGCCGGGGCCCTTGATCGAATGGATCCAGACCGCGAGCGCCAGCGCGATGCTCGTGGTCAGGGCCACTGAGCTGAGGGTAAAGATCACCGTGCGCCAGAGCGTGGCGCCCAGGGCCGGGTCCGAGAGCAGGCGCGCGTAGTTCCCCAGCCCGATGAAGTCGGTCGTCGCACCGTACTGGATGCGGAACAGGCTGAACCAGAAGCCGTAGAAGACTGGCGAAAACAGAACCAGTGTCATCACCGCCAGCGCCGGCAATACATAGGTCAGGGATAAGAGCCGGGATTGCATGGCAACGCCCATAATTGGTCTTGCAGGAATGGTGCGCGCCATGGGGGAGCGCGCACCGGGATCGACACGTCAGCGGTTATTCTGGCGATTGAACTCGTCTTCGGCGTCCTTGAGGGCCTGTTCGACCGGCACCCCGTCCACCAGGATGCGCTGGGCTGCCTTGTTGAGGGCCTGGCGATAGCCACCCACGGAGAAGTCGATCGGGGTCAGCCAGCCATACTTGGAGGCGCCTTCGGCGGCGACGCTGAGATATTCATTGCCCGGCTGGGCGATGAAATCCTGCATCTTGCCCAGGGTCGAGAGGAGGCCGGGGACCTGGCCGCCGTCCTGGACCCAGATCGGATCGCCATCGGGCCCGAGCATATATTGGACAAACTGGCCGGCTTCCTGCTTGTGCTGGCTGCCCGACCAGACACCCACGGCCCAGCCGGCCATGACGGCGGGGGAGTGCTCGACGGTGCCGTTTCCCGGCCAGAAGGCGAGACCGACCTTGTCCTTGCCCAGCTTGGCCTGGAGGGTCGAAACGCGCACGGCAGGTCCCTGGACCATGGCCACGCGGTCGGCGGCGAACTGCTCGAAGAGGTCGTCCACCGTCCAGGACACGGATTCGGCGGGAGACACCTTGTCCTTGGTGATGAGGTCCGTGAGGAACGTCATGGCGGCAACCCCGGTCGGGCTGGCGAAATTGGCCTTGCCGTCCGCCTTGAACGGGCTCTCGCCCGCGGCGAGAATCTGGGGGATGACCGGCGAGGGGTCGGCCTGCTGTTCGGAAAGGCCGACGGCGAAGCCATAGCGGGTGACGTTGCCCGAAGCGTCGGTGACGGTGAGCTTCTTGGCCGCGTCACGGAATTCGTCCCAGGTCTTGAAGCTGTTGGGGTCGATGCCGGCCGCGTCGAGCAGGTCCTTGCGATACATCAGCGAGATGTAGTTTCGCGACACGAAGATCGCGTGCTGCTTGCCATCGACATTGGTCAGGTCCCAATAGGCGCCGGCATTGTCGGCGATGCGCTCGGGGGACCAATCCTTGATGAAGAGCTCGTTGAGGTCGGCGAGCGAGCCGGAACGGATGGCATCGCCCAGGAAGTCGGTGACGACCCAGATCACGTCGGGGGCGTTGCCGTTGGCGTGGGCAGCCAGGAACTTGGGCGTCATCTGGTCCCAGACCTGCGGCTCGACCAGGATCTTGGTCCCCGGATTGGCCGCTTCGAAATTGGCGATGATCTTGGCCAGCGCGACCTCACGCGGCGCCGTACCCGCGGGGTTTAGGAACGTCCACATCCTTATCGTGGTGTCCTGGGCGAGCGCCACCGAAGCCAGGGTGATACTGAGCATCGATGCCGCCAGGGCCATTGCCAGCCTGCGGGTCGTCTTCATTGGTTTCCTCCTCCAATAGTCGGGCGCCGGTCAGGCGCTCCTGTCTTGCACGATTGCGGCGTGCGCCCTCCGCGCCTCGAGATCCGCAAGTGCATCCTTGAGCGAGCGCGCAAGGTGTTTGCGCGTCGCCCGGTCGAAAGCGACGAAATCGGCGTCGCGAATGGCGTTGATCAGGCCCCAGTGCTCGGCGCTTTCGGCCTCCAGCCGACCGCGCCAGGTGTTCAGGCCCCGCTGGACGAGCGAGCCGGCGACCTTGGTGCGGATGCTCTGGTAGAGCGAGACCAGCACCTCGTTGCCGCTCAGTTCCACGATCCGCGTGTGCAGCCGACCGTTGAGATCGAGTTTCTGGAGATGGTTGGCGAGCGTCTCGGAAGCTTCCTGCTGACGCTGGAGGCCTGCCAGGTATTCGATGTCGGCATCGCTCACGAGGTTGGCCTTGCGCCGTGCGATCGCCAGTTCGCCCGCGGTGAGTTCGAGCCCCTGTCGCACCTGCCAGAGATTGGTAACCTGCCGGGGGTCGGGCGTCCTCACGTGGAAGCCGCGCCGCTGCACGCCTTCGACGAACCCGTCGGCAGCCAGCTGCATCAGGGCCTCGCGCACCGGTGTCATCGAGACGCCGAGCTGCTCTGCGAGGCGCTCGGGATAGAGACGCGCACCCTCGTCATAGACCCCCTTCATGATCAGGTCGATCAGGGTCAGGCGGACGTTCTCCGCCAGGGTAGCGCCGGGCTCGCCCACGAGCATTACGATTGGGTCGTTTTCGTGCATCCGTTTCTCCTAGGCCGCTGCGTCCAGCCGGTAGCGCTGGAGCTTTTGCATGTCGGGTTCGCCACCGTGGCCTACCCGATCGGATGCAACAAGTGAGCCCTCGACCAGTGCCGTGGGCTCGATGCCCATCTGGTCGCGCAGGGGATTGAGAAGCCGGTTAGCCTCGTAGGAGTGGAAGCCTTTTGCGGCGCGGCCGACATGGACCGAGGCCGCCACGTTGGCGCACCCGCCCACTCCGTGCGGCGCCATGGTGAGGCCGCGTTCGGCGCAAAGCTCGCCCACCGCCATCATGCCCGAGACGCCGCCGCAGCGCCCGATATTGCACTGGAGGATGTCGACCGCATCGGCGGCGAGCAGTTGCCGGTAGGCGCCGATGGCGAACTCGTTCTCCCCCGCCGCGATTGGCACGGGGGAATGGCGCCGGACCTCGGCCAGCGCCTCGGGCGCATCGGGTGGCACGGGTTCTTCGAGCCAGCCGATATCGTGCTGCTTGAGCTCCTTGGCCAGTGCGATCGCGGTCGCAACGTCGTAGCCGCAGTTGGCGTCCAGGTAGAGCGGCATGCTGCCGACGGCGGCGCGCGCCGCCTCGATATGGGTCAGGTCGGTCTTGACGCCACGGCCGACCTTGAGCTTGAAGGCGACATAGCCCTGCTCGACATAGGCCTTGGCGTCGGCAAAGGTCTCGTCCGCCGTGGCGCGGAACGGAATGGGGCTCACATAGGTAGCGACCGGTCCGGGCGTTCCGCCCAGAAGCGTGGCCAGCGGCAGCCCCGCGGCGCGGGCCTTGAGATCCCAGAGCGCGATATCGACCCCGCTCAGGGCCTCCATGGCCGGGCCGCGCGTATGCCCCATGGCAAAGAAGTAGTCGTGCAGCGCCCGGGTCATCTCGGCGGGATCGGTGATTTCCATGCCGAGGACGGCAGGCGCCACGACATGATTGACGAGACTGGCCGCCGCCAGCGGATGCGGCAGGCCGAAGCACTCTCCGTAGCCGACAACACCGTCGTCGCTTTCGGCGATGACCATGGTCAGGAACTGGCCGAGCCTGGGGATATTGAGGAAGTGCGCCGCAGGCGTGCGAATGTGGGCTGGCACCTTGTCGGCACCGCCATAGATGTCCGCAAAGGTGGCCTGAAGGGGTACCGCAGTGAGGCGCGTCAGTTTCATCGCTGTTCCTATAATTTATAAATTATAGTCTATAAGGAACGCGCGAGGGTCGTGTCAAGCAGCTGTTTGAGGGTCTGTGATGCAGGCGCCTTCAAGGCGCCGCCACGGAGAATTTTCTGGGCGGAAGGGCCTGAAATGTTTTCAAATTTTATCGATTGGTGGCAGCCCGACCGGCAATAACGCATTTAATATCAATATGTTACGCAATCAATGGCAAAGCCAGCTCACTCAGAAAGCGCGAGCCGGCAAAAGCATCAAGCCGCCAGTCGCGCCCTTCTCGATGAGGCGAAGAAGGCGAGGAGGAAGATGAGCGCCATCAGCAGCACGATGGTCGGGGCGGGGGCGCTGTCGATGAAGAACGACAGGTAGACCCCGGCGAGAGCGCTTGCCATCGCGATCGCTACCGCCGTGATCATCATGGCGCCGAAGCGGCGGGTCAGCAGGAAGGCGATCGCGCCCGGCGCGATCAGCATCGCGACCGCAAGGATGATGCCGACCGCCTTGAGCGCGGCGACGACGGTCAGCGAGATCAGGACCAGCAATCCATAGTGCAGCATGCCGACGGGAAGGCCGAGGGCCCGCGCCTGCAGCGGATCGAAGGCGTGAACCAGCAGGTCGCGCCATTTGATGAGGATCGCGCCGGTCACGAAGGCGCCGATGATCGCGGTTTCGATCAGGTCGGTCGTGGCGATGCCGAGAATGTCGCCGAAGAGGATATGGTCGAGGTGGACGTCGGTCTGGATCTTGACGAAGAGGACGAGGCCCAGGCCGAACATTCCCGAAAAGACGATCCCCATCACCGTGTCCTGCTTGATGCGGGAGTTGTCCTTGAGGAACCCGGTGGCCACGGCCGAGAACATCCCGGCCAGGAACGCCCCCGCGGCGTAGGGAGCGCCGACGATGTGGGCGATGACCACGCCGGGAAACACGGCATGGGAGATGGCGTCGCCCATGAGCGACCAGCCCTTGAGAACCAGGAAGCACGACAGGAGCGCGGCCGGCACCGAGATCAGCGCCGCCACGATCATGGCGTTGACCATGAAGTCGAACTGGAAGGGCGCAAGGAGCGTTTCGGGCAGTGTCATTGGTCGGCCTCCAGGGCCCGGGCGGCGCGCCGGCGGGCGGCGAGCATGCCGTGCCTGGGCGCCAGCAGGAAGGCGGCGAGGAAGAGGGCTGTCTGCAGCACGACGATGATCCCGCCGGTGGCGCCGTCGAGGAAGTAGCTGGCATAGGCGCCGACGAAACTCGTCACCGCGCCGATGGCGACGGCGATGGCCAACAGCCTGGGGAAGCGGTCGGTCAGCAGGTAGGCGGTCGCGCCGGGAGTGACGACCAGGCAGATGACCAGGAACGCCCCGACGGTCTGCATGGCCGCAACGGTCGACGCCGCCAGGAGCGTGAAGAAGACCGCCTTGAGCAGGGGCGGATTGAGGCCGATCGAGCGGGCATGGCTCTCATCGAAGAAGACCACCATCAGGTCCTTCCACTTTGCCAGCAGCACGAGGAGCGAGATCACCCCGATGATGATAAGCTGGAGGGTATCCTCGGGGGTGATCGCCAGGATGTTGCCGAGCACGATGGTCTGGATGTTGACCGAGGTGGGCGAGAGCGAAACCATGAAGAGGCCGAGCCCGAAGAACGATGAGAAGATGAGGCCGATGATGGCATCTTCCTTGAGCCTGGTGCGCTGGTTGAGGAACAGCATGGCCGCGGCGGCAAGCCCACCGGAGAAGAAGGCGCCGACGGCGAAGGGCAGCCCGAGCATGTAGGCGCCGGCAACGCCCGGCACGATGGCGTGCGAAAGGGCGTCGCCGATCAGCGACCAGCCCTTGAGCATCAGGTAGGCCGAGAGGAAAGCGCAGACCGCACCCACGAGGGCCGACACCCACATGGCGTTCGTCATGTAGTCGTAGGCAAACGGCTCAAGCAGCACACTCATGGGCGTCCACCATCGAGCACCAGCGGCCGTTCGTCGTCGGCGACGCCGCTGACCGACCGGTCCGCCGAAGGGCTGGAGCCGAGCGTAACGTGTCGCAGCACGCCATCGAAGGCCCGTTCGAGATTGGCGCGGGTGAAGACCTCCGATGTCAGGCCGGACGCGATCACCGTTCCCTTGATGAGGACGGTGCGGTCGCAGAACTCGGGCACGCTGCCCAGGTTGTGGGTCGAGACCAGCATAACCCGTCCCTCGTCGCGCAGGGAGCCGAGCAGATCGATGATGGCAGCCTCGGTCTTGACGTCGACCCCCGTAAAAGGCTCGTCGAGAAGGATCACGCGGCTGTCCTGCGCCAGCGCCCGGGCGAGGAAGACGCGCTTCTTCTGGCCGCCCGAAAGCTCGCCGATCTGGCGCTTGCGGAACGAGGCCATGTCGACCCGTTCCAGGGCGGCGGCGACCGCGTCGTGGTCGGCGCGACGCGCGATGCGGAGCGGGTTCATGTGCCCGTATCGCCCCATCATGACCACGTCCTCGACCAGTACGGGGAAGTTCCAGTCGACCTCCTCGCTCTGGGGAACGTAGGCCACGAGGTTTGCGCGAAGGGCCTGTGGCACCGGCTTGCCCAGGATGCTGATGGAGCCCCGCGAGACGCGCACGAACCCCATGATGGCCTTGAAGAGTGTCGACTTGCCCGAGCCATTGACGCCGACAAGCGCCGTGACGGTGCCGGTGGGGATGCGGAAGCTCGCATCCCTGAGGGCCGTGTGCCCATTGCGGTAGGTGACCGTGGCGCCTTCGACGGCAATGCCCTCGCCCTCTCGGGGACGGATCGGAAGGGTCATTGCGCCAGGCCCTCCTTGAGCCCATCGGCGATGGTCTGCGAGGTGACGCGCAGGAGGTCGAGATAGGTCGGGACCGGGCCGTCCGCTTCCGAGAGCGAATCCACGTAAAGCACGCCGCCGTAGTGGGCGCCGGTTTCCCGTGCGACCTGGCGGGCCGGCTTGTCCGAGACCGTGCTTTCGCTGAAAACGGTAGGGATGTTGTTGGCGCGAACGGCGTCGACGACCTTGCGCACCTGCTGGGGCGTACCCTGCTGGTCGGCATTGATCGGCCAGAGATAGAGTTCCTTGAGGGCGAAATCGCGAGCCAGGTAGCTGAAGGCTCCCTCGCTGGTCACCAGCCAACGCCGATCCTCGGGAATGCCGGCAAGCGCCTCGCGAATAGGCGCGATGGCTGCCTCGATCTGCCGCTTATAGGCTTGGGCATGGGCCTCGTATGTCGCCGCGTTTGACGGATCGTGCGCGACCAGCGCATCGCGGATGTTGTCGACATAGACCAGGGCGCTGGACGGCGACATCCAGGCGTGGGGGTTGGGCTTGCCGCTATAGGGCCCCTCCCCGATACCCATCGGCTCGATCCCCTGCGAGACTACGACGCCCGGGACATCCTTGAGATTGCCGAAGAACTTTTCGAACCAGCGCTCGAGGTTGAGGCCGTTCCAGAGGATCAACCGGGCGCCCTGGGCTCGCTGCAGGTCGCCGGGCGTGGGCGCGTAATTGTGGATTTCGGCACCCGCCTTGGTGATCGATTCGACGCTAGCGGCGTCACCGGCAACGTTGCGCGCCATATCGGCGATGATGGTGAAGGTCGTCACCACCTTGAACTTTTCCTCCGCCTGCACCGCCCCTGGCAGGGCAAAGGCCGCGATGGCCGCCAACAGGGCAATTCCACGCTTGATCCGGGCGATCACTTTCCACTCCTTGTTGCAAATGATTTGCAATCACCTACGACAGCCGTTTTGCTATTGCAAGTCGTTTGCAACAAGAACGACAACGCCGGACTGATCCACCGGGCGAACCGGATCGTAGAAGGAGCAAGGCAAGGAAAAGACGCATGGAAAAAGGTCTGGCCTGGGTGACAGGCGCAAGCAGCGGAATAGGACGAGGCCTGGCGCTGGCCTTGGCGCAGGAGGGCTGGCGGGTCGCCATCAGTGCCCGCTCGACAGGGGCCTTGGCAGAAGTGGCAGCTCTGAACCCCGATCGGATTTTCGCCTTCCCACTCGACGTGACCGACCTTGCATCGGTCGGCAAGGTGGCGGCGCAGATCGCAGAGGAATTGGGGGAGGTGGACCTGGCGATCTTGAACGCCGGCACCTACGAGCCGATTTCGGCATCGGACTTCGATCCGACGGCCTTTGCGCGAACGCTCCAAGTCAACGTGATGGGAACCTCGAACTGCCTCGGCGTTCTGCTGCCAGCGATGATGGCGCGCAAAGCCGGGCATATCGCGGTCGTCGCCTCGGTCGCGGGTTATGTTGGCCTGCCCTATGCCTCGGCTTATGGCGCGAGCAAGGCTGCACTCATCCACATGTGCCAGTCGCTGCGTCCGGAGCTCGAGCGCGCCGGGATCCGGCTCAATCTCATCTGTCCCGGATTCGTGGATACGCCGCTAACCAAGCAGAACGACTTTCCCATGCCGTTCCTGATTTCGACCGAGGAAGCGGTGGGCGCTATCATGAAGGGACTCGAGGGCGCCTATTTCGAGATCGCCTTTCCTTGGCGCATGGTGCTTTCGATGCGCGCGCTAAGCATTCTCCCGTCGCGGCTGCGCTTCGCGATTACCCGCCGCATGCTGCGCTGACGGGGGCGATATCACCGTGACCGCACAAGGTGTGTCGGCTCGGGAATGACGATAGACGCGCATCCCCTTGAGCCAGAGGCGCAGCGCCTCCCAGTGGATGGCGGCCATGACCTTGAACGTCATCAGGGGGTAGCCAAACAGGACGGCCAAAAGCCCCCAGTCATCGAGTTGCACGCGCCGGCCCGAGAGCGAAGCGCGCAACAGCAGACCTTCCGAATCCATTTCATCGATGCGCACCAGAAGGTGCTCTCCGGGTGTTTCAATCGAAAAGCGGTAGACGCAATCCATCGGTACAAAAGGCGAGACATAGTGGAGCTTGGGGCCCTGGTGCGCGCCCAACTGGCCGGACGAATCTATCCGATAGACGTAGGTGTGGCGCTCACCGAACGTGTTGCAGACTTCGTAGAGCAAGGCACGCACTTGCCCTTCGGGATCGCGGCAGAAATAGATCGTCAGCGGATTGAAGACGTAGCCGAACATGCGAGGATAGCAGAGCATCTCGACCCGCAGGTCGCCGGTCTCTATTCCCGCGGCGACAAGCTGTTCGTCCACCCATCCACGCAGGCCTCGCGCGCGGCCGTCGCCGTGATCGCTTTCATGGACACTCAGGATGGCCGGAGCGTTGAAGCCCAGGAGGCGCAAGTGGCCAGCGATGGTCGGTAGCTCATCAAGGTCGAGCAGCAGCGAAAAGACGCGGTAGTGGAGCTTATTCCGACGGGGGCGCAGCCGGGCATGCACGACGTTTCCACGATAGATGCAGGATCGAAGGTTCATTCGGCCGCCGCAAGCATGGGTTGGGTGTGAATGCGGCTAGCACGCGGGTCGACCGACCAGGGACGGCTCGCCCCGCCCATGGCCTCGGCGAC
>Ga0182743_1000599_pt1 | contig 42958 bp, 61 predicted proteins | sample eDN3rd30CKraftOP_FD_128522 | JGI IMG/M metagenome (GOLD analysis project Ga0182743, IMG submission 128522) | Enriched Organic Plus compost microbial communities from Emeryville, California, USA - eDNA 3rd pass 30_C Kraft OP (version 2) (version 2) ... | reverse complement strand
CACTATCTCGGAGATCCGCCGCCATGAGCCGCCTCACCGCCCGCGACTTTTCCCCCGAATTGCTTGAGCTTTATGACGGCTATGTGCACGGCCGGATCAGCCGGCGAGATTTTCTCGATCGCGCGGCGAAATACGCTGTGGGCGGTCTGACGGCCGCAACGATCCTGGCGTCCTTGAGCCCCGACTACGCGATGGCCCAGCAGGTCCAGTTCACCGATCCAGATATCGTGGCCGAATACATTGAGTATCCGTCTCCGAACGGGCACGGCCAAGTGCGCGGCTATCTGGTACGTCCCAAGGCAGCCAAAGGCAAGGTGCCCGGCATCGTCGTCGTGCACGAAAACCGCGGATTGAATCCTTATATCGAGGACGTGGCGCGCCGTGTGGCCAAGGCCGGTTTTATCGCGCTGGCCCCTGATGGCCTGAGCTCGGTCGGCGGCTATCCCGGCAACGACGACAAGGGCCGCGAATTGCAGCAAAAAGTCGATCAGCAGAAATTGATGAATGATTTCTTTGCCGCGATCGAGTATCTGCGCGCCAGCGATCTGACCACCGACAAGGTCGGCATCACGGGATTCTGCTATGGGGGTGGCGTTTCCAACGCGGCTTCTGTTGCTTATCCCGAGCTTGCCGCGGCTGTGCCGTTCTATGGCCGGCAGGCCAAACCCGAGGACGTAGGACGCATCAAGGCCCCGCTGCTTTTTCATTTTGCCGAGACCGATCCGAACGTCAACGGCACGTGGCCCGCGTACGAGGCCGCGCTCAAGGCGGCGGGCACAAAATACGAAGCCTATATCTATCCCGGCACCAACCACGGTTTTCACAACGACTCCACGCCTCGCTACGACGAGGCGGCGGCCAAGCAGGCATGGGACCGTACCATTGCCTGGTTTCAGCGATATTTGGCCTGATCAATAGATCCGGTTTTCTGGGGTTGAACGGCATCGCCATCCTGATGGCGGCCGTTTCGTGGGGGTTCGTCCGTTATATAAGGTAAGGCGCACGTCGGCCGTTCTTACTTTCTTATATATAAAGATGATTAAAATGTATTTTTATATATAAATAAATAATGAAAGAATGGCCTCTGGGCTTACTCCTTTCAGGCATGTATCACCATGAAGCGTTTTCTTCTTCTTTTTTCCGCCGCAGCGATGATGGCGGGCTCGGCGGCGTACGCCGCTCAGCCCTTGCTGACGCCGGCCGAGCTGAACGCGGTGCGTAGCGAACCTGCCGTGCGCATCATCGATATACGGCCGCCGCAGGACTATGCTGCCAACCATATTCCCGGCGCCTTGTCGGCTCCCTATGGCCAATGGCGGGGGCCGGCGGACAATCCGGGCCTGCTGCCGCCCGTGGAAAAACTCGCTGACCTGGTGCGCAAACTGGGCGTGGATCAGAACACCCATGCTGTCGTCGTATCGTCGGGCGCTGACGCCACCGATTTCGGCAGCTCCGCCCGGGTGTATTGGACGCTGAAGTATCTGGGCTTGTCCGAGCTGTCGATCTTGAACGGCGGGGTAAAGGCCTGGGCTGACGCCGGCTTGCCCCAGGATCAAACGGTGCCGACTATCGCGGCCAGCACCTATACACCGGTGTTGAATCGATCGCTGATCGCGACTCAAGAGCAGGTACTGGCCCAGATCGACAATCCTAAAGTGCACTTGGTTGACGCCCGCCCATCGAATTTCTTCCGAGGCGAGGTCAAGGCGCCCACTGCCAAGATCCCCGGCACGATCCACAACGCGCTCAACCTCGAACACAGCAAATGGTTCAAGCCCGGCACCTCGATTTTTGTGTCGGCGGAAGAGGCGAAAACGATTGCGTCGCAGTCTTTGCCCGAACCTGCTGACGAAACCATTTCTTTCTGCAATACCGGCCACTGGGCTGCGACTGATTGGTTCGCCCTGTCGGAGGTGGTCGGCCAAAAGAATGTGATGCTCTATCCGGCATCGCTGGCCGATTGGACACAATCCCAGGAGGCCTTGCCCATGGACAATGTGCCTAGCAGAGGGCAACAGATCTGGAAAAGCCTGAAGGATTTGGCAGGCTGATCGCAGGTCTGATCAGGTTTTTGTCACCCCAGCCCCCAAGGCAAGACGCCCCGTTCCCGGGCGGCAGGCCGCAGGCACGGCATGGGGGCTTTTTCCGCAGCGCTTTAGCTGCGTCCTTTTCCCCGGCTTGAGCGCCGGGGTTTTTCAAGGCATGTGATGACCCGTTTCCCGTTGGCGGCAGTATTCGCCGCGTTTTTCTTGGCACTGGCCTGGTTCGTATCGCTACGTCAGGCGGCCTTATTTCTCGTTGGCATCGGCATGGGCGGTGTGCTGGCCGGCGCGCGATTCGGATTTACGACCGGGTGGCGGCGTCTGATCGAGCAGCGTGATCCCAGCGGCGTGATGGCGCAATTGGTACTGTTGGCGATCGCGGCGGCGGTGTGTATGCCGTTGCTGGCCGAATATCCGACGGATCTGGGCGCGGCGCTTGGTCCGCCTAGTATCAGTTTGTTAATAGGTGCGTTCGTATTCGGCGCCACGATGCAGATTGCGGATGGCTGCGGCTCCGGCACGCTTTACAAGGCTGGCATGGGCGTGCCGCTGAATATGGCGATATTGCCGGTGTTTGCGATCGGCAGTTTTCTGGGTTCGGCGCAGTTGGAGCAATGGCTGCAACTGGGCGCGACGGCTCCCGTCAGCCTGGTGAAAACGTTTGGCGCAGGCGAGGCGTTCGGGCTGACATTGATCGGCTTGGTGGTGTTCGGTCTGGCCGCGCGCGCCTGGGTGGGTAAGGGCGCCAGCTGGTTTAACAGACGCCTGCTGATCGGCGCGGTATTGTTGGCGGTATTGGCGTTGCTGAACCTGGTCATTGCCGGTCAACCTTGGGGGGTGGTGTATGGCTTCGGCCTGTGGGCCGCAAAGCTCGCGACTGCCGCAGGGTTATTCGACCCCACGGCGAACGCTTTCTGGAGTCAGCCCGTTAATCTGAATAACCTGTCGCAATCGGTATTCCTCGACGTCACGTCGATCACCAACATCGGTATCTTGGCGGGCGCCTTGTTTGTCGCCGCGGGGCAAACCGCCGCGCAGCGTGCGCCCTTGACAGGCAAGCAATGGCTGGTCGGTATCATCGCGGGTTTCTTGCTCGGCTACAGCTCGCGCTTGGCATTTGGCTGCAACATCGGCGCCATGGTCAGCGGGATTTCGACCGGCAGTTTGCACGGCTGGATCTGGGTGCCGTTGGCGTTTTGCGGCTCATTGATTGGCGTGCGGGTGCGTCGCCATTTTGCGTTTTAAGTAGGGCGTGCAGATCATGAAAAGAAATCTATCTTCACTCACGCTGGTCTTTTGGCTGGGGTTGATTGCGTTTTTTGCCTGGGACTGGGCGGTGTCCAAACCCGTCAACGTTCGATTGGAGCCGCCGCTCATCGCAGCGGGCTCAGGCCATGCTCCGAGTGGAGGGCATTGCGCGTCGACGTTCTGAGACGTTTAAACCTGTTCGCTACGATTGCGGCATAGCTTCTTGCGACGCCATCGTGCTTGATCTGCCTGCGGCGGCGTTGACGCTACCGCAGGCAGATGTCTTTGTAGCAATGGCATGGGCATCAGATGATGTCTATTTCCGAGGCAGCTCCGCAGGCGGTGCACTGCCTTGGTCGACCTGAGATTCTGACGGAATCACTACTGGTGTCGGAGGTTTGCTGGCGCAGGCGGCCAAGAGGGTGAGAGACAGCAAAGCAGCGAAACGCATAGAAGGGCTCCGTGGAGTAGGCGCTGAAATCAATTTGCCGGGTTCGCGACATGTTCGTGATTGTGCAGCGGGTTGTGCAATTCTTTCATGTCATGTCACATTATGGCCGATGTTTTTACATCTCGGGGCTTCCGGTTTAGGCCGCCCCTCGGCCGCGCTCGACAGACATATCGAACGAAAGCCTCACCGAGGTGCACCAAATCACTCGAAAAAGAGCGCAGCAGGCGCTCCTTTGCATGCTGCTTGGGGAGTCTGGCGACAGAACGCCGGCTCCCTTGTATCCGCTCGAGATCCTTGAGTTCAATTGGCTCGAAGGTGGAGAAACTCAGACAAAAAAGACCGTCGTTAGCGGCGCCTACGAGGTGGTTTCTCGAAATTTCTGCCTGTTTCTACGTATTTTTTCTAGTCATCTTTCTTGTCGGTACATGCAATTTATGTGCCAAATATTTCTGCCTGAAATATTGCTGAATTGTGTCAGTTAAATTGCAATGGAAATATCTATGCGAAGTCGATATGCAATTAACTATGACAATATAGGGGTTAATGACATGTATTTGTGCATTTAGCTGTGATAATTTAGCCTGCTGAAAGATTCTCGACTCTTATTGTGTTGTTTTTAACAACTTGAAATAAAAAACAGTTTCAAAAATATTTGAAATCATCTGAGAATGCTGCTGTTGAATAGGCAAGTCCGGTATTGTTTTTTGCGGTTCGTGAAGATGTTCTTCACGGATGCTTTCTTTTTGCAACTTTTGCGTCGGAGAATGTCATGGCGATCATTGGTATAGATATTGGTTCAAGCGATCAGACAATTGATGAAAGTAACTATGACGCTGGCGATACGCTGTCGCTGAACGTGCTTGGCAGCAACACGCTGACGATCGATGGCGTCGACGCAACCGCCAACTTTGGAGTGGGCGTCACCGCGGCCGGATCACCCACGTACAACTTGATCAACGGCGGAAGCTTGACGATCAATTCGGGTCTGGCCAACCTGAGTGCGCTCAGCAGCGTTAACTACAATATCGGTGATGGCTCTGAGCTGACCATCAATGCGCCTACGGCGTCTGTTGGCTTGATCAACAATCAAACCATCAATTTCACTGGTGATGGCGGCGGCGTATTTTCCTATCAGCCGTCCTCTTTGCTGTCGACGGGCCAGACTTTCAACGTTGAAAGCCTCGGCGTTGGCGATACGCTGTCAGTGGGCACGCGTACCAACGGCGTACTGACGTACAACGCAGAAACGCAAACCGGCACCCTCACCTATGGCGCATTGCCGCTCGTGGGTGGCGGTCCCGTCACGTTCAATATCCAGGGCATGACCCAGGAAGACTACGACGCCATCGTCGCTGACCATGGCGGCAACACCGGTTTCGGCGAATTCGTTTCGCCGGTGTGCTTCCTGCGTGGCACCATGATTCAGACCACCAAGGGCGAAGTCGCCATCGAAGACCTGGTTCCGGGCGATGTCGTTATCGGCCAATCCGGCGAGCGCACCGTCAAGTGGGTCGGCTTCCGCAAGACCTACACCAAGCGCATCCCGGCTGACCGCCGTGCCGAGCACATGCCGATTCGCATCGTCCGCGATGCCATCGCTGAGAACGTGCCGAGCAAGGACATCGTGGTTTCGCCGGGACACCACATCCTGGTCGAAGGCAAACTGGTCCGCGCCCAAGACCTGGTCAACGGCAAGACGATCTACCAAGAAACGCACCACGTCAGCTACGAGTACTTCCACGTTGAACTGGATCAGTTCGACGTGATCAGCGCCCATGGCCTGATGTCCGAATCGTGGGCCGACGGCGGCAACCGCGACTACTTCCAGAACGCCGACGTCGCTGCTCTGCGTCCGGAAGACCGTCAGCGTCGCCGTGCTGATCGCCCAGGCTTCGTCGTGCTGCGCAAGGGTGCCGAACTCGAGCGTTTGCAAGCCGTCTGCGCTGCCCGCGCTGAAAAGCTGCAGCAAGAACAAGACCAAGAGTTGATGGTCGCTTACGGCTGATCTTCATCGGCGCCAGGCTGGTCCTGGCGCCGTTGTTGATAGAAAACTGGCTTCCCACGCCATACCGTTGTCCGGTATGTGCGTGGGATTTTTTTTATTGATACGAGATCAGCGGGCAGTGTCCGGCACAGGCGTATTGAGCAACTGCTGCTCCCACAAAAATGCTATACCACTGCCGCCGGCATGGTGCTTGATGACTTCCGTCAAATCGGCGACGTGTTCGGTGCGAGCCCAATCACGCTGCCATTCGGATGCCACAGCCAGCCACGTCATCATGTTTGCACCGGCTGCGATCATGCGTTGAATAGCGACTTCGTGCGCCTCGACCGACACGCCGCCGGATGCATCGGTGACCACGGTCACATCCCAGCCTTCGCCCAGGGCCTGAATGGCGGGCATCGCAACGCAGACCTCCGTCCACAGGCCAGCGATGATGAGTTGCTTGCGGCCCGTTGCTTTCACGGCATCTACCACCTTTTTATCCTCCCAGGTGTTGATGAGCGTCCGGTCGATGACTTCCTGGCCGGGAAACACATCGGTGATCTGGGGGAAGAGGAGGCCGCCTTGTTTGGCGATCACGGTTGTCAGGATGGTGGGCACGCCGAAGGCCTTGGCGACTTTTGCCAACGCGGCTGAATTGTTGACCACCATCTGCGGCTCGTGACTGTTCACGTTCGCAAGCTGGTAAGGTTGGTGATCAATCAGAACGAGTACTGAATCCTCGGGACGAAGAAGCGAAGCCAAGCCGTTACGGAAGGTCATTGATACATCCTCTGCGGTAGGTGAAGGGGGGCGGCAGCCACGCTCGAGTTGTCGTGCTGCCTGAATGGATTCTGGCATCTGTATTTATGATGCGGTACCGGCCAGTTTTGTTACGCTGTGTCGCCGAACAAGGAACGCTGAATGGATATCGAAGACCTGCAGACCTTTGTCGCCGTTGCAGACGCGGGGGGCGTGTCTTCCGCTGCACGCCGGCTCGGCGTCTCTAAATCCATCGTCAGCCGTCGGCTTTTGCGGCTGGAAGCAGAGCTGGGTATCCAGCTGCTGGCACGCACCACGCGCGGCGCTGCTTTAACAGAGGCGGGCGGTGCGTTTCGAGATCATGCTGCGCGGGCCTGCATCGAGATTGACGTAGCGAGGGAAACGATCCTGCCCGATGGTGACCTTCGCGGTCGCTTGCGAGTGGCCGTGCCGGTTTCTTTGGGGCCCAATCATTTTGCTCCTGTGCTCGCCGACATGGGACGCCGTCATCCGCAGTTGCATATTGATGCTTCGTACAGTGATCGCTTTGTTGACCTCATCGCAGAGGGTTTTGATTGTGCGATACGGGTCGGCTATCTGCAGGACTCCAACTTGATTGCCAGACGTGTCGCGCCGCTCTATGGCAAGCTCGTCGCGAGTCCCGACTATATCGACGCGCATGGCGCGCCCCAGACGCCAGACGATCTGCTCGATCATCAAGCGCTCATGCAAGGCACCGAAGCGTGGCAATTCCTGGACGGCGACAAGATCGTCAGCGTTCGTCCGCAGGGCCGGTTCAAAGCCGACAACGGCATCGCGCTGGCTGCAGCTGCGGCGGCGGGATTGGGCATCGCTTGGCTGCCTGACTGCGTAACCTATGAATATGTGGCTTCGGGTGCGCTAGTTCCTGTCATGACAGGCTATCCGCCACCACCAGCAGGTATCTATGTCATTCGCCCGCCTGGGCAACATCCCGCGCGAAAAATACGAGTCTTGATCGAATTGCTGATCGAGTATTTCGAACGGGCTCCGTATCTGCGCGGGAGCGGTCGCTAGATCGCGGGCAGGTGCAAAGATAATCAGGACGAGCAGGCGGGGGGGCTATCAAAGCAATGACGCATCATGCCGTGGGTGTCGACCATCTTATTTAATCTTGCTGCAGCGAAACGCCTCAATCCCTTTTTCCACGTAGTGCGGTTCGCGTGCGCAGGCCGCGCGCATGGCCTGGTTGGCCAGGGTCATGAGATTGGCGGCGTTGGTCATTGCTTCCAGGCCGTCGGGGCCGGGGCCGATCTTGTCATAGAGCGCCTTGAATTCATTGGCCTGCTTGCCATAGGCGTAGGCGCGCATGACGTCGGCGTAGGCGATGGCGCGGGAGGTGTCGCCGGGCGTGGGTGCCTTCTCGGCAGCTAGAGTCGGCCCAGACAGCAAGATCAGGGCGAGCAACGGGACAAGGGAGGTTTTCATGTTCATCATTAGGATGTCTCTTGCTGGTTGTTCGATGGGGGCAGGCTAGAGGGTCGTGTGTGCGACCCGAGTCATGCCACCATCACCACATTTTGCAGGTCGTGCCGTTGTTGACGAGGTCTCCACCGACCACAATGCCCTTTTCGTCGACGTGGAGCATGGTGTAGCAGCTGGCGATGCCTGTGCGCCGTTCGTAGATGGTGCCGGTGTTGTTGCCGAAACCGTAGCTGACGCCGCCGGGAGGAGGTACGTAGAACGTGCCAACGGCTTCGTTCCACGAGACTTCGCCGGAGGTCTGCCACATGTAGACCAACTGCCCGACCGGCAGGTCTTCGCTGGCATAGACGCGGTCGGGAACTCCCCATTCGGCCACGATGTCGTTGACGGGCTTGCCCTTATGTCGCAGCATCGCCACATCCCAGGTAGTGCAAGCGGTGACCGTGACGCTGCACAGGCAGGCCAGCAGGGCCTTCAGAAAACTGGATCGCACTTTTTTTTTCCTTGTTCAATATTTATTCGTGTGCCCTACGCGCCGAATAATGCCAGTGTCGTGGACGGATGGCGAGTGAAATGTGGTGAGTTTTCAACGTGCCGCGCGTTTAGCTGGAGTTACAACGGGTGGGATAGCCGGAAAGGGGCGGCGGGATGTGACGTCGTGGTTATCGCGCCAGGTGGATAGCCTATTGCATGTCTTCTTCGCTTGCCTGACAGCGGTGCCTGTGGCGGAGGTGCCGAAGCTGGACACGATTACCGCGTAAGATGTCTACGAAGCTATTTCCCACGTCTGGGTCAACGACGCATTCGTTACGAGCAACGCACGGTCTGCTCAGAATCTTCGCGAGATGCCAACCTTCGTGGATTTTCATCATTTCTAGGCACCGCTGGATAGATGTTTTGAGTCTCGACCATTCTTCTTTTTTCGTGTTGGCGTTGCCCTTAGTTATCCTGCTGCTGGCAGGTACCTTCACGGTTGGTTGGCTAGCGTCACGCAGATCTCGCGATCTGGCTTGGGCTGGCGCGGCCTACGCGGTGCTCGGTCTAGGCCTGTGTCTACAGTTGTTGCGAGAGCGTAGCGGCGAACTATCCTACGCTATGGCCGCTATTTACCTGGTCGGTGTTGCTCTGCTAAGCCATAGTCTGTCCTTGCGCTTTCGGGTCAAGTATGACTGGGGAAAGGCTTGCGCTCTAGTGCTGCTCACTGTGTCCGTGCGCTATTACTTCGAGATAGTCAGCTTCAACCATTCCGCCCGCATTTACGCGCTGAACTTTGGTCTGGGTTCGGTTTTGCTGCTACCTGCCTGGCGTCTGGCTCGGGTACGGACTGTCTCCTACCTTGACCGGTCGCTACTGTGGATTTTCGGGTGCCTGGGTCTGAGCTTTTTTCTTCGCACCATACTGACAGTGCCGTGGCCTTGGGAGCCCCTAGATACTGCGCGATTTGAGCGCCGTCTGTTCTGGCTGGTCATGCAAATGAGCATGCTGCTCTTTGCCGTGCTCTTCGCGATGCTATGGCTAGCCGCGGCCGTTCGCGATCTGGTGGTCGGACTCAAATGGGAGAGAAACCACGATGCACTGACGCAGTTACTGAACCGTCGAGGGTTCGAGGAGAATGCGGCTACATGGCAGCGTCGAGGCGAGGGGTGCAGCGCAGTGCTGATGTGTGATATCGATTGGTTCAAGTCTATCAACGACCAGCATGGCCATGCTGCTGGAGATGAGATACTGCGTTTGGTCGGTCAAGCGTTACGCGGCAGCGTCAGGCAAGGTGATCTGGTCGCGCGCTTGGGAGGTGAAGAGTTCGCAGCTCTACTACGTGTAAAGGATGCCAGCGACGCTATGACGGTGGCGGAGCGCTTGCGTGCGCAACTGCGTGCTTCAGCGTTGCCTGTCCGCGGGCAGCGCATATCAGTAACGATGAGCCTAGGCGCAACACAGTGGTACATGCATGAGCCTTTAACTCAGGCATTGGAACGGGCAGATGGCCTACTGTACCAAGCCAAGACGGCAGGCCGAAACCGTGTGGTAAGTGACATCAGAGAGCCTGGGAGCCGGCTGGACAGGGCGTAATGCTCGACTCGCACCATGCGGCAGTCAGGGAAGGTGGCAAAGTAGAGGTCCAATGTGGCTTGCGCAACGCCGTCTTGGAACATTAGGAACGGTCTGGCTGTGTCTTCATTGGGTACCTCGATGTGGGGTTTGCCGCCTAACTACGAGCCGTAATACCAAACAAAAACAGCGCCTTAAGGCGCCATTTTGGAATTTCCTAGATCACTCTAGAACCTGAATTGGTGGAGCGGAGGAGGATCGAACTCCCGACCTTCGCATTGCGAACGCGACGCTCTCCCAGCTGAGCTACCGCCCCGATAAGCATCAAAATATAGCATATCTTGGATGCGGTGGGTGCACGGTTTCGCGGGCTCAATCCAGTCGGCATCTGCGGGCTTTTTTGCACGCAAGAGCGGGCGGAGTCGTGAGCGGGCGGCGGACTGCTAGCGCCAGGGTCTGGCAGCCCGAGAAAACCCTCAGTCGAGATTAAGCGTCGCGATCACGGGCGCGTGATCCGAGGGCTGTTCGTTCGCGCGCGGTTCCTTGTCGATGACGCAGGCGGTGCACTGTTTGATCAAAGGCTCGGACAGCAAAATATGATCGATGCGCAGCCCCGCGTTGCGCCGGAAGCCGAATTGCCGGTAATCCCACCAGGTGAAGGATTTTTCGGGCTGTTCGAATTTGCGGAACGAATCGGCCAGGCCGAGATCGATCAATGCACGAAAGGCCTCGCGTTCCGGCTCGGAGACCAGTACTTGGCCTACCCATTTGGCAGGATTGTGCACGTCTTCGTCGGCAGGGGCGATGTTGTAGTCGCCCAGCAGCGCCAGGCGTGGGTAGTTTTTCAATTCCTCAGCTACCCAATTACGCAAATGTTGAAACCAATCCAGCTTGTATGGATATTTTTCGGAATCCAGCGATTGTCCATTGGGGCAATAGGCGCAGATGACGCGCACGTCGCCACCCGGCGCGGGCAGGGTGACGGCCAGTACGCGCTGTTGCGGGTCGTCCATCGTCGGGATATTGCGCACCATGGCGGAGCCGGTTTCGCGCGAGATGATTGCGACGCCGTTATAGGTTTTTTGCCCGGCCCAGACGGCTTGATAGCCGAGCTCGGTGAAGGCGTCCAACGGAAACTTGTCGTCGGTGAGTTTGAGCTCTTGGAGGCAGAGGGCGTCGACGGGGTTGGCTGAAAGCCAGTCCAGGACTTGAGGCAGACGGACTTTCAGGGAGTTGATGTTCCAAGTAGCTAATTTCATGTTTTTGTAAGACCGTTTGTTTATGCGGCTCTTGGCGATGCTTATTCCAAAAAACCCGGTCTGGCTACTCATCTGGCTACTCATCCGGGGCGTGGTTGGCTAACGCCAGCGACAGGACCAGATGATACCTTGTCATGCTGCCTTCTTTTGCTTGCTGCGCTCGATCAATGCATGAACGCTGGCGGCGGTGACTCTGGTGGCATCGCCAATCTTGACTTGCTCCAAGTCGCCGCGCTTGATCAAGCGGTAAATCATCGTGCGCGACAAACTTAGCACATCCTCTGCTTCCTTGAGTCGGTACAGCAAAACGCCAGCCGCTGCGGGCGATGTCGGTTGCATCTCTGTATGCGGTTTCGTCATGTGGCGCTCCCTTATTCAGGCATCCAAGCTTTACGTGTGGTGTCGAGCAAGCGCTCGATTACATCAGTGGTCATGGCTCAGCGGTCCTCGCTTCGGGCGACTGGCACCCGTGCTCCAGATGCCAGTGCGGGCACCACAACCAAGGGTTGTCGGGCTCGTCCGTGTCCCATACCCAGCCCTCCGTCAGAGGCTCCAGGCACGGCGGTGCTTTCCCGCATCTCGCGCAGCCCGCCCACATTTGGGTAATGAGGTCCTTGTACATCCTGACATTCCTCCAAGGATTTCGGGTTGCCGCAGTGGCATATTGCCGGCCAGCAGGGCCAACAGTTCCAAGCATTGCCCTCAGCCATTCTTCGCCTCCCCATCGTTCGCTGTGGCGGCATTGGACAGAAGTCGATTGAATACTTCGGCCTCTGCTTTGGTCATCGCGGCGATGTTGTCGGCCAACGACTCAAACGGCAGGCGAGCCCGGCTGCGCTGCAGTGTGTAGCCGTGTCGGGCCATGCACCAGAGGAAGTAGTCGATCACGTATACGTGCCCCTCGACCCATGTCAGTTCTCTGGAATACGGGTCTTTATCGAGCGGGGTTGCAGCCTGGCTCACGAACTTGAATACATCCTTCTGGTCATGAAAGTCACGGAGAAACGGCGGCAGATGCTTGCCCGCTTTTCGCCATTCCTGGATAGCTCGATCAATTGCCATGGTCACCCCCTTCGCCCTGGCGCTGCTGGGCGAAACGCGGTGACCCATCATCTTTGAGCCAGCGCGGGTGAAGGTCTTCGTCCTGGCAAGCTGGAAGTCTGTCGTTTGGGCGGCCGCAGGACATGCAGGTATAGCCGGTGCAGGCGCTGCTGGCCGGATAGCCCATCGGGAACCCTTCCCGGCAGAGCTGTCCCGGTCGGTAAGATTGGCATGGGCTGCTCACGCTCCCTCCTTGCCCTGCTGGGCTATGGCGGCGTCACCTAGCAGGATTGCCCCTTCGTGGGCCTCATCGGTGACCCAGCAGTAATGGCCCCGACCGGCGTGGCCGTCTCCGTACTGAATAGATACATCGCCCTCAAGTTGCTGCGGATCTGTGTCCCTGTCCGGAGCAATGAAATCCAGCGCTTCCAGTAGCTGGTGGCCGGATAGCGTGACGATTGGTTCCTTCGCATCCCCCTCTACCGGATTCTGCGCGGCCAGCGCGGCGCGGGCAATGGACCCGTCCTCTACCGTCGCAGTCCCCGCCTCATCGCAAAAGAAGTTTTGCGGCTCGCCTGATACCGTGTCCCAGGCGTCGTCATCGGCGATGATGAAATGGTCTTGATCGGCATAGAATTTCAGCGCTTCGCGCAACGCCGCCACATCCCCGCCGCGCTGCTTGCGGTCGGCAAGGACTGCGGTGTGCGCGTAGGCCATCATCTGACCGTATGTGTAGTACGGCACAACTTGACTGTTTGTGGAGAACGCTGAGGTTCTTGCTGCTGGCTCTGGCATCCTCGGAAATTCCACATCCCCCGCACCCTTTGCGGAATCCTCGGCGGCAGGGGCGGCGAGCTTGTAGTGAGCTTCCGCATCGCGCCAGCCTTGGCAGTAGTAGACGCCCGGCATTTCGCCGCGAGTGAATTTCACGTTCTCGGTGATGTGGTCGTCCAGCCAACCGTCGGCGACCAGCTTACGCGCCTCTGCGCTGGCCTGGGGCGCGGCGAAGCAAGCCTTGCAAACCACGCGGCGCTTGTGGCCGAAAAAGTGTTCGCCGCATTGCACGCAGGCACACTGGTAGTTGCCATTCTCGTGCGCAAAGTCTTCGGTCCAGTCGCGTGCCGGCTCACCCGCCCCGCGCAGCTTGGATAGCAGGACCTGCTCGGCCCAGCGTACCGCTTTTCTCATGGTCTTCGTGTCGCATGGGCAAAAGGGATTGTCCGTGCTGAAAACGCAGTGGCGACCTTGCTCGATTTCTGTATCCGTGAGGATTTGCTGGTAGTCAGTGGTCATTGCAGGATCTCCAGGTTCGCGGGCTTAGCAGGCATCGTCTTGCGCACCCAGGCGGCTGTGCCTTCTAGCCTGCGGCCGGCACTTTCCGAGCCCTCGGCCTGTGCCATGAGTACAGATGCAACGCTGCAAAGTTTCATAAGGTAGTTGCCGATTTGTGCACGGTCTGAAATACGGCAGGAGTTCAGAAAGGTCTGGACGGCATGCGCTGCCAGGGCTTCAGCTTCGGCCGGACCGGCAGGCGTAGACTGGTCGTCGTTTTGGGTCATTGATAATCTCCTTCGGGGACGGCAGAAGGTGCCTTTAGATGGCATTGCATGGTTGCGCCGAATTCATTAGCCATGTCGCGAATTTCGCTTAGGACTTCGCGACTTGCTGGCCGGGTGATCGGCTCGTCGGCGTAGCCCCAAATTTGAATCAGCATGGAGTGGGCCTCTTTAAGACCCTTGTGCTGATCGACGACGATGTCCCCCACGCGGTGCAGTTCGATATCCTTGGCTGCAATGACCGACCGCAGGCGCTCCAATTCGTCGAGTTGTCGCTTATTCCACTGCCGGAGCTTGTCGATTTCTTCATCTTTCTGACGAAGGACACTCGCAACCTCAGTGTCGCGGCTCGTAGCACGGATAAATGCCCTGACCTGCTTCTGGCTTTCTCCCGAGGTTGTGTAGTGTTCGGTGGCGTTGCTGCGCTCGTGCACGATCATCGGATCACGCCGCTCGGGGTGCCGCATACGCAGCACTTCGTAGTCGCCCTTGCTGGGCTCCGCGACCCATCCTCGTGCCTCGCAGAATGCCTGGAATGTCGCCAGCTTGGATTTGTGCAGGGTGCAGCGGCTACGCATCGCCATGTTTCTATACTGATTAGCCATGGCGGGCCTTTAGCATGGCGTCCGCGATGGTGTAGCAGGCCCGAGCTGTGTCTGCCGCTCGATCCTCAAGTGTGGTGATGCTCTCGTCCTGAATGGCTGATGACAGGGATTGCAGTGCCGCAATAGCGAAAACATCCCGTAAACTCGCGCCAGGCCCCGAGTACTTCGGTCCAAAGTTATCGCTGTCGGTTGGGTGAAAAGGGCCGCCATCGTCCATAGGCTTCGTTGTGGTCATGTGACATTCCTTTGAATGGGCGATACCATTAGCGGGCCATTCGAAAAAATCGACAGGAGACAAAAATGGATTTGAGCCAGATCAAGCAAATTTGCGAGGTATATGGCGAAATTGCTGCGCAGGAAAAGTTGAACGAAGGTTGGATATTGCTGGCTGTCGCGGGCGGCAAGGATGAAAGTGGGTACCCTTGCATGATCTATAGCCTCGGGAGGGCCGAATAGCTGGTCTGGATGCTGAGCTGTCATGCTGCATGCTCCAGTCCAAGAATGCGCCGGACATCGTTTTCAACTGCGTGCAATTCGGCTAGAGCCACTTCATGGCCGCCCAGCGCTTGTTGCATACCCCGTAGCGCGCGTTCGCCAGCAGGACCAGCCTCTTGAGGGGCCGCAATGTCGCGCTTCAATGCCGCGATAAATTCCGCTCTCGATTGCCGACGGGCCGAGAACATCTTGGCCAGTTCATACGATTGGATCGGCGTCATACCCATTCCCCAAAAAGAGCCCGCACAACCTCATACAGGCCCAGGACGATGCCAAATATCGCCAGCAGGGCGGCAAGGATTACGCAGCCGATCATTGACGCGGTTTCAGGCATTTCGAATAGGAAATAGTCGTCGTCTGGCTTCATGCTGACACTCCAACCTGGATAAGATATTCTTGTGTTTTCTTTGATCGAGAGTTCCATGGGGAGAACCTGGGAGAACGTCGAAGTACTGGCTCACGACAATGGTGAGCACACGTGGCGCGTGACCTTTTACTTTGGCAGGGACGACCATACGGACGAGATTGTTGTGTCCAGCAAAGGCACGTATGCGGATGTGAAAACGGCTATGGATGCCGCTGAAGACCATGTCGTCAAACAGCTGGGTCGACCGAGCCGGGATTCGCCGCCGGATTAATAGCTTGCCGGAAAGCTCGAGTTAATTTCGCATCGACAGAGTGCCTGCGCTTCCTGGCAGCATTGGCAATGCGTGATCTGTCATGATGGCCGTTCACGTGGCCCATCATTCCTAAGTAACTATTGATGGTTTCGAGTGTGCTGCCCTGCGGCAGCGATTCGATTCGCCTCAGCCCGGCCCGCACCGTCCGGCGCCGCACTTCGATTCTCCAGGGCTTGATCACATATCCCGCGAAATCAACCCCGCGATTCACCGGTTGAAGCACCGTCTTTCTGGGATTGAGAGCCAGCCCAAGCCGTGGCAGGAAGTCGTTAATGCTGTGCAAAGCTTCATTGAGGAATTGCGGCGATTCATGCAGCAACACCATATCGTCAACATACCTAACGTAGTGACGGGCCTTGATGGTGTGCTTGATGTGCTGGTCAAGGCCGTCCAGCAGGACATTGGCGAAGAACTGGCTAGAGAGATTGCCGATCGGTAGGCCGTGATGAGGCGAGGCCTCCATCAGGCGCTTGTGGGGCGGAACCAACCGAAGTAGAGATTTCTCGCCGCGTATTTCTACGTTCTCGCGCGGATCATGAAATAGCACCATGGCGCAGAGATTTCGCCACCAGCCCTCGGGAATCTTCTGTGCCAACTTCGGCCAGAGCAATCGCTTATCGATACTGACAAAGAAGTTGGCCAGATCGCACTTCAGGTAGCGCGCCGGCTTGGCCCAATTCTGTGTGATGCTTCGGACTTTGGCCTCTAACCGCTTTCCGCCGTACAGAGTGCCGCGCCCCGGAATGCAAGCGCACGAATCAGCAATAAAGCTCGCAAGGAACCTGGCGCCTATCTTGTTGTACAGCAGGTGATGCACCACGCGATCCCTGAAATCCGCGGCCCATACCTCTCTGGGCTTGGGCCTGGTGATTACAAAGCAAATGGAGCGGCCTGGACGATACGTGCCGTCTTGCAACTCTTCATGAAGCTGCATTAGGTTTCGCTCGAGATCCATCTCAAACAGCAATGCGCTCGCGGTGTTTCTTTTCAGCCGGCGGCAGTCGTAGTAAGCCTGCACCAGCTCCGCGAACGAATGGCAAGAATCCATAAAAACTCCGAGGACGATTTGCGGAAGGGGCGAACTAGAAACTCGTTGTTGCGGTTCCAGTTGTTGACGTTGCCGTTCTCGAAATTGACGGCCCAGGCGTTGTGCTCACCGTAGGGCGGGTCATCACGCTACCCACGTCGCCCTGCCGAAGGATTGCCCGATCAACAGGGAAACTGCGCCAGACCCATCCGACCATAGTCGGCGGTTTCTGCTGTGCGCCTATCGGTGGCCTTGTGAGCCAGCGGCGTGACCAGATCATCAAGCGCGTTGGCCCGACCGCCTTGACGGTGAGGCGGCAAGCGCATTCTCGGAGTGTTTGAGCCAACCAGTTGCCTGACGGCCAATGCTGTCAATCAATTCCACTGCTTTCGCATACTGGCTGCGAGGAAACTCCCGCAGGTCTACTGCCAGACGCAGGGAAAGATTGACAGCTTCAATATCCTCTCGCATTGCTCGGATGATCGGAGTGCGATCGGATGAAGAATTTGCCCTATACACCGACATAACCAGATCAAAGCATTGACCGCGCAAGTGAGCCCCAAGCGTGGTTTTGTAGTTTCGCTTCATGTTCGAAACTACCTTCTCAACTAGCAGACTCAATTCGTAGGTCGTCTTGTAGATCTGGGTGTCGGTGTGTAGGGCCATGGGTATGGCGGGCTACGCCCGCAAAAGGGTTAAAGGGATGAATGGGTAAATCTGCGGAAGGGGCGAACTAGAAACTCGTCGTCGCGGTTCCAGCGGTAGACGCTGCCGTCCTCGAAATCGACGGCCCAGGCGTCGTGCTCACCGTAGGGCGTAGAGGTCCAGTGGTAGGCTTGTTCGAACAGGCTAGGCACATTGGCAGCAGCGACAATCAATTCACGACGCGCAGGTAAGTAGAAATCTGCGTGCCCATCTGCTTCGTATTCGGCGGCGAGCTTTGCGGCCGGAGATTGGTTGTGCAAGCGGCGAGTATTGTCCTGGCCGTCCAAGTCGCTCAAATCTCGTTCGCCATCGTTGCCCCATTTGGCAGATCGGACTGCATTCACTGGGGTGATCAGGCCATATAGGACGCCATCAGCGCCGAGAATATCGCCAACATAAATTCCGCCCTGGCCCGACAAGTACTCGCCAATCTTCGGGCGAGCAGGAAGGGGGGGCGTTCTCTGCGCGCTCAGGCGCTCAATCAGTTTTTCGGCCACAGTAGCGGCGGGCAGGGCGATACTCGCCCCTCCGCCCAGTTCAAACTGGATGGTTGTCATGGTGTTCCTTTGGAATTAGAGATAGTGGGCTTTTCGTCCGCCCAAGGGGCCAAATGGGATATCGTCATCCATATCAGCCAGTCCGCCGCCACCGGTTGGCGCCGCGGTTGGCTGAGTGTGCTGCCTGGACGCCGAGCTTTGCGTAGGTCGCTGCTGGCGCGTACTGCCATACCCGCTGTTATCTTGGCCGTAACCGCTATCGTCGCCTCCTTCGCGGCCGCCCAGCATTTGCATCTGGTCGGCGACGATTTCGGTGCTGTAGCGATCAGCGCCGGTGTCCTTGTCTTGCCATTTGCGGGTTTTCAGACGACCCTCGATGTAAACCGGACGGCCTTTCTTCAGGTACTCACCCGCGATCTCGGCCAGGCGGTTGTACATCACCACACGGTGCCACTCGGTTTCCTCGCGGCGCTCGCCGCTGGCCTTGTCCTTCCATTGCGAGGTAGTCGCAATGGAGACGTTGCAGATTGCGCCGCCCTCTGGGTTATAGCGAACCTCGGGATCTCGCCCGAGATTTCCAACCAAGATGACCTTATTGACTGAAGCCATGGTTATGCCGCCTCTTTAAATTGTTGTGGGTGCTGCCGATCAAATTCGTCGATCATCTCGACGAAATACTCGCGGGCCGCTTTGATCTTCTCTATCATCTGCCGCTCTTTATCGAAGTCGCGCTGGATGACCCAGCTCGTTAGGCGGTGATGCTCCGGTATGTGCGAGACGATGTGCATCTGCAGCGGCTCGTATCCAATCAACCGCTCAGGCGTATCGACCAGGGCGTAATTGACTTCCCATTCGTCGGCATCCCACAGCATCATGTAGCCGCGCATCTGCCACTCGTAGAGTTTCTCCTCACAATCGATTTGCCAGCCGCGAAACGTCTTTGCAGACCACGACGATTTAAGATCATGCCCGCGCTTGCGGGCGGCGTCGAAGAGGTCACACTCTCCCGTCAGGTACTCATTGGAGCGACGTTCTTCATTCTTGACAAGACTCAAGCCGCGAACTCGATTCAAAAGAGCAATCGATTGCGGTTCGACCTCGATCCCTTTTTCCATTTCTTTGCTGGAGACCTCGAAGTCAATGCCGAGAATCTCCTGCTGGGCTAGCTCGCGGATATAGGTCTTGGCGCCCACAGATAACAGGCCTTCACTCTTGCTGCGCGGCTCTGTCATGATCTTGCCAATACTGGAGCAGCGAAACTTGATGTCACGCATTGCTTTCTCCTTGAGGGCGTTTGATTTCAGCGCCGCGTTGCTGAACCGCAGCGGCGAACTGGCTGTAGCCATCCTTGTCTCGCGCCGCCTGGAACACTTTGACCCCGGCCTTCATGACCGTCCGGAGTTCGTCCTCATTGGCCGCAGCCTGAGCCTTGGTTACCCACTCGACGCGAACCTCTTGCATGTGGTTTTCGCGCTCATCCTCAGCTAGGTGGCGAACCAGTTCCGCATCCAGGTCCTCTAGATCCTGGCTAAACATATCGGACGCCGCCGTGACGTTCAGCACCATGGCGATCTTGGCGCGTTTGCACGCCATTTTTAGGACTGTGTTGGCCAAGTCGGCCGGCTCGGTGCGGATCTGTTGAACGGTGTAGTGGCCGCCTTGTTTACGGCCGTACTTCGTCCGCTTCATGTCAGCCGGAGTGTTTTCGAACTCAGCGTCGCAAATTGCCTTTCGCCACCGATATTTTTCCTCATCGGTGGACGCCTCACCCAGACCGGAACCGAGGGCTATTCCCGTTGATTGATGGCGTCCGATACATTTGACTCGGTAGCGCACGGCACCGGCAGTGGAAAGGTCGACGATTTCATACTCGTCGGCGATTCTGAACGTCATGCAAAGGACTTCAGCACCCGGCTTGAGCAATGTCGGCTTTTCTCCTGCGCCGGGGATGGCGCCGTAGTGCACATTCGGCTTCATGACCGAGCGCATTACCTCTTGCACCGCAATTACGTGGCGGGTGACGTCTGCAACTGAGCTGCGACCATCTTGTTGGGGAACGATGCCCGATACTGTCGGGCGTTCAATGACTTCGCTCATGGCGTCCTCAATAGATAATTTTGATAGCCGGAATCAAGCCCTTGGCGATAAGAATGACTGCCTGCTTGGCACACTCTTCTGACAATCCGTGCTGGACAAATGCCGAGAGTGCGGCTGTGTTGACGGCGGCTTTGTGTTGCTTGTCCGCCTCGCGGCGTTTCGCCTCGGCTTCCTCTGCTGCCTTGGCGTCAGCCTGCCGTTTAATCTCGGCCAGGCGAGCAGCCTCAGCGGCGTCCGCAGCGCGTTTCTCCGCTGCCAGCCTCTCGGCCTCGGCCCGGGCTTCGGCCTGCTTTTGACGCTCAACCGCCTCAGCCGCTTCATGTTCTGCGCGCTCCTGAGCAGCTTTGGCATCTGCTTCACGCTTTGCGGCAGCATCGCGCTCGGCCTGGGCTTTCGCTTCTGCCTCGCGGGTTGCGCGTTCAGCTGCTTCGCGGGCGATGCGCTCTTGCTCGTCCTTTTTGCGGCGTTCCTCTGCTTCGGCGCGTAGGCGGGCGAGTTCGGCCTGCTCCGCTTCGTACTGCTGGCGGGCGGCTAGGGCGGCGCGAAGGGCTGTTAGGGCCTTGTCTTTGGCGCGGTGCGCCTCGGCTTCGAACTCTTCCCAGGATTCATCGATCACCACCGCATCAACTGCCGCTAGCATGTCTTTCAGTGCGCTGGCCTCGAGCTGATGACTGGCGTTGGCTGCGTACTGGTTCAGATGCATCACGTTTTGGTTGTGGCGGGCCAATCGAGATTCTTCGGCTTTCTCCCATTCATCCAAAGGGGCTCGCACAGCAGATTGAATGGCCTCAAGGCCTTCTTTCAGGTAGCGCCCGCCAGCGTCAACCTTTTTCGGCAGTTCCTTGAGATCTGCCGACACTGCAGCGCGGAGCTTTTCCATTGCAGCCTTGCTCCGCGCCACCTTGTATGCATCGCTGGCGCAGGCCTCGCGATCCTTGCGCTTGCTCATGTCGTACACGGTGCCGGTGACTTTCTCGCGTACCTTGTCGAGGATTTCATCTAATTTGCTGGTGTCAGTGAATACCTGCAACGCCGTTTCTTTCGGCGGCAACTCAATCAGTTCGGTGACTTCGCTCATCGTTTTATCTCCAATCGAGCGCGCTCATCTGCTTGCTGCATGTTTCCGTACATATAGACGCCCAGCATCAGCACGCATGCCACAACTGCAGCGTGCAGCAGCAGGTCAGTTTTCATTTTTGGGGTTCCTTGTGATCTGCCGTGAGGGCAGACAAGCGAAGGTGACGGTGTTGGCCCTGAATATCTCCAGGCGAGTCTCGCAAGCGGCCTGGCTGCCAAATCGCTCGATTACCATCGCGGGCGGGCGGCTGTCGCCAGGCGGAATAAAAGCCATCAACACCCAAACTATGGCGGCGCTCATCGCTTATGGTCTCCGCGAGCAAGGCGCTCAATCTCATTGCGATATCGGGCGCGGAACCGAATACCTCGCTCGCTGGCTGGATCCAGAATTGCCATTGCAAGATCGGACTCATCGCGGGCGTCACGCACGCACTGATTGAACGCATGTTCTGCGTAGACGCTTCCAGGTACGTCGAATGCGCTTTGCCCAAATTTGATTGCATGAGCCACGGCCGCACAAATGGCAGTCGCGCTGATCTCCGGATCTCGCCGGCCGATTGGCATATCCATAGCAACTCCAGGGGATGGAATAGCGCTCCTGCATCAGCCGCCCGTAGTCCTATGCGCATTCGGGCGTGGATGCGGCTGATGGGGTGGCGCTAAAGAGGGAGGCCTACTCGCTACCGCTTGGGACTTCCATCGGCTCTCGCTGGTTGACTAGTACTCATGCGCGATGGTTGCCCAGCATCTGCTTTCGGCTTACTAGGGAGGATCTCCACCGCCCGCACGTGTTGGATGGTTGAGAGTGATGGAGCCCTCTGTGCTGGGCCCTGCCTCCGGGTTGAGGCCGGAGTTGGAACAGTGACCATGAGGGTTAGAACAAGGCCCAGCACAGAAGGCGCCCCGCAAGCGGGGCAAAAGGGTTGAAGGGTTAAATGGATAATCTGCGGAAGGGGCGAACTAGAAACTCGCTGTCGCGGTGCCAGTAGTTGACGTAGCCGTACTCGAAACCGACGGCCCAGGCGTGGTGCCCACCGTAGGGCGTAGCAGTCCAGTGCCAAGTCTTCTCGAATTTGTCTTGAATGTGAGCCAGAGCAATCAGCAGTTCTGCCTTGCTCGGCAGATACCAATCCGAGTAGCCGCCACCTTCATAGTCTTCGGCGGCTTTCTGCGCTTCATCCCATTCGCAGTCTGGGAGCGTTTCCTTTGCTGCAATAAGGTGGACCAACCGACCGTTCTCGATCATGGGGCCGGCATAGATACCGCCTTGCAGATCTGCGCCGATCTCGGCAGGCAGCGGGGGCGCAGCACTCAAGTAGGGCTCAGCCTGCAATAGCGTGCCCGGAATTTCCTGCGCTGGCGCCAGCATCGACAACAACGCTGTCAGGGGGACCTGCAATTTTTGCTCTTGAATCGTGATGCCGATTTGTTGGGTCATGGATATCTCCAGGTTCTTGAAAATGCCTGAACCCGGAAAGGGCTGGCATTCAGAAGAATCTGGGGCAGGGCAGCGCGAGACAAACTCAGCGCCACTCCTGCCCAGCACCGCCAGTTGCACAACACCCGGTCTTTCACGGCTTGCAATGGTCAGTGGTTCCGGGACTACTCCCCGTGGTCATCAACACGAATACGCGCCTTCGGTCGATTCTTGGCGTCATAAAGATCGCGCCCGCGCTGCCAGGCTCTACACCTGGCCGGCCTTAGTCTGCTCAGCCACCTGCGCGGGCGTTTTTCGGCATCTTTCTGTCCAGGGCGTCCGCATTTCTCCCCTGTCGCGTCGCCTCTCGGCGGTCGCGGAACGTTTTGTGATTCGTCGTGTTAAAGAGCGGGTAAATCTGGGTACTTCCCGCAGCCCTACTAGGGTGGCTTCCGCCTAAACCGTTCTTTGCTGCGTTGGAGGAATATTACTGAACAGTAATTTTAAAGTCAATACTGTTCAGTAATTATTTTGATGTTTTGAAAGAACGCAGGGAGCGCAGCCTCTGCCGGGAAATGCGGTACGATTTAGATATGGACTGTTACACGGAGGGAATATGAAGACGTTGAGATTTGTTTTTTTGCCGATTTTGACGGCGACCCTGGTTGCATGCGCTCCGCCTCGCCCGGTGAGTGGGTCTTCAACCAGTCTCCCTCGCTCCACGCAGCCCAGCATGCAAGATAGATTCGCTGACCTGAGGGCCAAATCAATAGCAGTCGTGGACGGCTATTCGGTAGATGTGGCAGCGTTCTTAAAAAAGAGGAGCAAATCAGCCGCAATTAGCGCAGCCAAAAAAAATGTAGCTGACTCGCTGAAGGATCCTTCCAGCGCGCAATTTAGGAATGTCCGCCTAGTTCCATACAAGGACGGGTCCGTGATCTGCGGCGAAGTAAACGCCAAAAATAGCTATGGCGGTTACGTTGGATTTAAGGATTTTGTTGCTAGCACGACGTCCGCCACCCTTCAGTACGAGGATGCTAAGTACCCCGCCATAGCGGTCGCAGCGAACGCTGGGTTGGCGACGGCCTGCAACTAATCGATGTATGGCCCAGTACTTCCGGTTCGTGGCGTGGAATAGGATTTGCTCCCCATCAATAGCTGAATGTGAAAGAAATGAGAATTTTGACTAGCGTGGCCATTCTTGTCTTGCTGGCAGGCTGTGCGGGCGCGCCCAAGCAGCCAGCAATAACGATTGATCAAGTTTCCCCGGCGCCCAAATGCCAAAGCCAACGCCAGTGCGAAGCGATGTGGACATCGGTTCCTGAGGCTCTCGAGGCAGTTTCAGGTATGAGAGTTCGCCTATCGACCGATACCCGAGTCGAAACCTTTAACGCGACGGGAGCGGGGCGCTTTTACGGTGTAGCGACAAAGAAAGTCCAGCCTGATGGCAGCTATCTCATTGTTGCCTCGTTCTCGTGCGGGTATGCATATTGCGCGCCGGATGAACTGCGGGCGCTGGACGGCTTCAATAAATATGTCACAGCATCGGGAATCGGATACTAGACCGTGCCTCGCTCAATAGCCTAAAACCTGAGGGCAAACAACGAATGGCATTACTCAAATGCCCGGAATGTCGGAAGAATTTCAGCGATAGGGCGGCCACATGCCCGAGTTGTGGGGCTCCCGTGTCTCTTGCCATTGAGGCTGCTAAAGCCACGAAGAAGAGGGGCAGGGGAGTGGCAATCGTGGCTCTGATCCTATTGGCGGCCATGTATGCCCTGGACAAAAAGCCCTCCGATTCGCCCGGTGATGCGACGAATTCCAATACAGCTGCGCCACAAGCCGTGGCGCTCGATATTCCCGCGAGTGATCCTTCCGCGGGAACAAGCGCCGCGACTGCGTCAGAGAGCAAGCCGCAGGCCCCTGAGCCTCCGCGTCCCAAATGGCAATATCAATCAGAAAAGGACGAAATGCGGGGCGTTACCAACCGCTGGGCAAGCCTGACTTCTGAAGACGCGGTTTCTCTTGAGTTTCCGTACGGCGGCGGCTCCACCTTACGAATCGTCGTACGAAGCATGCCAAAAAGAAGCGCCCAAGACATCATTTTGAACCTGAGCAAGGGACAACTCGATTGCGGCTTCGATGGTTGCCGCGTGCCGGTCAAGTTCGACGACAACGCGATAATCAACTATTCCGCCAACAGGGCTAGAGGGGGAGATAACGACTCCATCTTTATTCAGGAGAAGTCAGGATTCCTCAAGCGGCTGAAAGCGTCCAAGTCGGTCATGGTCGAGGTTCCAATTTGGAAGCATGGGCCTACCCAGTTCCGATTTTCCTCTGCAGGGCTGGAGTGGAAGTAGCCTCTCCCTTGGGCCGAGAATGTAGTGACATAGAATGAAGCCTCAGAGCAGTATTAGGAGGCTCGCATGATTTCTGGAAATCTTCCCCGTGTTGTCGCCGTCGCTGTGCTGATCGTCGGCCTGACAGGATGCGCGCGTACGAACCAAGCCGGACAGACAGAGGGGAGTGTGGAGATGTACGGCACGATTGATGTTGGCGTTGGCAGCAGCCGCACGACCGACTAGACAAAAGAAAACCGCCCGGAGGCGGGTGCATTGGCTATAAACTGTGAGTCTCGAAACTTGCATGACGTTCATAGCAACAGTATTCAGCGTGGATAGCGAAAAACTTGACTCTTATGAAGGACAGATCCGAGATGCGCTCGTGAAGCATCTTCGGTCGGTTAACGACGAGTCGACAGCATATTTGACCGAGCTATTCGTGGGAAACTTCTCACGCAGGGCGGACTTGGTAGTAGCCAACGGCATTCTTTCGGCTTATGAAATCAAAAGCGCGTCAGACCGCCTTGATCGTTTGGCCGGTCAGCTTTCTTCGTATAAGAAACATTTTGAGGGTGTGACAGTTGTCTGCGCCGTCAAGCACCTTCCACAGATAAAACGGATCGCTCCGAGAGGAGTGGGAATTCTGACTGTCTCAGAGCGCGGTGATATCTCCGCAATCCGGTCCGCTACTCGACTCAAACCACGGAAAGACATCCTTCTTAGCTTTCTGCCAGTTATTGAGCTGCGAAAACTTCTCCAAAATTCTGGGCAAAGTATTAAGGCGACGGCTGGGCGAGCGGTTCTCCTAGCAGAAGCTAGAGCCGTGGACTATTCGTCAATCCGGGACTATCTGCTGAATTATATGAAGCGTAAAAATGCGATAAACATCGCAAGGCGCTCTATCGCACAGGAGCGGAGCGCTCAGATGGCTCGATTGCGGGAGATTGAGAGTAAGAAACATGTGGAGATGCTTAAATTCAGTTCTCAAATGAACGCAATGAAAGCGATCCCCCGGCTAGTCCTACCTAAAGTATCTAAGACGCCCTAGAGCGTCTCATCGTCCTCATCATCTTCATCTAGCGGCTGATTGGCCAAATCGATCTGGCGTGCCATGTGAATGTTCGATCGCACTGAAATCCAAGAGGCTGGCGCTTTGGCGTATGGATTCCCATTAGCGGCTTGAACAATCATACTTTCACCCCAAATGCCTCTTGTGCCTATTTCAGGGTCTGCGGAAACGACAGCCTGTGCCGCCGCGATATATCCAGCCTCGGGGGACATTCCCGATCTTCGTTCAAAATACCAATCGCGGAAACGAGGGTAGTCTATCCGCGGCGACCACCTCATCACTCCTCCATTGTCATAAACGACGGAGTGAATCGAGGCATGGTCGCCATATATCGCTACACCGGAACCGCCTACGCGATCGTAGAGCTCTCTCTCGAGCATTTCGATAGTGCCGCGCTCCTGGCTTTGATCAGCAAATGAGATAGTAGATGCCGGGAAACTGGTAGCTAGGGTTGCGACGATGGCCTCAGGAAACTCATTTCGAATCGCATTGATGGTGGCTATCGTAGCTGTCACGTAAGCGGCAAGCGCGCTTCGAATGTATTGCGAGTCTATGAATATGATCGCATTTGTTGGATCGTCCATCGCGCTCAATGCGCTAATCACCGTTGCCGTATCGGATGGAAAATCGCGAATGCGGAATGCGAGTTTCCCTTTGATTTGCTCAAATAGCACCGCCTGCCTGACCAGATCCCTTGTTCTTGCTCCTTGTGTGAGCAGGACGGTAGGGATAGCTGTGGAGCATTTCTCAACAAAATTACGCCAATTCTCAAAAGCATTGTGGGCGTTAGTTAATTGGGAATGCTCGTTTGGTAATCGGTCTGCCTCTGCTGTCAAGTCGACTATGAATGGCCGCTCTCCCATAGCTTCACAAGCCCGGTCAATGGAGCGTTGAAACTCCAATGCTCGTGGCCACTGGCCCAGCGTAATGAGCGGCAATATCCTATTCTTTCGCTCTGCGTCTAGTTCGTGCAGCCCCCTCATTTCAGCTACCCGGGTGCGAAGCGCGGGATAGTATGAATAGTCGTCGAAGTTAATAATCATTTGGTGTCCTCCGTTTTTTCTCGAGGTGCCATTTCGCGAGCAGTAGCTGGCTTGCCCATCATGAGCCCTGCCAAAAAGTCAGCAGTAGCCGATCTCTTTTCAAGTTCAGCAGCATGCGCTCGGCCCATTTGGTCTATTAGGTCGCGGAGCTGCTTTTCTCGTTCGGTCGCTTCCCCGAGTGCGACCACGCTCTGATGGTACGGGTGCAAAACGCGCCACAAAACCGCCGCATAGGTAAAAGCCGCAACCCATCCAGAAGCCATGAGCGCATACTCAGACCAGGGTGAATCTAATTTCCATGCCAACGCGAGGCTTAACAGCGCCAAAACTGACCCAGTTATTCCATACACATGGCTGATTCGGTCCGCGGCGATATTCTTCATAGCCAGACTCAAGCAAGGGAGGATGTGGACAGTTCAATCCTAGTTCGTACGGCAACGACATGGCCGGTCCCTGGCATTAGATGGGTAAATCTCATTTTGTTATGTCTCCTATTTCTTAAGGCACTTATCAGCAGCCCCGCTCATCAGCTTCTCGGTGGGGTTATCGACAGGGATAGGCACGTGCGAGCGCTTCTACGAACAAGCTCTCGCCAGGCTCATGACGCCGCTCCGGATTCTGGGTCAGGTACTTGACGAATATGGCTTGCGTCTGCCCATTTGTGACCCCTGCTGGCAAACAATAGAACTGAGCCAACTTGTCATATGAGAGATTCTTACTCTTCGTTATGTTCCCGGCGGTTAGCCACGTGACCATGGAGCCATAAACAAATCCGCGGTGCAGTCCCATGACGAATCCCAGACAAACTGCAGAGTCAAGACTTCCACTTGGCGCCTCACACTTCTGTAGCCAATAATTCCCCGTGCCCTCCACAAGATCGGCGGAGGCTGCCGTTGGTAACGTTGGTACGAACGTTAGCGCAAGAACAAGAAATGTTTTTCTCATTTCGTCACATCCACCTTAAAATTCCCCACAACGTCGGTCCATAACAAGTCGCTGTAGGTCAGGCCTCTATTCCTCCTTGGTCCAGCCTGCCCCCGGCCCACACGACCCGCCCCAATATTCTGACCGACACACCCTCAGCCTCTAGAGGAATATCCCGATACCGCCTATTGGCGGACTTGGCCACCCACTTACCAGTAAGCGGATCCTTATCGATGATCTTAACGATCATCTTCCCGTCATAGTTGATGGCATAGACCGTCTTGGGCACGAGGTCGCGAATGGTCAGGCTGTCATCCGGCACAACCAAGAGCGCCCATCCGTCTTTGATGTCGCCCTCCATGCTGTCGCCCTTGGCGTAGACGACCCGGCCGCGCCCCTTGTCGGCACCGACTGAGCGCAGGAAGGACTGGCGGAACTGGATCGCGCCTGTCACGAGCTCGTTCTCTGCCTCGATGCCGTCGCCTGCAGCCAGGCGGACATCGGCCAGTTCCGACACCTTTTCAAACTTTTCGTTGGCGGCTACAGGTTCGCCGGCAGTGACATTGGTCGCGACGCTCCGGTCCAGGCCGAATTGAACCAGGCCCTCGCGTTCCATTTGCTTGGTGGTCTTGCCGCCGGCCCAGGGGGCTTGATCGACCACGGGTGCCATGGGGAATTCGTCGGCGGCTGAGTCGAGATTCGCGAGGCCGCCGCGCGAAGTCGGTGCTGGCTTGGCCGAGGGAGATATCTGGACGCCCAGTTTGAGCTGGGCGATCGCCAAGGCTATCGCTCCCTCCAGGGCGCTGAGCTGACTTTTCTCGAGGTTGCGAACGTCCTTCTCAGATACGGAAGGGAAGGGCCACGGGAGTACCGTTGTAACGCGACCGGCGCCGTGAGACGGTCGAGGCATAGACTCCTCCGACGTCCATTCTGATTGAGCCAAGTTGCAACCCAACCCGAAGTCAAACCAGCGACGATGCAGGCCAACCTGTTCCGTCAGCGTCTTGGCCTTCTTATCACCGAAGGATCTCGAGCCGTGATCCTTCTGGAGTCCTGACATCTCTCCTTGGTTCGGACGTTTTCCGGTTTTCCGCTGGATGTGGTCCAGCAAATTGGCGTCCTTGCCCTCAAAGCAGATGGCAATCAATTCTCTAAGCCGAGCGCGCCGGTGAAGTGTTTCTCTGTCGTCCATAGTTGAATTGTCGATTACTAAACGGTAAATGACCAAACAGTATTGACAAAGGCATTACTGTTCAGTAATACTTGGCTTATGAAGACACTCCTCGACTACCTCAACAGCCTAACGCCTCCTGAGCAGGCTGCCTATGCAGCGCGGTGCCATACGTCTGTTGGCTATCTGCGGAAGGCAGTATCCATCGGCCAGAAACTGCGTGAATCCCTGTGCATTGATTTGGATCGTGAATCCGGGGGCAAGGTCCTTCGAGAATCTCTTCGTCCTGATGTCGACTGGGAATATGCGAGACGACCAAGGATCTCCCAACTCTCCCAACAAGAGGTGGGCCATGTGTGATGCGAGCCGAAGCTCTTTTGCCGCGATCGCGCAGTACGCGGGCGGCCTGGCGGATGCTGCGGGCGTATCTCTCAGCTCGCGCTCCGAATTCGTAATGGCAGACGCATCGCTCCGCGACGGAAACATGAGCCCCGAGCAGCGGGTGATGCTTGCTGTCGCCTGCGATCTGCATGACTTGCTATCCAAGACCGCGCAGGGTCGGCAAGCCTTGAGTGATCTCGGTTTTGATCCAGTCCCGAAGGATTCCGAACGTGAATGATCCAGCCGGCTTGATGACATTGTCTTTTGCCTTGTTCCAAAGGGTGTCGCTGCGAACCGCGTCAACAAACTCGCAGCCGTCCCAGGTCAGTCGCAGGACAGTGGCCGAAACTCTTCCTGATATTGGCTGGAAGATTTGCGCCTTAACGAGTCCTGCCTCGTCCATCCATATGACATGCAGCGCGAAATCGTTCGGGTCGACACCATCCAACTTGTCCAAGCGTTTCCCGTGCGGCGCATCCGCTGTTTCTAAAGCGATGCGCCTGATCAAGTCCATATCTCTATTCATGGCAGTTTCCCTGTGGAGAAGGGGCGTTGAGTGGAATCTGGATCATATCCGTCCGGAACTGGTCGCCCAATACGGTAAGTGTTCAATGCAGCACCCGATCATCAGGTTCTGGCGTCTCGTATCGCAGACGGTCCGCTTCATCAAAAAGGCGACGCATCAATTCCATAACTGTCTCCTGCGTGGGCGATTCAAAAGCCCGCAAGGCCAAGTCCTGGGCTTCGGTAAGAAGTTTTTCCGTTTCGGTCACGTTCTTTAATTCCTAAATCGAGTTCAGAAATGAGTACGCAAGCAGTATCTGCCGATCAGATTGAAATCACACGCAAGATCGGCGCACGCCTTTATGCCGAGATCTTGCAGCGCCTTGCAGAGGTAACGCAGGAGCGTGCAGCCGATTTCATGGGCTCATCGGCGAGCACTGTTAGCCGAATGAAAGAGGACGTCGAGAAGGTCTGCCAACTTCTCGCCGCGATCGATATGCAACTTGCTCCTAGCGACGCTGTTGTTGTCGACCAACGCGAGCAGCAAGCCATCGAGAGTTTGGCGTTCAAGTATTTGCAGGCACGCCAGGAAACCTGGAAGAGGAAAAGCTGATGGACAAGCAAGTATTCCAACTGATCAGCCCCCAGGTGCGCGAGAACGTCATCCTGGCGGTGATGAGAGCGGAAGAGGGCGCACGGGTAACGATCGGCCCAAAAGGCCGGACGCTACCGCAGAATTCTTTCTCTCATGCCTGGTACGAAGAAATAGCCCAGGCATTTCCAGAAGACGATGAACTTGGCTGGAAGTGCTATTGCAAGCTTCATCACGGCGTGCCGATTCTGCGTGCTGAAGACGAAGAATTTCGCGAGGCATACGACACCACTATCAAGGGTCTGAGCTACGAGCAGAAATTGCAGGTCATGCGAGTGCTGCCAGTCACCTCTCGGATGAACGTCAAGCAGCTGACCAAATATGCAGACGCCGTACGCGATGACTTCGCATCACGAGGGCTGCGCCTCGAAGTGAAAGGAACTGCTCATGTGGAATAGCTCGCTCCAGCGCAAAACCCCAATGAAGCGCACCAAGGCGGACCGATCCCATGGGTTGGGCCATAAGGTCGCCGCAGCCCTGAATTTCCTGCGCCCGATCGAGCGTAAGCCCGAGAGCGTATTCCGCAGCCGCCAGCATCGCATGAATGTGGCGGCGCTGAATTGTGCTTGCTGTGGCCGCTCGAATTGTTCTCAAGCAGCACACCTGAACTTGTTGGCGGCGGGAAAAGCGAAGAGCCTCAAGGCGTCTGACGCTCTCACGGTGCCTCTGTGCTGCGACGAAATTGGACGTCCCGGCTGTCACTACCAACTAGACCAAGGCGGTGTCTACGACAAAGCCACATCAGCCGCTTATCAAATCCAGTGGCTCCAAGAAACCCGCGACCAGTTGCGCGCGCGTCGGCAATGGCCAGAAGAGGCCGAGGCTGACATGCAGCGCCTGCTCGGCGCGTACCTGCGGAGGCAGGAATGACGAACCAAGAGAAGGCCTATCAAGACGCCATGAAGGAGGCGCGTAAGTTGTCCACGTTGAAGCGGCGTAGCGCTATGGCGCCGCATGTACATGCCTGGGCCGCGGCTCTGAAGCGCATGCTTTCGGGAGCAGGACATGCGTGAGTACGCCAAAGTCGCTCCACAGTTTTGGACGGGAAAGACAGGCCGAGCGCTTAAGGCAGCTGGGCCGGAGGCGGTGATCGTCGGCCTCTATCTGATGACTTGCCAGCATGCCAACATGCTCGGGCTTTACTACCTCAGCAAAGCCTACATCGCTGTAGATACTGGGCTCGGCATTGAAGGGGCTTCCAAGGGGCTTGAAAGGGCCTGCGAAGCAGGGTTTTGCGATTACGACGAAGAGTCTGAGGTGGTTTGGGTCCGTGAAATGGCTACATATCAGATAGCCGATCGCCTAGAGCCCAAGGACAACCGCTGCAAGGGCATTCAGCGCGAGTATGAGCGCTCCCCGAGAACGCTTTCCTGGGGCCGTTCTTTGACCGATACGGTGATGCCTTTCATATGTCCAACCGGAGGGGTGCAAACGGCGACCAGACAAGCCCCTCTAAAGCCCCTCTGAAGCCCCTTCGAAGCCAAGAGCAAGAGCAGGAGCAAGAACAAGAGCAGGAAAACATTACCAACCCTATCGGGTTGGTTGCCGTCAGCAAAGCCGACGTCGCCCCTGCCTGCCCGCATCAGGAAATCATCGCGCTCTACCACGAGATATTGCCGACGTCACCTGCGATACGTGACTGGACCCCGGCTCGCCAAGAGCATTTGCGTACTCGCTGGAAGGAGGACCCTGAAAGGCAAAACCTCGACTGGTGGCGCAGGTTCTTCACCTACATCTCTCAATCCGCATTCTTGACCGGCCGCGTCACGAGCGGGAATCGAAAGCCGTTTTGCCCTGGCTTGGAGTGGATTTGCAAGGCCGAGAATTTCGCGAAGATTCGCGAAGGCCGATATGAGGATATGGCAGCATGACCGACTACCTACAAACCGTGCCTCCGCACAGCCTGAGCGCAGAACAAGCCGTGATTGGCGGGCTGTTGCTTGATAACGGCGCACTGGACCGTATGCCGGAGCTGAAGGGTGAAGCCTTTTATCGGCACGAGAACCGCCAAGCGTACGAGCACATCATCCGCTTGCTGCTGGCTGGAAAGCCTGCAGACGTCATAACCGTTGCAGACTCCCTACGGGGCGCGGGCAGCGGCGTGTCAATGTCGTACCTGAACGAAATCGCGACCTCTGTGCCCAGCGCGTCCAACGTGGGCCGCTATGCCGAAATCGTGCGGGAGAAGGCGCTGATGCGAGGCCTGTTGGCTGCTTCGATGAAGGTGAGTTCGGACGTTTCAGAGGGCGGAAGAAGCGCAGCCGAGCTGCTGGATGCAGCGCAGGCAGAGTTCGGAAAGCTTGCGGACTCTACTTCGCGACGGGAGCCCGCGAGCATTCAGGAGGCTATGACTCGCTACCTGGATGACCTTGATCGTCGCTACCACGGAACTGCTGACAATCCGGGCATCAAAACCGGCCTGTCGGATTTGGATGACATCCTGAATGGCGGAGTCCGGCGCGGGGCTCTGATGACGATCGGGGCCCGACCGGGCATGGGTAAGTCGGCCCTCGGGGAAACTATCGCATGCAACACCTCTGAAGAGGGCTACTCCGTCTTGTTCTGGTCTGGCGAAATGCCAGAAACCGAGGTGACTGAGCGCGCCATAGCGAACTGGGGAAGAGTGTCTTCCGCGGCATTGGCCGACGCAAAGCGGCGAATGAATCAAAGCCATTGGGAGGGAGTTACACACGCAGTCCAACGTTCGGCTGATGCGAAACTGTTCATTGACGATCAGCCGGCACTGACGTTGCTGGAGTTGTCCGCCAAGGCTCGGAGCGTTAAACGCAAGCATGGCTTGGATCTGCTCATCGTTGATTACCTGCAGCTCATGTCAGGGGGAGAGGAAAAGCGGTATCAGCAGATCGAGGCGATCACGAAAGGCCTCAAGACGCTGGCCAAGACGCTGAACATTGCCGTTATCGCCCTCAGCCAATTTAGTCGAGACATTGAGAAGCGCCTGAACCCTCGGCCAAAACCATCAGATTTCAGGGATGGCGGGTCGATCGAACAGGACAGCGACATTCTGGCTGGTCTCTACCGGGAAGAACAAGACAACCCGGACACGGACTGGAAGGGCTATGCCGAACTGCATGTCATGAAGAATCGTCAAGGCAAGAACGGCAAAGTGAGTTTGTCGTACTTGGGCGAGTTCATGCGATTCGAGAACTTCACGGGCTCGGTGCCGACCGTAGAGCACCGTAAACCCGCGAGAAGGGGATTCGAATGACCCTAGACCACCTAACCATCATGCTCCCGTGGCCTGACAGCCTCCTGTTTCCGAATCGTCGTCGCGGCAACTTCAGGAAGTTTCAACCCGCCATCGAGTCGGCCAGGCATTCAGGATTCTATGCAGCCAAAGAGGCGTTGGGCCGAAACCAGATAACGCTTGGCGCCCGCAACCACGTCAACCTGATATTCGGCTATCCAAACAGGATCAAGCGTGATCTGGACGGATGCATCGGCGCCGTCAAGCACTACCTAGACGGCATTGCCAAAGCTCTAGGTGTAGACGATCAGATATTCCGTCCGCTGTTTGTGGATGACTGCCTCGACACCGAAAAGCGAGGCTTCGTCCGCATCGACATTTTCTCAGGAGACAAAGATGGGAAATAAAGCATCCAAACGCCAGATCTACATGCAGAACATACGAAAAGAATGTCTCGCGCTGCTGGCCCAGAGAGGTCTCTACGTCGGCAAGCCAAATACCCAGAACGTCAACCTTGAGAAAGTCATCTGCAAGGTAACGGGATGGCCGCCCAGCCGGCGGGACGGTCCATTCGTGACGGTCGAGCGCTACGTCCTGGAGAGCCGGAGCACTGTCAGGCCGCAGCAACCGCGCAAAGCCGAGGCAAGCGCGATCAATCGCATGGAGCGGCGTCCGTACTCGTTGGGCCGAGATATCGCCGCTGCCATGGCTCGCTTGATAGGCGTGCCGAAGCCGGTGGCGATGGTGAGCAATCTGCCGTTCGTCGGCTTTGCAGAATGATGGCATCAAAGTGACGGAAATGGCGCACATGACTACTTTGATACCTCGCTGGATGATGGCAGATCCTTTAAAGGTTTTGCTGAGCAAAGAAGCTGCGGCGATCAAACGCAGCTGCGCCGGCTGTGCCAACGAGAAACGTTGCATCAGCCCGTTCGGAGACACAGTGGTGAGGTGTCTGAAGGGCCGGCCGTATGGAAAGAAATGCAAGCAATATGAAGGGAGCGCAACGGAATGAAGTCCAATATCGAAATCCTGCTGGGTGAGTGGGGAGCCTGGAAGCGAGGCGAAAACCGTAGCGCTCTTGGGTATCCGTCGGCTAGCGCATTTCAGAATATGCGGGTGGATGGTCAGCGGTCGCCTGATCCTGACGCGCTTCTGGTGGATGATGATCTGCGGAAGGTCGACCGGCAGATATCAAGCCTATTTCCTGAGGCGCGGTCAGTCATTGTCGCGCACTATGTCTGGATCGGTCCGGTGAAGATAAAACTTGATCGCGTTCAGATGGCCCGAACGCGCTATTACGATCTGCTCGATATGGCGCACAAGCAACTCTCTCACTGGATGGGTGAAGGGTACTCGGTTCCAGATAATTATTTTGTCCGGACACCTTGCGCCACTGTCCGGACTTAATCAAAATAAACCCTGTAGGCTGAGTAGTTGCGCCTACATAATTTCGCCCTGGTTTGAGTTCGCTCGCCGGGGCGTTTTCATTTGCGCAGAACAGCGCACATCGGCCATCCAGACCGCCAGGTCGCCGGCCACACTGTGCGCTACTGCCCGGTCAAGCCGGCAAGTGACCGAAAGAACACCGGCAGCGCGTCATATCGTTCTCTGAATCTCCACAGGGCATGGTCATGGCGATAGGGGCGCGCAATCACTTCAAGGAATTTAAATGGCGCAGACTGAAAAGAAAGCGCCAGACTGGGAGCGCATAGAGGCGGATTACCGGGCTGGCGTGCTGTCAGTGCGGGAAATTGCATCAGCGAATGGCGTCTCTCACGTCGCAATCTCCAAGCGAGCAAAGAAAGAAGGCTGGGAGCGAGACCTAGCCGCAAAGATCAAAGCCAAGGCTGACGCGCTGGTTACCACTCGGGCGGTTACCAAAGAGGTTACCAGTCAAAAGGCGGTAACCGATCGAGCGATCGTCGAGGCCAACGCTGAGGTAATCGCCAATATTCGACTGGCTCATCGCTCCGATATCCGCCGAGCGCGTGACCTGTGCATGAAGCTGCTGCAGGAATTGGAATGGCAGACCGGTGATCTGGATCTGCTGGAACAGTTGGCCGATCTGCTGAACTCCGACGACGAAGGGTCTCAGGACAAGCGGATGGAGCTCTTCAGCCGCGTGCTGTCCATGCCTGGCCGGATTGATGGCATGAAGAAGCTGGCCGAGACGCTAAAGAATCTGGTTGGCATCGAGCGCGAGGCCTACGGCATTACTGAAGCCACCAAGATCGATCTGAGCAACTCTGACGGCAGCCTTTCTCAGAAGGGCCGCAGCCTATCTGATTTTTACGAGGATGCCGGTGTATCAGCTCAATCCGGCGCTGTATGACTTCTGGCGTACTCGCAAGCCGTACAAGCTACTGAAAGGCGGGCGGTTCTCGTCCAAGACTCAGGATGCCGGCGGGATGGCCGCGTTCCTGGCCCGTAACTACTCGGTCAAGTTCCTGTGCCTGCGCCAGTTTCAGAATCGCATTGCTGATTCCGTCTACACGGTTGTCAAAGAGAAAATTCAGGCAGCCGGCTGGCGAGATGAGTTCGATATCGGCGTTTCAACGATCCGGCACAGGGTGACTGGCTCGGAGTTTCTGTTCTATGGCTTGGCTCGCAACATCGAGGAAATCAAGGGGACGGAAGGCGTTGATATCTGCTGGATCGAGGAAGGCGAGGGCCTGACCGAAGATCAATGGCTGATCATTGACCCGACGATACGGAAAGAGGGTGCTGAGGTCTGGGTTCTGTGGAACCCGCACTTGATCACTGACTTTGTTCAGGCGAAGTTGCCGACGCTGCTGGGCGATGACTGCATCATCCGGCATATCAACTACCTCGACAATCCGTTTCTATCGGAGACAGCCAGGAAGAAGGCGGAGCGGCTGAAAGAGGCCGATCCTGATTCGTATCGGCACATCTACCTTGGTCAGCCGCTGTCCAGCGATGACGCCGCCGTAATCAAATTCTCGTGGATCGAAGCGGCGATCGATGCTCACATCAAGTTGGGCATTGATCTAAGTGGCGCGAGAACGGTCGGATATGACGTTGCTGACTCTGGCGCAGACAAAAACGCCTGCTCAGTCTTTGATGGCGCTATCTGCGAGGAAATAGACGAGTGGTCAGCGCCCGAGGACGAGCTGAATCAATCCACGAAACGGGCTTGGGCGCACGTCCAGGGCGGGACTTTGATTTACGACTCGATTGGCGTAGGCGCTCATGTGGGCTCGACCTTGTCGGCCATGGACGTCAAGCGCGGATATTTCAAGTTCAATGCCGCTGGCGCTGTCATCAACCCTGATAAGGAATACGCGCCCAAGATCAAGAACAAGGAAAAGTTCGAGAACCTGAAGGCGCAGGCATGGCAGGACGTGGCTGATCGATTCCGAAACACGTTTAACGCCGTGACGAAAGGCATGGTGTATCCGGCAAGTGAGCTGATCAGTATCAGCAGCAACGCCGGGAAGATCGAGCAGTTGAAGATTGAGCTCTCATCGCCACGAAAGCGCTACAGCAAACGCGGGCTAGACATAGTGGAGCCAAAAGAGGAAATGTCGAAACGAGGCATTCCATCTCCCAACCTGGCCGATTCATTTGTTATGGGCGCATGTCCTCATTTGGTGGAACGTGCTGGGTATTCATGGAAAGGGTTTTAAATGGACGTCCTTCAGAGAATCGGCGATGGGCTGGCCAATGTGGTGGCCAACCTGGGCACGAACCGGGATAAGGCCGCCCACACCCAATATGTGGACGCATCTCTGTCGTCTCATGATCTGCTAACGATCTATCGCAATACGTGGCTGGCGGGCGCGATTGTCGACTATCCGGCCGAGGATGCCACGCGCAAATGGCGATCTTGGCGAGCGAAGAAGGATCAGATCACCGCTATTGAGAAGGTGGAAAAGAAGCTGCGCGTCAAGAAGCGCGTGCAAGAGGCCTTGGTGGCCGCGCGGCTTTATGGCGGTTCTGCGATTTACATCAATACCGGCGATAGCCAGCAAGATCAACCCCTGCAGGCCGGAAGCGAGATTCGATCGCTGGTTGTGCTGACGCGCAATCACCTGACGCCAGAACGCATCATCCGAGATATCGACAACGAGTACTACGGAGGCCCGGAGTACTTCACGCTTACGACCAACGATAAGGCCCAGCAAGTCCGCATCCATATCAGCCGCTTGGCGATATTCAAAGGCGCGCCCATCCCGGACGACTTGAGCCTGTCAGACGCCAACCGGTTCTGGGGCGATTCGGTGCTGCAGAAGACGATCGACACCGTCAAGCAGACCGATTCCACCATGGCGAATATCGCCTCACTGGTCTTTGAGGCCAAGGTGGATGTCTTCAAGTTCAAAGGCTATGCGGAAATGCTGGCTGATGACGCCAATGACGCGGCCGTTACTCGGCGGCTTAGCGCTCAGGCAGCAATGAAGGGCATCAACGGCGCCGTAGTGGTAGATGCTGAGGACGATTACCAGCAGAAAAACGCCAGCTTCTCGGGGTTGCCCGATGTTGCGCTGAAGTTCATGGAAGTCGTATCGGGCGCGTCCCGCATCCCCATCAGTCGCCTTTTCGGCCGCTCGGTTGCTGGCCTTTCTGGCTCCGGCGACGGCGATGAGCGCGTTTACTACGACCGCATCAACCATGAGCAGACGGATGACATTCAGCCAGCCATTGAGCTGTTGGACGAATGCATCATCTGGCAGGCCCTGGGGTCACGTCCCGAGGATGTTTTTTATGAGTGGCGCCCGCTGCGTCAGTTGACCGAGACAGAGCGCGCGGACAACTTCTCCAAGACGGCGTCGGCAGCTCGGGCTATCGCAGGATCTTCGTCCGGCACGTTGATTCCGATGGATGCGCTTTCCGATTCTCTCGTTAACGAACTGACGGAGCAGGGCGTATTGCCTGGACTTGACCAGGCCATCGAGAAGTACGGGTCGTTGGCCGAACAGGAAATGCCCACCGGCTCGGAAGATGACGATCTCGATGAGACCAATCAGCCCAAGCCGCTTGCCGACGCGGCGCCGCGAACTCTCTATGTGAGCCGCAAGGTGCTGAATGCTGCCGAGATCCTGGCGCATTACAAGCGCCAAGGTTTGGATAGCCTGGTCGATGCCGAAGATATGCACGTCACGATCACCTACAGCCGGACGCCAGTTGACTGGATGGCTATGGGTGAATGCTGGGGTAACGAGCCAGACGGGACGATCACGGTCAGGGCGGGTGGCGCGCGAATCATGGAGGCATTTGGGGCCGAAAACGACGTAGCCGTTCTGACGTTTGTGTCCGGCAACCTGACATGGCGCCATGAGGACATGGTGCGCAACGGTGCCTCGTGGGATTGGCCGGAGTACCAGCCACACGTCTCGATATCCTATTCGTTTGATGGGGACGTCGAAGCCATCGAGCCGTGGCAGGGCGAGATCAAGCTCGGTCCGGAAATATTCAAGGAAGTCGATGATGGGTGGAAGGCCAAGGTGACCAAATGACCATCAAATTCACAGATCGCGTCAGCGTTGGCGATATCAAGGAAACTAAGGAAGGCTACCTTGTCGCTACCGCACGAGTGGCGCGCACGGGCGTGCAGTTGTATTTGGCGCGGGAATTGGGCGATGTGGCCAAGGATACCGGTTTCTCGCCCGATGATACGGTGCGTGTCTACCGCCATCCTGACGAGGTATTCCACGCCGATTCTCTGGCGAGCATTACTCGGCTGCCTGTGACGGTCGACCACCCCAAGGAGGACGTGACAGCAGACAACTGGTCCAAGTTGTCTGTCGGAGAGGTGGGGGACGCCTACAGCACCGAACCGGAATGGATCGTGGTCAATCCCATGATCAAGGATGCGAGCGCCGCTAAGGCCGCGCGCACGACGCATCAAGAGATCTCGATGGGCTACAGCGCCGCCATTGTTAAGGCACGCGACGGGCTGGACGCTGATTTTGAGCAGAAGAACATTCGATACAACCACCTGGCCCTGGTTCGCAAAGGCCGGGCCGGCGAGAAGGCTCGTATCGGAGACTCGTGGGGCGCGTGCCCTGTTCAAGATTTTCAACCGGGCCTTGCGCCCAAAACCGCAGAAGGAGGTCGCATGAGCGATCAACAACTCAAGGCGGTGGTTTTGGGCGACGCCGTTGCCCAGGTCGCCGTGACGGACGTTGCAGCCGTCGAAAAGTTCAAGGCCGACTCGGCCAAGGCCTTGAAGGATGCGCAGGATGCTCACGCTGCTGCCATCGCCACCAAGGACGAGGAAATCGGCAAACTGAAAGCTGATCTCAAGACCGCGCAGGATGCTGCGAATATCGACGTTGACGCTTTGGTTGCCGCCCGCAGTGAACTGGTGTCCAAGGTCAAAGCCATTGACGCCAAGATCGATCCGGCCGGCAAGTCGGATGCGGAGCTGCGCAAGGCTGCGGTTGCCGCCAAACTTGGCGATGCCATGGTCAAAGACGCCTCTGATGCTGAGATCACCGGCATGTTCAAGGCTATCGCCAAGGACGCGAAGCCTGGCAACCCTGTTGCTGACGCCATTGCACGCGGCGTTCAGCCCGCAGGCGATGCCGCAACCGCAATGGCTGATGCATGGCGCGGCAGCGTCGAAGATATCAACGCCTGGCGCACCCAGAAGGAGGCCTAAATCATGGCTATTCAATACAAAGACACTCTCGCACCGTTCGCCGTCGGTCGTCGGGTCAATATGGAAGAGTGGAACGCGATCACTCGCACCAAAGAAGGCACTGGTACGTTGGGTTTTGGTGTTCCCGTAAAGCCCGGCACTGGCGCGCATACCTGCGTGGAGATCACCGCCACTAGCGGCGAGAACGTGCTCGGAATCACCGAGGCATCACAGGTTCTGCCGCATCCGGGCGATGCGTACGAGCAGTACGAGAACGTTGCAATCTGCGAGGTCGGCGTGATTGGCGTTCTGCTGGGTGGCGATGTCACCGTAGGCGCGCAAGCGCGTTGGAATACCGCCAACAAGACCTGGACGGCTGCGGCGCAATCCGCCACCGTCGTTACTATCCCTGGCGCTCAGTTTGAAGAAGCTGGCACCAGCGGTTCCGTGGGCGTGGTTCGCTACCGTCGTCCTGTTCCTTCGCTGTCCGTTTCGGGGGCTTAAAACATGAATTTCACTGACGCACAAGCCCTGGCCTTCGTTACGGCTCAGGCATATCGCGTTAACCAACGCGTGTATGAGACTCGATACCCCGATTGGGATTTCGGCCGTCTCATCTATGTGGACACCACGGGTCCCGAATGGTCCCCTGGTATCCTGACCTACACCTCGGACATGTCCGGTCGCGCTAACTGGCAATCCGGATACGCCAAGGATGTGCCGCTGGCTGATGTCAACCAGGACATGCAGACCAAGACCTTCCATCTGGCGGCCATTGGCTATCAATGGAACTTGGAAGAGGTCAACACGACCATGGGATTCCCTGGCGCGAGCCTGCCGGATCGCCGGGCTCGTTCCGCTCGTCTGGCCTACATGAAATTCATGTATGACCTGACTCTCAAGGGCAGCACGGAAAAGGGCCTCGGCGGCTTGATCAACTACAGCGGAGTGACTGCAACCAACGCACCTGCTGATGGTACGGGTGGCTCGACGCTTTGGGTTGACGAGAATGGCGTGGGCCAGAAAACTCCCGCCCAGATCGTGCGCGATATCAATATCGCTCTGCAAGGCATCTATCTCGGAACCTTCGAGACTGAAATGGCCGATACGATCCTGCTGCCGGTTGAGGCGTACAACTACATCGCGGCGACGCCCTTCGCGGCTACCACGATGGAAACCATCCTGTCGTTTGTTCAACGCACCAACATCTACACGCAACAAACGGGCCGTCCATTGACGATCCGCACGGTGCGTGAGTTGAGCACTGGTGCGGCGAACAGCACGACTGGCCGCATGGTGGCGTACAAAAACGACGCCGAGTACGCCAAGCTGCATCTGCCGATGCCTCATCGATTCCTGCCTGTATGGCAAGACGGCCCCATGAACTTCCAGGTTCCGGGCATCTTCCGCACTGGTGGTGTCGAGTTGCTGACGACCGCAGCAATTCGCTATCTGGATCAGATCAGCGAACCGCCCGTCACGCCTTAACAGGCAGGGCCGGGGTGTGAGATCGCCCCGGCCGCAACAGGAACCGACATGACCAAAATCATTAACCGGACGAATAGTCCCTATGACCTTGCGGGCGTGAGCGGAAACGTGCGACTGCCGGCCTTCGGTGAAGTTGAGGGCGAGTTCTCATGTGAGTACTTGGACATCTTGGCTGCCGGCGGTTTAGTGACGATCGAGGATTCCACCTCGGAGCCAAAGCCGTCAGAGCCGGTTGAAGTTGAAAGCCACGTCGAGCCGCCAGCCCTGAGCGTTGAGGCTCCGGCGGCGCAGACTGCAGAAACTGAAACTCCCGACGACGACGTCAACACACTGAAAGAAGCGTACCGCTCACTGTCGGGCAAAGAGCCTGACAAGCGCTGGGCTGAAAAGCGCTTGCGCTCGGAAATTGACAAGTTGAAGGGCTGATCATGGCTGGCTATGGTGACGATGCCGGTTTCCAGGCATGGCTATCAGGGCAGGGCCTAACGCTGCCCGCTGATGCACCTCTGCCCGCCGTGCTGCGCCAGATTGGCTCGGATTACGTCGATGCGGCATATGGGTACATGTTGCAATGCTCGCGTCGCACCGGGGGATTTGAGCAGGAACGCGCCTGGCCGAGAACTGGTCACCGAATTAGCGGCGAACTCGTGCCTGATGACCTGATCCCGCAAGCGTGGGTCAGCGCGTCTTACCGGGCCGCGTATTTGAATGCGATCACTCCCGGATGGTCGACGAACCCAGTGACGCCAGGAAGGGTGACGAAGCGCGAAAAGGTCGACACCATAGAACGTGAGTTCTTTGCGCCTGAGGACGCAGGCGGCGGATCGTCGTCGGCGCCGGGGTTTCCGTCTGATGCGGTCATTAATGGCTTGGTACTTCCATGGCTATGCTCCGCTACTCGTCGGTCTGACACTTTATTCCGAGTTATCTGATGGCTGATTTCTACGCAGAAATGGCTGCGATGACGCGCGACCTGTTGAAGCCGACGAGCCAAGGTGGGCTAGGGCAGGGCGTCATTACCCTTACGCGGGTCACGCCCGGAACGCCGAACCCTGATGAGCCTTGGGAGCCGGTGGAACCGATAACCCAGACTATTCCGATCGAGGGGGCCGT
>Ga0182743_1000598_pt1 | contig 43039 bp, 36 predicted proteins | sample eDN3rd30CKraftOP_FD_128522 | JGI IMG/M metagenome (GOLD analysis project Ga0182743, IMG submission 128522) | Enriched Organic Plus compost microbial communities from Emeryville, California, USA - eDNA 3rd pass 30_C Kraft OP (version 2) (version 2) ... | reverse complement strand
TGCTGACGCAGACCTTGCGCGAACTGGAGTGCTTCGGCCTCGTTTCACGCGAGGTTCTGCCCTCGACGCCGCCTGCGGTGGAATACCGGCTGACGGATCTGGGGCGGACTTTCCTCGGCGCGGTGAGCGGTATCTGCGGCTGGATCGGCGACAATCACGCGGCGCTGGAACAGGCGCGCATGCGGTACGAACGGAACGCGGCTTGAGATGATGGGGGAGCTGTGGCGGGTTGGCGTGGAGGGCTGGGAGCTTTCCCTCTTTATCTTCCACCCGTTCAGCCTGAGCCTGTCGAAGGCCACGCGCTGACTATTGCCCGATCAGCTCTGCCGATGTGACGCTGCGCCATGCACTATCGGTATAGCCGCCATTGTTGCGTCATATGGATTGGGCGTAAAAAGCCATTGCTTGTGTCTGCGGTAGCGCGCGGCCTTCGACAGGCTCAGGCTGATCGTGTGTAGGGTGGGCTCTGAAATGGGGCGAAATCCGCTGGTTTCAAATCAAGGCAGCCGCCACCGGGAAACTCCGGATCACGGTCTCCCGCGATCCGGCATGCTTCGTTCGATCAACCGGCCGAACCGGTCAGGTATTTCTGCTTCAAACCCGCGATTTCGGCGTCGGTCAGGCCGAGCCCTTGGCGGATGTAGGCGTCCATCGAGCCATACTTGCGCTCCACCTCGTCAAAGGCGGCCTGCAGGTATTCGGGGCGAACGGTCATCACCGGTTCGAGATAGGAGACGTCGAACGGCGCTCCCGATTTCTTGAACATGGCTGCTGTCGCGGCGTTCTTTTCCTTGAGATAGGCGTTGCTCAGCAGATAGTCGGCCGTGATCGTTTCGCGCGGCACACCGAGCAGCGACAGGATCACGGCCGTTGCCCAGCCGGTGCGATCCTTGCCCGCCGTACAGTGATAGACCACGGCGCCCTTGTCCTCGTTCAGCAGTTCGCGCAGCATCGCGGCATAAGCCTTCTGCGCACTGGGGAGCGAGACGAAATCGCGGTTGGCCGCTGTCAGCATTTCCGCGCCTTTGCCGCTGGCGATCGCGGCCATCGCTTCACGCATGTCGCCGCCGAGCGAACCGCTGCTGTCCGCCGCGACGTCGAGCACCAGCCCGCGTGCGTTGGGCGGCAACCGGTCGGGCTCGCGGGTCCGCTCCGAATTGGTGCGCAGATCGATCACCACCGCCGTGTCGAGATCGGCAATGCGGGCGAGATCGGTGTCGTTCACCCGATCGAGCTGGTCCGCGCGATAGATCTTGCCCATGGCCACCCATTGCCCATCGCTGGTGCGATAGCCGCCGATGTCGCGCCAGTTGGGCACGGTCGAAAGATGCAGCCCGCGATCGCTGACGACCAGCGGCAGCCCGCGTTCGGGCACCAGAGTGAAATAGGGGCGGGGCGCCGGGCCGATGCCGGGCACGGTGACAGTGCCGCTGGTCAACCCTTCCGCAACCGGCGTTCCGGTGGTGCTACCGTTGGGGTCGGTGCCGGCGAAGATCCGGACTTTGCCCGCGTCGGGCGCCTGCCAGCTGACGCGGTAGCCGCTGCCATCGGGCAGCAGTTCCGCCGAAGCGGCGGTAAACGGAATCGCCTTTTCCTGCGTGGCCGCCGCTGCCTGCGCCGGGCCGGATTGGGCGGTGGTGGTGGTGCAGGCCGCGAGCGGAAGCGCGGCCAGGCTGAGCACGATAGCGGTCGTGCGCAAGGAATGGGTCATCGTCATGGCCGGTTATCCCCGCTGTGAAGAAATGTTGCCACCGTCGACCACAAGCTGGGCGGCGGTGATGTAGCTGGCTTCATCGGACAGGAGGAAGCGCACGGCACGCGCCACTTCCACGGGTTCGCCAAGCCGTTCGAGCAGAATGCGCTTTTCGAAATAGCCTTGCGGCAGCGCCTCCACGGCGGGGCGCATCATCGGGGTCATGATCTGGCCGGGCGAAACCGAATTGATGCGGATGCCGTCCTGCGCCAGACGGTCGGCCAGCGAACGGACCAGCGACAGCATCCCGCCCTTGGCTGCGGTGTAGATCGGGTTCATTGCATTGCCGAGCGTGGCGTTGATCGAAGCGATGGCCACGATAGCGGAGCCCTTCTGCGATGCGAGATCGGGCAGGATCGCCTGAGTGATCAGAGCCAGCGAACGCAGGTGGATGGCGATACCGGCATCCCAGCTTTCCACGGTCAGCCCATCGATAGAGGCGGTGTCTACCGTGCCCGCCGCATGGACGAGACCGCCCGGCGTGCCGGCATGTTCGCGCGTGGCGGCAAGGGCCGGGGCAATCGCCGCCGGATCGCGCAGGTCGGTGGCGACACCGACTGCGGCCACGCCGTACGTCGCGGTGATCTTTTCCGCGGCGGCGCGCGCCGCATCACCGTTGATATCCCACAGGGCGACCGGACGGCCGACTTCGGCGAGAGCTTCGGCCGAAGCAAGGCCGATGCCGGAAGCGCCCCCGGTGATGATCACGGGAGTGGCGGGTGTGCTCAGACTTGATGCAGAACTCATTCAGGAAATCCCTTGTTTTGTTGTGTTTGCAGCATCGCTTTATGGCGCCTTGGTCGCTGCTGGCGTAGCACTTGGCCCTTTGCGATCATAGAAGCCATCGAGTTTGATATTGGCCATTTCCGGCCCGCTTTTGCCCGTTCCCATGGTCACCAGCATGACGTGATCCATCGCATTGGGATTGGCCGCATCGGCCTTGCCGCCGGTCGTGCCCATGACGATGTAATCGCGGCCATGCCGCTGTTCGTAGGCGTAGGCGTGATAATGCCCGGCGATCACGGTGTAGGGGCGGTTCGCCAGCATCCGCTCGATCTCGGCGAATTCGGGCGATGCGGCGCGCCATGCCGGGCGATGCATGAAGATCATGGTCCAGCGGGCATGGGCGTTGTCGGCCAGCGCTTTGCGCACGTAATCCACCTGAGCCTTGCTGATGCTGACTTTCTCGCTCGCTTTCACCGCGTCGACGAGCTTTTTCAGTTCGGGCTTTTCCGTGAAGAACTTTGTCTGCGCGGCCTCGTCCGATTGCATCGCGGCGAACAGGCGGGCGAGATCGCCTCTCGGGACATCCGCAAAGAGTTTGGCCCGGTCCACGCGGCCGGACGGCGGATCTTCTGTGTTGAGAGCGATGAACAGCACCCCGTCCTTGACGAAGTGATAATAATCCTGGCCGAGACGGGCTTTCCACACCTGGCGGAGGATATCGTTGCCCATGTCGTGATTGCCCACGACGTGGAAGAACGGCATCTGCAACGCGTCGATCGCGTTTTCGACCTCGTCCCATTCGCCTTTGATTACGGTTGTGTCCTCGGTGTAGCCTTCGATCAGATCGCCGACACTGATGACGAAATTGGGTTGGAGCCAGTTGATCTGCTCCATCGCGCGTTCGAACACGCCGGGCCGGGCTTCGCTGGTGCGATCGCCGATTATGACGAAACGCAGCCGGTCGTCCTTTTCGGCCAGCGGCTTTTGCGTGCGCGGGATGCCTGCGGCGTGGGGCGAGCCGTTGGGTAACGGCTCGCCCGCGGAGACCGGACTGAGCGCCAATATCGCGAGGCCGAGGGCCCCGGCGCCGAGATATGGCCATCGCATGTCAGGTCTCCTTATCCGCTTGATGTGTTCGTTCGATCAGAACTCGAAAATCACGTCCATGCCGTAGGTGCGCGGTTCGCCGAACACGGCCCCCGGAACGCCTGCGTTGAAATGGGCGATGTAGTAGTCCTTGTTAAGCAGGTTCCGCCCGAAGACGCCAACCCGCATTCCTTCGGCCACCGGGATATCGATCAGGCTGAGGCGTGCGTTGAGCAGGCCGTAGGAGCCGATCATGTAAACGCCGGAACTCAGGTTCGACGAGCTGTACTGCTTGCTCTGCCAGTTGTAGTTCACATTGGCTTCGATCGCACCGAACCCGAGATCGGGCGAAGTGTAAGTCGCATCGAGCGCGTAACTGTGCTTGGGGGCGTTGGCGAAGCGGAATTCATCCGCCACGTCCTGATCCGCGGCATTGATGATCTTGCTATATTTCGCGTCGAGATAGCCATAGTTCGCCGTCAGGCGCAGGCCCTTGACCGGAACCAGGGTCAGATCGGCTTCGATCCCCTTGACGGTCGCGCGCCCGGCGTTGAGCACGTCGGTCTTGCGGATATCTTCCGGATCGGACTGCACGTTGACCTGAATATCGCGATACTTCGAAGTGAAGGCCGCGATGTTGAAGCGCACCCGGTTGTTCAGGAACTGTGACTTCAGACCCAGTTCGTAGGACCACAGGGTTTCTTCGCCGAAACCGGCATTGAAGCTGGCGATCGTGCTGGCGCGGGTGTTGAAGCCGCCAGTCTTGTAGCCTTTCACGGCCTTGGCATAGACGTTCACGTTGTCCGCCGCATCATAGGCGATGATGAAGCTGGGGCTGAAATCGCTGTACGACCGGCGGCCCCCGCCATTGTCCACGCCCACGATCGGGCCGGTGCCGTTCTGCGTCGAAGTGGCGAGCGTAGCGGCGCGCTTGTCCTTCGAATAGCGCGCGCCGACCGTGAGATGCAGCCGTTCCAGATTGTGCGGCGTCCAGGTGAACTGGCCGAACAGCGCCTTGGAGCTGTTGCTGATCGTGGCGTCGGTATACCGCATCACCGGCTGGGTGGTGGGCAGGTTGGCGGCGTGATAGCTGCCATCCTCGTCAAAGTAGTAAGCGCCCACGACATATTCGAGCGAACTGTCGAACAACGAGCCGATGAGCTGAAGCTCCTGGCTGAACTGATCCTGCTTGGTCCAGCTCTGGTTGCGTTGCAGGGCCTGCGGACGGATCGTGCCGCCGAGCACGGCGCCGCTGATGTAATCCTGGTTCTGGAAATTGTTGAGCTTGCGATAGGACGTGATCGAACGGATCGTCAGATTGTCGCTCGCTTCCCATTCGGCGGTAAAGGCATGGCCTTGTGAAACGACATCGTTGGGCAACAGGCCGGCCACGGTCTTGGCGCCGGCGCGGGGACGGTCGGCCTTGTTCGGATAGAACGGCACCTGTGCGATATAGGAAGGGGTGTCGCCGATTTCCGAGCGATCATAGCTGTAGCGCAGCGACAGGTTCGAAGTGGGTTCCCACAGCACATCCGCGCGGTAGGCGGTCCGGTCGTGATCGCCGAAGCGCGACACGCCGGCCCCGGCGTTGCGGACGAAGCCATCCTTCTTCGCGCGCAGATAGGACAGGCCGACGGCAAGCGTATCGCCGACGGGGATATTCACCGAACCCTTGACGCGGAAGTAGTCGCGGTTGCCCACGCTGCCCTGCAGCTTGCCGCCGAATTCGCCGAGCTTGGGCTTGCGGGTGATGAAGTTGATCGCGCCGCCGGTGGCATTGCGGCCGTAGAGCGTGCCCTGCGGGCCGCGCAGCACTTCGATCCGTTCCAGATCGGCAACGTCCATGGCCAGGCCCTGGCTGCGGGCGACATAGACCCCGTCGATGTAGATCGCGGTGCTCGGATCCTGGGTGATTTGGTCGTCGTTCAGGCCGACGCCGCGCATGAACACCTGCGTCGTGGCCGCACTGTTCGGGTGCGGGGTCAGTTGCAGGTTCGGCACGTTGGAGCGCAGGTCGGTGAGCCCGTTGATCTGGCGCGTTTCGAGTTCGCGGGCGGTCATCGCCACCAGCGAGATCGGCGTATCCTGCAGGCTTTCCTCGCGCTTCTGCGCGGTAACGACGATTTCGCCGATACCCTCGTCAGCGGCGTCCTGAGCATAAGCAGGCATCGCGGCGGTGCCGAGAAGCGAGGCAACGAAAGTGCAGGCGAAAATACGATTCGTCATGGGCTCTCCCCCTGAAAACAACACATTAAGAGAAAAATGGGACTTTGTACCTACGTGTCGGTAGATTTTCTATCTTCGTGTAGGTAGAAATTCAATACGAAGATTGCGTCAGCCCGCCCTTTTGGTGAATAAGAAGCGCCCTGGGGCATGGGGAAGGAGATCGCGTGGCAACCACGAACAGACGGCCGACCCGCCGTGAAACACGCGAAGTGGCGCGGCAACCGCGGGGCGACGTGACGCGTCAGGCGATCTTGCGGGCTGCCGAACGGATTTTCGCCGATGTCGGTTATGCCACTGCGCGGTTGGAAGATGTCGCGGTGGAAGTGGGTATCCGCCGTCCGTCGATCGTCTACTATTTTCCGGGCAAGCAAGAGCTTTACGATGAGATCGAGGCGGATATTTTCGCATCGATGCATGAATTCGTGCAGGATCGTCTGGCGGGCGTCACCGATCCGATGCAGCGCTTGCTGGCGCTGCTCGATGCCTGGCTCGATTTCCTCATTTTGCGGCCCACCGCGGCGCGGATCATCCAGCGCCTGATCGCGGATCATGGCCCGCGCGGTGACAATCCCATCGAATTCTCGGACAGCGCCTTGCGCGATCTTGAAGCGGTTATCGCCGCCGGGATGGAGAAGGGCGATTTCGCTCCCGTCTCCGCGATGCACATTCTGCAAACGATATCCGCAGGCGCGCTGATGTATGTGGGCAATCCGGCCCAACTGGGTGCCAAGCGCGAATACGATCCCGCCGATCCCGAAGAACTGGCCCGTTTTCGTGCCTTGCAGCACAAACTGGCGCGGGCTGCGGTCGCTTTCTAAGCCATCGATCGCTCAGCCGGGTTTCGTCGCGGGCTTAACGCGGCGAGTCTTCCCCGGTGGCCTGATCGCCGCCCAGCACGCGGTATAGCGTCACCCGGTTGCGGACCAGTTCGAGCTGGGTCGCGACTTCATCCTGCCGCGCGGCGAAAAGGCTGCGTTGCGCATCGAGGTTGGCAAGGAAACTGTCCACCCCGCCGCGATAGCGGGCGTTGGCGAGCATCGCGGTATCGGCCGCCGCCACGCGATAGGCGGTGGCCGCGCGCAGCCGCTCCTGCAATGTTCCCTGATCGGCGAGAGCATCCGCCACTTCGCGGAAAGCGGTCTGGATGGCGCCTTCGTAAGTCGCCAGCGCCGCATCGCGCCTTGCCTTGGCGGCGGCAACATCCGCACTGCGTTTGCCCGCGTCGAAAATCGTCAGCGCCGCATCGGCGCCGGCCGATTTGCTGAACGAACCGCTATCGAACAGGCTCGACAGGGCCGTGCTGGCGAAGCCGAGAATGCCGGTGAGAGAAATCGACGGAAACAACGCGGCCCGGGCCACGCCGATATCGGCATTGGATGCACGCAGGAGGTATTCGGCCTGAATGATATCCGGGCGGCGTAGCAGCACTTGCGAACTTGTCCCGGCGGGGAGCGTGTTTATCGCGCCTGCCACTTGCGCCATGTCGGCGGGGAGCAGGGCCTTGTCGAATTCGGAGCCGACCAGCAGGCGGATCAGGTTCTCATCCTGCGCCAGCGCGGTTTTCTGGCGGGCGACGGTGATTTCCGCGCTGGCCAGAATCTGTTCCGCCTGCCGCAGATCGGTGCGCGGGGCGACCCCGCCTTCGAGCCGGGCGCGGGTCAATTGCACGCTTTTGCGCGCGCTTTCCGCCGTATCCTGCGCGATTTGCAGCAGATCGAGGTCCGCGGCGTAGCTCGCCCACGCATCGACAAGGTCCGACACGAGGCTGAGCCGCACCGTGCGGGCGGCGGATTCCGTGGCCAGAGCCCGGTTCCGGTCGGCTTCCGAAGCGTTGGCGAGCTTGCCGAAAAGGTCCAGTTCGAAGCCGGAAATGGCGGCGCTGGCGGAATAGTCGGTCGTGTTCCCGGCGCCCGATCTGTCGATATGTTCGACCGAACCGCCGACGCCGATGACCGGGAATTGCGCCGCACGGATCGCGCGGGCTTGCGCACGCGCTTCAGCGACATTGGCGGCGGCCACGCGCAAGTCCCGATTGTTGGCCAGCGCCGTTTCGACCAGCGTCTGCAAGCGCGGATCGCGGAAGATATCGCGATAGGAAACCACGGGCAGGGCGGCTTCGTTCTGCACCAGATAGGCATCGCCGATCGGCCATGAAGGGGAAACGGGCGGTGTGGGCAGTTCGGTGCGCGGGGCCAGCGAACAGGCCGCCAGCGCCAGGGGCGCGCCAAAGGCGATCAGGCGCTTGCTCATGGGGTCGGCTCCGTCTTGGTATCGGGATCGTCATTGCGGCCGAAGCGCTTGCGGGCGGCTTTCATTCCATCGCGGACCCCGCGCCGGACAAGCACGAAAAACAGCGGGATGAAGAAAATGGCCAGCGCCGTGCCAGTGAGTACCCCACCGACGACCGAAGTGCCGATGGCGATGCGGCTGTTGGCCCCCGCGCCGCTGGCCAGCGCGAGCGGCAGCACGCCGAAGCCGAACGCCATGCTGGTCATCAGAATGGGGCGGATGCGCAGCCGAGCGCCTTCCAGTGCGGCGTCGATTACCCGCATGCCGCGTTTCTCGGCGGCTTCGGCGAATTCGATGATCAGAATGGCGTTCTTGGTGGCAAGCCCCATGGCCGTGATCAGGCCGATCTGCAGGAACACGTCATTTTCCAACCCGCGCAGAGTGGCCGCGAAAATGGCTCCGATGAGCCCGAGCGGGACAACCAGGATTGCCGCCACCGGGATGGACCAGCTTTCATAAAGCGCGGCGAGGCAGAGGAAAACGACTAGCAGCGCCAGCATATAGAGCAGGGGGGCCTGTCCCGACGCGGTTCGTTCCTCATAGGACGATCCGGACCAGGCGATGCTGGTGCCGGGGAATTTGGCGGCCAGCCCCTCGATGATGGTCATCGCTTCGCCCGAGCTGGTCCCGGCTGCGGTCTGCCCCTGAATCTGGAAGGCCGACAGCCCGTTGAAGCGCGAGGTGCTGCTGGGTGCGGTGCCCCAGTCCACATGTGAAAAGGCGGTGAACGGGGTCATGCTGCCGCTGGCGTTGCGAACATACCAGTCCCCGAGGTTTTCAGGGCGCGAGCGATAGGGCGCGTCAGCCATCACATAGACCCGTTTGACGCGCCCGCGATCGATGAAATCGTTAACGTAGGTTCCGCCCCAGGCGGTCGATATCGTGGAATTGATATCGCTTTGCTTGAGACCAAGCGCGGTCGCCTTCTGGGTGTCGACCGAAATCGTCATCTGCGAAATGCTCGGGAGATCGCTCAGGCGCACGCCGGCCAGCCGGGGATTGGCATTGGCCTGGGCCAGAAGCTTATCCCGCGCTTCCTCGAATTCGCCGCGTGGCATCCCGGATGCGTTCTGGAACTGCATGGTGAAACCGGAGGAATCACCGAGGCCCCGAATCTCGCCGGGAACCAGGGCGAAGACCTGAGCATCGCGCAAGGCGCGGAAGGCTTTGGTGGCGCGTTCGACAATCGCGTCGGCGCTGTTTTCCTCGCCATGGCGTTTATCCCACGGGACCAGCTTGACGAAAGTCTGGCCCGAGCTTTGCCCCGAGGGGCTCCCGCCGCCGCCGCCGACCAATGCGAACATGCTTTCGACATTGGCCTTTTCATGGGTGTTGAAATAGGTCTGGATCGCCTGCTGCACTTCCATCGTGCGGTCGCGCGTGGCCCCGGCCGGCAGGCGGTACTGGACCATGACGAGCCCCTGATCTTCGTTCGGGATGAAGCCGCCCGGCAGGCGGATGAACATCGCGCCCATCACGACGAGCAGGGCGGCATAGACCCCCAAGGCGATCCATTTGTGTGCGATGACCTTGGCCACCATGGCGCGGTAACGCACCACGAAAGCGTCGAAGGTTCGGTTGAATTTTTCATGCCCACGGTCGATCCATTCCGCGGCTTTGGGGAAGCGCCGTTCGAGCCCCGACTTTTCGAGATCCTTGCCTTCCGCCGATTTCGGCTTGAGCAAAGTGGAGGTCAGCGCGGGGCTGAGGATCAGCGCGACCAGCACCGACAGGATCATCGCGGAAATGATGGTGAGAGAGAACTGGCGATAGATCACCCCGGTCGATCCGCCGAAAAACGACATCGGCAGGAACACCGCCGACAGAACCAGCGCGATGGCGATCAGCGCGATCTGGATTTCCTTCATCGATTCCAACGTCGCTTCACGCGCGCTCATGCCCGGATTCTCGTGCATCAGCCGTTCGACGTTCTCCACCACCACGATTGCATCGTCGACCAGCAGGCCGATTGCCAGAACGAGGCCGAACATGGTCAGGGTGTTGATCGAAAATCCGGCGAGATAGAACACGACCAGCGTGCCCAGCAGGACCACCGGGACGGCGATGGCGGGGATGAGGGTGGAACGCCAGCTTTGCAGGAAGACGAACATCACGATCACCACCAGAATGACCGCCTCGATCAGCGTCTTGCCGACTTCCTCCACTGACAGTTTGATAAAATCGGTGTTGTCGCGCGGGAAGGAATAGACCAGCCCATCGGGGAAATCCTGGGACAGGGTGCGCATTTCCGCGTGGACCAGTTCGGACGTCTTCAGCGCGTCCGCACCGGGGGAGAGCGAGATCGACAGGCCCGCGCCGGGGTGCCCGTTCAGGCGGCGGATGGTATTGTAGTTTTCCGCGCCGATTTCCACCCGGGCCACATCGCGAATGCGCACCACCGAGCCATCGGACAGGGTCTTGACCACGATCTGCCCGAATTCCTCAGGCGTGCGCAACTGGCCCTGTGCGTTGACGGTGGCGTTGAGCATCTGCCCCTGAGTGGTCGGTTGATCGCCGAGCTGACCTGCGGCGACCTGCACGTTCTGGCTCTGGATCGCGCTCACCACGTCGCTCGGCATCAGGCTCATGGCGGTGAGGCGCTGCGGGTTGAGCCAGATGCGCATGGCATGGGGCGAGCCGAACACGTTCACATCGCCCACGCCCGGCACGCGGGACAGCGGGTCCTGCACCGAAGAGGCGAGATAGTCGGCGATTTCGCGGTCGTCACGCTGGTTGGTGATGTCGTAAATCGCCACCAACATCAGCGAATCCGGGTTTGATTTGCTGACTCTGACCCCTTGATTCTGCACACTTTGCGGCAGGCGGGAAATGGCCGACTGGATCTTGTTCTGAACCTGGACCTGCGCAATGTCGGGATCTGTGCCTTTGGCGAAGACCACGGCGATGAGAACCGATCCGCTGGAAGCCGATTGCGAACTGAAATAGAGCAGCCCGTCCAACCCGGTGAGCTGTTGTTCCAAGACCTGGGTCACGCTGTTTTCGACCGTTTCGGCCGATGCCCCGGGATAAGTGGCGCGGATATTGATCTGGGTGGGGGCGATATCGGGATAGCGATCGATCGGCAGATTGCGCAGGGCGGCGAGCCCCGCCAGCATGACAATGATCGCGATCACCCAGGCAAAGATCGGGCGGTCGACAAATATGCGTGACATGGGGCGTCAGCCTCCCGCTTTCGCGGTGGGCTTCGCTTTGGCTGCGGCCCCGCCAGGCACTTGCGCGCGGCTCGCGGGAACCGGCTTGATCGCTGCGCCATGCGCCAATCCGCTGGTGCCCTGGGTAATGATCCGGTCGCCGGCCTTGAGACCGCCGGTGACGACCCAGTTGGCGCCGGCGGTCCTGTCGGTCACCACTTTGCGGCGTTCCGCCTTGTTGTCCTTGCCGACGAGATAGACGAACGGCGTGCCGTCGAAATCGCGCTGCAAGGCCTGTTGCGGGATGAGGAATGCGTTGGGATTGATCGCCTGATCGAAAATCGCGGTCACGAACATGCCCGGCAGAAGCAAACCTTGCGGATTGGGGAAGCGGGCGCGCAAAGTGACCGATCCGGTCGCTTCGTCCACTGTCACTTCGGAAAACTGGACCTGCCCGGTCTGGGGATATTCGCTGCCGTCTTCCAGGCGGAGATGGACCGCGGTGCTGCCGTTCTGCATGCCGCCGCTGGCGAAGCTGCGCCGCAGCCGCGTCAGATCGGCGCTCGACTGCTGCATATCGACATAGACCGGATCGGTGCTTTGGATAATGGCCAGTGGCTCGGCCTGCCCGGCGCTGACCAGCGCGCCCTTGGTGAACAGCGATCGCCCGATCCGTCCGCTGATCGGGGCCGGGACGGTGGTGAAACGCAGATTGATCCGCGCGGTGTCAAGCGCGGCCCGGCGTTGCGCCACGGCGGCCCGGGCGACTTGCGCCTGCCCTTGCGCATCGGTGTAATCCTGTTTGGCGACCGCTTCGATTTCGGCAAGCGGACGATAACGGTCGGCCTTAGTGGCTGCGGTGTTGGCTGTGGCCTGAGCGCTGGCCAGATCGGCCGCCGCTTGATTGACGGCCGCCCGATAAAGGCTGGGATCGATTTCGAACAGCGGCTGGCCCGCACGGACATAGCTGCCTTCGGCAAAATTGCGCTTGAGGATCACACCGGAAATTTGCGGGCGCACTTCGCTGGTGGCGGAAGCGGCCACCCGGCCGCCCAGTTCGGTGGGCACCGGAACGGCCTGCGGATTGACGACGACATAGCCGACCTCGCGCGCGTTCCTGCCTTTGCCGTTTCCGTCGGCATCAGTGCCGGAGCAGGCGGCCATCATGGTCAAAGTAAGGGAAATCAGCGCGATGCGTCCGATCGACTTGCGTATAACCATTTGCATTAGCACCTTGACCTCAAGACTCGTCATTTCCTTGCAAACCCGGTGATGGCAGGCAACCACCGCAACCCAGTCTGCGACAAATTGCGACAAATTGCGCGAACGATCGCTGTCGCTTAGGCGGGTTTTGTTTCGTCCCCGTGCAAGACGCTCCCACATGAAACTGCGCTGAACGGCATAGGATGATACGGTATAATGAACAGACCTTTCGGGGTGTCTGCGGGTGGCTTTTCCGCGCAGGCGCTCATAGAGGAAGCGGGAGCGTCATGGATCGACGTGGATCGGCCTGCCATGGCGCAGGGGCAGGAGATACGGCATGACTTCAGGGGAAATACGCGCGCCGGGCGGCAACGCGATGGACCTGACCAGCGGGCCGATCGCCAGAACCCTGCTGATCTTCGCGCTGCCCGCGCTGGGATCGAACGTGCTGCAATCGGTCAACGGATCGATCAACGCGGTGTGGATCGGGCAATTGGTCGGTGAAACGGGCCTTGCCGCGACGGCCAACGCCAATCTTGTCATGTTCATGATGTTTGCGCTGATTTTCGGTTTCGGCATGGCGTCGACCATTATCATCGGCCAGTGCGCGGGGCGGGGCGATCTTGCCGGCATGCGGCAGGGTGTGGGCACCGGGGTGACTCTGTTTTTCGTGCTCGGCCTGGTCGCCACATTGGTCGGCTGGCTTACCGCGCCGAAACTGCTGCATCTGCTGGGAACGCCGGACGACGTTTTCCCGCAGGCGCTGATCTATCTGCGCGTGATGTATCTCGGCCTGCCGACAAGCCTGCTGACGGTGTTCTTCGCCATGGCGATGCGCGGGGCGGGGGATTCGCTGACCCCGATGTTGCTGATGCTGCCGGGCATGTTCATCGACATCGCGCTCAATCCCCTGTTGATCCTCGGCTGGGGGCCGATTCCGGCCATGGGGATCAAAGGCGCGGCGATGGCGACGCTGATCGCCAATTTCGTGTCCTTCGTGGTGATGGTCGCCGTCATTTACGCCCGCGACTTGCCGGTGCGCCTGCGCGGCCCGGAATGGCGCTATCTTGTTCCCCGGCGGGATCTGGTCGGGATCATTGTCGGCAAAGGCATCCCGATGGGATTGCAGATGGTGGTGATGTCGGTCTCCGCACTGGTCATGCTCGGCCTGGTCAACCGCGAAGGGACGGACACGGTGGCCGCCTATGGCGCGATCAACCAGTTGTGGACCTATATCCAGATGCCTGCGATGGCGATCGGCATGGCGGCCAGCGCGATGGCCGCGCAGAACATCGGCGCGGGCAAGTGGGACAGGATCGACCGGATCGCCGTGGCCGGGGTGCTCGTCAATCTGGCGCTGACCGGGTCGATGGTGGTTCTCACTTTGCTGTTCGATCATCGGTTGCTCACCTTGTTCCTGGCCGATCACGCCGATGCGATCATGATCGCGGAACATATCGGTCTGCTGGCAAGCTGGGCCTTCATCCTGATGGGGGTGACGATGGTGTTGTCCTCGATCACGCGCGCCAACGGGGCGACCATGGTGCCGCTGGTCATCATGGTGCTGGCCTATATCCCCGGGCGGCTGGGCTCGATCTATCTGCTGAACGATTCGATCGGGGCGGATGCGATCTGGTGGAGCTTCCCTATTGGCGGGGCCTTGTCGCTGCTGCTGACGTTTGCCTACTACTGGCAGGGAAGCTGGCGGAACATCCGCCTGCTGGCGACTGTGGAAGAAGCGGAGGAGTTCGTTCAGAGCGAAGGCGAGCCGACCGGGCGCATACTGCCCAACGGGTAAGACCGGCACAGCCGCCAATAGCGCCGGTTGCACAAATTTCCGGACGCCATTGGCAAGCCTTTCCGCAACAGGTAATGCCGGACCCGAGTATAAAAATCGCTAGCTTTACTGGGAGGGGATATGGCGCGTCGTAACAAGCTTTTGCTTGCAGGTGCGGTGGTGGCCGGTGTGGCCGGACTCGCATGGGCGTGGCAGGCCAACGTGTTCCGGGCAAACCCGGCAATCGATCATTCCGGGCCTGTGGCCGGATGGGATGCCTGGGGCAACGATCCGGGCGGATCGCGCTATTCGCCGCTGACCCAGATCACGCCGGAGAACGTCTGGGCGCTGAAACCGGCGTGGACCTACAACATCGGCATGATCAAGAATCCGCCGGAATTCTCCTCGCCGACGCTGGAGGGGACACCCATTCTGGCGGAATCGCGCCTCTACGTCTGTTCCGGTGGCGGGCGTATCGCTGCGATCGATCCGGAAACGGGCAAGGAAATCTGGGGGGCCGAACCGAAATCCGACAATTTCAGCACCTACCTGCTGAGCTGCCGCGGCGTGACCTATGCCCGCGATGCGAAAGTGGCCGAAGGCGAACTCTGCGCGGGCAAGATCTTCGCCGGAACGCTCGACGGCCGCTTGCTCGCATTCGATTCCGCCACCGGTAAAGTATGCCAGGACTGGGGTGTGAAGGGTGTCGTCGATCTCAAGCCCGATCTGGGCCAGTACGAACGCGGCGACGTGTCCATTTCCTCGCCCGCGGTGGTGATCGGCACCAATATCGTCACCAACAGCCGGATCGCGGACAATATCCGCACTGATATGCCCGCAGGCGTGATCCGCGCGTTCGATATCCACACAGGGCAGCCGACATGGTCGTGGAATGCCCTGCCGCCGGGCATGTCGGATACGGCGGATGCGCCCGAAGGGGAAAATTTCGTCCGTTCCACACCCAATTCGTGGGCGCCGATGTCGGCCGATCCGGCGTTGAACATGGTCTATGTGCCGATGGGCAACGCGCCGCCGGATCACTTCGGCGGCGATCGCCGGGGCCTGGATTACTATTCCAGCGCCGTGGTGGCGCTGGACGGTGCGACAGGCGAAGTGAAATGGCACTTCAAGACGGTCAACCATGACGTGTGGGATTACGATATCCCCTCGCAGCCGGTGCTGTTCGATCTGCCCACCGCGGCGGGCAAAGTGCCCGCGCTGGCGCAGGCGACCAAGGTCGGCAATATCTTCATTCTCGACCGGCGGACAGGCAAGCCGCTGTTCCCGGTGGAGGAACGCCCCGTGCCGCAGGGCGGCGTGCCGGGCGAAAAGCTGGCCCCGACCCAGCCTTTCCCGGTCAACAAGGCGTTCATCGTCCGCGATCCCGATCTGACCGAGGACGACATGTGGGGCTTCACGCCCTATGACAAATCGAAGTGCAAGGAGGCTTTCCGCTCTTACGATTACAAGGGCCTGTTCACTCCGCCGTCGACCCGCGGCTGGATCCAGTTTCCCAGCTTCATGGGGGCATCCAACTGGGGCAGCGTTTCGGTCGATCAGCAGCGCGGCATCCTGGTCGCCAACACCACTCAGGTGGCGGCGATCATGAAGCTGATTCCGCAGGCGGAAATCGAAGCGCGCACCAAGGCGGGGGAACGCATCATCCCGACCAAGGGCGCGCCTTACGGCCTGACGATGAAGCCGCTGCTTTCGCCCTTCGGCGCGCCGTGCAACCGGCCGCCCTGGGGCAAGCTGATGGCTATCGATCTCAAGGCGGGCAAAGTCCTGTGGAACGTGCCTCTGGGCACGGCGCGCGATCAGGCCCCGTTCCCGCTGTGGTTCAAGCTGGGCGTGCCCAACATGGGCGGTTCGGTCGTGACCGGTTCGGGACTGATCTTCATCGGCGCGACCTCCGACCAGTATATCCGCGCCTATGATATCAAGACGGGTGAAGTCGTTTGGCGCGCGCGCCTGCCGGCTGGCGGACAGTCCACCCCGATGACCTATCGTCTCAAGAAGAACGGGCGCCAGTATGTCGTGATCGCGGCGGGCGGCCATAAGTTCATGGGGACGAAGTTGGGCGATTCCCTTGTCGCTTTCGCGCTGCCGGAAGGTTCCTGACCGGAACCGCGCCGGCACGTCGGAAGACACGGGATGAGAGGCATCGGGATGAGAGGATAGAATATGGCAAACACGCTTCCCCACCTGCTTTCGGAAGGGCGGATCGGCTCCATGGTTGTGCGCAACCGGATCGCCGTTCCCGCCATGGGGGTCAGCATGGCGGAACCCGATGGCCACTGCGGCGAACGGATCATCCGCTATCATGAGGAGCAGGCGAAGGGGGGCGTGGGCCTCATCATCACCGGGGTGGCTGGCGTTGCATGGCCGGTCGGCAGCAATCTGCTCAGGCAGATCGCGATTTCGGATGACCGCTTCCTGCCGGGCCTGACCGCGCTGACCAGCGCGGTTCATGCCCATGGCAGCAAGATCGCGGCGCAGATTCACCACGGCGGGCCGGTGGCGCAGGTCGATATGATCGAAGGCCGCCCGCTGTGGGTGCCGAACGTGCCGCCCGCGCCCAAGGGCAATATGGTCACGGCGTTCCTGCCTGAGGAAATCGAGCAGATGGCCAAGCCCAGCGCGCCGATCACGCTCAAGATCATGACGGTGGAAGATATCGCGCTGGTGGTCCGCCAGTTCGCCGAAGCGGGCGTGCGGGCGAAGAAGGCGGGGTTCGATGCGGTGGAAATCCACGGGGGGCACGGCTATCTGCTGTCCTCTTTCATCTCCCCCAAGACCAACCAGCGCACCGACGAATACGGCGGATCGCGCGAAAACCGCATCCGCTTCCTGCTGGAAGTGATCCATGCGGTGCGCGCGGCGGTCGGCCCCGATTTTCCGGTGTGGTGCAAGCTCGATTCCCGCGAAGTCGGCAAGGAAGGCGGGCTCACGATCGAGGAGGCGATCTGGAACGCGCAACAGGCCGAAGCGGCCGGTGTCGACGCCATTTGCGTGACGGCCTATCACGACACCGACCAGCTCAAGCTGCATTCGGGATCGCACACGCCGCATGAGCCCGGGCTCAACATTCCTTTCGCCGCGCGGATCAAGGCCGCGGTGAATGTGCCGGTGATCGCTTCGGGCCGGATCGAGCCCGAAGTGGGCGACAAGGCGATTGCCGATGGCAGCCTCGATTTCGTGGCCATGGGGCGCAAGATGCTGGCCGATCCCCATCTGCCCCGCAAACTCGCCGAAGGGCGGGCGGACGATGTGCTGCCGTGCATCTACTGCTACACCTGCATCAGCGCGATCTATGTCAACATTTCCACCCGTTGCGCGGTCAATCCGGCGACGGGCCTCGAATACATGCGCTGTGCCAGGGCTGACGCCGCGAAGCCGCGCAAACGCGTGGTGGTGATCGGCGGCGGCCCCGGCGGAATGGAATCCGCGCGGCGGCTGGATGCAGCCGGGCACGATGTGGTCCTGTTGGAAAAGGGCGACAAGCTGGGCGGCACGCTGCGGTTCGCCTCGCTGGCCTATCCCGCGAACGAGCGGTTGCTCAACTGGTTGCAGCGACAGATCGGGAAGTCCGGCGTGGACGTGCGCCTGAGGACCGAGGCGACACCCGAACTGCTCCGTTCGCTCAGGCCCGATGAAGTGGTTGTGGCGACAGGGGCCCGGCGGGCCATGCCGCCGATCCCCGGATCGGATCAGCCGCATGTCCTGTCAGGCGACGATATGCGCCAGTTGATGATGGGGCAAAGCTCGGACGAACTGAAGCGCAAGACGGGCTGGCTCGCCCGTACGGCGACCCGGATCGGCGCGGTAACCGGGATCACCGACAATCTCGAATTCGTGCGCAAGGCGACCCATCAATGGATGCCGCTGGGCCAGCGCGTGGTGATTATCGGCGGGGAACTGGTCGGGCTCGAACTGGCGGAATTCCTGGGCGAACGCGGGCGGCAGGTGACAGTGCTGGATGAACAGCAGAGCCTCGGGCGCGGTCTTACCGTGGTGCGCCGGATGCGGTTGATCGCGGAATTGCGCGAACACGGCATCGATCTGCGTGGCGGCGTTGCGGATATCCGCATCGGTGCCGATGCCGTCACTTTCGTGGACGAAAGCGGGCAGGCGCAGTCCGTGCCGTGCGATCAGGTGATCGTGGCGCAGGGCGCAACCGGCGATCTGTCGCTGGCACAGCAGCTTGAAGCGCAAGGCTTCACCGTACACGCCATCGGGGATGCGTTGGGGGTGAACTATATCGAAGGGGCGATGCGCGGGGCGGGCGATCTGGTGGATCGGATCGGCTAGAGTTTTCGCCGCCGCTGGTGGACAGGCCGGTGTCAAACCGTTTTCCTACCTGCGCCTGACCTGCCATGGAGGAGGGATGTCTCCTCCAGCGCCATTGCGAATGCCGCAAAGCAGCCGCGGACTGCTTCGTTCCCGGATCAGATTCGGGGGCATCGCGACGGCGTGCGTCGCCGTTGACGAAATGCCTTTGGAAAGTCACACGGAATGTCCGCAGGCATTTGTAATAAAAGAGAAACCACCGAAACAAGACCTGCGTTCTGGATCAACTTAAAACTGACACATCCTGCGGCGCGGCAGGGCTTCGGGCAGGGCTGGCGGATCGTCCGCCAGAATTTGACAGGACTCATAGTCTGCCATAATTCTCGCCCCGGGCCGGGCTATCCGGCGGACAAAGAATTGGGAGCGATGAAGGCATGACGCAGCGGCTGGCGGGCAAGAAGGCCCTGATCCTCGGGGTAAACCGCGACAATCTGGGGCTCGCCCTGGCAGAGCGCTTTCTGGCCGAAGGGGCGGCGGTGGCGATTGCCGGGCGCAATCCGGACAACACGGCCGCGCTGGCCAAGGAACTGGGCGTTGCCGGGTTCGTCTGCGATCTTACCGATATGGCATCTATCGATCGCGCGGTCGAAGGGGCGGCCGGGGCTCTCGGCGGGATCGATATCGGGATCAATTCCACCGGCTGGGGTCTGCTGAAGCCTTTCCTCGAAACGACCGAAGAAGAATTGCAGGCCATGGCGGCTTTGCAGTTCACCGGCCCGTTCCGTTTCTTCCAGGATTTGCTGCGCGTGCTTTCCGATGGCGGCAGTCTGATCCAGATTTCATCCGTCACCGCCACGATCATGATGGACGATCACGCCGCCTACATGGGCACCAAGGCCGGGATGGAACATGTGATGCGCTGCATCGCCAACGAATTCGGCGCGCGCGGCATTCGGGCCAATTCGCTGGCGCCGGGTGGTATTGCCGATGCGCCAATGTCGGGCGGGGGCCTGCATCTGCCCGCCTTGCAGGCGCTTTATGGCCGTGAAATCCCGCTGGGGCGGCCCGGCGTGAAGAAGGATGTGGTCGATGCCGCGGTCTGGCTGGCGGGTGACGAGGCCGGTTTCGTAACCGGGCAGGTCATTCATGTCAGCGGCGGGCAGACGCTGCGTCGCAATCCGTCGATGGCGGATATCGGCGGCGCTTTCGCCGCCTGACCAGCCTCAGCGCATTTCAGAAAAAAAGAGGAACGGGCAGCCGGGTCGCGAGTGCTGTCCGTCCCTCTCCTGAAGGGGCGTCGTTCACGCCCCGAAATCGATTACGGTGACAGGATTACTGCCATCCCATTCCTTGCTTGCAACGATTCCGGAACGGATCAGTTCCGCCGTTGCGGCGCTTTCGATGAATTCGATACGCGTGTTCGCTTCGTCTGGCAGAGTGAGATAGGCGACGCGGGTGCCGGGGTTCTGGGCGCGGAAAATCGTGGTGCAGCCGTCTGCTTCCGCCTGTTGCACATCCTTGTCGAGATTTTCGGTCAGCCAGGCGATGTGGTGCAGGCCGAGGATCGGCTCGCCGTCCGCCGTGCGATAGGGGGAAGCAGTGTCGCTGGTCTGCTGGATCAGTTCGACCTGCATTTCGTTCTGATAGCCCATCGCCACGTCCATTTTCACCGTGGTCGGCTCACCGCGGTAAACGCCTTCCATCGTGACATTGCGGAACACCGTCCACGGGCCGATACCCATGGTGTCCATCCAGTGTTGGATGCCGGCATCGAGGTCTTTCACGATATAGCCGAGCTGGATGATCTGCCCGTACTTGAGCTGCGCCATACTGATACTCTCCCTTATGAATTCGCGGCGTGGAGGCCGGCGCGGCGGCCGAAGAAGGATGCTTCGCCAAGGCATGTGCCTGATGCGTAGCTGATGCTGTCTTGTGCAAGATTGGAAGCGCAGGCGCCAGCGGCATAAAGGCCGGGAATCGCCGTGCCGAGGGCATCCAGTACTTCGCCATCGGCGGAAACCTTGAGCCCGCCCAGTGTGAACCCGGTATAGACCGCCGTGCCGAACGACAGATCGAACGCGGCATAAGGCCCCTTGTCGAGCGGTTTGATCCACTTGGGATACTTGTGGAATTCCGGATCCTCGCCGTTCGCTGCGTGGGCGTTGTAGGCGGCCATGGTCGCCTGCAGGCTGCCTGCGGGCAGTTTCAGCCCGGCTTCCATTTCGGCGATCGTCTCATAACCGTCGACCAGCCTCTGGTTGGTCAGTTCGGCAAAGCGCGGATAGGCGAAGATATCGGCGTCCACGATCAGGTAAACGGTGCCGCCCGGTTGCCGTGTCGAGATGAGGCCGGTGCGGCTGTGATAGGAATCCTCAGCCACGAACCGCTTGCCTTCGCCGTTGACCAGCACCCCTTTCAGCAGGTCCTGCGGCGGATAGAACGGGGAGGTGATGAACGGTTCGTCCATGAACTCCGTAACCCCGCCGGCCGCTTCGCCCAATTGGATGGCCAGGCCGTCATCATAAGGGCTGCCCTGCACGAAAGCGGATTGGAGGATGGGAACGTGCGTGGCCACCATCTCGGCGTTCTGGCCAAAGCCCCCGGCGGCGAGGATCACCCCCTTGCGTGCCCGAATGAACCGCGTTTCACCGAAGTTGCGCAGGCGCACGCCGACAATGCGCGAACCATCACTGACGAGGGCTTCCACTTTGCTGTCGGTCAGGATTTCAGTGCCCAGCGCGGTGGCGGCATCGGTAAGAATACGCAGAGCCAGCGCCCCGCCGCCTTCCTCGCCATCGAAAGCGACCTTGTGTCCGCGCGGGGCGGGCCTGGCCTGATCGCGATAAGGCCAGACCTGTTCGTTACCGGTCCAGATCAGGCATTCGCGGGTCGGCTGGACCACACTCTTTTCCGGGTAGAACGAGCGGTCGAACGGCACGCCCTGTTGCTCCAGCCAGTCGAAATGGGCGACGCTGCCGTGCGCATAAAGCCGGATTTTCTCCTCATCCGGCCTGATCGACACGGCGGCCAGATAACGCGCCATGTCTTCCGGATCATCATCGAACCCACAGGCTTTCTGCACGGCGGTGCCACCGCCAAGGTAGAAATGCCCGGCTGCGGCCGAGGTGGTGCCCGTGCAGCCGCTGCTGCGTTCGATGGCGATAACCGAAGCGCCCGCGTTGCGGGCCTCGATCGCGGCGCATGCGCCCGCCATCCCGCATCCGACGATGACGATATCCGCCGTCTGATCCCACGATGCGACCGTTGCTGCGTCCAGCAGCAGCGGATTATCCTGCGCCATTGCCCTTTATCCTCTTTCTTCGCTGGCGGCAGAAATAGGGTGAACTGCAAGTTCGGTCAAATGTGATTTGCTATGGCTGGCATTGCGTTGCGCGCGGGCTCAAGTCGAAAGGAACGCCGCCAGTTCTTCGGCCACCAGCCGCACCTGTGTCGCCATGTCCTTTACCGACCACAAGCTGCGGCGCGAATGATCGCTGCATAAGTGATCCAGACGAACCAGCAGGAGATGCGCGCGTGCCCGTTCGCGCGAAAGCGGGCCAGTGGCCGGTGTCATGGCAGCCGCCGCGAAGCCTCCGATTCCCGCCGATCCGAGGCGGTCGATCAGTGCGTTGCGTTCATCCCGCAGACGCCGTTCGAAATCAGGTTCGAACACCGGCAGTTGCAACACCAGATGCGAGACATAGCCGTGTTCGACATAGAGTTGGCTGAGCTTGTCGATCCATGCGCACAGGCCGTCCACGTCTGACGGATCGATATCGCCCAGTTCCAGGCAGAGGTTCTGCCAGTCGTCGGCGATGCCTTCATAAATCGCGGTGGCCAGCGCGAGTTTGGATTCGAAGTGGAGGTAGAACGTCGTCCGCCCGATCCCGGCGGTGCGGATAATATCGTCGATGGTCGTTTCGCTATAGGATTTCCTGCTCAGCAGGTGCGCTGCCGCGGTCAGGATCGCGGTCCGCGTCTGGCGCAGGCTTTCTTCCTGCGATGCCGTGCGTCCGGCCGGGCGTCCGCGTTTGCGTTTCGGGGCAACGGGGAGGGTGGGGGCGGTTTCGGTCATGGCGTGTGGCAGGCATGCGTAGAACATTGCGCGGAAAAATGGGAATCGGTTTTCCAGTATCGGGAAAAATTCACCGTTCGGGGCAAGCTCAAATGACTCGTAATTATGTTATTGCGAGTCATTTGCATATATGCGAGGCATGTTGCCAAGCAGAGGATGGCATTGCCCGTGAATATCCTGGTGCATCGCTCCTCGCCCTCAATCCGCGCTATGCCCACACAGGAGAAGGCGATGTATATCTATCTGGACCAGTCCGTTGGCCGCCTTGAAAACGGGGAACGCTTCCTGCTCTGGGCGATGCGCGGATGGTCGCATGCGATCGAAAAGAATCTGTGCCCGCCCATGGCGCTGTGCCGAGGCTTCACCGCGATCAATGCGATTACCGCCTTGCCCGACTTCCATCTGGCTATGGCGCTGCTCAACCGGGATGCGCTGGTGCAACTCTCGCTCGCACCGATGGAATATGCACGGATCATGGAGGATGAGGCGATCCTGCTCGGCCTGTGGCGCGATATTGCGCTTGGGCGGTGCGATCATATGCGCGAAACGCTGGCGTTCCTGGTGGATGACGATGTTCTCAACGCCACAGCCGATGCGCTGACTGCGGCCATGGCCAAATTCATAGCTGCCGGGTTCGACTGTGCCGGCCTTGTCCGAGAGTCCCTGAAGGAAGAAAAGTGATGAGCGATCGCCTCGCCGGCAAGGCGCATTTGCCGCCGTCCGGTGCTTTGACGGTGGAGGAAGTACGATCTGTCCGCCATTGGAACGAACACCTGTTCAGCTTCACGATCACGCGGCCGCCGTCATTCCGGTTTCGTTCGGGCGAATTCGTGATGATCGGCCTGCCGGGGGAAGGGCGCCCGTTGTTGCGCGCCTACTCGCTCGCCAGCCCGGCCTATGCCGAAGAATTGGAATTTCTGTCGATCAAAGTGCCCGATGGGCCGCTGACATCGCATTTGCAGAAGATTCAGCCGGGCGACCAGATCTATCTGGGGCGCAAGCCTACCGGGACGCTGGTGGCCGATGCCTTGCTGCCGGGCAGGCGGTTGTTCCTGCTTTCCACTGGCACGGGCCTTGCCCCGTTTCTTAGCCTGGCGCGCGATCCCGATCTCTACGAGCGTTTCACCGAAATCCTGCTCGTCCACAGCGTGCGCCGCGTCAGCGATCTCGCGTTCCGACAGGAGCTGGAAAGCCAGCTTGCGGGCGATCCGCTGGTCGGGGATCAGGCGCTGCTGCAATTCCACTATCTGCCGACCGTGACGCGCGAAGCGTTCCGTACCACCGGACGGATCGGGACTCTGATCGACAGCGGCCGTCTGTTCGAGCGGATGTTGACCGGGCCGCGCCATTTCACGCCAGAACTCGATTGCGTGATGCTCTGTGGAAGCATGGCGATGATCCGCGAATTTCAGGAACGGTTGACGGTCCTCGGCTTTAGCGAAGGTTCCAACGCCGCGCCGGGTGAATTCGTGATCGAGCGTGCGTTCGTCGATTGACCTCTGGCCCCTGCGGCAATTTGCCCCATTGCCACAACGGCCCCATGTGCGAATATGGCGCATACGGGGCCATATTGTTTGACCGCTGCCGTCCAGGCTCCTGCGGCAGACAAGAGGACTGGCAATCATGGTAACGCACAAGCGGGACGCCGCGCAGGAATTCCGGCGCATGCTCAAATGGATCGCGCTGGCGGCCGTGCTTATGGTTGTCGGTGCGATTGCCTATCTCGCCGCAATGGACTCGCTTACTCTTCACACCGTGATTGCAAGCATTCTGGGTGTGTTCTTTTCGGTCCTGCTGGGCTGCGGGTTGTTCGCTCTGGCTTTTTTCAGCGACAAGAGCGGGCACGATGACGATGTGACCGATGCCGGCCGGGGAGGCCCGCCCCGGCGGGATTGACCGGCGGGCTTGAGCCTGTCTCCACACTGAAAATACCATCCAGCTTTGCCGCCGGGGTGTCCCTCAGACTGTGGCGATGGGGGTGGCGGGCGATCCAACAGAGCCGGGGAGCCTGAGCGGCGGAGCGGTGAGCAGAAAAGCGCTGCGATCATGCGCCAGTAGCCAGTCGGCCAGTTCGTAAAGCTGCCACAGTTCGCCGAGGTGGATGCCGAGTTTGAACAGGCATAGTTCATGGATCGGCAGGATCGCATGCCCGGCACCCGGCGGGGAATTCCAGTCGTAGGCTTCGACGGCGAGATTGTCGGAGCAGATGGCGACGATGCCGCTGTCGTCGATCCAGCGGAGCAAACGCGCATCCTGCCCGTCGAGACCCGCGCCGAGAGCATCGAGTTTGCTCCTGTCGGGTCGCCGGTTCATCGACAGTACCGCTTCGTCATAGCCTGTGTGCATCAGCAGGAAATCGCCCTGCCGAACATCCACATTCTGCACTTCGATCGTGCGCATCAGATCATCATAGCCGACCCGGCGGTAGCCGGTGCCGAACATCGCTTTGAAATTGAGCATGATACCGCGGCCCTGAACCCCGGTCACGGCCATGTTTTCGATGCCCAGTGCCTTGGCATAGGGGCCATCCGGATGGTCGGGGCCCAGCAGATGCTCGTCCGCGCGATAGCCGTTGTAGAACACCTTTTCCGCAATCCCGTCGCCATCTGCGTCGAATTGCTGGCCCATGTGCGCCAGTGCGTCCCACTGGGTGGAAAACTGGGTGTAGAGCACCACCCCATCGTCGCACATGACATCGGAACAGTGGTCGCTGACCTGATTGTAGGCAGGGACGCCATCGACCTGTTCGACGAACAGGCGCGGCGGTTTGCGCATGTCGATCATCGGGCCGGGGTAATCGAGCGGAAGCGACAGAGTGAAAGCGATCCCTTCACGCACTTCGCGAATGCCCCCCAGCCTGCGTTCAGGGGTCAGCAAGTTCATCCGGCCGAACTGGTCATCCGGGCCGAAATCTCCCCAGTTCGATCCTTCCGGCCGTTGCTTCCAGCGCATCCTCGTCCTCCTCTGCTCCGTGCGGTGCGGGGGTGTGGCAAGGTGGGGCATCTGTCAAAGGCAAATATGATGCCTGGTCCGCGCGGTTGTGGATTGCGCCCCGCTTGCGGCAGGGCGAACGGTTGCATATGAGCGGAAGCTGATTGCCCGATAGGGCCGCTTCGCGAGAAAGCGGCTTGCCAAGTGCGCTTCGCCTATGCAGGGGCTGAGGCGTAATTCCGGCCCCGACAGCTGCGGGGCAGCCGATGGAACACAAGGAGAGACCATGTCCGCCAGCCAGATTCAGAATGATGCCAACCAGGGCGACCGTTCCGCAATGGACCGGCTGCTTTCGCCGCGTTCGATTGCATTGATCGGCGCGTCCAACACGGCGCATCGTATCGGCGGGCTGCTCTTCGCCAATCTCAAGCGCGCTTTCGATGGTGCGCTCTATCCGATCCACCCGTCCGAACCGGAAATCATGGGCGTGAAAGCCTATGCCGCGCTCAGCGATCTGCCCGAAGCGGTCGATATGGCGGTTGTCGCCGTGGCCGCGCACATGGTGCCTGACATGGTCGAAGCCGCCGCCGCCGCCGGGATCGGCGGCGCGGTCGTGGTCACATCCGGCTTTGCCGAAGTGGGGGACGAAGGCGCGGCTTTGCAGGAACGGCTGGCTGACATTGCCGCCCGCACCGGTATCCGCATTATCGGCCCCAACTGCATCGGCTATTTCAACATGCACGGCGGTGTGATGGCGAATTTTGCGATCACCCCCGATTCCCCGCTGCCCAAGGCAGGCGGTACCGCGCTGGTTTCGCAAAGCGGCGGCTTCGGCTCCTACATCTCGCTGATGGCGATGCGCGCCGGGCTGGGTGTGGGCTGGTTCGTTTCGACCGGCAACGAAGTCAATTGCAACGTATCCATGGTGTGCCGCCACCTGATCGAACGCCCTGAAGTCAAAGTGCTGCTGGTCTGCATCGAAACCCTGCGCGATCCGGATATCTTCATCGAAACCGCCGAACGCGCGCTGGAACTGGACAAGCCGATCGTGCTGCTCAAAGCTGGCCGTTCGGAAGAAGCAGCCCGCGCCGCGATGAGCCACACCGGTTCGATCACCGGTTCGGCCGATGTGCTTTACGCTGTCTGCGCCCAGTATGGCGTGCATATCGCTGAAACGATGCAGGAAATGCTCGATCTCGGGCTGATGTTCGAAACCGGCAAGCGCGCCAAGGGGCGCCGGCTGGCCGTTCTCACCACCTCGGGCGGCGCGGGTGTGCTGCTGACCGACGAAGCGGATCAGGTGGGGCTGACGGTGCCGGAACTCCCGGCCGAGGAACAGGCGCAACTGGAAGCGGTGATGCCGCAGCCGTTCTTCGGGAGCATGGCCAACCCGCTCGACACCACGGCGCAGATCGTCGCACATCAACATGCGGCGGTGGGTATCATGGAGCATCTGGGCAAGAGCCCTTCGGTCGATCTCATCACCTGCGTGACCTGGGATCACACTCTGGAATTCATCCAGGCTCTGATCGATGGTGACAAGGGTACCGACAAGCCGGTGTCGATCCTCTGCACCGGGCTGGTGGACAAGGTATCCGAGGCCGGGACGCCGCTCTATCTCGATCCGTCGCGCGCTGTGCGCCCGCTCGGCGCGCTGGTGCGCCAATCGCTGGACAAGCCTTCCGTCGTGCGCGCCCCGGCCAAGGACGAAGCGCGAATTGCGCGCATGCGTGCGCTGTTTGAATCCATGGGCGGCCGCAAAGTGTTGATGGAACATGAAGGCAAGCAGCTCTTCGCCGAATACGGCATCCCCGTGACGCGTGAAAAGCTTGTCGCGACGCCGGGAGAAGCGGATGTGGCGGCGGCCGAAATCGGCGGCAAGGTCGCGATCAAGTACATGAGCCCCGAACTGATGCACAAGTCGGACGTGGGCGGCCTGCGCCTCGGTCTGGAAGCGGGCGCGGTCAAGGCCGAAGCAGAAGCCATGTTGCAGGACGTGGCGCGCGGTGCGCCGCATGTGGAACTGTCGGGCATCCTCGTGCAGGAAATGGTCCCTGCGCGTATGGAACTGACCTGCGGGATCAAGCGCGACCTGTCGTTCGGTCCGATCGTGGTCGTCGGCATGGGCGGGGTGCTGGTGGAAGTGCTGGCCGAAGTCGCCATGCTTCGCCCGCCGTTCGATGCCGATATGGCGCGCAAAGTCGTCGCCAGCCTGTGTGACGGCCGCATCACATCGGCCCGGCGCGGCCTCGAACCGGCCGAAATCGATGCCGTGGTCGCCACGGTCCTCGGGCTGGGGCAGATGGCGCTCGAACTGCCGGAAATCTCGGAAGTGGACGTCAACCCGGTGCGTGTGGCCAATGGCCGCGCGGTGGCGGCCGATGCGCTGGTCATCCTCGAAGGCGCGGAAGACAACGGCCACCATTGACAACCCATCCACGCTTGCCGAAGTCTCGCCCCCGGATGGGCGAGACAGGAGCGTAAGATGGATCTGGGCATCGCGGGGCGCAGTGCGATCGTGTGCGGGTCGTCGCAGGGGCTGGGGCACGCATGTGCCGTGGCGCTGGCCGAAGCGGGCGTCGATGTCGTGCTCAACGGCCGGAACAAGGGAAAACTCGCCCAGGCGGCCGATGCCCTTTCAGCAAGGCTGGGCCGCACTGTGGCCCGCGTGGCCGCTGATGTGACGACGCCCGCCGGGCGCACGGCCCTGTTGGAAGCCTGCCCCGAGCCCGATATCGTCATCACTAATGCGGCGGGGCCGCCACCGGGCAATTTCGTCGATTGGGACGAAGGGGACTGGCAGGCCGCGCTGTCGGCCAACATGGTCACTCCGATCATGCTGATCCGCGAAGTGATCGGCCCGATGCGCCGCAAGGGCTGGGGCCGGATTATCAATATCACTTCGGGCGCGGTGAAAGCGCCGATCGCTCTGCTGGGGCTTTCCAACGGGGCGCGTACGGGGCTGACCGGTTTTATCGCCGGCCTTGCGCGCGAAGTGGCGCGCGATGGGGTGACAATCAACAATCTGCTGCCCGGCCAGTTCGAAACCAGTCGCCTGCGCGCATTGGCGCAAGCCACAGCGCAAAGCAAAGGTATCACCACCGAACAGGCATGGGACGCAATGGGCGCTGCCAATCCCACCGGCAGGCTGGGCCAGCCGGACGAATTTGGCGCGGCCTGCGCGTTTCTCGCCAGCCAGCAGGCAGCCTATATCAATGGGCAGAACATCCTGCTCGATGGCGGGGCCTATCCGGGCACATTCTGATCTCTCGCCAAATCGGATCGGGAGTATATAGTAAGGATTTGAGTATGTTGTTGATGTTTCCTGAGATTTGTGATGCAGTGAAAAGGGCAGGTGCATGACTGGCTTGCCACCCCGGTTGACCCCACCTGCGATGAACGAACAACAGGTCGTTCAGAAGCTGATCGGCGGCTGGGAACTGGTCCGCTGGACCACATATCACCCCGATGGCACCGAAAGCGTGCCGTTCGGCGAAGATGCGATCGGCATCATTATGTACACGGCGGATGGCCATATGAGCTGCCATTTGTCGATGGCCAATCGCCCACTGTTTTCCGAACCGAATATTTATGCCGTGTCGGATGCCGATCTGGGGCAATCCGTGCGGGCCTATTCCGGTTATTTCGGGACGTTCAGCGTGGATGCGGCGGCGGGTATCGTCACCCACCACGTCACGGGGGCATGGTATCCCAATTTCGCCGCAGTGGATCAGCCGCGGCATTACGCTTTCGAAGATGATCTGCTCTATCTCGAAGCCGAAGTGGGCGAAGATCTGGTTCGTATTACCTGGCGCCGCCGCAATTCAGGCACGCTGCCGGGGCACTGAGGCAGTTTGCCGGGGGCGGTCAGGCAAAAAACGCTTGTTCCGCTTCCGCCCCGATGGCGAGGCCCGACAACCGCGCCCGCTGGAGAGTCTTCCAGTAATAGCGATAGCTGGCCCGGTCGTAGAGCTCACCCTTGTACTGGATCGGGCCCCAACTGGCGGCTTGCGCGGCCAGCAGCACGGCAGCGGCATCTTCCGCCTCGCTGTAATCCGGCCGCATCGCTTCCACGATGGGCTGGATTTGTGCGGGATAGATGCTCCACATCCGCTGGAAGCCGTACTCCATGCGCGCGCGCGTGGCATCGCCACGCACGACATCGGGATTCTTGAGATCGAGGCAGACATTGTGCGCGGCGACCAGACCGTGGGCGAGGGCCGCCGCGACCATTTCGGCCTTGGCCCGGATCAGCAGCTTGTGTTCGAACTGGCCGGGGCTGCGCATGGCGCTGGCGGGAATGGCGCCATCATGCGCGGAAATGAAATCCATCAGCCCGAAATCGAGCACGCGCATCCACGGCAGTGCGGCCATCTGCCACACATCGGCCAGCGCCCCATGCGTTTCCACCAGCGCGTGAACGGGGATTTCGCGGGCGATCCCACGCCGGGCGCAGCCTTCGCGGATATGGTCGATCACGGCCGCCAGTTCCGCCGCCGACGTCGCTTTGGGAACAGTGATATGGGCCACCCGGTCGCCCGCCCGGTCCAGCAGGATATCGATATCGGGCAGGCACGCGGGGTGGTGCGGGGCATGGACGCGCATGCCGAGCTGGCCGAACCTGTTGGCTTCAGAAGCGATCAGATCGGCGACCATGCGCGCGTGGGCTTCTTCCTCGCCCGCAGCCGCGCCGTCTTCGCAATCGCCCGTCACGTCGAAGATCGGGCCCAGTTCTTCCTGTAGCGCCAGCGCCTTGCGGATCAGCTTCTCGGCCCCGGCATAGTGATCGACCGCCGGAATCACGGGCGATTGGCGTTCGCCTTCGTAGAGGGCGTCGTTGGGATGCACCGGGTGGCTCATGGATTTATCTGCCTGCTTGCTGGATGCTTTGCGCGCGGGAAGGCCGCGCAATGGCCCTAGCGCCGTAGCGGCCCCTGCGTCGAGCCCGTATTTCCCCCATTAGGAGAAGCGGTTTCTCAGAAATGTGGAATCCAGGGAGATAATGGCCCGGCGATCCCAGGCGCAGATGTCAGGCGAACAAATCCTGTTCGCGGCTATCGCGGATGGCGGTCGGAACGGTCAGATGGTTTTTCTTTTCCCGTTCGAGGCAGGCGCCGGGGCGGAAAACGGTCCGGCAAAACCCATCGGACACCACCATCCAGCTTTCCCAGCAGGCGGCGGTCATATGAACGGGCAGCATCCACAAGCCGAACAACAGGTTCTGCGGCGTGGCCGATGGGATGGTCCCGTGGATGCTCTGCTTCTCCACCATTGGGCCTTTATACCCGTTTCTGACGAGTCGCGCCATGGCAAAGCGCCGCAGCGGCAGCGCGCGGCGGCGGGCCGATGGCACGGAGCGTGCCGAAGTCAGATATTGCCGAAGCGCCCTTCGAAACCGGCGGTATCCCCTTTGGCGAGATAACCGGCCTGTTCCACCCAGTTATCGCGGCGGATACGCCCCTGAAACTTCCCAAGCTGCGCATCGATCCGGTCGATATCGCTGTCGCTCCAAGCAGCAATCTGTTCGAACCGGGTGATCCCCAGGGATTGCAGCAATTGTGAAAGTTTCGGCCCTAACCCCTTGATACGGGTGAGATCATCTCCAGTGCCAGTCGATGCCGCAGCTTGCGGCGCGGCCGGCTGCGCCGGGACTGTTTCGGGCGCAGGGACAGGCGGAACTGGCGGGGGTGGAGCGGGCTGAGGCTCGGTGGTCTGAACCGGTGCGGCGTTGGGGGCAGGCGGTGCGGTGGCCTGTGTTGCTGGCGGCGCATCGATCAAAGCCTGGTTACGCCGCGCGGGCGCTGCGCCTTCATCGAGAACATCGGGGGAAATGGTTGTTTCAACGCGTGTTTTCTGGGTTCGTCCAAAAATAGCCCAAGCCACCGCCACGCCGATCAGCAGCGCGATGACCAGCACCCACCAGTATTGTTCCAACAGCACCGTCATTTATTCCTTTCCTCCCAGTTCGCCGCCGGGCCGGGCCCAGATCGCCCAGCCGATCGTCAGGCCGATGCCATAGGCGATCAGCGCGAGGACGAGAAGTTCCAACCAGATGGGCATGGCGCGGGTTGTCCTATCGTGGGCCGGGCGCGTCGACCGGGGTGGGGCGCAGCGGCACTTTCTCGATTACCGAAAATTCGATTCGCCGATTGGCCGGATCGTTGGAATCAAGCCCGTTCACGGGGCGGCTGGAGCCGATCCCGCTGGCGCGCAGCCCTTCTTCCGGGATGCCGCGTTTGATCAGCGCTTCCCGAACGGCTTCGGCGCGCTCCCACGACAGGGCGATATTGCGCCGTTCGTTGCCGGAACTGTCGGTATGGCCGATAATGGCGATCACGCTGCCGAGGCATGGGCGCAGCGCGGTGGCCACTTCGTTCACCAGATCGAGGCTGCGCGGATCGATGGCGCTGCTCGCCTCCTCGAACCGGATGGTGCGGGCGTGAAGCAGCGCGTCGACGTCGTCCTGGCAATGCAGCGGCCGAGTGGCGGGGGTGACGATGCCCAGACTGGTGCCATCGGCCCAATGAACCCCGCCCACGCCGGGAATGGCCGCCACGGCCACCGCCGCGCGGGTGCGGGCGGATTCGTTCAATTTCTCCCCGCCTTCCAATGTGGGATGGCGGGTTGGCCATTGGCGGATGAGGAAACGGGCGGTCACACCCGGGGCGTTGGCACTGGCCAGCGCCTGCCGCGATTGCACTTCGAGGCGTTGCGCGATAGCGGCCGCGCCCCAGTGGGATGCGGCCACAGCCATTGCCGCCGTGAGGCAGGCGCCTGCGACAAGGGGGATGGTGTGGCCGGTCCGCATGGCCCATCCTTAACCGCCGGGGGAAGCAGGGGAAAGCGCAATCGGCCGTGCGATCAATTGGTGGCGATACCCCCTGCCACGCCCGTCAGACGGATGAATTCCTGCCGCCAGAAATCGGTCTGCCTGCCCGCCAAGGCGCCGATATCGGCATAGGAAAAATTGCCCAGCAGCGGATCGCCGCGCAATTTCTGCCCGAATGCGGCCACGGCCGCGGCAAAGGCCATATCGCCGGTGGGAAGCGCAGCAGTGCGCAGCCCGGCGGCGGGCACGGTCCGCTCGATCAGGCGCGAGGTATCGCCATCGGGCAGCTTGTAGCGCAGTTTGACAAAGGCCAGTTCGCCCGCCCGGGCCGTGGCGGCGGCAGGCGGGGCGTCGCCATAGCGGCGTGGCGCGATCCAGCCCCTGGCATGGGCGGGAACGATTTCATAAATCGCCGTCACCTGATGCCCGGCGCCGATTTCGCCGGCATCGACCTTGTCGTTGTCGAAATCCTCTTCGCGCAAAGCGCGGTTTTCGTAGCCGAGCAGGCGATACTGGCTGACTTCGGCCGGATTGAATTCCACCTGGATCTTCACATCCTTGGCGATGGTGAACAGCGTGGAGGCCATTTCATCGTTCAAGACCTTGCGGGCTTCCAGCGCGCTGTCGATGTAGGCGTAATTGCCGTTTCCGTGATTGGCGATCTGCTCCATCATAGCTTCGTTGTAATTGCCGGTGCCGAAGCCGAGCGTGGTGAGCGTGATGCCGCTGTCACGCTGCTTTTCGACCATCTCGATCAGCGCCTTGTTGTCGCTGACACCGACGTTGAAATCGCCGTCGGTGGCCAGGATCACCCGGTTCACCCCGCCTTCGATGCGGCTGTCGCGCGCGATCTGATAGGCAAGCTGCAAGCCCGCGCCGCCGGCGGTGGAACCGCCCGCGCGCAATTTTTCCAGTGCATCGCGAATTTTGCGGGTGTCGTTCGTGGGTTCGAGCACCAGCCCGGCGGCCCCGGCATAGGCGACGATCGCAATCTTGTCCCGCGGTCCCAGTTCCCCGGCGAGGCCGGAGAGCGCGGTCTTGACCAGCGGCAGCTTGTCGGCGCTGAACATCGAACCCGACACATCGACGAGGAAGACGAGATTGGCGGGCGGGCGGGCCGAACGGGCCAGATCGTAGCCGCGCAACCCGATACGCAGCAGGCGCGTTTCAGGATTCCACGGTGTCCGCGCAACATCGGTGGTGACAGTGAAGGGTGTGGTTTTCGCCGCCGGGGCCGGATAGGCGTAGCGGAAATAGTTGATCATCTCCTCAGTCCGCACGGCATCCTTGGGCGGCAGCGCGCCTTGCGAGAGGAAGCGGCGGCTGTTGGCATAGGCCCCGGTGTCGACATCCACGGAAAAGGTCGAAACCGGTTCGGATATGGCCAGTTTGACGGGGGAGACTTCCTTCCCGTCATAGCGTTCGTTGTCCCGTTTGCCGGGGACGATCACCGGCGGCACGTAATAGCCCGGCATTCTGCGTTCCATGGCGATGTTCGCCGTCGGGGCAGGGGATACCTGCCTGAGCGTCTCCGCCGTCGATGGGGGAGGCGGCGGAGCAGGCGGCGGCGGCGCGTGGCTGGTCGCGGTCTGGTCCTGCCCTTGCCCGGCACTGGAGACGCGTTCGCTTTGCTGTTGCGCGGCGCATCCGGCGAGGAGGGTGGCAAGGCAGGTGGCAGCGGTCAATCTGGCAAGGCGCATCACAATCCCCCTCCAAGTGCTTGGCATGGACGGTGAAAAGTTCGCGCCGAACCGGTGAACGGCGACTGAATGCCTTTCAGAGGCGGCCAGTCGAGCGGCTCAGCCCGGCTGATGATCGATCTTGCGGCGGAACAGCACCCGGTCTTCCGGGCCGAATCCCTTGCGCCAGATCACCCAGCCATAAGCGAGCAGAATGGCCGGAATGCCGAACAGCAGTTCCGCCCATTCGGGCAGGCGGGTGGCGATCCAGCCGACCAGCCCCGCCGGAATCGCGGCCCAGATGAGCGCCCAGCGCCAGTTGTTGATCCGCTGAGCGAGAATGCGGGACAGCAGCCATGCCTTGGCAAGGGACGATGCGGCAAGCGCCACCATCAGAGCGGCGGCGACGGCGGCCGCCCAATAGAGTTCGCCCAGACCCAGATCCTTTGCCAGCACGATGAAGCCCACGCTGACGAGGGCCTGGAAACCGATGGTCAGTAGGGAAATCCACAGATTGCGGATACGCGCGACATAGACCAGCGCGGCTTCGGAAACCACCGCTGTGGCCGCCACCACTTCCGCCGCCAGCAGCAGCGCCATGGCCCCCGTTCCGGCCACGAAGCCGGGGCCGACAAGGCCCATCACCCCTTCGCCCGGAATGCCCAGCGCCAGCGCGATCCCAGCCTGCGCGGCGGTGATCCAGAACCCTACCTGGCTGACCTGCTTGGCGATGGCGGCGTAGTTCTTTTCCTTGAGATTGCGGGTGATGACCGGGCCGAGGATCGGTTCGAAACTGGTCTTGAGCTTCTGCGGCAGGCTGGCGACCTGTTGTGCGATGTAATAGATGCCGACAGTGGCGGGCGAAGCGAACAGGCCGAGAATGGCGATGTCGATGCGCCGCGTGCCCCATTCGATGGCATCCGCGGTCGCCAGCGGCAGGCTCTGCCGCACCAGCTGCCACATCAGGACCGGCTGCGGGCTCCATTTCTGGGGCAGGCCATACGTGCGCAGCAGGGGGATGAAAGCGGTGACCGCCGCCGCGATGACCGACAGCAGATAGGCGATCGACAGGCCGCTTTCAGGGACCAGCAGGAACATCACCCCGGCCATGATCGAAATCGTCCATGGCTCCACGATCGCGCGGGCGCGCACGGTGGTGCCGACATCGAAGCGATAGGCTTGCGCCGCCAGCGCGACTTCGGTCAGCGCGAGGAAAATGAGGCCGAACGGCAGAAGCCGGTCGATCGCGGTGTATTCGCCGCTGGGAAACATCGGCAGCGGAAAGGCGTAGAGCACGAGCGCGGCGGTGAGCGAAAACAGCCCGGCGAGGAACAGCCCGTCCGCGATGATATTCGCCGGGGGCCGTTCGTCATCGTGCGACAGCCATTGGGCGAGGCCCCGCTTCTGTCCGAGGGCGCACAGTTGACCCAGCAGTTCGACGATCACCAACGCATAGGCGAAGCGGCCAAGAGCATCGGCGCCGTAAAGCCGCCCGGCAATGAACAGGAACGGCAACCGCGCGGCGAGGCGCAGCAGAAAACCGAGGAAATTGGTTCGCCCCCCCTTGGCAAGGGCGGCGATATCGTCCTGCGCTGCCTTTTCCGTCACGCAGGCTCTTCCTGTTCGGGCTTGAGCGGGCGGGCGAGGATTTCGCGCACCACATCGTGCGCGGGCGCGCCGTTCAGCAGAGCATGGACCGCTTCGACAATCGGCATGGAAACGCCGTGTCTTTGGGCCAGTTGGACCAGTACCGGCGCGGTGAAAGCGCCTTCGGCCACGGTTCGCCGGTCAGCCATCAGTGCGGCCGGGGCCTGCCCTTCGCCAAGCGCCTTGCCGAGCGAGAAATTGCGGCTGGAGGTGGAGGAGCAGGTCAGCACCAGATCGCCCAGGCCGCACAGGCCCGCCAATGTCGCTGCCTGTCCGCCCAGCGCTTCGCCGAAGCGAAGCATTTCGGCATAGCCGCGCGCGATCAGCGCCGCGCGGGCATTTTGGCCCAGCGCCAGCCCGTCGACCACGCCGCAGGCGATGGCGAGGACATTCTTGACCGCGCCGCCGACTTCGGCCCCGACGACATCGCTGGAGAAATAGGGGCGGAACGCCGGGCGCGCGACGATCGGGGCCAGCCGGTCCCACTGCGCATCGCCACCCCCGCACGCCAGCGTCACGGCGGTCGGCTGCCCGGCGGCAACCTCGTGCGCGAAAGTGGGGCCGGAAAGCACCGCGATTTCGCTGGCAGGGGCGGCATCGCGGGCGACATCGCTCATCAACCGGCCGGTGCCATTCTCGATCCCCTTGCTGCACAGGATGAGATCGCGCGGCAGGCTGGGAATCTTGCCGAGAATGGCGGCAAGATGCTGCGCGGGGGTGACAAGCAACAGCGCATCGCAGGATGCGGCCCGGGTCAGATCGCCGGTTGCCCGGATGGAAGGGGCGAGTTCCGCCGAAGGCAGATAGAGACTGTTGCGGCGGTTGGCGTTGATATCGTCCACCACCTCGCTTTCGAGAGCCCAGATCAGCACTTCGCGGCCATCGGAGGCGAGCATCTGCGCCAGCGCGGTGCCCCATGCCCCGGCGCCGATCACGCCAACCCGAGGCCCTTGTTCTGTCCTGCTCTCGCCCGTCATGCCTTGACCCCCGCGCCGCGCACCGGTTCCGCATCGGGATCGAGCGGCCAGCGCGGCCGGGCAGCGAAATCGAGCGGATCGGACTGGCCTTGGGTATAGCGTTCGGCCCCGGCCCAGGCGATCATAGCCGCGTTATCTGTGCACAGCGGCAAAGGGGGGGCGGTGAACGGCAGGCCATGGGTTTGTGCAAGCCGCTCCAGCGCTTCCCGCATCGGGCGGTTGGCGGCGACACCGCCCGCCACGACCAGCGCAGTCACATCGCCCATGCCGGCCAGTGCGCGTTGCAGGCGGTCGATCACGCAATCGATGGCGGCCTGCTGGAAACTGGCCGCGAGATCCTCCTCCCGGTACTGCCCGCTTTCCTTGGCGCGCAGCACCGCGCTTTTGAGGCCCGCGAAGGAGAAATGCGGTTCATGGCTGCCGAGCAACGGGCGGGGTAGGGGAACGGCCCTGGCATCGCCCGCCTGCGCCAGCTTTTCCACTTTCGGTCCGCCGGGATAACCGAGGCCGAGGATTTTCGCGGTCTTGTCGAACGCTTCGCCCAGCGCATCGTCGATCGTCGTGGCCATGCGGCGATAGCGGCCGACCCCATCGACCCGCAGAATCTGGCAATGCCCGCCCGACACCAGCAGCAGCGCATAGGGAAAGGCCAGCGTTGCATCGGCAAGGCGGGGGGAAAGGGCGTGGCCTTCGAGATGGTTGATCGCGATCAGCGGCTTGCCACTGGCCATGGCCAGCGCCTTGCCCGTCACTAGCCCGACCATCACGCCGCCGATCAGGCCGGGCCCGGCGGTGGCGGCAATGGCATCGACATCGGCCAGAGTGCATCCGGCGTCGGCCAGCGTCGCTTCGATCAGCGGGGCCAACCGTTCGGCATGGGCGCGCGCGGCGATTTCCGGCACGACGCCGCCATAGGGGCGGTGCACCTCGTCCTGAGACGCGATATGTTGCGCCAGGATCGCCCGTTCCGATGTGACCAGCGCGGCCGCCGTTTCGTCACAACTCGATTCTATGCCGAGGATCGTCGCCATCGTGCTTCCCCTGAACGACATTGCGCATTAGGGCAAGCAGCCGCAATGACGATACAGCCCAGACTTCGCCTCGGAACCCGATCCTCGCCGTTGGCCATGGCCCAGGCGGAAGAAGCCCGTGCGCGGCTTTGCGCCGCCCATGGGTGGGATGAAAGCGCGGTGGAACTGGTGCCCGTGATCGCTACGGGGGATCGGATTCAGGATCGTCCGCTGGCTGAAATCGGCGGCAAGGCGCTGTGGACCAAGGAATTGGACCAGTCGCTGCACGAACGGCGTATCGATGCCGCCGTCCATTCGATGAAGGATGTTGAAACGATCCGCCCCGAATGGCTGGCCATCGCCGCGATCCTGCCGCGCGCCGATGTGCGCGATGTCCTGTTCGGGGCGGCGGGGATCGCGGACCTGCCCGCCGGCGCGCGCGTGGGCACCAGTGCGCCGCGCCGCGCCGCGCAGTTGCTCCACTTGCGGCCCGATTGCACGATCGTTCCCTTCCGGGGCAATGTCGCCACGCGGCTGGGCAAGCTGGCGGCAGGTGAAGCGGACGCGACTCTGCTCGCGGCCGCCGGGCTCGAACGGCTGGGCGGCGGATACGGCGGCGCGCCTTTGCCGGTGGAGGCATGGCTTCCGGCCCCGGCGCAGGGGGCCATCGGTATCGAATGCAGGGCGGACGATGCCGCCACGCGTGCGCTGCTCGCCGCGATTGATGACAGGTCGAGCCGGGCCCGGGTCATGGCTGAACGCGCTCTGCTGCTTGCGCTTGGCGGCAATTGTCACAGTCCGGTGGCGGTGCATGCCCGGATCGAAGCCGATATGATCGTGATGCGGGCCGCGCTGTTCAGCCCGGACGGCACCGCCCGGGTCGATGGCGAAGCGCGTTTCCCGGCCGATGACACGGCGGCTCCGGCCGCGCTGGCGCAAGACCTGTTGGCCCGCGCCGATGCGTCCATCACCCGGCATTTCAGCGGATCGGCATGACCGGAGCGCTGATCGCCATCCGGCCGGAGCCGGGCCTTTCCGCCACTCTTGCCGCCGCGCATGCCATGGGATTGCCGATCCAGGGCGAACCGCTGTTCGCCATTCGCCCGGTCGCTTGGGACGTCCCCGATCCTGCCGGTTTCGATGGTCTTCTGATCGGCAGCGCGAATGCGATCCGTCATTTCGGTCCCGCCCGCGCCGACTGGACTGGGAAACCGGTCTATGCGGTGGGCGATGCGACCGCGCAGGCCGCACGCGATGCCGGATTTTCCGTAGCGGTGACCGGGGAAGGTTACCTGCAAGGCGTTGTGGATCGGCTCGCGGGCGAAGATCACGCGTTTCTACGTGTTACCGGGGCCGAACACGTGCCGATGCGGCCGCCTGCCGGAATATCCATTGCCACGCGCGTGGCTTATGAGAACGTTTCTCTGCCGGTTTCCGATGCTTTGGCTGCTTGCCTCAGCAGGGGAGCGACGGTTCTGCTCCATTCTGCCGTGGCTGCGCGCCATCTGGCCAGCGAATGCGACCGGCTGGGCCTGCCGCGCGAAAGGATCGCTCTTGCTGCGCTGGGGCCGCGTATCGCCGAAGCGGCGGGGCAAGGCTGGGCGGCCCGGCATGTCGCGCAACGCCCGCGCGAAGCCGATCTGCTGGCCTTGGCACGGGACATGTGCCATTGACCCTGCGGCCCTGCTGTGAGCAGTGGGGCATTCGTACACTACAGGTCGGAACCATATGGAAGAACACCCGCAGACACTGCCGATGCAGCCAGCGCGACCCGCCGCACCTGTGCGCGGGCCCGGATGGAAGGCGGTTCTGTTGTCCGCAGCCGCCGCCTTCGCCGTGGGCGGGGGACTGGTCGGCTGGATGGCGTGGGAACGCGGGTTCGATATCGGCGCGCTGGTGGGGATGGAACAGGCGGCGGAACCGGCGCCGATGATCGCGATCCCGCCTGCCGCCACGGCCGAACCCAAGACCGATCCGGAAACGGTGGCCGCTGCGGCCGATGCCGTGGCTGCCGTGGAAACGGTGGCGGAAGCGCAAGGCGGCTTCGACCAGCGTCTCGCCGCGATGGAACAGCGTCTGGCCCGGCTCGATCTTCAGGCGCAGGCGGCATCGGGCAATGCAGCCCGCGCCGAAGGGCTGTTGATCGCTTTCGCCACGCGCCGTTCCATGGAACGCGGTGCGCCGCTCGGCTATCTGGCCGATCAGTTGCGCCTGCGGTTCGGCGACGCCCGGCCCAACGCCGTGCGCACGATTATCGAAGCATCGCGCGATCCGGTGACGCTGGACCAGCTAATGGCGCGGCTGGAGGGGCTCTCGCCCGAACTCGTCAGCGCGCCGCGCAACGAAGGGTTCTGGGCCCGGACCCAACGCGAATTGAACAACCTCTTCATTGTGCGCCGTGAAACTTCGCCATCCCCCGCGCCGCGCCGCCGCCTGGAACGGGCGAAGATGTTCCTCGAAAGCGGGCGGGTGGAAGCGGCGGTGGCCGAAGTGCGCAACATGCCCGGCGCGGAAGCCGACCATGTGCAGGACTGGGTGAACGATGCCGAACGCTATGCTTCGGCGCAGGCTTCGCTGGACCTGATCGAGACGACGGCGGTGCTCGATCCGCGCGACTTGCGCGATGCGCGCGGCAACAAGGTCGAACAGTTGAGTCCGGTTCTTATCGACTGATTGGCCGGTATCGCGCGCCAGCGCCGTGCCGATCAGGCTTTCAGCAGTTCGGGCAATTTGCCCGACATGCCGCGCGCCTCGTCCATGAAGAACTGCTTCAGCGGGCCGATCCGCTGCACGCCCGCCATGCCGAGGCGGCGGATCGCGGAGGGTATGCGCCCCGGCACGCCGAACAGGCGGGTGACGCTGTCGCAGGTGAAGGAGACGGCGAAACAGTCGAGGCTGCGCCAGCGTTCATAGCGCTTCAGCAGTTGCGCATCGCCCGGATCGAGGCCGATCCGCATCCCGTCCATCAGCACTTCGACCAGTGCCCCGACATCGCGCAAGCCCAGATTGAGGCCCTGACCGGCGATCGGATGAATACCGTGCGCGGCATCCCCCACCAGGACGAGGCGATCCGCGACCATCCGGGCGGTGTGCTGAAAGCCGAGCGGATAGGATGAGCGCTTGCTGTTGAGGGCGATGGCGCCGAATATCCCGTCCATCCGCTTGGCCACTTCGGTGACGAAAGCATGGTCCGAGAGGGCCAGAACGCCTTCTGCGTCTTTCTCGGAAACCGTCCACACCAGCGCGCTGCGATGTTCGCCGTTAGGCCCGTCCAGCATGGGCAGCAAAGCGAAAGGCCCGGCGGGGTAGAAGATTTCCCACGCCACATTGTCATGCGATTTTTCATGGGTAAGGCCGACGATGATGGCGCGGTGTTGATAATCCCAGCGGGCCAGCTTGAGCCCGGCCTCGTCCCGCGTGGGGGAGCGGCGTCCTTCGGCGGCGACCATCAACCGGCCTTCGAGCACTGCGCCGTCGGCCAGAGTGGCGGAGACGCCATGCGGGCCGCGCTGCCGTTCCACCACGCGGGCAGGGGCATGCCAGGCGATCAGCTTTTCCTCGCGCGCGGCTTCGTACAGCACTTCGCGCAAGGTCTGGTTGGAGAACATCACCCCCAATGATCCTTCGTGCGGCTGGGGCTGAAAATCGATCCGCCCCGGCTTCATGCTGTCGGTCACGGCGATGGATTTGATTGGGCAGCCTTTGCCCGCAAGGCGTTCGGCAAGGCCGATATTGGTGAACAGGTTCCAGCTTGCGGTGGAAATCGCGGATGCCCGGCCATCGAAACCGTCGGCGGTCAGCGCGTTCGGGTCCGCCATGTCGACCACATGGCTGGCGATGCCCTGCCGCGCGGCGGCCAGCGCCAGCGTCATGCCGACAAGACCGCCGCCGATGATGACCAGTTCGCGCATATCCGACATGTTGAGCTTCCATTGCGGGTTCAGATAGCCTGCCCTAAAGCCGAGGGCATGATCAGCGCAAGGACATTGCCGCATTTCGCCCGTCAACCGCTGGTGATCGCCCTGATTGTGCTCTCCGTGCTGGCATGGGCTTTTCCGGCGGTTGCCGTGGCCTCTGCCGGGCGGAATCATATCGCGGCCGAACTGGTGGCCAATGGCGCGGCCGCGCCGGGTGAAACGGTGGAACTGGCGTTTCATTTCCGGCCGGAGCACGGCTGGCACGGGTATTGGGTCAATCCGGGCGATGCCGGATACGGGCTGACGCTGGAGTGGCATCTGCCCCCGGGGTGGATAGCGGGCACGCCGGAATACCCGGTGCCGCACAGGCTCAAAATCGGCCCGCTGATGAACCATGTCTATGAAGGCGATTATGCCGTGCTGGTGCCGGTGCGCGTGCCGGCCAATGCATCATCAAGCCCTGCCGAATTGCGCGTTTCGGCGCAGTGGCTGGCCTGTACCGACACGATCTGCGTGCCCGAACGGCAGGACATGGCGGTGACGGTGCATCCCGGCGCGGGGCTGATGGATACCCGCTTCGACGCCTGGCGCGCCGCGATCCCCGCGCTGCTTGACCGGCCAGCGCATTTTTCGCTGGCTCCTGGCAAAGTCCGGCTGGCCATTCCCCTGCCTGCCAGCATGGCGCTGAACGATCCGCATGTCTTCATCGAAACCACCGAAGTGGCGGACTACGCCGCATCGCAGACGTTTACCCGCAACGGGAACTGGCTGGTGGCGGAGCTGGTCCGCAAAGGCAGCGCGCAACCTGCTGCGATCAGCGGTATCGTACGGCTGGACACCACGGACGAAGGCGTGCGCTTCGCGGCGGAGCCGGGCACCGTGCCCACCGGAGGCACTCCCGTGGCTGCTACCGGTGACGGGGCCAAGCTGCCGTCCCTGTGGTTGCTGCTGGGCGGGGCCTTGCTGGGCGGTTTGCTGCTCAACGTGATGCCTTGCGTGTTCCCGATCCTGAGCCTCAAGGCCTTGAGCCTCGCGCGGGCGGGGGAAAGCGAACGCGAAGCCCGGCGAGAAGGCGCGGCCTACACGGCGGGGGTGATGCTTGCCTGCCTCGCTCTTGGCGGGGTGTTGCTGGTTCTGCGGGCGGGGGGACAGCAGGTCGGCTGGGCATTCCAGTTGCAGGAGCCGGGCGTGGTGGTTGCCCTGCTGGCGCTGGCGGCGGCGATCACCGCCAATCTTGCCGGATTGTTCGAATTGCCCGCCGTTTCGATCACCCGCGATGGCAAGCCGGGCGGGGCATTCGCCACCGGGCTTCTGGCCGCCTTCGTCGCGACGCCGTGCACCGGCCCGTTCATGGCCGCGGCCATGGGGGCGGCGCTGCTGTTGCCCGTACCGCAGGCATTGCTGCTGTTCGCGGTGCTGGGACTGGGGTTGGCGCTGCCATTTCTGCTGATCGGCTTTGTCCCGCCGCTGCG
>Ga0182743_1000597_pt1 | contig 43099 bp, 43 predicted proteins | sample eDN3rd30CKraftOP_FD_128522 | JGI IMG/M metagenome (GOLD analysis project Ga0182743, IMG submission 128522) | Enriched Organic Plus compost microbial communities from Emeryville, California, USA - eDNA 3rd pass 30_C Kraft OP (version 2) (version 2) ... | reverse complement strand
GGGGTGGAAGTACAGGCGGGCCTCGATGCTCTGCTCGAGGCGGCTCAGCTGCCGGTTCGCTTCGGAGTCGTCCCACCCGGCGTGATGGCAGGAGACCTCCTCCATGTACAGCCGGCTGCGCTCGATCTGCAGGACCTGCTCGATGCCGACGCGGTCGCCCATGAGCTCCGCGACAGGTCGCCACTCGTAGCGGGGAGCCGGCAGGCTGCAGCCGTTCGCGAAGCTGACGCTGGCGTAGTTCTCGTCCCACAGCTGCTGACCGAGGCGATCAGCGTCGGCGAGGACTGCAGCGGGGGAGCGGCCCGGGGTGACGATGGGCACCCGTGCGGGCGACTGGGTGATGTCGGTGCTGCTGATCAGGATCGCGGTGACCAAGAGGTCGACGACGTCCTGAGGGACGGGGAGCGCGCGCATGGCAACTACCTCCAACTCGAAGTTGTGTATCTGACATGCACAACAGTACAGAGGTAGGCGATACCCGTCAAGGGCGACGGCGGCGGCGAGCGGCAGCGGGCCTCGTTGCAGTCGAGCTCGCCGACGCCGGTGGGGTGCGGGCTCTCATCGGGCCAGGGTGCGCGGGCAGCGGCGGCCAGGCCTGGCCGCGTCAAGGCAAAGAGAAAGGGCACCCGTCCGGAGCCACTCAGATGCGATTGTCAGATACACAACTGGGAGGCGGCACCACTGCGAACAGAGGATGCTCTACGGACGGGTGCCCAGGCCTCGATATTACCGGGTGGGTGTCGAGGGGATCAGGCGGACATCGCCAGGGCGGCGTCGGCGGGTTGCAGTGCCGCACCCTCCCGGGGGAGGGTGCGGCGGTCAGGTCAGCGCGAGAACGCGAACTCGGGCAGGTGACCGGCATCCACGAACGTCCGCACGATCTGCGACAGTCCGTGCTCGGAGTCGATCGCCAGCGCGCGACGCGCGTAGGCGTCGGCGTGGGTGGAGCGTCCCAGCGCCCAGGACAGCCACGCGGTGGCCGCCAGCGGCCCTACCTGCGCCTCCTCGGGCGAGAGGGCCGCGACGTACCGGCAGGCCGTCAGAGCGGCGTCCAGGCGCTTCGCGTCCGGGCGCGGCCCCTCGCCCCACATGACTCGCGCCAGGTGCGCCGGGTACTCCTCGCCCTGCTCCCAGCCGATCTGCGCGTCCAGCGCACTCTCACCGGCGCCGAAACCGTGCGCCCACTGCACCAGGGCGACGTCGCGCAGCGCGGGCCGGTTCAGCATTCCCGACAGCAGCGCCACCGCGCCCGCCTCGAGGTCGGCACCATCCCACGACAGCGCCCGCTCGATCACGTCCAGCGTGTCCCCGCCCGCCAGCGCCAGCGCCACCGGCAGGTCGGTCGGCAGCGCCTCCGCGACCTCGCGCGCCAGCGCCTCGTCCACGACCGGGAGGGCCGCCCCGGCGTGCTGGTCGGAAGCGGTCAGCATCGCCGCCAGGTGCGTGGGAGTCTCCGGCAGAGCCTCGGTCGCGTCCTCGCCGATCACGCCCCAGGCGTCCCCGGCGACGTACAGCCGGTCGATCAGCTGCAACCCGCACGCGGCGACCTGAGCGACTATCTGCGCACCGACCGCCTCGGCGCGCTCGCGCTCGCCGTAGACGACCAGGGCCAGGCCCGTGACGTTCTCAACCTTGCAGATCAGCCCCGTCGCCACCCGGGCAAGCTCGGCGGCCTTGTCGGCCTCGGGGAGATCGAAGCGCATGGCGCCGATCGCGCGAGTGCCCGCGAACGGCACCGCGACGACCGACTCGACGGGGCGGTAGCCCAGCATCGCCGGGAAAGCACCGCGAGGAAGTCGCCAGCCCCGGTGGCCTTGTGAATGGTGGTCATCGTGTCCTCCTAGACATGTTGTGTATCTGACATACACAACACTAGTCGATGCGTGGGACATTGGCAACCCCGGACGGCGCTCGCCGCAGGTAGCTGCCGAAATGTGCGGATGCCCCGCCGGTGTCGGTTCCGGCGGGGCATCCTTGCTGCGTCAGTGGTGGGCCGCTAGTTGTACTCGGCAGTCAGGTTGGTAACACTCGGGTGAGTGGGGTGCTGCCGATGGCCGAGTGGTATCGCTGAGTGTTGTAGCACCCCGACCCGTCCACGCCGGCTGAGGAGACGATGTCAGCGCTAGACGAACTCGTCCGGGAGGGCAAGGTCCTCTACGTCGGCGCCGGAGGGCGCCAGATGCATTCGTGGAACTACGCCGACTACTGGTGGGTGGCCGAACACCGCGGCTACAGCAAGCCGGTGTCCGCGCAGGTCGAGTGGTCCCTCATCGAGCGCAAGAACGAGAAGACGATCGTTGCTGCGTGTGAGCGATTCGGCATCGGCGTCATCCCGTTCTTCCCGCTCGCGGCAGGCCTCCTCACGGGCAAGTACACGCGAGGCGCCGAGGTGCCGGCGGACTCACGGATGTCGCTCCCGGGGTACCGAAGTCTGCTCACCGATGAGAACTTCGACCGCGTCTCCGCACTCACTCAGATCGCGGACGCAGGCGGAACGGTCCTTCTGGACCTGGCGCTGGGCTGGTGGCATCGCGACCACAGGTCTCAAGCGTGATCAGCGGAGCCACGAGCCCGGAGCAGATCGCCCGCAATGTGCAGGCGATCATGTACCGCCCGAACGACGACGTGCTCGCTCGGATCGATGAGGCAGTTCCCACAGAATAGATAGGACAAATCCAATGATCGACCCTGCTCTCGAACTCGCGGCGCTCCGCGCCTACGCCGCCTATGCGCATCGCATCGATGACGGTGACATCCGCGCGTGGGCGGAGCTGTTCACTGAAGACGGTGTCATGAGAGTGCGCGGCAACGATCTCGTGGGACATGACGGCCTGTACACCGCCATGGCGACCGCACGGAAAGACGGTGTGCGGAGCCTTGGCCGGCACCTCATTATGAACGTCGAGGTTCATCGTGCCGACGAGACCGGTGCAGACGCAGAAGCAGACTTCCTGCACGTTATGGCCGGCAGCGGGGGAGCGTACATCGAAATGATGGGCCGAGCGGACAAGGGCTGACCGGCTCAGCTACGGATGATGCCGCCGGTGCGCCGAGTCGGCGGCATCATCGTCACCGATCGAGGTCAGCACCGCCAGCTTGGCGCCCCCGATATGATGGGCGAGGAGTTCTAAGGCCTCGGTGGTGTCACCGTCTTCGACGGCGGTGAGGATCTGTTCGTGTTCGGCGATGATCCCTTCCGGCGGCAAGAGCTCGTACAGTCGGACTCTCGCCATGCACATCTGAGTCTCTCCAATCACCAGATCGTGCATCGCAATCAGTCGAGGACTTTCAGTGGCTCGAACAAGCTCACGATGGAAGTCGACGTCGGCTGTGGTGAAGTCTGTGAGGTTGTCGATGGAGATGGCCATCAGCTTCTGCGCTCGACGTAGCGGCGGCGTGACGCGACGTGCCCCGCTGACGCGCCGGACCGCCGCGGCTTCCACCACCAGTCGCGCCTCGTAGAGGTCGTCTACCTGCTCACGGCTGAGTTGTGGCACCTTCGCTGAACGGTTCGCCTCACGCTGCAAGACGCCTTCATTCACCAGCCGGTCGATGGCACTCTTGGCGGTCGGTCGTGCGACCGCAAATCGGTCGCACACCCACAATTCGGTGACTGTCGCGCCGGGTTCGAGCTCGCCGGCGACGATCATGCGGCGTAGGTCCGCGGATGTGGCTTGTGTTAAGTTCATACTAGATTGTCATACAATGATACGTGCTATGCACCCGAGGGGGCTGATGGTGGACGATGCTGAAAACATCCAACGGATACAGGTGACGGCGACCAGACTTCGACGTCACATCGTATCGATGCTGGCTGCGGCAGGGAGCGGACACAGCGCAGGGCCACTGGGCATGGCCGACTTCATGGCGGTGCTGTACTTCCAGGAGATGCGGCACAACCCTGCAGACCCCGATTGGCCCGAGCGGGACGTCTTCTTCCTGAGCCACGGTCACACCGCTCCCGTCCTGTACGCGGCGCTCGCAGAGAGCGGCTACTTCCCCACCACCGAGCTTGCCACGTTGCGGGCTCTGGGAAGTCGTTTGCAGGGACATCCCGAGCGCAACGCGCTGCCGGGAATCGAGAGCACGAGCGGACCACTGGGCAGCGGACTCTCGCAAGCCGCCGGCTACGCGTACGCCTTGCGGTACCTCGACAAGCAGCCCGACCGACGTGTGTTCGTTGCGATGGGTGACGGTGAGCTGAACGAGGGGAATGTCTGGGAGGCGGCGATGTTCGCTGCCGCGCACTCCCTCACAAACCTGATCGGAATCGTCGACCGCAATCGCATCCAGATCGATGGAGACACCGAAGAGGTGATGCCGCTAGGCGACCTCGCGGCGAAGTGGGAAGCATTCGGATGGTCCGCGATCGACGCCGATGGGCACAACGTTCAGAGTCTTCTCTCGGCGTTCCGACGGGCGCGCGCCGCCGACAAGCCGACCGTACTCATCGCGCACACCATTCCCGGGAAGGGCGTGAGCTTCATGGAGTCCGATCACAGATGGCATGGCAGACCACCCACTGCCGAACAACGAGACCAAGCCCTGCGAGAACTGGAGCTGGTGCTATGAACGACGGCATGGTCCTGGCCGCTGCGCAGGAGCGTAGCGCCGAACCCATCCGTGCCGGGTTCGGCCGAGGTCTCGCCAAAGCCGGCGAGCAGGACTCCAAAGTGGTGGCGCTATGCGCCGACCTCACGGAGAGCACTCAGATGCACCTCTTCCGCGACCGCCATCCCGACCGGTTCATCCAGGTTGGGGTGGCAGAGCAGAACCTCGTCACCGTTGCATCTGGGCTCGCGCATGCCGGCTACATCCCCTTCACCAGCAGCTATGCAGCATTCAGTCCGGGACGGAATTGGGAGCAGATCAAGACCACAGCGTGCTTGAACGATCGCCCGGTCAAGGTAGTCGGTTCCCACGCGGGTCTCAATGTCGGCCCCGACGGCGCGACCCACCAGATGCTGGAAGACATCGCCCTCATGCGGTCCCTGCCGAACATGGTGGTCATCGCGCCAGCCGACAGTGCAGAAGCGGAGGCCGCGACACTCGCCATCGCGAAGGACCCTCGTCCCGCCTACCTGCGGTTGGCGCGCGACGCCACCGGAACCGTCTTCGCCCATTACGGTGAGTTCGTCATCGGTCGAGCTGTGCAGCTCCGCGAGGGCGTCGATGTCGGCATTATCGCCACCGGTACCATGACCCGGGAAGCGCTCGACGCCGCGGAGATCCTGATGGCTCGCGGGGTCGACGCGGGAGTGCTGCACGTACCCACGATCAAGCCGCTTGACGACGAGGCCATCGTGGAGTTGGCGAAAACGACAGGGCTGATCGTCACAATCGAAGAGGCTCAGCGGATCGGGGGTCTGGGGTCAGCGGTGACGGAACTCCTTTCGGAACACCGACCAACTCCTGTACTTCGACTGGGAGTGGATGATCGGTTCGGGGAGTCCGGACCTCCCCGAGCCGTGCTCGAAGCCTTCGGGCTCACTGCCCCATCCCTGGTAGATCCCATCGTCCAGTTCATCGAGCGGACCAACCGGACGGGGTGACGTAACGCTCCCGGGGGAGTTGCGCGCCACACCCACGACACCTCGGCGATGAACGACATCAGGCATATCGTCGATCCCGCCACCTCGAGGACGGCGATGGCGACGATTCCGACCTCCATCCCTGGTCGGAGGGCCGCCCGCTGGGGGCGGAGGTCAAAGTCGTTCTGAATCGAGCGTAGGCTCCAGCGGCCAGCCGGTGTAAGCCTCGGCGAGGTAGGTGGAGCCGGCGTCGGACTCGACGACCGAGCGCAGCTCTCCGAACTGACGCAACCGGTCGAAGTCCGACGCATCTGGGGCGACGTGCAGCATGCTCGTCATCCACCAGGAGAAGTGCTGCGCCTTCCAGATACGGCGCAGCGCCGTCTCAGGGTACGCGTCGATCAGGCGGTCGTCACTCTCGAGCAGCAGCGCGCGCAGCGCGCGAGAGAGGAGCAGCACGTCGGCGACGGCGAGGTTCATGCCTTTCGCACCGGTGGGCGGCACGGTGTGCGCGGCGTCTCCCACCAGGGCGACGCGGCCGTTGCGCAGCTCGTGGGCGACGTAGCTGCGAAAGCGCAGGATGTCGCGCTGGAAGATGCGCCCCTCGTTGAGGGTCGTGCCGGGCACGCGCTCCTGGAGCTTCTCCCACAGTTCGGCCTCGGTGAACCGGTCGGGGTCCTCGTTCGGGTCGCATTGGAAGTACATGCGCTGCACCGTGGCGCTGCGTTGGCTGATGAGTCCGAATCCGGCGGGGGAGTTGCTGTAGATCAGCTCGTCGGCGCTGGGCGGCGCCTCGCACAGGATGCCGAACCACGCGAACGGGTACTCGCGGAAGTAGCCGCCGGTCGGCGAGCCGGTGACGGCCTCGCGGGCGATGCTGCGCGATCCGTCCGCGCCAACGACGAACTCGGCCTCGATCACCAGCTCCTTCCCATCGTCGTCGCGCGCCACCACCCGCGGCCGGTCGCCGGCGGCGTCCTCGATGCGCTGCGCCGCGACACCGAAGCGGAGGTCCTGGCCGCCGGCGAGGCGCGCGGCCACGAGGTCCTTCAGCACCTCGTGCTGCGGATAGAGCCAGACGCTGCGCCCCACGAGGCGGAGGAAGTCGATCCGGTGGCCTTGCCCGGCGAATCGCAGCTCGATGCCGTCGTGCCGCTGGCCGACGGTGCGAGCTCGGCTGTGGTCGCCGACACCGTCGAGCACCTCGACGGTGCCCTGCTCCAGGATGCCCGCGCGTATCGTCGTCTCGATCTCCTCGCGGCTGCGCTGGTCGATCACGATCGACTCGATGCCCGATTCGGCGAGCAGGTGCGACAAGAGCAGACCGGCGGGGCCAGCGCCGACGATAGCGACCCGAGCGCGGACGGTGGTGGGCATGACGTTTCCTTCGACGAGGTGCTTATCTCACCTTGTGTGCAGGGACGCGCCATCCATTCGACCGCTGCCATTCAACGGGAGGCCGCGAGGAACGGACGGAGAGTTCACCAGCGGTCCATGGTGCACGCCGCACGCGATCTTCTTCGCCCACGGCACGGTCTTCCCTGTTGGCGGGAGCCGGCAGCGGCTCTACCGTCCCGGAGCCGCGGCGCCCACGCCCCGCGGGCGGGGCAGACGTCGGCGGGAGACGAGGCGCTCGAGCCAGTAGCGCACCGAGTCCTCGGTATCGCGGCATGCGGCGAAGCCCGCCTGCCGGATCGCGATCGTGCTGAGCAGGCGCGGATACGCGGAGTCGCTGCGTCCGTACCCCATGCAGTGGTCGGCGTAGATGGCGGATTGCGCCAGCACCGTCTCCATCGGCTCGTCGACGAGGCCGTGCTCCCGAACCATCTCCGCCCAGACGGCACGGTGGTCGAGCAGATAGTCGCGCACGGAGGTCGGGTCGTCGGGTCCCTGGCGTGCGCCCGCCATCTCGACGACCGCCGGCCACAGGTCGCGCCAGTGGAACTCGTCGCCGTTGGTGACGTTGAAGGTCTGGTTGCGCGCCGCGGGAGTCTCGGCGGCCCACGCGAGAGACTCCGCGAGCAGGGCCGCGTCGGTCATTTGCCAGACGTCGCATGCGCCACCGGGGAACCCCGCCGGCTCGCCGAGGCGGGCGCGGATCGCCAAGTACATGCCGATCGCGATGAGGGGGTTCATCGCGACCCCCGTCGCATCGCCGATGATCAACTGGGGACGGAGGATCGTCGAGCCGAACCCGTGCTCGGCGCGCCGCATCGCGAGATGGTCCTCCTGCAGCCAGTAGAAGTTCGGATGGTCGTCGCGGGGTTCCCGCTCCCGTGACGGGACGCGGATCGGATGTAGGTGCGCGCCGTACGCCTTGGCGCCCTGCAGGAGGCTGACGTGCTCGAGCGCTCCGCGCGCTGCGACGGGGTCGACCACGTTCGCGAACATCGCGAGGTTGGTCTCCTGCTGCTCGCGCTCCGTCCACCCGGACATGAGTTCGGGCGTCTCGTGGAGCGCGGCGTACACGAGATGCGTGACGACCGGCAGTTCCCGCAGGGCGCGGGCGACTCCGTCCCGGTCCCGAAGGTCTGCCACGAGCGCTCGGAGCGGGCGTCGGCCGGGGGCCTCGGGGGTGCGCCGCGAGAGCGTCGCGACCGTCCAGCCCCGCGCGAGGAACTCACTCACCGCGGCGGAGCCGACGAGGCCGGTGCCGCCGACGACGAGAACAGTCCGGTCGGAGGATGTGCTCACGCGCGTCCCTTCTTCGAGGACAGGATCGGCCCGCAGTATCGCATCTCCCCTCGTGCTCGTCGCCGGATTCGCCGTTCATCGGAAGGCAGCCGGCCGGCACCTCTCGCTTATTGACAACACTCGTTGTCAAGAAATACCCTGAATCGGCCCGAGCGTCGATCGGCGCCGGGCTCCGATACCGATGGAGGTGCAGGCAGTGAAGGTCAGCGTCGACTGGAAGCTCTGCGAGGGCAACGGCGTCTGCGCGATCGAGGCGCCGGACGTGTTCGAGATGGACGACGACGACGAGCTGACGCTCCTCGACGAAACGCCGGACGAGTCGGCCCGCGCCCGTGTGGTCGCAGCGGCCCGCGCATGCCCCAAGCGCGCGATCACCGTCACCTGATCGCGCGATGAGGATCCAGACCGTCCTGGGCGAGATCGATCCGGTCACGCTCGGCCCCACGCTCGCCCATGAGCACGTCTTCAACGTCACCGCTGAGATCGCGCGGGAGTTCCCGGCTTTCGCCTGGCCGCCCGCGGGTCGGGCCGCCGCGGTGGACCTCGCGGTCTCGCGCCTGGAGGCGCTGCGCGACCGCGGCATCGGCGGCATCCTCGACTGCAGCGCGATGGGGCACGGGAGGGACGTGCCCGCGCTCGTCGAGGCGAACCGCCGCGTGCCGGAGGTGTCGATCATCGTCGCGACCGGCCTGTACACGCGCGACCAGGTGCCGCCGTTCGTCCGTCTGCGTCCGCCGCGCGGCGGACGCGACATCCTCGTCGACATGTTCGTGCACGACATCATGGTCGGCGTCCAGGACACGGACGTGCGCGCCGGGATCATCAAGGTGGTCACCGACAAGGAGGGCGTCACGCCGAACGTCGACCGCATCCTGCGGGCGAGCGCCCGTGCGCACCGCGAGACGGGGGCACCCATCGTCACGCACAGCGATCCGTGGCTTCAGAACGGCCTCGCGCAGCAGGACGTCTTCGAGGAGGAGGGCGTCGACCTCAGCCGTGTCCTGATCGGCCACGTCGGCGACAGCGGTGACATCGACTTCCTCCGGCGCGTGCTGGACCGTGGCTCCTTCATCGGGTCTGACCGGTTCGGCTACTACGTCGCCGGGCAGCCGTCGATGGAGGAGCGCATCGAGACCGTCCACCGACTCTGCGAGCTCGGATACGCGGACCAGATCCTCCTCGCGCACGACGCCGCCATGTACTCCGACTGGTGGCCGACGGACGCGACGCTGCCGCCGGAGTGGAACCACACGCACCTCATCGACGACGTCGTCCCGGCGATGCTGGCCCGCGGGATCTCGAGGGCCGACATCGACAGGATGCTGGTGGACAATCCCCGTCGGCTGCTCTCGGCGGGGGGCGGCTACTGATGGACCACGCCCGGATCGCCGTCGTCGGGGCGTCGCTGGCCGGCCTCTCCGCCGCGCGGGAACTGCGTGCGCAAGGATACGACGGGGAGCTCGTCCTCGTCGGCGACGAGCCGGAGCCGCCGTACGACCGGCCGCCGCTGTCCAAGCGGTACCTCTCCGGTGCGACGGACGAGCGGGGCCTCGACCTGCTCGACGCCGGCGAGGAGCTCGGCGTCGCCTGGCGGCTCGGCGTCGCGGCGGTCGCGCTCGACGTGCCGGGGCGCCGTGTGGCGCTCGCGGATGGCGGGCACGTCGACTACGACGGGCTCGTCATCGCGACCGGCGCCTCCCCGCGCGCGCTCCCCGGCACGAGGCTCACCGGCGTCCACGTCCTGCGCACCCGCGCAGACGCCGACGCGCTCCGCGCCGGCCTGGAGCGCGCGACGTCTGTCGCGATCGTCGGCGGCGGGTTCATCGGCAGCGAGATCGCGTCGACGGCCGTCTCGCTCGGCAAGCGTGTGACGATCGTCGAGGCGCTCCCTGCACCCATGGAGCGCGTGCTCGGCGAGGAGGTCGGCCTCGTGCTGGCCGGCGTCCACGAGCGGCACGGGGTCGACATGCGGCTCGGGACGCCGGTGGCGGGGCTGCGCGGTGACGAGCGCGTCGAGGGGATCGAGCTCGCAGACGGGGGGTTCGTGCCGGCGGACGTCGTCGTCGTGGCGATCGGCGTCGTCCCGAACACGGGATGGCTGGAGTCGTCCGGGCTCGTGCTCGACAACGGGGTGGTCTGCGACGAGACCTGCGCGGTCGCCCCCGGCATCGTCGCGGCGGGAGACGTCGCGCGGTGGCCGAACCCGGTGTTCGGGGAGAGCCGTCGCGTCGAGCACTGGGAGAACGCCGTCAAGCAGGGGGCGCACGCCGCCCGACGCCTTCTCGCCGATGGCGACCCGGATCGCTACGAGCCGTACGCCCCCGTGCCCTGGGTCTGGTCGGATCAGTACGGGACGAAGCTGCAGTTCGTCGGATCGACCCAGCGCTACGACGAGGTCGGCCTCGTCGACGGCTCCTACGCGGACGATCGGTGGGCCGTGCTGTACCGCTCGGGCGAACGCGTCGTGGCGGCGTTCGGGATCGGCAGGACGCGACAGGTGCTCGGCTACCGGCCGCTCATCGCCGAAGGCCTGCGCTGGGAGGACGCCCTGCGGGCGACGCGCGCCGCTACGTAGCGGGTGCGCTGCTGACGGCCACCACCGCGCGGAGGATGCGGTGCAGGTGGCGCACGAGACGGTCCTCGTCGGCCGGGATCTCGCCGGCGGCCCAGGCCAGGAAGATCTGCGTCTGCGATGCCATGAGGGAGCGGACGTTGATCTCGCGATCGACCTCGTCGAGCCGGCCGTCGCTCAGCCGGTCCACGATGCCGCCCATGAGGTCGCGCTTCATCGCGAGCTTGCGCTGGAGGTGCGCGCCGAGCAGCCCGGGCGAAGAGAGCTCCATGACGAAGATGCGGCTCTTCGCCCGGTCGGCCAGCAGGATGCGGGCGAGCACCCTGATCGACGCCTCGCCTCGCGCGACGGGGTCGTCATCCGCCTCGTCCGCCTGCCGGATGCTCGAGTACACCTCGTCGACGACGGTGTCGTAGAGCTCGCCGACGAGGTCGTCGATCGACGCGTAGCTTTCGTAGAAGTACCGCTCCGTCAGGCGCGCCTCCCGGCACACCGAGCGGACGGCGATCGCATCGACCCCGGACTCCTCGACGATCCGCATCGCGGCCGTCCGCAGGCGCTCCCTCCGCTCGGCCTGCCGCTCGTCCTGCGTGCGCCCGCGCCAGAGGCGTGGCTCGGCTGCGGTGCTGCTGCTCTCCATCCCCGCAATCATGCACCCCGCCCAGCGGAGGCGGCTATTGACAACGCCGGTTGTCTTTGCTTCCATGAGCGGCGGAGAGGGTCCGCCTCTCACGCCGATGACGAAGGAGTTGTGGCGATGTCGCTTCGAGAGAGAATCGCGGCGGGGCCGGTCCTAGGGGGCTGGATCATGCTCGATCACCCGCTGTCCGCCGAGCGCATGGGACAGGCGGGCTTCGACTTCCTCGTGATCGACACGCAGCACGGGCATTCGGAGACCGGCGCCGTGCTGCCGCTCGTCCAGGCGGCCGGCGGACACGGGACCCCCGTCCTCGCCCGCGTCGCCTGGGAGGCTCCGCACCTGATCATGCGGGCGCTCGACCTGGGCGCGGAGGGAGTCATCGTGCCGATGACCTCCACGGCGGCTGCAGTCCGCGATGCGGTGCGCGCCGCGCGGTACGCGCCGCTCGGCGAGCGCTCCTACGGCCCGATCCGCGCCTCCTTCCCGACCACCGATGCCGCGAACGAGACGGTGCTCGTGATCCCGATGATCGAGACGCGGGAGGCCATCGACAACATCGAGGCGATCTGCGACGAGCCCGGCGTCGACGGGCTCTTCATCGGTCCGTACGACCTGGGACTGGTCATGGGCGTCCCGCCCGCCGACGTGCCGACGAACCGGGAGCTGCTGGAGACGATGGCGCACGTCGTCGACGTCGCCTCCGAGCGCGGCGTCTTCGTCGGCTCGGTGTCGTCGGGGCGGGCGCACGTCGAGGCACTGCTGGGCATCGGCATCCGGTTCATCAGTCTCGGCTCCGATCTCACGTTCGTCCAGGAGGGCGCCCGGCAGCGCGTCGCGCTGCGCACCGCTGTGACGGGCATGGCAGACGCCGGCGTGGAAGGACCGAGATATTGAACGGCAGGATCCTCTTCCCCGCGGGCAACGTGCAGGCGCCCGTGCGACGCAAGCTGGCCGAGGCCGGCTTCGAGCTCGTCGACGGGATGTCCGACGAGGAGATCCGCGCGGCGCGCGGACGTGCGAAGGCGGACGGAGACCGGCTCATCAAGGAGGTGCTCCTCCGGGAGCTGCCCGGTGCGCGGGCCGTGCAGGCGCTCGGCTTCCCGGGGCAGTTCCCCGTCGACGCCGAGGCGATCGACGCGGCGGACGACCTCGAGGTGATCTTCCTAGGCGGCGCCGGCTACGACCAGATCGACATGGCCGCGGCGACACGGCGGGGGATCCTCGTGGCGAACGCGCCGGGTGGGAACGCCCCGGCCGTCGCGGAGCGGGCGCTGGCCTTCCTCCTCCACCTCGCGCACAAGGTCGGACCGTCGGATCGCTTCTCGCACACGCACCGCGCCGAGATGTCGCGGAACGCGCTCAAGGAGGAGTTCCCGCCCCTGCGGGTCGCGTTCGGCAAGGTGCTCGGGATCGTCGGCTACGGCCACGTCGGCCGGCATCTGACGCGGACTGCGCTCGCACTGGACATGACGGTCGAGGTCTTCGACCCGTACCTCGAGGCCGTCGAACCGGCCGACCCGCGCGTGACCCTCTCCCGCGACCTCCACGGCATGCTCTCACGGGCCGACTTCGTGTCGGTGCACGCACCCCTGCTGCCCTCGACAGCGGGGCTCATCGGCGCGGCCGAGCTGAGGGCGATGAAGCCCAGCGCCTACCTCATCAACACGTCCCGCGGCGGCCTCGTCGACACCGACGCGCTCGTCGAGGCGCTCGCGGAGCGCCGGATCTCGGGCGCCGGACTGGACGTCACGGAGCCGGAACCGCTGCCTCCCGGCCATCCGCTGTTCGACTTCGACAACGTCGTCCTGACGCCCCACTCCGCGGGCTCGCCGCAGGAGATGCTGGAGCGCTGCGCGCTGATCGCCGCCGAGACCACGATGCGCGTGCTCGGCGGCGACATCCCCGACGCCGGGATCGTCAACCGCGACGCGATCGCGGAGCACCTCCGTCGTTTTCCCTCTCGTGATAAGGAGACCGCCCAGTGACCGATCTCGCGACGGAGCCCTTCGTCTTCGACCCGTTCGACCGGGACGTCATCTCCGACCCGCTGCCGTACTACGAGATCCTGCGGCGGGACCATCCCGCCTACTACCTGCCGCGATACGACGCGTGGGTGATCTCCCGCTTCGAGGACGTCTTCGAGGTGCTGGCCGACAACGAGGGGAACTTCGTGGCCGTGGAGGGCACCGTCGTCGGGCAGGAGCTGCTGGAGCACCACAACCCGCCCGGTCACGTCCCGCCCGCACCGCTCGACCCGCTCGACAAGTTCTCGCGGCTGCCCAACCCCGTCTACGGCGACATCCGGCACGCCTTCGGGGCCCCGCTGCGCCCGCGAGCGACGCAGCGGATCGAGCCCTTCGTCCGCGAGCAGGCCAGGGAGGCGGCCGAGCGGGCGCGAGAGGCGGGAACCATAAACCTCGTCGCCGACTACGGCGGCTACGTGGCGGCGCGCACGATGTGCCTGCTCTTCGGCATCGACCTCGACGAGTGGCGAGACCTCCTCGACGTCGTCAACGCATACACGGAGAAGGATCCCGACACGGGCGCCTTCCGTCCCGAGCGGAAGTCGAGTCTCGACGCGTTCTCCTACGAGACGGTCGCCCGCCGTCGCGCGGCGGGGGCGGACGGGAGCCTGCCCACGGTCGACGGCCTCATCAACTTCGAGTATCAGGGGCGCAGGCTCACCGACGAGGAGATCGTCCAGCAGCTGAACATCGTCCTGATCGGCGGCAGCGAGACGGTGCCGAAGGTCGTCGCGCACGGACTCCTCGAGCTGCAGCGGCATCCGGACCAGAGAGCGGCGATCGGGACGGATCCCGACCGGATCGCGAAGGCCTTCGACGAGATCCTGCGCTACTGCGCGCCCGCCCAGTGGTTCCTCCGCACGGTCGCCAAGCCCGTGACGGTCGCCGGCCGCAGGCTCGAGCCCGGTCAGCGCGTCATCCCGCTGAACATGTCCGCCAACAGAGACGAGCGCGAGTTCCCGGACCCGGACGAGTTCCGCTGGGATCGCGAGATCCGCCGTCACGTCGCGTTCGGGCAGGGCATGAAGTTCTGCGTCGGCGCTCATGTCGCGCGGCTGGAGGGCAAGGTCCTGATCCAGGAGTTCCTCCGCGCCTTCCCCGGCTACCGGATCGACGAGACGGCGCTGTACCGACCGCCGTCGAGCTTCCAGTGGGGCTACATGAGGATGCCGGCGACCGTCGCCGGATGAAGCCCGCGGACGGGCGCCGGCGCTCCGCTACGCCCCGTCCACGCGCGACATCGGCACCGTTGCCGATGAACGAGAACGTCACCTCGACCCCGACGGGCGCCTTGATACCGTCGGGTACCGCTCAACGACGAGAGAAGGGGTCAATGCCCACCGTGCACCCTGGCGACGGTTTCGACCGGGAACCGATGACATGATCGCGACGCTCATCAACTCCATCGCGTTCAGCTCGCTGCTCATCCTCGTGGTGACCGGGCTGGCCGTCATCTACGGCCTGCGCGGCGTCATGAACTTCGCGCACGGCGCCCTTTACATGGCGGGGGCGTACCTCGGCTACACGATCGCTCAGGTCGCCAACTTCTGGGTGGCCCTCATCGCCGTCCCCATCGTGATGGGCCTCGTCGGCTTCCCCATCGAGTTCGGCGTCTTCCGGCCGCTGCGCAAGCTGAGCCCCATGAACATCGCGCTCCTGACGTTCGGCGCCGCACTCATCATCAGCGACGTGATCCTCCGGATCTTCGGGAGCGCGGCCTACACCGCCAACCTCGCGGGGACCGGCCTCGAGGGCACGGTCGACCTGTGGGGCCAGCGCTACCCGGTGTACCGGCTCTTCGTGATCGTGGTCGGCATCGTGTTCTCGCTCGCGCTCTTCCTCTGGCTGAGGTTCAGCCGGTCCGGGATGTACGTGCGCGCCGTCAGCCAGGACCCGCAGACGTCCGCGATGACGGGCATCAACGCCGACCGGATCGGCATGTGGATCGTGTGCCTCGGCACCGGGTGCGCAGGTCTTGCCGGAGTGCTCGCCGCGCCGTACGTCGCGGTGCTGCCGACGATGGGCGCGCAGATGGCGACCATCGCGCTGATCATCGTCGTCCTCGGCGGCGTGGGCAGCATCGGCGGCGCGATCCTCATGGCGGTCATCTACGGCTTCGTGACCACGTTCGGCGCGCAGTTCCTGCCCGAGTTCGCCGCCGTGGTGCCGTTCCTGGTCGCCTTCCTCATCCTCGTCATCCGTCCGCAAGGACTCGGCCGGAGTAGGACCACCTGATGACCGACAGCAAGCTCACCCTCCCCTCGCCGGAACTCCTCACGGGGGGCCGCGCTGCGCCCCGCGCGTCCCCGCGGCGACTCGTCGCATGGTACATCGTCGGCGGGGTCGTCGCCGTGCTGGGATTCCTCGTCCCGCTCGTGCTCCGCAACGTCCACTGGCTCGACGTGCTGGGCCAGGGGCTCGTGCTGGGTGTCGCCGCCACCGGGGTCGGCATCCTCGTGCGCCAGACCGGCCTCGTCAACTTCGGCGCCGGCGCGGTCTTCGGCGGCGGCGCGTACCTCTACGCGATCGCCGTGCTGCAGCTCCAGATCGACATGACGCTGGCGTTCCTCCTCGCGATGGTCGGCATCACGGTCATGGCCTTCCTCGTCGGGATCATCACGGTGCGGACGGGGCACCTGCAGTTCGCGATCCTCACCATCGCGTTTGCGTCGCTGCTCGTGCAGTTCGTGCTAACGCAGTTCGCGCGGCCGGTGACCGGCGCGGCGGACGGCAAGATCCTCCAGCAGACCGGGACGTTCTTCGGGCTAAGCGCGAAGGCGATGTTCCAGGCCTCCACCTTCTGGCCCGTCGCGTGGGCGGCGATCCTCATCGCGGTCGCCGTCGCGATCGTCGTCGAGCGCTCGAAGCTCGGCAGGATCGCCCGCGCGATCCAGGAGAACGAGGAGCGGATGCTGTTCGCCGGCTACCGCGTGCTCTGGCCGAAGGTCGCGGTCTTCACGATCGCGGGCGCGCTCGGCGGCCTCGCCGGCGCCCTCACAGCGATGCACTACTCGTTCGTCTCGCCGTCTCTGCTCGACATCTCCAGCGGCGGCAGCATCCTCGTCGCCGCCCTCGTCGGCGGTCCCCAGTCGGCATTCGGCCCGGCCATCGGCGCGATCCTCTACGCCATCGGCGAGGACGCGTTCGGAGCCGCGGGCCGCGCCGACTTGCTGACGGGCATCGGCATCATTGCGGCGATCGTGCTCCTGCGGCGCGGATTCGTCGGGCTGATCGAGGACGTCGTGAAGCTGATCCGCAGGGGCGTCGCGAAGACCAGGAAGGGGTCGTCCCGTGTTGAGCATTGAGGGAGTCGCCGTCAACTTCGGCAAGGTCCAGGCGCTGCGCGGCGTCACGATGAACGTCGAGCCCGGCGTGCTGCACGGCATCATCGGCCCCAACGGCGCCGGAAAGTCGACGCTGATCGACGTCGTCAGCGGCCGCACCGCCGCGTCGGCCGGACGTGTGCGCTTCGAGGGACATGACATCTCGAGACGCTCCGTCGTCTGGCGCAAGCGCGCGGGCATCTCCCGCTCCTTCCAGAAGACGAGCATCTTCCGCAACGAGACCGTCCGAGACCAGCTGGAGCTGGTCTCGGCGCTCGGCAGCGACGCCGCGGTGGAGGAGATCGCGGAGGCCCTCGGCCTCGGCAGCGTCATGGACGCGGTCGCGGGAACCATCGCCTACGGCGACCAGCGCCGCGTGGACCTCGCGCTCGCCCTTGTCGGGAAGACGAAGCTCCTCCTACTCGACGAGCCCGGAGCGGGCCTGTCGAGCGCCGAGACGATGGCGATGTTCGCCCACGTGCGCGAGCTCACGGAGAAGCGCGGGATCACGGCCGTCATCGTCGAGCACGACGTCGACGCCGTCTTCGCCACCTGCGACCGGATCACCGTGCTCGACCTCGGCTCCGTGCTCGCCGAGGGCACGCCCGCGGAGGTCCGGTCGAACGACGACGTAATCGTCGCCTACCTGGGGACGGCAGCATGAAGCACCTCGAATGGATCGACGTCACGGCCGGCTACGGCGACGGGACCGTGCTCCATGGCGTCTCGATCGCCGTCGGCGAGGGCGAGTCGATCGCCGTCATCGGCCGCAACGGCGCAGGCAAGTCCACCCTCATGCACACGCTCTACGGCATCCCGCGGATCCGCTCCGGCCGGATCGAGATCGGCGGCTTCGACGTCACGAGGGCGCGGCCCTACAAGGCGGCGTTCCAAGGGGTGGCGCTCGCGCCGCAGGGCCGGAGGATCCTCCCGAACCTCACGGTGGAGGAGAACCTCCTGATGGGCGCCGCCTCCAAGCGCCGCGGTCGTTGGACGATCCAGACGGTGTACGAGCTGTTCCCCATCCTGTCGGAGCGCCGCAAGAAGCTGGGCACCCAGCTCAGCGGCGGCCAGCAGCAGATGCTCACCGTCGGACGCGCGCTCATGGCGAACCCCACCGTCCTGCTGCTGGACGAGCCGTCCGAGGGACTCGCCCCCGTGATCGTCGACGAGCTCGCGGAGGCGCTGAACCTGGTGCGCGCGTCCGGCGTGGGCCTCGTCATCGTCGAGCAACACCTCGGCCTCGTCAGCCGGATCGCCGACCACTTCGTGCTCCTCGAGAAGGGAGAGGTGAAGCACCGCGCGCCGGTCTCGCACCTCGACACGGACGAGGTGCGCGCGCTCCTCGCCCTCTGAGGCGGGACGCGCTGTTCCAAGAGATCCACACAGGAAGCCGGCATAGACGCCGAAACTGCATCGAGAAGGGAATCACATGGAATATCGAAAGATGGGCCGACCGGGTCTGGTGGCGGCGTCCGTCGTCGTCACCGCCCTGGCGCTCGCCGCGTGCAGCGACGCACCGGGCGACGACGGCGGCACCGGTGCCCCGGGGGAGGGGGTCACGCTGCGCGTCGGCGTGATCGAGGCCAACAACTCCACCTTCGGCCTGGTGAGCGAGGGGGCACGGGTCGCCGGCGAGATCGCCCCCGAGCTGATCCAGATCCCGGGGGTCACGGTGGAGACCGTACCGATCCCGACCGACGGCACCCCCGAGAACGTCGTGCAGTCCGTGCAGCGCGCCGTGCAGCAGGAGGGCATCACGGCGGTGACGGGCTTCCTCACGTCCGGCGCCTCCGCCGCCCTCTCGGCGCAGGCCGACCAGCTCGGCGTCGTGCAGTTCGACGCCATCTCCCGCAACCCCGCGCTGACCGGGGCGGACTGCCGCGCGAACTACTTCCGTGTCAGCCTCAACTCCGACCAGCTCAACCTGGCGACGATCGCGGCGGCGAAGTCCGGTCAGGCGGAGAGCTGGGACGCGTACGCGTGGGACACCGAGAACGGGCACTCCGCGATCGACAGCTTCACGCAGGCGCTCGGGGGCAGCGGCTCGATGGACACGGTCGTCTTCCCGCCGGCGGGCATCACGGACTTCGCCCCGTACATCTCGACGCTCGCCGAGAATCCCGCCGACGCGCTGCTGCTCGTCACGGGCGGCACGGACGCGGTGAACTTCGCCACGCAGGCGAACCAGTTCGGCCTGTTCGACGACTACGACTTCGTCGTCGGCTCCGGCGTCCTCATCCCGCAGGCGATCGACGCCAACGGCGACGCGCTCGTCGGCATCCAGGAGGTCTACGACTGGGTGCCCGACAACGGTGCCCCCGGTGCCGAGGCTTTCACCGAGAAGTACGAGTCCTCGACCGACACCACGCCCGCCTGGTACACCCCCGCGGACATCTTCATCGCGATCGAGATGGCGGCCAACGCGGCGGCCAAGGCCGGCTCGGCGGAGCCCGAGGCGCTGATCGAGGCGGCCGCCGGATCGACGTTCGACACGATCGGAGGATCGATCGAGCTGCGCGCGGGCGATCACCAGGGCCTCCGTGACGGATTCCTCGTCGAGGTCGTGGACGACGGCGGGCAGGCGACCCTCCAGACGATCTCCACGATCCCGGCCGCGGACATCACGCCTCCCGTGAGCCCGGCGTGCTCGCTATGAGCTGACGCATCCCCAGAGAGATGGGCACTCGACCACCGTCGGGTGCCCATCTCTTTGGATAACGAGAATCTTGTTCTATATTTGTCCCAACACGAGGAGGTGTTTCGAGTGACCATCACGCAGGCGGTGCGCAACCCGGTCGTCCCCGAGGCCGACGTCGACTTCCACTCGAAGGAGTTCGTCGACGATCCTTGGCCGGTCTACCGGAGACTGCGTGCGGAGGGCACGCTGTTCTGGCACGAGGAGACGGCGCAGTACCTCGTGACGCGGCACCGCGAGTGCTCGCGCATCCTCGGCAACGCCGAGACGTACGCGCAGGACGACGACTTCTTCACGATGCTCTTCGGCGGTCTGACCATGGAGGGCATGGACCGGCCGCGGCACGACGACGTGCGCGCCATCTGGGCCAAGGACTTCCAGCGCGTGAGCCTCGCCGACCAGCGGGCCATGATCGAGGATGTCGTCACCGCCCGCGTCGACCCCTACGTCGCCCGGCTGAAGGCGGGCGAGACGGCGGACGCCGTGGCCGGCATGACCCGCGGCATCCCCACCCTGGTCATCGCCCATATGCTGGCGATCCCCCGGGAGCGCTTCGAGGAGTTCAGCCGCTGGAGCGACGAGATGGGCGGCATGTCGGAGGGGTTCACCCGCCCCGGTCCCCGCGGGGAGGCGCTGCTGGAGCAGGGCCGCGTCGCCGTGCGCGCCCTCAACTCCTTCCTCCAGGACGAGATCGGCAAGCGCGAGCGCTCGGAGGCAGGCGACCTCATCACGCGCATGGTGCGGGATCCGTTCTCGCAGACCGGCATGACGCCGCAGGAGGTCGTCGCGAGCAACACGCAGCTCGTCTTCGCCGGAAACGAGACGACGGCCAAGCTCATGGCCCACATCCTCTATGCGCTCGCCCATCATCCGGAGCAACGGGAGATGCTCCGTCGGGACCGGCAGCTCATCCCGGGAGCCGTCGAGGAGGTGCACCGCTGGGCGACCATCACCCACCGGCTGCGCCGCATCGTTCGCAACGGCGGTGCGGAGATCGCCGGCTACGAGATCCCCGACGGCGCGTCCATCACGTGCCTGCTCGGGTCCGCCAACCACGACGACCTTCGCTGGGAGCGGTCGGAGGAGCTGGACATCACGCGGCAGCCCAAGCAGCACCTGGGATTCGGATTCGGCCTCCACAGCTGTCTGGGCCTGAACCTCGCGCGACTGGAGACCGAGATCTGGCTCGACCGTCTCCTCGACGAGCTCCCGGACTGGGAGGTCGCGGACGTCGACTGGGGCACGAACTGGGTGCTCCGCGGACCGCTCCGGCTCGACCTCGCGCTCGCCTGAACGCCGCATGTCCGTGGACTACGCGTACAAGCGGCTGGGCGCCGAGCTGTCGAACTGGGGGCGCTGGGGTGAGGACGATCAGCTCGGCACGCTGAACCTCATCACCGACGACGTCGTCCGGCGCGCGGTGCGATCCGTGCGGTCGGGCCGACGCTTCGAGCTGAGCATCCCGCTGGGCACCGACGGGCCGCTCGTGAAGCCCGGGCGCATCGCCCGGGCGAACCCCTTGCACGTCATGACCGCTGTCCCCGGAGATCTCGCCATCCCCGACGGCGTGATCATCGCCGACGACTACGTCATCATGCCGCTCCAGGCCGGGACGCAGTGGGACGGGCTGAGCCATGTGGGCTATGACGGCCTCTTCTACAACGGAGTGCCGGGGAGCGCGGTCAAGGCGGTCGGCGGCGCGTCCCGGAACTCGGTCGCCGCGACCCTCCCCGGTGCCGTGACGCGCGGCGTCCTGCTCGATGCGGCGCGGCACCGGGGCGTGGAGATCCTGCCCGCCGACGCCGAGATCGACGTCGACGAGCTCGAGGCGATCGAGCGGGCGCAGGGCGTCGAGGTCCGCGAAGGCGACGTGGTCCTGCTCCGGACCGGCTGGCGGCTCAAGGCGCTCCGCGACGGCTGGGAGGGCTGGCTCGAGCGGGAGCCGGGCCTTGCGCTCTACACCGCCCGCTGGCTCAAGGAGCGCGGCGTCGCCGCCATCGCCTCGGACAATTGGGGACTGGAGATCCAGCCCGCGCCGGAAGCGTTCATCCCGCTGCACTGCGTGCTCATCCGCGACCTGGGCATGATGATCGGCGAGATCCTCGACCTCGAGGCGCTCGCGGAGGACTGTGCGGTCGACGGTCAGTGGGACTTCCTCTTCAGCGCCCCCGCGCTCCGCATCGCCGGAGCCGTCGGCAGCCCCATCAGCCCCGTCGCCGTGAAGTAGGGATCCCGATGCCCGCGATGAAGTTCGCCTGGAAGCCTGCCCCTCCCCTGTCGGTCGAGGACTACCGCCGACGTGCCAGGAGGAAGGTCCCCGACATGGTCTGGGCATACGTCGACGGTGGCTCCGACGACATGGCCACCCTTCGCGAGAACCGGGACGCGTTCGCGGACTGGGACCTGCGCGCCCGCTGCCTGACGGGCAACGAGGGGACCGGTCTCGGGGTGGAGTTCGCGGGTCGTCACCTCGACCTCCCCGTCTTCCTCTGTCCCACCGGCATGACCGGCCTCGCCCACTGGACGGGCGAGGCCGCCGCGGCGCGGGCCGCGGAGAGCGCGGGCACGACCGCGGTGATCTCCACATCCTCGAGCTACACGCCGGAGGAGATCGCTGCAGTGACGGACCGGCCGCACACGTTCCAGCTCTATGCCGCCACCGACCCCCGCACCGGCACGCGGGAGATGACGGAGGGCTTCCTCCGCCGCGCGCGGAACGCGGGCTTCACCGCCCTCGCCGTCACGGTGGACGTCCCCGTGCACGGTAACCGCGAGCGTGAGAAGCGCACGGGGATGGGCGTGCCGCCGACGCTCCGGCCACGGGGGATCGTCGACGGCGCTCTGCACCCCGGGTGGGCGTGGGGCTTCGTGCGGCATGGCCGCACCTCGGGCAAGATGCTCGTCGACGGCGGCGGCCGTGGGCCCGTGCGCGGCGCGAAGGCCGGCGTCGAGTCGGTCAAGCAGCTCTACCGGGTCATGCGGCCGGAGCTGAACTGGGACGACTTCTCGTGGATGCGGGACCAGTGGAAGGGGCCGCTCTCCATCAAGGGCGTCCTCGACCCCGAGGACGCGGCGATCGCCGTCGACCGGGGAGCCGACGCGGTGTGGGTCTCCAACCATGGCGGCCGTCAGCTCGACGGCGCCCGCGCGGCCGTCCGGGCGCTGCCCGCGGTGGTGGACCGCGTCGGCGACCGCGTGCCGGTGTACCTCGACAGCGGCATCCGCCGCGGCACGGACGTCGTCAAGGCGCTGGCCCTCGGCGCCACGGCCGTGGGGATCGGCCGCCCCTACATCTACGGCCTGGCGGCGGACGGGGAGCGAGGCGTGCGGGGGGTGCTCGAGATCCTCCGGCAGGAGATCTCCCGGACCCTCACGCTCATGGGCGTGGCCGATGTGCAGGACCTCACGCGGGACCACGTGGTTCCGCGCCACTCGATATAGGAAGGCGAGGCGACGACGATGACGCACAGCAGGTTGAAGGAGCGGTGGGACGCCGGAGAGGTGGCCTACGGCGGCTGGCTGATGGAGGGCTACGACCGTGCGGTCGAAGCGTACGAGCTCGCGGGCTTCGACTACGTGGGCTTCGACTGTCAGCATTCCCTGCTCGACGAGGCGGCCGCCGGCGCGCTGATCCGGCGTTTCAGCTCGCCGGAGCACGCCATGATCGCCCGCGCGAACTCTCAGGCCCCGGCGGGCATCGGGAAGCTGCTGGACGCCGGGGCGGACGCCGTCATCGTGCCGATGGTGAACAACCCCGAAGAGGCGGCGCGGATCGTGGAGGCGTTCCGCTACCCGCCGCGCGGGGGCCGCAGCTTCGGCCCCATCCTCTCCGGAATGGGCGCCGGACCTGCGGAGATCGAGGCGCGAGCGCTATGCATCGTCATGATCGAGACGGCAGAGGGCCTCGAGAAGGTCGACGAGATCGCGGCGGTCGACGGGGTCGACGGCTTCTACGTCGGACCGGCGGACCTCTCGATCGGCCTCGGCCTGCCGTACGCGGGTGCGTTCACGACCGATCAGCTAGTGCCGGCGTTCGAGAGGATCCGCGCCGCGTGCGACAAGCACGGCGTCGTCCTGGGCGCCCACGCCTCCTCGGCCGACTCCGCGCACCGCTGGGTCGACCTCGGCTGCCAGTTCGTCAGCCTCAACAGCAACATCGCCCTGCTCACCTCGGCGGCCCGGCAACTCCACGCGGATCTACGCGGACGGGCCGCCGCCGCCGGAACCGACAACGGACCATACAACTGAACGGAGACCCGGAATGCGTGTGCGCATCGACCCGGACAAGTGCATCGCGAGCGGCGCGTGCGTCCTCGCCCAGCCGAAGGTGTTCGCCCAGGACGAGGACGGCATCGTGTGGCTGCTGAAGGACGTCCCGGACGCGGACGAGGAGGCTGCGACGGTCGAGGCGATGCACGCCTGCCCCGCGATGGTCATCGAGATCGACGAGGCGTGAGGGCGGACGTGGAGAGCGTCGTCATCGTCGGCTTCGGCGCGGCAGGCCTGGCCTGCGCCGAGGCGCTGCGGCAGGCCGGATGGGCGGGAAGGCTCACGATCCTCTCCGCCGAGACGGAGCCGCCCTACGACCGGCCGCCGCTGTCGAAGCAGTACCTCTCCGGCGAGTGGGACGCCCGGAAGCTCCTCCTGGCGGGCGAGAAGCGCATCGACGCGCTCGGCGCCGACATCCGGTGGGGGAGATCCGCCGTCGCCGTCGACACCGCCGCCCGCGTCGTCGTCGACGATGCGGGCGAGACGCATCCCTACGACGGGCTCGTGATCGCGGTGGGCGTGCAGCCGGTCCGCATCCCGGGCACGGACGTCCCCGGGATGCACGTGCTGCGCACGAGGGAGGACGCCGACGGCCTCCGCGAGGCGCTCGCCGCGGACGACGGGCTCCTCGTCGTCGGCGGCGGCTTCCTGGGCCTCGAGGTCGCCGCCGGCGCGCGCGAGCTCGGCAAGGACGTGACGGTGGTCGAGCCGCTCCCGCTGCCGCTGGGCACCAAGCTCCCCGAGCAGGTCGCGCGCCGTCTCGTCGCCCTCCACCGCGCGCACGGGGTCGAGGTGCTGGCCGGCGTGGGGCTCTCCTCGGTCGCGCTCGACGACGGACGGCTGAGCGGTGTCGTGCTCGACGACGGCCGAGAGGTCCCGGCCCGCACGGCGCTCATGGCGGTGGGAGCTCGGCCGCGGCTCGCGTGGCTCGACGGTTCCGGTCTCGTGGTGGAGGACGGGATCGTCTGCGACGACCACTGCCGCGCCGCATCCCGCGTCTGGGCGGCCGGCGACGTCGCGCGGTGGCAGCACAGGGGGCTGGGCCGCTCCATCCGGCTCGAGCACCGGATGAACGCGACGGAGCAGGGACGGTACGTCGCGCGCGACGTCCTGGGTCTCGAGGACGGCCCGTTCGTGCCCACGCCGTTCTTCTGGACCGACCATTTCGGGGTCCGCGTGCAGTCGGCCGGCGATCCCGAGCCCCCCGTCGCGGCGGCGTTCGCGGAAGGGGACGAGGGCGCGGACTCCTTCCTCCTCGAGTACCGCGACGACGGGAGGCTCCTCGCGGGGATCGGATGGAACGCACCGCGCTCCCTCGTCGCCGTGCGCCGCGAGCTGTCCGGAGTGCCGGCATGACCTGGGAGCTCGAGTGTCCCGCATGCGGCGCGCTCGTCGAGGCAGCCGACGAGGCGGGCCTGGTCGCGCCGGCTCAGCGCCACTGCATCGAGGCGCACGGCTACCATCTTCCTGAGGCGCACGTGTTCGCAGCGGCCGTGCGCGTGGACCGGCCCGGGGACGGAGGCGTGACCTGATCGAGACGACGGTGCAGCTCAGCGCTCCTCGCACACCGCTTCAGGAGCGTCGATACGCGGCCATCTTGCGGAGCACGCTGGCGAGGCTGCGCGAGAGCGGATATGAGGGCACGCGCATCGTCGACATCGCGGCCGACTCCGGTGCCGCGCTCGCGACGATCTACCGCTACTTCGGATCGCGCGAGAACCTCATCTTCACCGCCGTGCAGGGCTGGGTCATCGAGACGTCCCAGCGGTCGTACCCGCAGGATCCGGGAGCGCCCCTCGCCCAGCGGCTCGCGGACATGATCCGGATCTCCGCGGAGCGCCTCGTCGCCGAGCCCGAGCTGCTGCGCGCCTGGACGCGCGCGCGCCTGACGTCCGACCCGTTCGTGGCACGGCACACACGCCTCGACTCGACTGCCGAGTCGCTGCTGATCTACCCCGCCGAGGTCCTCGCGGATCCCGCACTCGCCCTCGAGCTGAGCACGCTCATGGAACACGCGTGGTTCTCCGGCGTCGTCAAATGGTCGCTGGGTCAGAAGGACTACGCCGAGGTGTGGGGCGACGTCCTCCAGGCCATGCGGGTCGTCCTGCGCGCACGGCGGGGCTGAGCACGCAGGACGCCTGTCACGCGCCCGCGCTCCGCCCGATGAGGTAGGCGAGGGTGAGGATGGGGCCGAGCGTGGCGCCACCGCCTGGATAGCCGGGCGCGTACGGGCTCTCGGTCGCGTTGCCCACCGCGTAGAGGCCAGGGATCACGCGTGCGTCCACGTCGAGCACGCGTCCCTCGCCGTCGGTGGCGATGCCGCCGCCCGTCCCGAACACGCCGTTGACGACCTCCATGGCATAGTACGGTCCCTGCTCCAGCGGCCAGAGCGAGTGGTTCGGCCACGGGTTCTCCTCGTCGCCCCAGTAGCGGTCATACCCGCTCTCGCCGCGGTGGAAGTCACGGTCGACCCCCTCCCGCGCGAAGCCGTTGAACCGCTCCACGGTCGCCTCCAGCGCATCGGAGGGCACGCCGATCCGCTCCGCGAGTGCGGCGAGGGTGGGCGCCTCGACGAGGTAGGGCGGCGTCGGCTGCCCCGCGCGATGCGCGAGGATGCCGTACCGCTCGAGGTAGCCCTGGTCGAAGACGACATGAGCCGGGGTGTTGAGGGGTCGGCTGTTGGGGGAGTCCCAGGACTGCAGCGCGCGGGCGAGGTCGTTGTAGTTCTGCGACTCGTTGGCGAAGCGGACGCCGTGACGGTTGACCATGATGGAGCCCGGGCCCTGCCGCTCGAACCGCAGGAGGGTGCCCACGGGCTCGCCGAGCCGCGTGTCTCCCGTGTAGGACATCGGTGCCCACCACGCTTCGCGCGTGCCGCGCGTCATGGCGCCGACACGCTGTGCCATCCGGAGACCGTCGCCGGTGTTGGTCGGCGGCGAGCACCGCGCATAGACGCGCGAGGCGACGAGCGAGTCGGTGAGCGGGAGGTCCCATTCGAACCCTCCCGTGGCGATCACGACGGCGTCGGCCTCGATGCGGGTGCCGTCCTCGAGGTGCACGCCCGTCACGACGTCGTCGTCCTCCTGGAGCGCGAGAGCACGGGCTCCGGTCGCGATCGAGACGCCGGTCTCGATGCACGCCGAGAGCAGCATCGCGACGAGCGCGCGGCCCTTCGCCGTGATGCCCCGCCGTTCGCGGTCGGCGAGCTCGTCCCACGGGAACCGCGTGAACGCGCGCCACTGCTCGTATTCCTCCATGGTGAACGGCGCGCGACCATCGTTCAGCACGCGCGACATCAGGCCGCCCAGGCCCGAGGCGTCGTAGACCCTCGGCTCGAGGGTGCGTCCCCCGGGGATGGCCCCGGGAAGGTCCTGCCGGTAGTCCGGGAAGTCCGTGAGCACCTTGAACCCGATGCCCAGCTCGTCCTCGAAGAAGCGGAGCATCTCGTCGCCGGAGGCGATGACGGCCGTAAGGAGCTCGCGCCTGCTCCGCCCCCGCGCAACGGCCTCCAGGTACTCCAGCGCGCGTTCCGCCGAGTCTTCGACGCCCCTCTCGGCGGCCTGGCCCGAGACCGGCACCCAGATCTGGCCACCGGAGACCGCGGACGTGCCGCCGAGGTACTCGCCCTTCTCCAGCACGAGCACACGCCTTCCGAGCCTCGCCGCGACGGCGGCGGTGCCGAGGCCGCTCGCGCCGGAACCCAGCACAACGACGTCCGGACGCTCGATCGGCGCTCCCACCACGTACTGCATGCACGACTCCTTCGTCTCGCCGGCTCCCGCCGTCCCCCCCCATCGTGCCAAGCCGGCCGTGTCGGCAGGCGGGTGGTCGCCGATCAACGGCATCGGCCGGTCCCGGGGCGCCCGCCCGTGACAGCCTCGACGACGGACGAGGAAGTTGAGGAGTGCGTATGGGCAAGGTGGCTCTCGTGACCGGCGCTGGCCGTGGGGCCGGTCGTGGGGTGGCTCGCGAGCTCGCGCGGGCGGGATACGCGGTCGTGGTCGCTGACCTCGACCCGCTCACCGCGGCCGACGCCGCCGAGGAGGTCCGCGCGCTCGGCGCGGCTGGCTCCGTCGCCGTGTGCGACGTGTCGGACGAGGTGGCGGTTGCCGCGATGTTCGAGCAGATCCGCGAGGAGCACGGCGACGTGGACGTCCTCGTGAACACGGTGGCGTGGATCGACCCCCAGGCGACGATCGCCGAGATGCCCACGGAGGTGTGGCACCGCTCGTTCCGCGTCAACGTGGACAGCGTCTTCTTCACGACGCGCGCGGCGCTGCCGGGCATGATGGCGCGGGGCCGCGGGGTGATCGTCAACTTCTCCTCCCTCAACGGCACCCGCGGCTTCCCCGAGCGCGGCAGCTACTCGGCGTCCAAGGCCGCCGTCATTACGCTGACCCAGACCACCGCGATGGAGGGTCGGCGGCACGGCATCCGTGCCTACGCCCTCGTACCCGGCGGCATCGACGGCGAGCGCGTCCGCGAGCTGCGCGCGCGGCTCGCGGACCAGCCGAGGCAGCCGCGCCCGCCGGAGCTCGGCGCTGTGCCGGAGCTCATGGACCCGGACTGGATCGGCCGGTACGTCGCCTTCCTCGCGTCGGAGGAGGGAAGGCACCTCAACGGCCAGGCGCTCGTGATCGGAGAGGCGGCGCGCACGCCGCTGCAGGCCATCTACCCCGATCTCTGACGGGCGGAGAAGAGGAGAACCATGACCGAGGAGACCACCGGCAGCGAGTATCTCGCCCAGGCCCTCCGCGACTACGGTGTCGGCCATGTCTTCATGGTCCCGACGATCGCCGTGCCGGCGCTGGCTGCGATGGACCGGCTCGGCATCGTCGGGGTGACGGCGCACAGCGAGAAGGCCGCGGCGTACATGGCCGATGGATACGCGCGCGCCCTCGGCCGCCCGGGGATCTGCATGGCGCAGACGGTCGGGGCAGCCAACCTTGCGTCCGGCCTGCGCGACGCGATGCTCGCGCACGCGCCCGTCGTCGCGATCACGGGCGGCACCGCGCCCACCACGAGGCGGCGCGGCGTCTACCAGGAGCTCGAGGACTATCCGGCCTTCGAGCCGTACACGAAGTTCAACATGCAGCTCGACGACGTCCGGCGTCTCCCCGACCTGTTGCGTCAGACCTTCCGGGAGGCCACGTCGGGCCGTCCCGGTCCCGTGCATCTCGAGCTGCAGGGACTGCTCGGCAGCGTGCTGCAGGACCGCTTCACCCCCGCTGACGCGGACGACGAGAGGAAGGCGGAGCGACGTCACGCAGCCGTGCCCGCCTATCGCCCCGCGCCCCGGCGGGCCGACGTGGCCGCAGCGATCGAGGCGATCGTGACGGCCCGGCGTCCGCTCGTGATCGCCGGCGGGGGTGTGCGCGCGTCGCGCGCGGAGGCCGAGCTGGCCGCGTTCGCGCACACCGCGGGCATCCCCGTCGTCACCTCGATGACCGCCAAGGGCGCGATCGACGAGCACGATCCGCTCGCGCTCGGCGTGATGGGCGGCGCGTCGCGCCCATCCGCGAACCGCGCCGGCGAGCGGGCCGACCTCGTCGTGATCGTCGGCAGCACCGTGGGCAGCCAGCTGACCGACAAGTTCCGCCTTCCGGCATATGGGACGCCGGTCGTCCAGATCGACATCGAGGGGGCCGAGATCGGCCGCAACCATCCCGCGGACGTCGGGATCCAGGCGGACGCGGCCGAGACGTTGGCGGCCCTGACGGCGGCCTGGCCCTCGCCGGGCCCGGACTGGTCGGCGTGGCGCGAGGAGACGGCGAGGTACGTGGCGGAGTTCCGTGCGTCCGCCGAGGGCCTGCAGACCTCGACGGACACGCCCATCCGTCCTGAGCGGATCCTGCGCGAGGTCACCGGCTTCCTCGGGGACGACGACGTGCTCGTCGTCGACACCGGGCACGCGGCCATCTGGGCCGCCGGCCAGGTGGACCTGCGGCCGAGCCAGACGTTCCTGCGGGCTGCGGGCCACCTCGGCTGGTCGCTGCCCGCCGCGATCGGCGCACAGGCCGCCGTCGGCGAGGACCGCACCGTCGTCGCATGGACGGGCGACGGGGGCTTCTACTACCACCTCGCGGAGATCGAGACGGCGGCGCGCTACGGGATCGCGCCCGTGATCGTCGTCAACGACAACGTCTCCCTCTCGCAGGACATGAAGGTGTTCCAGCGGGCGTGGGGAGGTGCGGAGCGGATCACGGAGAGCGGCGACCGGATGTGGCGGTTCGCCGACGTCGACCTCGCCGGAGCCGCACGCGCCCTCGGCGCGTGGAGCGCGCGCGTCGATGACCCGGGCGACCTGCGCGAGGCGCTCGACGAGGCATCCCGCATGAGGCGCATCGCGGTCCTCGACGTGCGGACGGCGCCCGAGGCGCTGCCGGACGTGCCCTGGGGCGGCCGCGACTACTACGCACCCGACACGAAGGAGGAGGGAGAGAGCACGTGGGCGACGTCCAGACGCTGAACGGAGCGGTCGCACCGCACGAACTCGGGGCGACTCTGGCGCACGAGCACCTCTTCTGGCTCACGGCGGAGATCGGGACCGACTTCCCGGAGCGCTCGTGGCGCGACGGTCGCGACACCGGGATCGCCGAGGCGCACGCCGCGCTCCAGCGCGTCGCCGCCAGCGGCATCCGCACGATCGTGGACTGCACGTGCATCGGCGGTCGCGACGTGCGCGCCGCCGCCGCGGCGGCGGAGGGGACGGGCGTCCACGTCGTGATGGCGACCGGGCTGTACACGTACGACCACCTCCCGCCCTTCTACCGTCTGCGTCCTCCGACGCGCGACGCCGCGGGACGCCTCCACGACGTCATCGCCGACCTGTTCGTCGAGGACGTCACGGTCGGCATCCAGGGAACGGGCATCCGAGCCGGCGTCATCAAGATCGCCACCGATCTTCCCGGGGTCACGCCGAACGTCGACAGGATTCTGCGCGCGGCCGCGCGGGCGCACCGGGAGACCGGCGCGCCGATCACGACGCACAGCAGCTGGCAGAACCGCAGCGGGCTCGCGCAGCAGGACGTGCTCGCGCAGGAGGGCGTCGACCTCTCACGAGTGGTGATCGGCCACGCGGGCGACAGCGACGACCTCGACTACCTGCGACGCATCCTCGACCGCGGCTCGTACGTCGGTGCCGATCGCTTCGGCTACCACCGCGACGGTGAGCCGGCCCTCTCACAGCGGGTCGAGACCGTCGCGCGCCTGTGCGAGCTGGGCTACGCCGAGCAGATCGTGCTCGCCCACGACGCGTGCGCATACACCGACTGGTACGAGCCGGACAACGCCGTGTTCCCGCCCACGTCCGTGTGGAACTGGAACCACGTCCCCGACATCGCCGTGCCCGCGCTGCGCGAGCGCGGGGTGACCGAGGACCAGGTCGACGCCATGCTCGTGCGGGCGCCCCGGCGCTTCCTGTCCACGAACGAGGGGTACTAGGCGTGTCGGTCGTGCTGATCGCGGGCGCGAGCGGCCTCGTGGGCCGCGCGGCCGTGGAGCACTTCGCCAGGACGGGGCGCGAGGTCGTTGCTCTCGCGAGACGGCGGCCGATCGACGACCACGGCGCGCGGTTCGTCTCCGTCGACCTCACCGACCCCTCGGCCTGCCACGCCGCGCTCGCCGGCCTGGACATCGAGCGCGTCGTGTACGCGGCCCTCTACGAGCGGCCCGACCTCCTGGGCGGCTGGACCGAGCGCGAGCAGATCGACGTCAATGCCGCGATGCTCGCGAACCTCGTCGAGGCGGCGGACGGCCCCGCGCTCCGGCACGTGTCGATCGTGCAGGGGCCGAAGGCCTACGGCATCCACCTCGGCACGACCGAGCTGCCGATGCGGGAGGGCGTGCACGAGCGCCGGGACGTGCCGAACTTCTACTGGACGCAGGAGGACTGGCTCCGCGAGCGCCAGCGGGGACGCGCCTGGAGCTGGACCGTCTTCCGGCCGGCGATGGTGATCGGCGAGGCGGTCGGCAGCGCGATGAACACGATCGCAGCGCTGGGCGTCTACGCCGCGGTGCTGCGGGAGCGGGGAGAGCCGCTGCACTACCCCGGCTGGCCCGGGAGGGTCGGCCAGCCGACCGACACAGCCCTGCTGGCGAGGGCGTTCGACTGGGCGGCATCCGCCCCGGCGGCGGCGAACGAGGTGTTCAACGTCACGGACGGCGAGATCGTCGCAATGCGCTCGCTGTGGCCGACGATCGCCGACGCTGTCGGGATGGAGCCCGGCGAGGACCGCCCCATCCGCCTCGTCGAGGCCCTCGCTGACGCGGATGCGATCTGGGACCGCATCCGGGAGCGCGACGAGCTCCTCGCGCCCCCGCTCGCCGAGTTCCTCGGCCAGTCGCCGCAGCTGCTCGACTTCTCGTTCCACCTCGGAGAGGACGCGCTGCTGCCGCAAGGGATCCTCTCCGACGTCAAGCTGCGCCGCGCGGGCTTCCACGACGTGATCGACAGCGAGACGGCGTTCCGGAGCTGGTTCGCGCGCTACCAGCGCGACCGGCTCCTGCCGTCCCCTTGAGGCGACGGAGGGTCAGGACGCGCTGCGCTCCCCGACCTTCAGGCCCTCGGCGATCCCGGCGAGCTGTTCCCTGCGCCGCGAGTCCCGCATCGCGATCGCCCGGGAGATTCCCTTCGCGGCCATCTGCAGCGGGGGCAGCACGACGCCGATGCTCTGGGTCGCGGGCATGATGACGCTGAGTGCGGCGACCACGACGTTCGCGCCGTCGACGATCGGGACGGCGATCCCGGCGGAGCCCGGGGTGACGTACTCGCGGGCGTAGCAGTAGCGGAGCTGCCGGGTCTCGGCCAGCCGCCTCCGGATCTCCGCGGGATCCGTCGGTGTGTGCGGGGTGACCTTCTCGTGCCGTCTCGCGAGGAACGCCTCCTGCGCCTGAGGCGAGGCCCAGGCCATGAGCACCAGGCCGCTCGAGCATGCGTGCAGTGGGAGGCGGCTGGCGATGTACGCCAAGTTGGCGACGGATCGAGGGGCGCTGAGGCGCTCGAGGTAGATGACCTCGTGCTCGTCGAGCACGGCGAGGTTCGTGTGCTCACGCACGACGTCCTGGACGTCGTGCATGAACGGGAGGGCGGCTTCCCGGAGACGCTGGGTCTCGGAGCTTCGATAGCTGAGCTCCCACATCCGCACGCCGATCCGGACGGTCCCGCTCTCCGACCGCTCGAGCACGCCGAGCTTTAGCATCTCCGACGCCAGCCGATAGGTCGTCGTCAAAGGCAGACCCGAGCGTCGCGCGACGGCCGAGACCGTCAGCGACGTATGCCGCGCGTCGAACGCCTCGAGGATCTTCAGGAAGCGTTCGACGACCGATTCGCCGGATGGGGAGTTCGCCACCTTCTCACGCCTTTCGCACAACGCTGTGCGGCCACCGCGTCGTCGCGGGCCGTGTGATTTTCCGTCATCAATTGTAATCGGATTCTATAAATCGCGCATCCTCCTCGCCAGTGGTGGCGGATCGCGTTCCCCCCTGCGGCGGTGCGATGAAGGGATCGCCCACCGATCAACGGCAACCGGGGCATCGGCCGTCCGCCGCCGATGCGATGCTCGTCTCCTTGGAAGGAGGCCGCGCCATGACGATCCGCCACGTCGCGATGTTCAAGTTCACGCCGGAGTTCCCGCAGTCGGAGCGCGAGCGCTGGGCCGGCCTCCTGCGCGAGCTGCCCGCCAAGGTCCCGTTCATCCAGAACCTCAGCGTCGGCTTCGACGTCCTCGGCGGCGCACGCTCGTGGGACGCCGTCGTTGTGTGCGAGTTCGAGACGCTCGACGAGGTGCGCGCGTACGCCGACCACCCCGATCACGTCCCGATCGGCGAGATCTCGGGGCCGAACAGCGAGGTCATCGCGTCGGTCGACTTCGTCCTCGACTGACCGCCATGCGTCGTTTCCGGCCCGCCGACGCGCTCGAGATCCAGGATCTCAAGGCGCGCTACTTCCGCTTCGTCGACGGGAAGCAGTGGACGCGGCTGCGGGAGCTGTTCACCGAGGACTGCCGCTTCGAAGGTCTGTGGGCTGCGGCGCCGACGCCCGACGACTTCGTCGCGAACCTCGCGAGGAACTTCGACGGCGCGCTGCGGAGCGTCCATCGCGGCTTCCCACCCGAGCTGCGCCGTACGGCGGACGATGTCGTCCGCGGGCTGTGGCCGATGGTCGACTACCTCACCTGGCCGCCCGAGGAGGGTCGCACCTACCTCGGCGTCGCCGTCCCCGGACAGCGCGGGATGCTCGGCTGCGGCTACTACGAGGAGGAGTACCGGTCGACGGACGCGGGCTGGCGGATCTCGTACCTGAGGCTCGTGCGGCAGCGCCTCGACCCGATCGTCGGGCCCGCGCCGGAGGTCGACTTCCCCTTCCTGCCGCCCGACCCGGACTGGCTCTGACCTCATCCCCACCCACCATCCCCAGGAGGAATCGAAGACGATGCCCACCACCCACGAAGTCGACGCGGTCGTCATCGGCGCCGGGTTCTCCGGCCTGTACTCGCTGTACGCGCTGAGGAAGGAGGGCTTCTCGACGGTCGTGCTCGAGGCGGGCTCAGGCATCGGCGGAACGTGGTATCACAACCGCTACCCGGGGGCGCGCTGCGACATCGAGAGTCTCGACTATTCCTACTCCTTCGACGAGGACCTGCAGCAGGAGTGGCGATGGAGCGAGAAGTTCGCCTCGCAGCCGGAGATCCTGGCCTACATCGACCACGTCGCCGAGCGCTTCGACCTGCGGAAGGACGTGCGGCTCGACACGAGGGTCGTCTCCGCCGTCTGGGACGAGGACGCGGCGAAGTGGACGGTGACCACTGAGGCGGGCGACCGGTACGTCGGTCAGTTCGTCGTCGCCGCCACCGGCGTCCTCAACGCGAGGCAGGTGCCCAGGTTCGACGGCCTCGACGACTTCGAGGGCGAGTGGTATCACACGGCCGACTGGCCGCGCGAGGGCGTCGAGTTCGCCGGCAAGCGGGTCATCGTCGTCGGCACGGGGTCCTCGGGCACCCAGATCATCCCCATCGTCGCTGCGCAGGCCGACCATCTCACGGTGTTGCAGCGGACGCCGAACTTCACGATGCCGACCGGCAACGCTCCCTACACGGAGGAGATGCTCGCGGAGTGGAAGGCGGACTATGCCGCGAAGAGGCGGAACGCGCGGGCGTCGAACAACGGCCACAATCAGATCGTCAACGACAAGTACGGCGTGGACGTCTCGGACGAGGAGCGCGCCGCCGAGTTCGAGAAGCGGTGGAACCTGGGCGGCCACTACATGCTGCGCGCCTTCCGCGACATCCTCGTCGATGAGGACGTCAACAACGCGGCCGCCGACTGGGTGCGGGCGAAGATCGCCTCGATCGTCGAGGACCCGGAGACGGCGGCGAAGCTCATGCCCCGGATGTACCTCGGTACGAAGCGCCTGTGCACGGGGACGAACTACTACGAGACCTACAACCGCCCCAACGTCGACCTGATCGACGTCAAGGCGAACCCGATCGTGCGACTGGTCGCCGAAGGCATCGAGCTCGCGGACGGCACCGTCGTCCCGGCCGACATCATCGTGTTCGCCACCGGGTTCGACGCCATGACCGGCTCGCTCTCGCGGATCGACGTTCGCGGGCGTGGAGGGCGCGAGCTGAAGGAGCACTGGAAGGGCGGCCCGCTCACGTACGTCGGCCTCGGTGTGAGCGGGTTCCCGAACTTCTTCGTGATGTCCGGTCCCGGCAGCCCCTCCGTCACCAGCAACATGGTGACGTCGGGCGAGCTGCACGTGGAGTGGGTGCGGGACGCTCTCGTTTACCTCCGTGAACACGGGTACGCCGTGATCGAGGCGACGCCGGAGGCGGAGGCGGCCTGGGTCGAGCACGTCGCGGACGTGGCGTCCCGCACGCTCTACGCGAAGAACACCAACTCCTGGTTCTACGGCGCGAACACGCCGGGCAAGGCGATCGTGTTCCAGCCTTACCTCGGCGGTGTCGGCCCCTACGGGAAGCGTCTCCAGCAGATCGCCGCCGAGGGGTATCCGGGCTTCACACTGACCCGCGTGCGGGAGACGGTCGGCTGATCCGTCGCGCGACCTCGAGCCCGCGGCAGCTGCGCCGCGGGCTCAGAGCTCGAAGTCGACAGTGACGACGAGGTCGGCGTTCGGGAACGAGTAGCCCTTGAGCCTCTCGTGCTCCGGATGCGGGTAGTACGCGCGGAGCGCATCCGCCGACTCGAAGTCGGCGACGAGCGCGTAGCTGCCCGGCGGCTGGCCCGCCACGAGTCCGAGATCGCGTCCGTGGCGCAGCGAGACGATGCCGGGGATCCGGTCGGGGAGAGCGTTCAAGCCCTCCTGCCACGTCGCCCAGTCCTCGGCGGGGAACGAGTCCCTGAGTCTCAGGATCGTCACATGCCGGATCGTCATCGCGTCTCCTCTCCGTCGACGTCCGCCGGGCGGACCCAGCGCTCCTCGGGGTCGCGGGCGAGCTCGCGGCCCGCGAGATAGCCGAACACGAGGGCCGGCCCGATGTTCGCCCCGTAGCCGGGGTATCCGCCGCCGAAGACGCTGCGGGCGGCCGCACCCACGGCGTACAGGCCGGGCACCGGCTCCTCAGAGCCCGCCCGGAGCACCTCGCCCCGCGGGCCGACATCGATGCCGGCGAACGTGCCGAGGTCGCCCATCCGGATCGGGACGGCGTAGTACGGCGCCTTGTCGAGCGGCGCCAGGTTCGGGTTGGGCTTGTGGTCCATGTCGCCCTTGAAGTGGTGGAAGCGTGTCGAGCCCCGGCCGAACGAGGGGTCGACGCCGAGCTCCGCGCCGGCGTTGAACTCCGCGACCGTCGCCTCCAGGCCGTCCGGGTCGACGCCGATCCGCTCCGCGAGCTCGCGCAGCGTAGGCGCCTTGACGAGGTAGTCCACACGGTAGAAGTACCCCCGTGGCATCGGCCACGGCTTCGCGTATCCGATCCCGTATTTGTGCATCGCCTTCTCGTCGGCGACGATGAAGCCGAACGCGCTGTCGTGCTCCGCGTTGTGCCGGATCATGGCTGCGCCGAAGTCGTGGTACGACCAGGACTCGTTCGCAAAGCGCCTTCCGTCGCGGTCGACCGCGATCAGCCCGGGGAGACCGAACGCACGGAGATGCGGGAACAGCCGCTGCCCGCCGCGCGCGTAGCGGAACACGGTGACCGGCGCCCATGACCCGACGCTCTCGACCGCGACGTCGAGGGCGCCGCCCGCCTGCTCGGCGAGACGCAGGGCGTCGCCGTCGTGACCGATCGTCGGCGTGAAGTGGTCGTCGGCGGCGTGCGGGAAGTGCGCCGCCCGGCGCTCGCGGTCTCCCGAGAAGCCGCCCGCCGCGATGACGACGCCACGTGCCGCCCGGATCGCCGTGGGCCGACGTCCGCCCAGCTCGGCGCCGACGACGCGGCCGCCCTCCTCGAGGAGGCGCAGCGCCGGCGTGCCGGTGCGGATGTCGACGCCGAAGTCGAGGGCGCTCCTGACCATGCGAGTGATGAGCGCGTTGCCATTCGTGCGCAGGACGGCGCGACGGTACCAGAGGGTGTCCCACCACGTCCGCAGCAGCTTCCGCGTGACGTAGGCGAACGACGACAGCGACTGGTTGACGTGCACGAACTGGTAGATGTCGGGGCCGACCTCCGGCATGTAGCCGAACACCGTGTAGCTGCTCAGGTACGGCTGGATCGTGAGGCGGCGGTCCCCGAGGACGCGGGCGTCGACGCTCTTGGGCATGATCGCGCGTCCCGAGATCCGTGCGCCGGGAAGCTCCATCTGGTAGTCGGGGGCGCTCTCCGGATAGACGAACTCGACCATCGTCCGCTTCTCGAGGAAGTCGATCGTCTCAGGAACGGCATCGAGGAAGGCGGTAACGCCCTGCTCGTTGAACGCCGTGGGCGCGAGGGCCTGCAGATAGGTCAGGACGTCCTCCCGGGTGTCGCCCTGCGCCACGCCCTGACGGTTGCCGGGCACCCACGCCCAGCCGGCCGAGATCGCTGTCGTCCCTCCGAGCAGGTCGTTCTTCTCGACCAGGATGACGCGCTGTCCGCGGCTCGCCGCGGACAGCGCCGCGGCGAGGCCGGCGGCACCGGATCCGATGACGAGGACATCGCAGCTGTCGGTGGAGGACATGTTCAGCTCCCGCACGATCGTTTTCCCTCGGCGTCGCATGGAGGGACCTAGGCTTCGACGTTCTCAGGCGCCCTCCTGCCGGGGACTTCCGTTTCCGTTCATCGGCGGGGAAGTCCAGGCGCGCGTGAGTGGTCTGCGACTCTGGGGCGGGCCGGGCGCGCGCCGGAGCGCGCCGGGGAGCGAGGCCGAGGGCCGGGGCTTGCGGGAGGAGCGACGATGGTGTCTCACGGTGATCGGGTGACGGGGAAGGTCGCCCTGATCTCGGGCGGAGCGCGCGGGATGGGAGCCGCGCATGCGCGCCGGCTGGCGGAGGAGGGCGGATCGGTGGTCGTCGGCGACCTCCTCGACGAGGAGGGCGCCGCACTGGTCGCCGAGCTCGGCGAGGATCGTGCCGCATACGTGCATCTCGACGTCACCGACCTCCGAAGCTGGGATGCGGCCGTCGCCGCGGCGCACGAGCGCTTCGGGCGGATCGACGTCCTCGTCAGCAACGCGGGGATCTTCACGCGCGGCAACGTCGTCGACGCGACGGTCGACGACTGGATGCGCACGATCGAGGTCGACCTGACCGGCGTGTTCCTCGGGATGAAAGCGGTCGTCCCCACCATGCGCGCGCAGGGGTCGGGCTCCATCATCAACATCTCCTCGATCGCCGGCCTCGTCGGCTTCAAGAACCGTGCGGCGTACGCTGCGGCGAAGTGGGGTGTGCATGGGCTGACCAAGACGAGCGCCCTCGACTTCGGCCCTGACGGCGTCCGGGTGAACTCGGTGCATCCGGGCAGCGTGCGCACGGCCATGACGGCGGATCTGAAGCGCGGGCTCGGGCAGGTCCCCCTCGGCCGCGACGCGGATCCGAGAGAGGTCTCGGACCTCGTCCTCTTCCTCGCGAGCGACGAGTCCGCGTTCTGCAACGGGGGCTCGTTCGTGGTAGACGGCGGCGAGACCGCCGGCAACGCGCTGCGGGAGGACGCGTGAGCGCCGTCGGCTCCCTCGAAGGGCGCGTGGCCGTCGTCACGGGGGGCGGCTCGGGGATCGGCAGGGCCACGTCGCTGCTGCTGGCCAGGCGGGGCGCGGCGGTGCTCGTCGGCGACATCGACGAGGCGGCGGGCGCGCGGGTCGTCGCGGAGATCGCGGAGGCCGGCGGAAGCGCTGCGAGCTCCCGCGTCGACGTGACGGACGACGGATCCGTCTCCGCCCTCATGGATGCAGCGGTGGACGTCTTCGACGGTCTCGACATCATGATCGCGAACGCGGGCATCGCGGAGCCCAAGCTCCCGCTGCACGAGATGGACATGGACGCCTGGCGGAGGATCATCGACATCAACCTGACGGGCGTCGTCCTCTCCGGCAAGCACGCACTGCGCCACATGGTCGAACGGGGATCCGGAGCGATCGTCAACCTCTCCTCGACCCTTGGTCTGGTCGGCCAGGCCAACAGCGGCCCGTATTCGGCGTCGAAGGCCGCGGTCGCGAACCTCACCCGCTCCGTCGGGGTGACCTATGCAAGCCGCGGCATCCGCGTGAACGCCGTCGCCCCGGGATACGTGAAGACGCCGCTCCTGCTCGGGCTGCCGGAGTCGTTGCAGGCCAGGCTCGTGGAGCTGGAGCCGATCGGCAGACTCGCCGATCCCGAGGAGGTCGCCCGTGTCATCGCGTTCCTCGTGAGCGACGAGGCCTCCTACATCGCCGGCGCGGTGATCGCGGTCGACGGCGGCTATACGGCAGTCTGACGACGCGACGGATGCGAGGAGAGCGGACATGACGCTGAACCCCCAGGCCGCCGCGTTCATCGAGCTGGCGGCCTCCGCGCCGCCGCTCTCTGACGATCCGATCGAGCGGCTCCGGCTCGGCTCCGCTGCCATGTCGGCGCGTCTCGCCGATCCCGAGCAGGTCGCGTCGATCGCGGACATCCGCATCCCGGCCTCCTCCGGCGGACTGCCTGCGCGGATATACACGCCCGAGACGACCGGCTCGCTCGCGATCGTGCTCTATCACGGCGGCGGATGGGTGCTGGGCGATCTCGACATGGTGGACACGCTCGCGACGCGGCTGGCCAACGCGGCGGCCGCGGTCGTGGTCTCCGTGGACTACCGTCTCGCTCCGGAGCATCGCTTCCCGGCCGCGGTCGACGACGCCGAGGAGGCGTACGCCTGGATCGCCGCGCATCGCGCCGAGCTGGGCATCGGCGGGGCCGGACTGGTCGTGGCGGGCGACAGCGCGGGCGGGAATCTCGCCGCGGTGGTGGCGGCCTCCACGCGGGATCCATGGGCACGGCCGGTCGGGCAGGTGCTGTTCTACCCCGTCACGGATCACGACTTCGACCGTGCGTCGTACCGGGAGAACGCGGAGGGCTACTACCTCTCCGCGGCGGGCATGCGCTTCTTCTGGGATGCCTACGTCCCCGATCCGTCCGCGCGGGAAGACCCCAGGGTGAGTCCCCTCCGCGCGTCGTCCTTCGCGCACCTTCCGCCGAGCCTTGTCGTGACGGCTGAGTACGACCCGCTCCGTGACGAGGGCGTCGCCTACGCCGAACGTCTCGCCGCCGACGGTGTGCCCGTCGAGGCGTACACCTACCCTGGTCAGATCCACAGCTTTGTGACGCGCATCGGCTTCATCGACGACGCCGCCGACGCGGTGCGGAGGGCCGCCGCGTTCGTGAGGGGGCTCGCGTGACCTCCGCCACCCTAGCCGACGCGCTCGCCGGCTTCGCCGTCGACATCTCGGCGGACACCGTGCCCGCCGCGGTCCGGGAGCAGGCGGCCCTCTGCATTCTCGACACGCTCGGCTGCATCGTTGCCGGCGTCGAGACCGAGGAGGCGCGGGCTTTCGCCCGTGCCGAGCGCGAGATCGCCGGAGACGGGTCGGAGACCCCGCCCATCGGCATCGCGCGGGCGCTCGGCTACTTCGGCGACGTCTTCGAGCTCAACGACCTCGTCGGCGGGCATGCCAGCATCGGCGTCGTCGCGGCGGTGCTGGCTCGCACGCTGCATACGCGCGCGACGGGTGACGCCATGATCGACGCCGTCGTCGCGGGCAACGAGGTGACGTCCCGGCTGTTCGAGTCGGAGGCGTGGCATCAGAAGGCGTTCGACGACTCCGCAATCGTCGTGACGAGCATCCTCTCCGCCTTCGGTACGGCCGCGGCGCTCGCGAGGCTCGAGGGCTTCGACCGGGAGCGGACGCGCGAGGCGATGACGATCGCGGGCAGCCTCGCGTGCTGGGGTCCGGCGGAGGTGATCTTCGGCGACGGCGGCACGATCAAGCCGTCGCTCTTCGGCGCGGCGCCGGCCGACAGCGCGTTCAAGGCGGTCGCGTACGCGCGCGCCGGTCTCACGGGGCCCCGCCGCCTCGTCGAGTCCGAGCTCGGCGTGATGCGGGCGATCGCGCACGAGTTCGAGCCCGCCGTGGTCGAGGGCGACGGCACCTGGCATCTGCTGGGAACCCAGCGCAAGCTGCACGCGTCCTGCGGTTTCACGCACGCCTCGCTGGACGCGATCGCCACGCTCGTGAGGGAGGGCGTCGACGTCGCGGGGGCTGAGCGCGTCGAGCTCCACGTGCCGCCGTACATCATCCCCGCCGTCGCGAAGGACCGGCTGCCGGTCTCGCCGAACGACGCGCGCTTCCACCTGCAGTTCCTCGCGGCGCTCGCGGCGCGCGGCGCGGATCCGATCCTCCCGCGGCACTCGGTCGGCTTCGCCGAACGGCTCAGGGAGCCCGGGGTGGTGGAGACGATGGGGCGGATGGCGGTGGTCCCGCTGAGCGAGGGCCTCGAGGTCGAGGGCCAGCGGTACAACGTGTCCAGGGTCCGGGTGACGGACGGCTCCGGCAGGGTGACGGCGGAGGCGTCCTGCGATGCGCCGCGCGGCGCATCGGGCAATCCGATGCGGAGCGCCCAGGTCGTCGAGAAGTTCCGCGTCCTCGTCGGCGGCGTCCTCGGAGAGGAGCTCACGGAGGCGTGCGTCGCCGAGGCGCTGTCCCTCGCCGGGGCACCAGCCGCCCCGGCGATCCGCGCTGCCGTCGCGCTCGCGCTCGAGACGGCAGAGCACGGCGGGACCTGACGCTCCCGCACACCACGTCCCGGATCGCTTCGTAGGAGAGACATGACCGACCACGCCCGCGCCGAGCTCACCGTTGTCTCGCACTGGATTGACGGCGCACCGCGTGCCTCGCAGAGCGGGCGCACGGCGCCCGTGTTCAACCCGGCGACGGGCGCAGTGAGCGCCGAGGTCGCCCTCGCCGACGAGAGCGAGGTTGCCGAGGCGATCGGGTCTGCCGAGCGCGGGTATCGGGTGTGGAGCCGGTTCTCGATCGCGAAGCGTCAGGGGGTGCTTTTCGCGTTTCGGGAGTTGTTGAACGCGCGGAAGGGTGAGCTGGCGGAGATCATCACGGCGGAGCACGGGAAGGTTGTTTCGGATGCGTTGGGCGAGATTCTTCGTGGTCAGGAGGTTGTGGAGCTGGCGACCGGGTTCCCGCACCTGATCAAGGGCGGGTTCAGTGAGAACGTGTCGACGGGGATCGATGTGTACTCGTTGAGGCAGCCGTTGGGTGTCGTCGGTGTGATCAGCCCGTTCAACTTCCCGGCGATGGTGCCGATGTGGTTTTTCCCGATCGCGATCGCCGCTGGCAACGCGGTCGTGCTCAAGCCGTCCGAGAAGGATCCGTCGGCGGCGCTGTGGCTCGCGCAGCTGTGGAAGGAGGCGGGTCTTCCTGACGGTGTCTTCACGGTGTTGCAGGGCGACAAGCTCGCTGTCGACGGTCTGCTCACCGATCCGCGTGTGCAGTCGGTGTCGTTCGTGGGATCGACGCCGGTCGCGCAGTACATCTATGAGACGGCGTCGAGGAACGGTAAGCGGGTGCAGGCGCTGGGTGGGGCGAAGAACCATATGCTGGTGCTGCCCGACGCTGATCTGGACCTGGTTGCCGACCAGGCTGTGAACGCCGGATATGGTGCGGCGGGGGAGCGGTGCATGGCGATCTCCGTGGTGCTGGCGGTCGAGCCGGTGGCGGATGAGCTGGTGGCGAAGATCTCTGAGCGGATCGCGAAGCTGCGTGTCGGTGACGGCGCGGGCGTGGACGGGGTCGAGCCCGACATGGGACCGCTGATCACGGCGCAGCATCGTGACAAGGTGGCCTCGTACGTCGATATCGCCGAGGCGGATGGTGCGACGATCGTCGTGGACGGCCGCGGGTGCCGTGTGGAGGGCCACGAGGACGGCTTCTTCTTCGG
>Ga0182743_1000595_pt1 | contig 43218 bp, 45 predicted proteins | sample eDN3rd30CKraftOP_FD_128522 | JGI IMG/M metagenome (GOLD analysis project Ga0182743, IMG submission 128522) | Enriched Organic Plus compost microbial communities from Emeryville, California, USA - eDNA 3rd pass 30_C Kraft OP (version 2) (version 2) ... | reverse complement strand
TGTTCGAGAACCGCGTGGTGCAGGACTTTCCCACCGACTACAACTACAGCGACGAGTACTACCGCTTTGCGCTGGCCGGCCAGACCTTCATGCAAGCGGCCCAGCCGGGCAGCGCCAAGTGGCGCCAGGTGATGGAGCGGTTCCTGGAGCTGGGCCATACCTTCGTGCCCACGTTCAACATCTACGACGCCAACCGCGACCTGATGCGCGCGCGCCGTGCCGACTGGCACGACGACTACACCTGGAAGGCCATCTGGAAGTACTTCCAGCCGCAACGCGGGGGCCACGGAGCCTACTGGTACCGCTGGAGCACCACCAACGAGATCGAGTGGAAGCAGAACTACCGGCTCTGGATGCAATTCATCAACGAGTACAAGAACCTGGGCGGCCGCGTCTGCGCGGGCAGTGACTCGGGCTTCATCTTCCAGATCTACGGCTTCGGGTTCGTCCGTGAGCTGGAGCTGTTGCAGGAAGCCGGCTTCCATCCACTGGAGGTGCTGCGTTCCGCCACGTCGCTGGGCGCCGAGCTGCTGGGCATCGACGGCGACACCGGTTCGGTCGACGTGGGCAAGCGCGCCGACCTGCTGGTGCACGAGCAGAACCCGCTGGAAGACTTCAAGCTGCTGTACGGCACCGGCGCCATGCGCCTGAACGACGCCAGCGGCCAAGTCGAGTGGAAGCGGGCGCTGCGCTACACCGTCAAGGGTGGGGTGGTGTACGACACCGAGGAACTGCTGGCCGACGTGCGCAAGCTGGTGGCCGACAGCTGGGACGGAGACCCCGATGGTCCTCCCCACACCCGTTGACCTGATCATCCTGTCGGGCTTTCTGGGCAGTGGCAAGACCAGCCTGCTGCTGGACTTCCTGCGCAGCGACGAGGCGGGCGATACCGGGGTCATCGTCAACGAGGTCGGCGAGATCGGCGTGGACGGCGCCATCGTGGCGGACGGCGCCGAGGACGTGCCCATGACGCTGCTGGCCAACGGCTGCGTATGCTGCTCGCTGCGCAGCGGCCTCGTGCACACCGTCAATGCGCTGCTGGATGCGCCGCGCCCGCCGGGGCGCGGTCCGCTGACTCGCATCGTGCTCGAGACGAGCGGGCTATCGCGGCCCGGTCCCATCATCGCCTCGCTGGCCGACCCCGAACTGGCCGGCCGTGGGCTGCGCCTGTCGGTGGTCGCCACCTACGACTGTCAGGCCGGCGCGTTGCGCGACGAGCAGTTCGAGGAGGCCGCCGCACAGTTCGCCGCAGCCCAGCGCATCGTGCTGACCAAGGCCGATCTCGTGCCGGCCGCCAGTCTGCCCACGCACCGCGCGCGGGCCCAGGCCGTCAACCCGTTGGCGCAGATCGTGGCCGAGCCCGACCGCGGTCAGGTCGTGCGCCAGGCCTTCGCCGCACTGCCAGGCGCCCAGGCCACCGACCTGGCGCTGCAGGCGCTGCGCAGTGCCGGCCGGGCGGGCACGGCCGCGCTGCGGCATCCGCGCATCCGCGTCTGGACGGGCACGGCGCGCCAGCCCCTGGCGTGGGCCGATTTCTCGACGTGGCTGGATGACCTGGCCGGTTTCTGCGGCGACCGTCTGCTACGCGTGAAGGCGCTGCTGCGAATCAGTGACTGCGCCGAGCCGGTGCTGGTCCAAAGCGTGGGCACGACCTTCGGCATGCCGCGCCGCATGGTGTCCGCGCCGGCCGACCATGACGTGCTGGTCGTCATCACGCGCGACGTGGGCGCGGACGAGCTGGCCGCCATGGCGCCGCGGGGTCCGGTCAGCCTGCGCGAGCTGGGCTGACGCGGGGGCGGCCAGGAGCAGTAAAGGGTTATCCGTAGTTCCGGTTCAGTAAAACCTTTGGCAGAATTGGGGTTTCACAACGTTCCGGGTGTGTAACAACCGGCCGGACGCGCGCTGCGTCCACGCTGTTTTTCCTGCCCACACCGTGGGTACCGAACGCAAGAGGACAAGCATGAATACAAGGGGTCTTAACCGCCGCAGCTTCCTGAAAACCGCTTCCGGGCTGGCGCTGGCTCCCGCGCTGCCGCTGGTGCCGGGCATGGCCCGCGCCGCGAACGGCAACGTGGTCGTCGGCACCTGGGGGGGCGACTACCAAAACCTGCTGCAGCAATACATCTCGCCCATCGTCGCCAAGCAGGGCATCGACGTCACGTTCGACACCGGCAACGCCGTGCCCCGCGTGACCAAGCTGCGCGCCGAACGCAATTCGCGCCGCGGCAGCATGGACGTGGCGCTGCTGGGCGAGGTCGACATGTACGACGCCTCGCGCTCCGGCGCGCTGGCCGAAGTGCAGCCCAACGCCAAGTACCTGCCGCAGCTGGCGCACGTGTACGACCAGTTCAAGACGCCGTACTCCATCCCGCACATCTTCAGCGCGATGACCCTGGTGTACAACACCGAGAAATTCCCCACCGCGCCCGACTCGATCGAGATCATGCTCGATCCCAAGAACAAGGGCCGCGTCGGTTTCTCCGACATCCTGTACCTGTACAACGGCCTGTTCGTCGGCGCAGGTGGCAGCGGTGGCCGCTCCAAGAGCTACGAGCCGGGCAAGAAGTTCCTGGCCGAACTGAAGAACAACGCCCCGCGCGTCTATCCGTCCAATGAGGCCGTGGCCGCTGCCTTCAAGTCGGGCGAGATCTGGGTCGCCGCCATGTGGAAGGCGCGTGCGCTGCAATGGCGCGACGCGGGCCTGCCGCTGGGCTTCGTCATTCCGAAGGAAGGATCGATCCCCGTCACCTTCGAGGCGGCCGTCGCCAAGAATTCGCGTAACGCCGAATCGGCCTGGGCCTACCTGAACGCCATGCTCGAGCCCGCCGGCCAGATCGACTTCGCGCGCGCCATGGGCTATGCCCCCACCGTGCGCAATGCGCAATTGCCCGACGACCTGCAGAAGCGCGTAGGCTTCACCGAGGCCGAGATTCAGCGCCTGTATCCGTATGACCTCGGCGCGTTGGCCGAGTCCAAGGCCGACTTCCTGGACTTCTGGACCAAGTCGTTCAAGGCCGGCCTGTAATCGACCGCGGTTTTCCGTCCTGCGCGGCCCGCCCCAGTGCGGGCCGCTTGTCGTTTGCGCGGGACTCCCGGCAAGGCGCATGGCGGGGCACGAGGCTCCCATGCACCAGACCGGAGCATTATTTCAACGCCATGTCAGCCCGGGTTATCGCCAATACCTGGAGGTGATACCGCAAGGGAAAATCCGGGTGCAACTTGGCCGCCAGGTCAGGGCGGTCGCACCATAAGTGGCGGGCTGCCTGTCCTTGCCCCCTCAAACACCCTCGGAGGAACACGATGTTCGCGTATACCCGACAACTCATCGCCGCGGGCATCGCTGCAGCCTGCATGGGCGGCGCGGCGCATGCCGCCGACGTCAAGTTTGGCTTTGCCGCTCCCCTTACCGGGCCGCAGTCGCACTATGGCGAAGACATGCAGAACGGCCTGACCCTTGCCCTGGAAGAGGCCAACAAGAAGGGCATCAAGGTCGGTGGCGAGACCGCTCGCTTCGTGCTGGTCTCGCGCGACGACCAGGCCGATCCGCGCATCGGCGTGCAGGTGGCGCAGCAGCTGGTGGACGAAGACGTCAACGGCATCCTGGGCCACTTCAATTCCGGCACCACCATTCCGGCCTCGCGCGTCTACCACGACGCCGGCCTGCCGCAGATCGCCATGGCCACCTCGCCCGAGTACACCAACCAGGGCTACGAGACCACTTTCCGCATGATGACCAGCGACACCCAGCAGGGCGCCGCGGTTGGGAAGTTCATGGTCGAGAACCTCAAGGCCACCAAGATCGCCATCATCGACGACCGCACCGCCTACGGGCAGGGCCTGGCCGACCAGGTCGAGAAGGCCGTCAAGGCCGCCGGCGGCAGCGTCGTGCGCCGCGAGTACACCACCGACAAGTCCACCGACTTTTCGGCCATCCTCACCAACATCAAGGGCGCCGCGCCCGACGCCATCTTCTACGGCGGCCTGGACGCGCAGTCCGGCCCCATGAAGCGCCAGCTGGCCACGCTGGGCATCAAGGCCCCGCTGGTGTCGGGCGAAATGACGCGCAGCGACACCTTCATCAAGCTGGCGGGCGATGCCGCCGACGGCACCTACGCGTCGCTGGCCGGCGTGCCCCTCGAGAACATGAGCGCCGGCAAGGAATTCGCGCAGCGCTACCAGGCCCGCTTCAAGAAGACGCCCGGCGTCTACGCGCCCTATGCCTACGACGGCGCCTGGACCATGATCTCCGCCATCGAGAAGGCCGGCTCGGCCGATCCCGAGAAGTACCTGCCCGAACTGGCCCAGATCCAGCGCAAGGGTGCCACCAGCGACCACATCGCCTATGATGCCAAGGGCGACCTGAAGGAGATCTCGGTCACCATCTACCAGGTGCGCAATGGCAAGTGGGAGATGGTCCAGACCATGGTGAGCCAGGCCGACTAAGGCTGCCCCACGCATTGCCTGGCGCGGCGCGCGGCCGCGTCGGCAGGCTTTCCGGCGCGCGGCATCCACCGCCGCGCGCCGCATCGCCGCCGCATGCCTCCCATGCCGCGGCGCCGCGTCCGCGGACGCAGGAATACGCATGGATATCTTCGTTCAGCAACTCATCAACGGCCTGACCCTGGGCAGCGTCTACGCGCTGGTCGCCCTGGGCTACACGATGGTCTACGGCATCATCGGGCTGATCAATTTCGCGCACGGCGACGTCGTCATGATCGGGGCGATGGCGGCCACCATGGTGGCTGCCGCACTGGTCGGCGCCGATCCGTCGGTATCGGCCTGGGCCGTGCTGGGGCTGGGCCTGCTGGTCGCGATGCCGCTGTGCATGGCGGTCGGCTGGACGGCCGAGCGCGTGGCCTACCGGCCGCTGCGCCGCGCGCCGAGGCTGGCGGCGCTGATCACCGCCATCGGCGTATCCATCATCCTGCAGAACCTGGCCATGATGACCTGGGGCCGCAACTACCTCAACTTCCCGCAGGTGCTCAGTCCGCGCGTGCTGGAGCTGGGCGGGGCGCGCGTCAGCACGCTGCAGATTGCCATCGTGCTGATCGCCGCGGCCATCATGGCGCTGCTGATGGCGGTGGTGCACCGCACGCGGCTGGGCACCGCCATGCGCGCCACCGCGCAGAACCGCGAGGTGGCCGGCCTGATGGGCGTGAACATCAACACGGTCATCTCGGCTGCCTTCCTGATCGGCTCGGCGCTGGCCGCCGTGGCCGGCATCATGGTCACCACCTACTACGGCGTCTCGCAGTACACCATGGGCTTCATGCTGGGCCTGAAGGCTTTCACCGCGGCCGTGCTGGGCGGCATCGGCAACCTGGTCGGTGCCATGGCCGGCGGCCTGCTGCTGGGCATCATCGAGTCATTGGGGTCGGGCTACATCGGCGATCTCACCGGCGGCTTCCTGGGCAGCCATTACCAGGACGTCTTCGCCTTCATCGTGCTGGTGCTGGTGCTGATCTTCCGCCCCTCGGGCCTGCTGGGCGAACGCGTGGGAGACCGGGCATGAACCTTCCGGCTCGCAGCAAACCGCTGCCCGCGCGCCAGCTCGCCTCCATCCTGCTCATCGGCGCGGTGCTGGCCGTGCTGCCGTTCGTCCTGGGCCTGGCCGGGCAGGGCTGGGTGCGCATCCTCAACTTCGCGCTGCTCTACGTGATGCTGTCGGTAGGGCTGAACATCGTGGTCGGCTTCGCCGGCCTGCTCGACCTGGGCTACATCGCGTTCTATGCAGTGGGTGCCTATACGTGGGCGCTGCTGGCTTCGCCGCATTTCGGCCTGCATCTGCCGTTCTGGGCCATCCTGCCTATCAGCCTGGCGCTGGCGGGCCTGTTCGGCATGCTGCTTGGGGCCCCCACGCTGAAGCTGCGGGGCGACTACCTGGCCATCGTCACACTCGGCTTCGGCGAGATCATCCGCATCTTCCTGAACAACCTGAATGCGCCGGTCAACATCACCAACGGCCCGCAGGGCATCAACCGAATCGACCCGTTCCGCGTGGGCGAGTTCGCGTTCAGCCGCGCACAGACGCTCTTTGGCATCCGCTTCACCGGACCCGAGAAGTACTACTACCTGCTGCTGCTCCTCACGCTGCTGATCCTGCTGGTGTGCGTGCGCCTGCAGAATTCGCGCATCGGGCGCGCCTGGGAGGCCATCCGCGAGGACGAGATCGCCGCCAAGGCCATGGGCATCAATACCCGCAACGTGAAGCTGCTCGCGTTCGCCATGGGCGCCTCGTTCGGCGGCGTGGCGGGGTCGCTCTTCGCGGCCATGCAGGGCTTCGTCAGCCCCGAGAGCTTCAGCCTCACCGAATCCATCTCGGTGCTGTGCATGGTGGTATTGGGCGGCATGGGCAACATCCCCGGCGTGATCCTGGGCGCGCTCATCCTGGCCGCGCTGCCCGAGTTCCTGCGCGCCGTGGTCGAGCCGCTCCAGCGCTTGCTGTTCGGCGACGTGGTGCTCGATCCCGAGGGCATCCGCATGCTGCTGTTCGGCCTGGCGATGGTGTGCGTGATGCTGTTCCGCCCGGCCGGCCTGTGGCCTTCGGCCGTGCGCCGGCGCGAGCTGGCCGGTTCCACCGGGGAGGGCGTATGACGGTCCTTCTGCACGCCCATGGCCTGGGCAAGCGCTTCGGCGGCCTGCAGGCGCTGTCCGACGTGGGCTTCGACATCCGCGCGGGTGAGATCTACGGCCTGATCGGCCCCAACGGCGCGGGCAAGACCACGTTGTTCAACGTGCTGACGGGCCTGTACGTGCCCGAGGCCGGCGAATGCGTGTTCGACGGCCAGTCGCTGGTGGGCCGCAAGCCGCACGAGGTGGCGCAGGCCGGCCTGGCGCGTACCTTCCAGAACATCCGGCTATTCGCCAACCTCAGCGCCATCGAGAACGTGATGATCGGCCGCCACGTGCGCACCCGTGCGGGCGTGCTGGGCGCGGTGCTGCGCACGCGCGCGCAGCGGGCCGAAGAGGCCGCCATCGAGGCGCGTGCCCGCCAGCTGCTGGATTATGTGGGCATCGGCGCGCGCGCCAACGACCTGGCCCGCGCGCTGTCCTATGGCGACCAACGGCGGCTGGAGATCGCGCGCGCGCTGGCTACCGAGCCCAAGCTGCTGGCGCTGGACGAGCCGGCGGCCGGCATGAACGCTTCCGAGACGCTGGTGCTGCGTCGCCTGATCGAGAAAATCCGCGCCGACGGCGTCACCGTGCTGCTGATCGAGCACGACATGAAACTGGTGATGGGGCTGTGCGACCGCGTGCTGGTGCTGGAGTACGGCAAGCGGCTGGCCTTGGGCACGCCGGCCGAGGTGCAGCACGATCCGCGCGTGATCGAGGCCTACCTGGGCGCCGGCGCGGCGCAATCGGCGGGCGGCGTGCCGGCGGGTGCCGCCGGTTCGCCGCAAAGCACGGCGGACGCCGCGGCTTCCCGTTCCGGAGACGCATCATGAACATCACCCACGCACAGGTATCGCCGCTGCTCGAGCTGCAGGGCCTGGAAGTGGCCTACGGCGGCATCCGCGCGGTACGCCGCATCGACCTGCACGTCAACCCGGGCGAGCGCGTCTGCCTGATCGGTGCCAACGGCGCCGGCAAGAGCACCACGCTGCGCGCCATCTGCGGGCTGGCGCCGGTGGCCGGTGGCCAGATCCGCTACGACGGCCGGCCCATCACCGGCCGGCCCGTCCATGAGCGTGTGCGCGATGGGCTGGTGATGGTGCCCGAAGGCCGCGGCATCTTCGGCCAGCTCACCATCGAGGAAAACCTGGCCATGGGCGGCTATACGCGGCGCGATGCGGCCCAGGTGCGGCGCGACACCGAGCGCGTGTTCACGCTGTTCCCCCGGCTGGCCGAACGGCGCCGGCAGGCTGCCGGCACGCTGTCGGGCGGCGAGCAGCAGATGGTGGCAATGGGCCGCGCCATGATCGCCCGGCCGCGCCTGCTGCTGCTGGACGAGCCCTCGATGGGCCTGGCGCCGCTGATGGTGGAAAAGGTCTTTGAGGTGGTGCGCGCCATTGCCGACGAGGGCGTCACGCTGTTGCTCATCGAGCAGAACGCCCGCCTGGCGCTGGAGCACAGCGATCGCGGCTACGTGATGGAATCGGGCGAACTGACCCTGACCGGACCTGCTCACGAGCTGCTGGACAATCCCAAGGTGAAGGCCGCGTATCTGGGCGAGGCGGAGGCCGACGCGGCGGGGGGCTGAGCGCAGGCCTCGTCGGCTCGCCGCTGTTCCTGGCCCGTCCCCTGCCGGCGGTCAGGCCGGCTGCACTGCCGCGTTCTGCGGCCGGCGCCGAATCATCAGCGCGATGAACGCCGCCACCAGGCCGGTGGCGCCCGACAGCACGAAGGCCAGCAGGTAGCTGCCCGTGGTCTCGCGCACGAAGCCGCCCATCCACGCCGCCGTGGCCGCGCCCAGTTGGTGGCCCGCAACGATCCAGCCGAACACCACCGGTGCGTCGCGTTCACCGAACGCTTCGTTGGCCAGCCGCAGCGTGGGCGGCACGGTGGCGATCCAATCCAGCCCGTAGAAAATCGCGAAGATCGACAGGCTGTAGAACGAGAAATCGGAATACGGTAGCGCCATCAGCGACAGCCCGCGCAGGCTGTAGTACACGAACAGCAGCTTGCGTGGATCGTAGCGGTCGGTCAGCCAGCCCGAACCGGTGGTGCCCACCAGGTCGAAGATGCCCATCAGCGCCAGCAAGCCTGCCGCCTGCACCTCGGCGATGCCGTGGTCGCCGCACAGCGCGATCAGGTGCGTGCCGATCAGCCCGTTGGTGGTGAAGCCGCATACGAAGAAGGTGGCGAACAGATACCAGAAGACGCGCGTGCCGGCGGCGCGCCGCAGTACGCCGAAGGTGGCGGCGATCATGCCGGTGCGCGGCGGCGGCGCCGAGGGCGGCTCGTGCGGGTCCGCGCCGTACGGCGCAAGGCCGACGCTGGCGGGACGATCGGGAACCAGCCACCACGCCAGCGGCACCAGCGCTAGCGCGGCAGCTGCCACGGCCCACACTACCCGCGACCAGTCGCCCGAGGCGGCCAGCGCGGCCAGTATCGGCAGGAACACCAGGTTGCCCGTAGCGGTGCTGGCCGTCAGCAGGCCCATCATCAGCCCGCGGCGCTTGACGAACCAGCGGTTGACCACGGTGGCGCCCAGCACCACCGCCACGGCGCCCGAGGCCATGCCCGAGAACACGCCCCAGCTGGCCAGCAGATGCCAGGATTCGGTCATGTAGGCGCTGGCCCCGCTGGAGGCCGCCATGACCACCAGTGCAGTGATGAGCACCCGGCGCAACCCGAAGCGCTCCATCGCCGCGGCGGCGAACGGACCCATCAGCCCGTAGAAAAAAATGCCCACGGCGGCTGACAGCGAGATCGACGAGCGGCTCCAGCCGAAGGCCTGTTCGAGCGGCACCAGCAGCACGCCGGGCGTGGCCCGCAAGCCGGCCGACACCAGCAGGCAGCAGAAGATGACGGCCACGACGACGAAGGCGTAGCGCTGGCCCAGCCGGGGGAATCGGGACGCGCGCGGAGGTATACTCATGTGACTGACCGGTACGTGTTCGAGGTGCGTATGATACGTACCGGTCAGTAACGCCGTCAAGCTCCTTATGGCGGCCCGAATTCCCGGAGCGCACCATGACTCAAAAGACGGTTTCCCCCAAAGCACCACGCGCGGCCTCGCGGCGCGCTGCGCCGGCGGCCGACCGCATCCGGCGCAGCGCCCGCGACCTGTTCTACCACCGGGGCATCCGCGCCGTCGGCGTGGACGCCATCGTGGCCGAGGCGGGCGTGACCAAGCCCAGCCTGTATCGCAGCTTCCCGTCCAAGGACGAACTGGCGGCCTCGTACTTGCGCGACTATGACGCCGAATTCTGGAGCCGCTTCGACGAGGCGGTGGCCACCCATCCCGGCGACCCGCGCGCCCAGGTGCTGGCCTTCTTCGCCCGTGTGTCCGAGCGGGCGGCCAGCATGCCCGGCTATCGCGGATGCGGCCTGACCAACGCCGCCGTGGAGTATCCCGAGACAGACAATCCCGCCCGGCTGGTGTCGGTGGCCAACAAGCGCCGCCTGCGCGAACGGCTGGCGGAGATGGCACGCGGCATGGGCGCGCGCCAGCCCGAACTGCTGGGCGACGGCCTGCTGCTGCTGCTCGAGGGTGCCTATGTCAGCAGCCAGTTGTTCGGCGTGGGCGGTCCCGCCATGCACTTGCGCCAGGCCGCCGACCAGCTGATCGGCGCCCATCTGGGCAAGGGCGGCGAGGGCGGCTGAGCCCCGATTGGCGTGAAGGTCCGTCCATGCAAAACGGCGCCTCGCGGCGCCGTTTCTGTCTGGTGTCGCCCGGAGACGGACGACGGTATCGCGGCAGGCAGGCGGCTGCCCGCCGGCCGCATCAGCTGTGGTAGGCCGATTCGCCGTGGCTGGTGACGTCCAGGCCCTCGCGTTCCTGGTCTTCCGGCACGCGCAGGCCGCACACCATGTCGGCGATCTTGTAGGCGATCCACGCCACCACGCCCGACCACACGATGGTCAGCAGTACGCCTTCGAGCTGCACCCACACCTGGCCGGCGATGGCGCCGGCGTTGTCCAGGCCCGGGCCGCCCAGCGCCTGGGCGTTGAACACGCCGGTCAGCAGGGCGCCGACGATGCCGCCCACGCCGTGCACGCCGAACACGTCCAGGGCGTCATCCGCGCGCAGCATGCGCTTCAGGCCATTCACGCCCCACACGCAGATCACGCCGGCCAGCACGCCGATGATGAAGGCGCCCACCGGGCCCACCAGGCCAGCGGCCGGGGTGATGCCCACCAGGCCCGCCACGGCGCCCGAAGCCGCGCCCAGCACCGAGGGCTTGCCCTTGATGCTCCATTCCACGAACGTCCAGCCCAGCAGCGCGCCGGCGGTAGCGATCATGGTGTTGAAGAAGGCCAGCGTGGCGCCTTCGTTGGCGGCCAGGGCCGAGCCCGCGTTGAAGCCGAACCAGCCCACCCACAGCAGCATGGCGCCAATGTAGGTCATGGACAGGTTGTGCGGCTGCATCGCCTCGCGCCCGTAGCCCACGCGCTTGCCCACCACGTAGGCGCCCACCAGGCCGGCCACGCCGGCGTTGATGTGCACCACGGTGCCGCCGGCGAAATCCAGCGCGCCGCGGGCGTTCATCAGGCCCGGCGCGGTTTCGGAGGCGAACCACACCATGTGCGCGATGGGCACGTAGGCGAAGGTGAACCAGATCACCGTGAAGACCAGGACTGCGGAGAAACGCGCGCGTTCGGCGAAGCTGCCCACGATCAGCGCGCAGGTGATGCCCGCGAAGGTCGCCTGGAACGAGGCGAACAGGAGTTCGGTGAGCGTGCCCGAGGCGGCGTACGAACCGTCGGCCGGCGTGAACATGCCCGAGAAGAACACCCGCGAGAACCCGCCGAAGAAGGCGTTGCCTTCGGTGAAGGCGAGCGAGTAGCCGTAGACGAACCACAGCACCAGACCGATCGCGAAGGTGCACGTCACCTGCATGAGCACCGACAGGACGTTCTTGCTGCGGACCAGGCCGCCATAGAACAGGGCGAGGCCGGGAACGGCCATCATCAATACGAGCAGCGTCGAAACCAGCAACCAGGAGATATCCGCTTTATCCATTTCCAATGGCTCCAATGAGTCCTTATTTATCTTCTATCTTTACAGCGCTGCTTCACCGGATTCGCCGGTCCGGATCCGGATGACCTGCTCCAGGGGGGCGGTGAAGATCTTGCCGTCGCCAATCTTGCCGGTGCGGGCGGCCTGCTCGATGGCCTCGACGACCTGGTCGACCAGATGATCCGGCACGGCGGCTTCGACCCGCAGTTTGGGCAGGAAATCGACCGCGTATTCGGCGCCGCGGTAAAGCTCGGTGTGGCCCTTCTGGCGTCCGAAGCCTTTCACCTCGGTGACGGTCAGTCCCTGGACGCCGATGCCGGACAGAGCCACCCGCACTTCGTCGAGCTTGAAGGGCTTGATGATGGCGATGATGAGTTTCATGGCTGTTCCTCTCATGGTTGCGCGTAGCACGGCTACAAAAGCAATATCCATGCCAGTTCGTGCAAGCGCCCTGGCGGGGCCGCGGGTGAGAGGGGGAGTGCGCTGAAGTTGTGCGCCATGCCCTGATCCGGGGCATGGCGCACGCCACCGATGCACCATAATGGGCATGGCCCTGCAACGGGGCGTTTGTGCAACGAAGTGTGTAAGACGCCGCAAATTTGTAGCAAATTGCGCGGCAACTTACGCAGGCATGTGGCATGCGCCGGGCCATCCGTCACCGTGTGGGACGTGCGGCGCATGGATGCGGGCGCTTCGGCCGTTGATACGCCGGTTTACAGGTGGCCCTTGTCCCGTGCGGCCGGGTCATGAAGAATTCAACACATGGGCGGCAGTGATGCCGGCCCTGCGGACCGGGCGACCGGACCGCCTAGGGGTGTGCCTTTGATGGCAGCTTCCAGGAATCGCTGCGGCGATTCGGTTTTTCTCCTGTGCTTTGAAAGGCGGCGCCGCTTGCGGGCCGCTTTCTTTTTTGGCGCGCGACCGCCGGGCAAGTCCCCAGGCTCTACACTGGCGAGTCCGAGTTACGACGAATGCGAGGAAGTCATGAACCGCACGCAATGGATGGAAGACCTGCAGAAGAACCTTTCGGACCTCATCGCCCGCAGTCCGGCGGCCGACCTGGAGCGCAATGCCCGGGCCATGATGACGCAGGCCTTCACGCGCCTGGACCTGGTGACCCGCGAAGAGTTCGATGTGCAGACCGACCTGCTGGCACGTGCGCGCATGCGCGTGGACGAGCTGGCCGAGAGGGTGCAGCAGCTGCAGGCACGCGTGGATGCGCTGGAGGCGCGGGGCGCAGGCGCCGCGGGTGGCACGGCTGGCACCAGCGCGGCTGGCAGCACGGGCAGCATGGACACGCCTGCCGCTAATTAAAGTAAAGCAGTAATAAAAATAGGGAAATAGGGCGGCGCTGCCTTCGGGTGCGACATCGCTGTCCTACCCCCAGGCCCGCAGCGGACGGGAATTGCGCATACTGGCGCGCCATCCGTCTCGCGAGGCCGCCATGACCCTAGCCGTACTAGCCAGCCGGGCCCTGTCGGGCCTGGACGCGCCCGCCGTGCGTGTCGAAACCCATCTGGGCCCGGGCCTGCCGGCCTTCAGCGTGGTGGGCCTGCCCGACGTCGAAGTGCGCGAAAGCCGCGAGCGTGTCCGCGCGGCGCTGCAGAACAGCGGCTACGAATTTCCCGCCGGCCGCATCACCGTCAACCTGTCTCCCGCCGATCTGCCCAAGGCCTCGGCGCGCTTCGACCTGCCCATCGCGCTGGGCGTGCTGCTGGCCTCGGGGCAGCTCAGCCTGCCGGCCGGCATGCCGCCCGAGGCGCTCGCCGGGCTGGTCCTGGCCGGCGAACTCTCGCTGACCGGCGCCCTGGTGCCGGTGGCGGGGGCGCTGCCCCTGGCGCTGGGCGTGGCACGCGAACAGCCCGGCGCCACGCTGGTGCTGCCGGCCGGCAGCGCGGGCATTGCCGCACGCGTTCCGGGCGTGCAGGTGCTGGCCGCGCGCACGCTGGCCGAGGTGGCCGCGCACTTGGCGGGTTCGGCGCAGCTGCCCGTGGCGGCGGCCTTGGGCTGGCGCCCGGCAGCCTCGCTGCCCTGCCTGTCCGACGTACGTGGCCAGCCGGCCGCTCGCCGGGCGCTGGAAGTCTGCGCGGCCGGCGCCCACAGTCTGCTGATGGCCGGGCCACCAGGCGCCGGCAAGAGCATGCTGGCGCAGCGGCTGCCGGGCCTGCTGCCGCCCCTGGCGCCGACGCAGGCGCTGGAGAGCGCCGCGCTGGCGGGGCTGGCCGGACTGGACGGCGAACAGGCGCCCTTCGGGCAGCCGCCGTTTCGTGCGCCGCATCACACGGTGTCGGCTGCTGCGCTGGTGGGGGGAGGCAGCCGGCCGCGGCCCGGCGAGATCAGCCTGGCGCACCACGGCGTGCTGTTCCTGGACGAACTGCCCGAGTTCAGCCGCAGCGCCCTGGAGGCACTGCGCGAGCCCCTGGAGACCGGTCGCGTGGCGATCTCGCGAGCGCTGCGCCGGGCGCAGTATCCGGCGCGGTTCCAACTAGTGGCCGCGATGAACCCCTGTCCGTGCGGGTGGCGTGGCCATCCCACCCGGCAATGCCGCTGCAGCCCCGACCAGGTCGAACGCTATGCCGGCAAGGTGTCCGGTCCGCTGCTCGATCGCATCGACCTGCACGTGGCGATTCCGCCGGCCGACCTGCGCTGGCTCGACGAGCCTCCCGGCGAGCCGTCCGCGGCGGTGCGCGTCCGCGTGGCGCGTTGCCGCGAACGCCAGCTGGCACGCCAGGGCAAGCCTAACGCCGAGCTGCAGGGGGCCGAACTGGAGCAGCATTGCCCGATGGGCCCGCCCGCCCGCGGCCTGCTGCAGCAGGCCATCCGTCGCCTCGACGGCTCTGCGCGTGCCATGCACCGGGCGCTGCGGGTGGCGCGCACGCTAGCTGACCTGGACGAGTCCGACGACATCGACACCCGCCACGTGGCCGAGGCCGTGCAGTACCGGCGCGCGTCGATGTGATGGTTGCGTGGGGTGCCCCGTCACTTTAGATACTAATGGGTATCTAGGGCTGTTTGAACGATTAGTCGCGGATTGTCAGGATAAATATGCAGGGAAATCATCATTGTTGAATTCGATCGATGATTGTTTGACCCAAAAACATACTTGGTGGTATGTTGCCGGGACGGCATATCGGGGCCCCGGAGGAGACGCCGGCCCGGCCGTCTATCCCCATCCACCAAGGAAATACATCCATGAGCAACCCCCGCTGGAAGCACCGGCCGGAAGGGTCGAACTGGGGCGATTTCGGCCCTGACGACCAGATCGGCCGCATGAACCTGTTGACGCCGCAGACGCGGCAGCGCGCGCTGCGCGAGGCCACCAACGGTATCGCCTTCTGCCTGAGCCTGCCGCTGGACTATCCGGGCGGCAACGTGCTGTTCCAGCACCGCAAGGAGCCGAAGTTCTTCTACGAGAAGCGCGGCGAGGGGTTCAACTACAACTTCCGCCTGGCCAATGTCTGCGACTGCTTCAGCGACGTGGTGTCCGACGACGCCGTGCTGATGTTCACCCAGTACTCCACCCAATGGGACGGCCTGGGCCACGTGGGGCAGATGTTCGACGCCAACGGCGACGGCATTCCCGAGAAGGTCTATTACAACGGCTATCGCGCCGGTGTCGAAGTGGTCGGACCCGACGACGCCAAGGAGGGCCTGGGCGCCCGCTCCATCGGCATCGAGCGCCTGGCCACGGCCGGCGTGCAGGGCCGCGGTGTGCTGGTCGACCTGGAACGACGGCATGGCCGCGAGCGCGTGCTGGTGGGCTACGACGGCCTGATGGCCGCGCTGGATGCCCAGCGCGCCGAGGTGGGCGAGGGCGATTTTCTGTGCCTGTACACGGGCTTTGCCGACCTGATCCTGGAGATGAACAAGCAGCCCGACGGCGAGGTGCTGGCGCGCTCGTGCGCGGTGCTGGACGGCCGCGACGAGAAGCTGCTGCAGTGGATCACCGATTCGGGCATCGTCGCCATTTGCGCCGACAACTTCGCCGTGGAAGCCTACCCGGCCTCGCCTGGCACGACTCAGCATTATCCCGGCCTGCCGTTGCATGCGCACTGCCTGTTCAAGCTAGGCATGAACCTTGGGGAGCTGTGGTATTTCGCCGAGCTGGCGCAATGGCTGCGCACGCACGGGCGCTCCAGTTTCCTGCTGACGGCGCCGCCCTTGCGGCTGCCCGGCGCGGTGGGTTCGCCGGTCACGCCGGTCGCCACTGTCTGAGGGAGGCGCCGCATGACGACAACCTCAGGCAAGAGACAATTCATGCAGAGATCCTTGCAAGCCCTGGCGCTGGCGGCCGCGCTCTGCACGCTGGCCGCACCCGGGCAGGCGCGCGCTGAAGGCTACCCCGACAAGCCCGTGACGCTGGTGGTGCCGTTTCCGCCGGGTGGCACCAGCGACGTGGTCGGCCGGCAACTGGCCGAACGGCTGGGCGAAGCGCTCGGCGAGTCCTTCATCATCGTCAACAAGGCCGGCGCGTCCACCATCATCGGCGCATCGTACGTGGCGCGCGCGCCGAAGGACGGCTACACCTTGCTGCTGTCCTCGGGCAGCACCTTCACCACCACGCCGCACCTGATCGACCACCTGCCCTACAGCCTGGACGATTTCGCGCCGGTCGGCACCGTGGCCACCGTGCCCTTCGCCTTCGTCGTCAAGAACGGCCTGCCGGTGAAGACGCTGGCCGACTACGTCTCGTACGCCAGGGCCCATCCGGGCAGGCTGAACAACGCCACCAACGGGCAGGGCAGCATGGTGCACCTGCTGGGCGAACTGGTGGCCAGCGGCCTGGACGTGAAGGTGACGCAGGTGCACTACAAGGGGGCGGCGCCCGCGACGATGGACATGATCGGCGGCATCGTTGACTCCAATGTCGAGGCGCTGACCAACGCGGTGCCCAATGTGCAGGCCGGCCGCTATCGCGCCCTGGCGGTGCTCAGCGCCACGCGTCAGCCCCTGATGCCCGACGTGCCGACGTTCGCCGAGTTGGGCTATCCGTCGATCGTCGGCGAGACCTGGTATGCCGTGTTCGCGCCGGCCGGCACGCCCGCGGCGGTGGTCGACCGGCTCAACGCCGCGTTGCGCGAGGTCACCTCGTCGCAGAGCTTCGCGGCGGCCATGCGCGAGATCGGGAACGAGGCGCGCTCAAGCACGCCCGCGGAGCTGCTGGCGGTGACGCGGCGCGAGAGCGACGCCTGGGGCAGTTTGATCTCCCGGTTGGGGATCAAGCCGCAGGCACCACAATAGGCGTCAGGCCGCCGGCAGGTAGCGCAGCGCGCGCATGGCCTGCAGGTGGTCCAGCACGCATTGCTCCGAGTCGATGCAGCCCGTGAAGCCCGCCTGGCGCAGCTTGATGGTGGACACCAGGGGCGGCATCGGCAGCGGGCGCCGGGCGGCCCAGGTGGCCTCGGCATATTGCCACGACAGGCCAATCAGCGCGTGCAGGTCCGGCACGCGCAGCCCGTCGCGCTCGGCGATGCGGCGCCACAGCGTCGCCTGCGCCGGCATTTCGTCACGCAGCCGCGCCGAAGGCGGTCCGCTCAGCGGCATGTCGAAGAAGCGCGCCAGCCGATCGAACACCGCCGCCCACGCGACCACGTCGCCATTGGCGATGTTGTAGGCCTGGCCATGCGCGGCCGGCGTGTCCCAGGCCCATTCGGCCGCCTGGGCGATCAGCCGGGCGTCGGTGCATTCGGTCAGCAGGTGGGGGTGGCCGGGATAGCAGAGCGGCCTGCCCAGTTCGCGCGACAGCACGGCATAGGCGCCCAGGGCCGCCACGGGATTCATGGCGCTGCCCACGGCCACGCCCAGCACGATCTGTGGCCGGAATACCGTCCAGCCGTAGCCATGGCGTTGCGCGCGCCGTTCCACCAGGTCCTGCTGGTCGAAATAGAAGTTGGTGTGGTCGCGCACGGCGTCGTGTTCGCGCGCCGGCACCGGCATCGCTCGGCCGGTGTGCACGCCATAGGCCTTCGTACCCTGCAGCAGCGTGACGTGGCGCAGCGCCGACTCGTCAAGCGCATCCAGGGTGTTGCGCAGCATTTCGGTGTTCAGCGCGGCGTTGCCGGGGTCGCGCCAGCCCTTGAGCAGGTCGGGTTGTTCGTTCAGTGCGGCGTAGACCAGGTGGGTGGTGTCGCCGTAGGGCGCCAGGGCCTGCAGGGTGGCCTGCGCATCGCGCAGGTCGGCCGATACCCAGGTGGCGTCCGGCGCGAAGTCGGGCGTGCGGCGCGCCAGGCCCACCACCCGCAGGTCCGGGCGGCCGGCGCAGTGCTCCATGATGGCCCGGCCCACGACGCCCAGCGCGCCGACGACGAGGATCTTGCGGGTGGGAATCGCCGGCATGGGCGGGCTCCGTACGGTTGGGGCGCGCAGGGCGCGGGAGGAATCACGCGTCGAACTCGAAATGGCCGTTGTCGATGACAATGGCGTGGCGGGCCGGCACGCTGGCACGAAAGGCCGCGCGCCTCGGACCCTCTCGCCAGATATCCACACGCACCATCTCGCCGGGGAAGACGGGCGACGAGAAGCGCCCGCCCATGGCGCGCACCGCCTGGGGATTGCCGTCGCACCAGCGCTTGACCAGGCCGTGCCCGGCCAGGCCGAAGGTGGCCAGTCCGTGCAGGATGGGACGTGGGAAACCGGCCTGGCGTGCGGTTTCAGGGTCGGCGTGCAGGGGATTGACGTCGCCCGACAGCCGGTAGATCAGCGCGGTCTGCGGCGAAGTAGGCAGCGCGATGCTCGCGTCCGGATCGCGCGCCGGTATGGCGTGCGGGGCGGGCTGCGGACCCCCGCGGCCGCCGAAGCCGCCGTCGCCGCGGCAGAACACGGTCTGGTGGACGGTCGCCAGCAAGCTGTCGTCCGCCATGTCGCGGATCTCGCGCTCGGCGTAGATCAGCGCGCCGCGCCCGGCCCCTTTGTCGATCAGATCGACGATGCGCGTGGCGCCGCGCACCGCGGCGGCGGGCGGGAGAGGGCGGTGGATGCGCATCGACTGCTCGCCGTGCACCGTGCGTACCCAGTCCAGGCCCAGCGGCAGGTCGCGCTGCCAGAAGCCGGGGTAGGCCAGCACGTTCGCCAGGGTGGGTTCCACCTTGAGGCGGGTCTCGTCGACGAAGGGCAGGTCGGCCTCGTCCATGGGGTCCAGGCCCACGCCGATGCCCAGCGCGTACAGGATGCAGTCGCGCCAGTCGTAGCGCTGCTCGATGGTGGGAATCTGCGCGGCCAGCAGCCGTTCGGGATCGATGGTCATGGCGTTCAGAGCGTGGCGGCCGTGCCGAGGATGGCGGTGGCCTGGCTGGACAACACGCCGCCGTTGGCGTGCGCAAGCGAGACGGCCGCGCCCGGCACCTGCCGGTCGCTGCAGTGTCCGCGTAGCTGCTCCACCGATTCGATCAACGTGAACAGCCCGTACATGCCGGGATGGTTGCACGACAGCCCGCCGCCGTTGGTGTTGACCGGCAGCGTGCCGCCGGGCGCAATCGCGCCGCTCTGCACCAGTGCGCCGGCCTCGCCCTTGGCGCAGAAGCCCAGGTCTTCCAGAAACAGCAGCGTGTTGATGGTGAAGGCGTCGTACAGCATGACATGGTCCACGTCACGGGGGCCCAGTCCGGCCATGGCGTAGGCGCGCCGGCCGGACTCGACCGCGCAGGTGGTGGTCAGGTCGGGCATGGCCGAGATCTGGCGGTGTCCCACCGCCACGCCCACGCCCAGCACGTAGGCCGGCGGGCGCGGCAGGTCGCGCGCGCGCTCTGCGCGCGTCAACACCAGGGCCGCGCCGCCGTCGGTGACCAGGCAGCAGTCGGCCTTGGTCAGCGGATCGCTGACCATGCGCGAGGCCAGCACGTCCGCGCGCGTCAGCGGACCGCGCGCATAGGCGTCGGGATTGCGCTGGGCCCAGGCGCGTGCCGCCACGGCCACGTCGGCCAGTTGTTCGCGCGTGGTGCCGTACTGGTGCATGTGGCGCGCCGCCGCCAGCGCGTAGCTGGAGATCGGGTAGCGCGGCCGGAAGGGCGCCTCGTAGGGCTGCGGATCGGGCATCGACGCCAGCTTGCCGCCGGCGGTAAGCTGGTTCGATCCATAGCAGATGAGCGCCACTTGGCACAGGCCCGCCTCCAGGGCCGCCATGGCCGACTGCAGGTGGAACAGGAACGACGCGCCGCCCACCATGGTGCCGTCGGCGTAGGTGGGTTTGATGCCCAGGCGTTCGGCCACGTTGAGCACCGGCAGCCCCGAGGTGGACATCGCGCAGAACAGGCCGTCGACCTGATCGAATCGCAGTCCGCAGTCTTCCAGGGCCAGCACCGCCGCCTCCTGCAACTGGTCGAAGGGCGTACGGCCAGGGGCGTTCCAGCGCCGGGTGTTGCCGATGCCGACGATGGCGGCGCGGCCGCGCAGCGGATGGCTCATGCGGAATCTCCGGATGAAGGGGTGTACATCACGCAAGGGTCTTCGCCTGCGACGATGCGCGCCTGCACTGCCTGGCCGATGCGGACGGCATCGGCGGGCACGCCTTCCACGCGGCTCATCATGCGCGCGCCGCCCTCCAGCTCCACCAGCGCCACGTTGTAGTCGCCGGCCCGATCGCGCACCGTGGTGGCGGCGTACACGGTGCCGCGCCCTGACCACGGCCGCCATTGCAGGCGCGTGCCGCCGCATGCGCGGCACACCAGGGACGGGGGGAATTGCGTGGCGGTGCAATCGCCGCAGTGCTGCAGCACCAGCCGTCCCTCGGACAGCGCCTGCCGGTAGGCTGCGTCGGGCCCGGGCCCGTCGAAGCGGGGATCGGTTGCCATGGGCTACTTCCCCTGCCAGACCGGCGCGCGCTTCTCGGCGAAGGCCGCCGAGCCCTCGCGCGCGTCGGCCGAGGTGAAGACATGCTCGGTCAGCGCGGCCTGGCGCTGCCACAACTCGTCGGCCGGCCAGTCCTGCGACTCGACCACCACGCGCTTGCTGGCCGCCACCGACAGCGGCCCGTTGGCCGCGATGGTGCGGGCCAGCTTGCGCGCCTCGGCCAGCGCCTCGCCGGGCGCCACCAGGCGGTTGATGAGGCCGTATTCGTGCGCACGGGGCGCGGGGAACATATCGCCGGTGAGGGCAAGCTCCAACGCGATGCGGTAGGGCAGTTGGCGCGGCAGCCGCACCAGGCCGCCGGCCGTGGCGGCCAGCCCGCGCTTTACTTCCGGAATGCCGAATTGTGCGTTCTCGGCGGCCACGACCAGGTCGCAGGCGAGCACCAGCTCGAAGCCCCCGGCCAGGGCATAGCCCTCGACGGCCGCGATCAGCGGCTTGACAGGAGGGCGCGCCGTCAGGCCGCCGAAACCGCGGCCCTCGATGCTGGGGCGCTCTCCGCGCAGGAAGCCCTTGAGGTCCATGCCGGCGCAGAAGGTGCCGCCCGCGCCGGTCAGGATGCCGATGCGCAGGTCGTCGCGGGCATCGAGTTCGTCCAGTGCGGCGGCGATGCCGTGGGCCACCGCCAGCGTGCAGGCGTTGCGCGCGGCGGGGCGGTTGATGGTGATGGTGAGGATGCCGTCTTCGGCATCGACAAGGACTTCTTCGGTCATGGCAGGGGCCTCGGGTTGCGGTGCGGAGGGAAGGTCAGCGCGGTGCCATGCGCAGCGCGCCGTCAAGCCGGATGGTCTCGCCGTTGAGCATGGGGTTGTGCACGATGTGCAGCGCAAGCTGCGCGTACTCGGCCGGTGCGCCCAACCGGGCGGGATGGGGAACCGAGGCGCCGAGGCTCTGGCGCGCGGCCTCGGGGACGCGCGCCAGCATGGGCGTGTCGAAGATCCCCGGGGCGATCGTGCAGACGCGGATCGCCTTGCTGGCCAGGTCGCGCGCGGCCACGATCGTCATGCCGACCACGCCGGCCTTGGAAGAGGCGTAGCCGATCTGGCCGATCTGGCCCTCGTAGGCGGCCACCGATGCGGTCAGCACGCACACGCCGCGTTCGCCGCCCGCGTCGGGGACGTTGCGCGCCATGCGGGCGGCGACGATGCGCAGCGTGTTGAAGGTGCCGACCAGGTTGATGCGCACGATGTCCTGGTAGGTGTCCAGCGAGCCCGGATTGCCCTCCTTGTCGATCAGCCGCACGGGGCCGCCGCGGCCGGCGCAGTGCACCAGCACGCGCAGCGGGCCGAGCGAAGCGGCCAGGTCGCAGGCCGTCTCGACATCGCCGGAAACGGTGACGTCGGTGGGGGCGAAACGCACGCGTTCGCCGAGGTCGCGGGCGATGTCCGCGCCTTGCGAGGTGGGCAGGTCGGCGATGACGACGCGCGCGCCCGCCTCGAGTAATTGATGGACCGTCGCCAGCCCCAGGCCCGATGCGCCGCCGGTGACGATCGCGCTGCTTTCGTGAATATCCATCGAGTTTGCCTCGGTCGTGGTGAAAACTGTGCAATGCATGATACATACCGACTGGTATCTTGGCAATCTTGTCGATGCAAAAGTAAAAATACCCAAGAAAAGCATGAGGGAAAACGCCTATTCTGGCTTTTCGGGATTCTTGTTGACCATAAAACAAACCGAATGGTATGTTGTGTCACGGCCGCTGTTCGACTCATCCGCGGCGGGCCCGAAACCGATAACAAGGGAGACGAGATGAGCCTGATCCGACGCTACGCGGCGATGGCATTGCTGGCACTTGCCGCAAGCGCCCCGGCCGTGGCGCAAACGCCGATCAAGGTTGGCGTGATCGTGCCGCTGTCCGGCGGCGCGGGCCCCCAGGGCCAGCATGTCGAGCAGGCCATCCGCACCATGGCCGAGCTGGTCAACGAGTCGGGCGGCGTGCTGGGCCGGCCGCTCGAGATCGTGGTGCGCGATGACGAGTCCACGCCCGCGGTGGGCGTGTCACGCGCCAACGAACTCATCGCGCAGGGCGTGTCCGTCATCATCGAGGGCTGGAACAGCCCGGTGGCGCTGGCGATGCAACCGGTCATCGCGCGCGCCGGCGTGCTCGACATCACCATGTTCGCCAGCGCCGACGCCATCCTGTCCGGCGAGGGCAATCCGCTGGCCATCCGCCTCAATGCCTCCAACTCGCAGGGCGGGGCGGCGGTGGCACAGGCCATCGCCCGGCGCTTCAAGGGCTCGCGCATCGCATTCCTTACCGAGAACGACGCCTACGGCATCGGCACGCAGGCTGCGATCGAAGCCGAGTTCGCGCGCATGGGCTACGCCTACGAAAAGGTAGCCGAAGAGAAATTCCCGTTCACGCAGGCCGACTTCCGCATCCCGCTGACCACCGTGCGCGCCGCGCGGCCCGACGTCACCGTCGCCATCAATGCCAACGAGGGCCTGGGCATGCCGGCCATCATCCGGCAGTTCCAGCAAGGCCGGGTGCCCGGGCAGTTGCTCGCCGCGCTCGGCACGGTGGCGCCCAGCGTGATCAGCGTGGCCGGCAAGGCGGCCGAGGGCGTGGCGGGCGTGGACATCTATTTTCCCGACGTGGAGCCGTTCGCCTCCAATCCTGCCAACCAGCGCTTCGTGGCGCGCATGAAGCGGGCGTACGGCCATCCGCCCGACAAGTTCATGGCGGTGGGCGCGATCGCGCTGCAGGTATGGACCATGGCCGCCGGCGAGCTGAAGACACTGGAGCGCGAGCCGCTGGCGCGCCGCATCCGGGGCGGCAGCTTCCAGGGCACCCTGTTCGGCGACGTGCGATTCGCGCCCGACGGCCAGCTGCAGGTGCCGACCTATGTATTCACCGTGCGTGACGGCAGGATCGTCACGCAGGAATAAGCGCCGCCACGGCGTTCCTATACACAGAGAGGAGACACGCATGAAGCTGCTACGCACACTCGCCTGCGCGGGCGCGGCCCTGACGCTAAGCGCGCTGGCGCACGCCCAGGCGCCGGCCGGCAATGCCATCAAGGTCGGCGTCATCTTCCCGCTGTCCGGCGGCGCCGGCCCGCAGGGCCAGCACGTCACCCAGGCCATCCAGGCCATGGCCGCGGTCATCAACGCCGAGGGCGGCGTCATGGGCCGGCCGATCGAGATCGTCTCGCGCGACGACGAGTCCACGCCCGCGGTGGGCGTGTCGCGCGCCACCGAGCTGGCGGCGATGGGCGTCGCCGTCGTCATCGAGGGCTGGAACAGCCCGGTCACGCTGGCGATGCAGCCGGTCCTGGCGCGCGCCGGCGTGCTGGACATCACGGCGGTATCCAAGGCCGATCCTATCCTGTCGGGCGAAGGCAATCCGCTGGCCGTGCGCCTGAACAGCTCCAACTCGCAGGACGGTGCGGTCATCGCAGACTACATCGCCAACGTGGCCAAGGCCCGCCGCGTCGCCTTCCTGACCGAGAACGACGCCTACGGCAACGGCGCCCAGGAATCCATCGAGAAAGAGCTCAAGGCCCGCGGCCACGCCTGGGAAAAGGTGGCCGAAGAGAAATTCCCCTTCACGCAGGCCGACTTCCGCGTGGCGCTGACCAGTGTGCGCGCGGCCAAGCCGGACGTCACGGTCGCCATCAACGCCAACGAGGGGCTGGGCATGCCGGCCATCATCCGGCAGGCCCGCCAGGCGCGCCTGCCCGGCCAACTCGTGGCGGCCGTGGGTACGGTGGCGCCCAGCGTGCTGTCGGTGGCCGGCAAGGCGGCCGACGGCCTGATCGGCGCGGACATCTATTTCCCCGACGTGGAGCCGTTTGCATCCAATCCGGCCAACCAGCGCTTCGTCGCCAGGACGCGCGAGATGTTCAAGTACACGCCGGACAAGTTCATGGCGCTTGGCGCCACCTCGCTGCAGGTGTGGGCCATGGCCGCCAACGAGTTGAAGACGCTGGACCGCGAGGCCATCGCCAGGCGCATCCGTGGCGGGCGGTTTCCTGGCACGGTGATGGGCGACCTGGAGTTCGAGTCCAACGGCCAGTTGAAGTCGCACTACTACCTGTTCACCGTTGACGGCGACAAGATCGTCGTCAAGCAATAGGGAGGCCGGCCGTGCACGGCATTGCACCCACGCGGGCCGGCGCTGAGCCCGCGCTGCGGGTGGAGGGCCTGGGCGTGCGCTATGGCGCCCTGGTCGCCCTGGAAGACGTGAGCTGGGAGGTCCGCGCCGGCGAACTGCTGGGCATCATCGGGCCCAACGGCGCAGGCAAGAGCTCCTGCTACGAGGCGGTGACGGCGATGGTGCGGCGCAGCGGCCGCGTCTGCCTGCACGGAAGCGATGTCACGCAGGTGCCGCCGTACGGCCTGGCCGACCTGGGCCTGAAGCGCGCGTTCCAGCAGAACGCCTTCTTCGACGACCTCAGCGTGCTGGACAACTTCGTCGCCATCATGGGCGCACATGCGCATGCGCGGCTGGTCGCGTGCGCGGCAGCGCCCTGGCGCGCGGCCCGCAGGCGTGCCGCCGCCCGGGCGCTGGCCGCGCGTCAGCTTGTGCGCTTCGGCCTGCCCGCCGACTGCCACGAGCGGCGTCCCAAGGAGCTTTCCTACGGCATGCAGCGCATGCTGTCCATTGCGCTGGCCTACGGGCAGGGCGCCAGCGTGCTGCTGTTGGACGAGCCGGCAGCCGGGCTGGGCGGCGCAGACATGGCGGCGCTGGAGCGGCTGCTGGCCGAGCTCAAGCAAGAGGGCGTGGCGCTCGTCGTCATCGAGCACCACATGGAACTGATCATGGCGGTGGCCGACCGCATCTGCGTGCTGGACCTGGGCCGGCTGCTGGCCTGCGGCACGCCGGCCGAGATCCAGCGCGATCCGCGCGTGCGCGAAGCCTATCTTGGGAAGACCCAATGAGCGCGGCACCAGACACCATCGCGCCCGTGCTGCACGCGCGCGGGCTGCAGGCCACCTATGCGGGCAACCGCGCCGTCGAGGTGGAGTCGCTGGCCGTGGCGCCCGGCGAGATCGTCGGCGTGGTGGGTGCCAACGGCGCGGGCAAGTCCACGCTGGTCAACGCGCTGGCCGGCTGGTCGCGCGGCGCGCCCAGCGTGTCCGGCGAGGTCTCGCTGGACGGCCGCCGCGTCGACGCCTGGCCCACGCACCAGCGCGTGCGCGCTGGCCTGTTGCTGGTGCCCGAGGGCCGGCTGGCCTTTGCGCGCATGAGCGTCGAGGAAAACCTGACCGCCGCCTTCGCGCCGCAGTCCGGCCGCGGCCGGCGCATCTACACGCGCGACGAGATCTACGCGCTGTTCCCGCGCCTGCACGAGCGGCGCGGTCACCTGGGCTCGCAGCTATCCGGTGGCGAGCGGCAGATGCTGGGCATCGGCCGCGCATTGATGATGGGGCCGCGCGTGCTGATGCTCGACGAGCCGTCCATCGGCCTGGCGCCCATGTTGGTGGCGCAGGTGCTGGAGACCATGCGCACGCTGGCGCAGGCCGGCCTGTCGATCCTGCTGGTCGAGCAGAACGTGCGGGCCGCGCTCGAGGTGGTCGACCGCCTGGTGCTGCTCGAGCGCGGCCGCGTCGTGCTCGACGGCCCCGCCGGGCAGGTGGGGGCCGATCCCCGCATCGCGCAAGCCTACCTCGGAGCCAACGCATGAACCGGCCGGACGATTCCACGAATGCGTTCCCCGGCGTGGGAACGGCGCGCGGCGCCAAGGGGGCATGGTGAACCTGATACAGCAACTCATCAACGGTATCGTGCTGGGCCACGCCTATGCGCTGGTCGCCATCGGCTGGACGCTGCTGCTGGGCGTGGCGCGGCTGGTCAATTTCGGCCATGGCCAGATGTACATGCTGGGCGCCTTCATCTCGTGGTGGGCGGTGTCCGACCTCGGACTGCCGTACTGGGCAGCCGTGCCGCTGGCCATGGCCGCCGGCGCGCTGTTCGGCCTGGCCATGCAGCGCATCATGCTGCGCGCGACCTTCGAGCAGAACCTGGTGTCCATCATGATCATGACTCTGGGCTTCGGTTACGTGCTGCAGGGCGTGGCCGCGCTGGTGTTCGGCTCCACCGGCCAGATCCTCGATACCCCGCTGTCGCAGCGCGACATCGAGATCGGCGACCTGTGGCTGACGTGGCAGGATGCCGCCATCGTGGTGGCCGCCATCGTGGTGTTCGCGGCGCTGAAGTGGGTGCTGGACGGCACCCGCATCGGCCGGCTGGTGCGGATGGTGGCCGAGGACCCCAAGCTGGCGCAACTGGCCGGCATCGATGTGCGGCGCGTCTATTACGGCGTGTTCGCCTTCGAGGGCGCCGCAGTGGCCTTCGCCGCGGGCATGATCGCGCCGCGCACGCCCATCCTCACGTCGATGGGCTTCGAAGAGGTCATCATGACCTTCGTGGTGGTGGTGTTCGGCGGCATCGGCAGTATCGCGGGCAGCTACGTGGCCGGCGTGGGGCTGGGCATCTTCGCGGCACTGTTCGGGGCGCTGGTGTCACCGGCCTACACCTCGGCGGCCGCCTTCCTGGTGCTGATCGCCGTACTGGTGCTGCGCCCCGGCGGCCTCAGCGCCGGCGCTGCCAAGGGGGTGCACTGACATGGCCAACTTCTCCTGGCGCCGTGCCTCCCTGCCCGTGCTCGCCGTGCTGTGCCTGTACGCGCCGGCCTGGCTGGGCGGCAGCGCATCGGTCTACAGCGCGGCCGTGCTCATCGCGATCCTGGCCGTGATGTCCTACGGGTTGGACGTCATCGTGTCCGACCTGGGCGAGGTCAGCCTGGGCCATACCGTGTTCTTTGCCGTCGGCGCCTATGCCACGGCGCTCCTGTCCACGCGAGCCGGCATGGGGTCCTGGGCCACGCTCGGCGCCTCGATCGTGCTGGCGCTGGTGTTCGCCACGGTCATCGGCTTCGTCACCCTGCGGCTGCGCGAGTTCGTCTTCTCGCTGGTCACCTACGCGGTCTCGGTGGTGGCCGTCACGCTGGCTGCCAACTGGGATTTCCTGGGCGGCTCCGACGGGGTGCGCGGCGTGCCCAGCCTCGACCTGTCGCTGCCCGGTCTGGCCCTGACCGCCCGCAGCGACCAGGAACTCTGGCCCTACGCCTTCGCATTGCTGGTGATCACGATCTACCTGGTCGACCGCTTCCGCCATTCGCGGCTGGGCGCGGCCGCGATGATGGTGCACCTGAACCCGCGCCTGGCCACCATCACCGGCATCGATCCCGCCCGCGTGCGGCTGCAGGTCTTCCTCTTTTCCGCGCCCATCAGCGCCGCGGCCGGCTGGCTGTATGCCTACCAGCGCGCCTACGTCAGCGCCGACATCCTCGAAGCCTATTTCCTCATCCTGATGCTGACTGCCGTGGTGCTGGTCGGCCGGCGCCAGCTCCTGGGCCCGCTCGTCACGGTGGCGCTGGTGCTGACGCAGGAGAAGTTTTTTTCACTGGGCGGGTACGTCGACAAGATCGTGCTCGGCAGCGTGCTGGTGCTCGTCCTGGCCTTCTTCCCGCAGGGCCTGGCCGGGCTGGCACGCCTGCCGTCCCGCCCGTCCCGCGCCCGCGCTTCCCGGCCGCCGGCCGCGACCACCTTGGAGAACCTCAAGTGACCGTAGTCTGGACTCCCCCCCTCGATGAAGAAGCCGCCCGCTGGCAGGCGCTGGCAGACCGCCTTGGACGCGAGCGCTTCGCGCCGCTGGCGCCCGAACTCGACCGCGACCAGCGCTATCCCTGGGAGACGATCGAGGCACTGGTTGAGCACCGCTTCACCGGCCTGTTCCTGCCCGCGCAGTGGGGCGGAGTGGGCGCCAGCCTGACCACCACGGTGGCGGCGGTGGAGGCGCTAGGCCGCCACTGTTCCTCCACGTCGGCCATCATGTGCGCCTACCAGTTGGGCGCCTTCCCGATTCTGCTGGCCGGCACCGACCCGCAGAAGGACTTCTACCTGCGCGAGATGACCAAGGGCCGCGCCACCAGCTTCGCGCTGTCCGAGCGCGGCGCGGGTTCCGACGCCGCCGCCATCGAGGCGACCGCCGTGCGCGAGGGCGATGGCTGGCGCCTGCGCGGCGAGAAGTACTGGATCGGCAATGGCGGCGCCTCGCGCTACTACGTGGTTTTCGCCAAGACCGATCCGGCGGCCGGTGGGCGCGGCATTTCCGCCTTCATGGTCGACAAGGAACAGCCGGGCGCGGTGATCGACGAGCTGTCCGACAAGATGGGCATCCGCGGCACCCAGACCTCGAACCTGCGGCTGGACCTTGTCGTGCCCGACAGCGCCCGCGTGGGCGAATTGAACCGCGCGCTGCGGCTGGCCCTGCAGACGCTGAACGTCGGCCGCATCATGGTGGCAGCCCAGTCCATGGGCCTGGCGCTGGCCGCCTACCGCGAGGCCGCCCGCCGTGCGGTGCAGCGCCGCGCCTTCGGCCAGCCGATCGGCGAGAACCAGGCCATCGGTTTCCGCCTGGCCGACATGGCAACCGAGATCTCGGCGGCCCGCATGATGCTATACCAGGCCGCCGCGGCCTACGACCGCGGCGACGACGTCTCCAACCTGGGCGCCATGGCGAAGCTCTATACCTCCGAAGTGGCGCATCGGGTCGTGGACAATACCGTACAGATCTGGGGAGGAGAGGGCTACTGCAAGCCCAGCGCAGCGGAACGCCTGTACCGCGACCAGCGTATTCTCGAGATCTACGAAGGTTCTTCCGAAATCCAGCGATTGGTGCTGTCACGTGCCGTGCGCAAGGAGGCGGAAGAAGAGATGAACTGAATCGGGTATTCAAGAGGTCACGACAGCTATGGCACAACAACAGTCGGTTTCCGATGCGGGCGGAGAATCGCGCGACGAGATCCTGCGGGCGGCCGCGGAACTGTTCATGGAGTTCGGCTACGCCGCCACGTCGATCGACGCCGTGGCCCAGCGCCTGGGCGCCACCAAGGGCCGTATCTACCACCACTACCGCAGCAAGGCCGACCTGTTCTTCGACGTGCAAATGGCTGCCATGAACCGCCTGAACGAACAGATCGAGCCGATCGCGCGGGGCCCCGGCGACCCGGTCGAGCGCCTGTCCGCCATGGCGCTGCGCCATACGCAGATCCTGCTGACCGAGCTGCCCATGCAGAAGGTCGCGGTGCAAGGCCTGGAGCGCCACCTGCTGGGCGCTTCGTCGCCGGCGGCCAAGCGGCTGCGCGCGGTCGTCAAGATGCGCGACGACTACGAGCAGATGTTCGTCGAGGTCATCGACGACGGCATCCGCGCGGGGCTGTTCATCGATCTTCCGGCCAAGCTGTCCACCAAGCCGTTCTTCGGGGCGCTGAATTGGGCCACCGTCTGGTTCAGCCAGCGGCGGCTGCAGAGCGCCGAGGCGGTCGACGATATTGCACATGCCCTGGCGGCCTTTGCGCTGCGGGGGCTACTGAAGGATCCGAACCATGAAGCAGCAGCAAAGACAGCCTTATTCCGATACGATCTGGGATGAGACCGAAACCTGGTCCCGCGACCGCATCGAGACATTCCAGCTCGATGCCCTGCGGCGCCAATTGCAGCGTGTTCGCGACACCAGCAGCCATTACCGCAAGGTGTTCGCCGAGGCCGGCTTCGAGCCCGGCGACCTGAAAAGCTTTTCCGACCTGCGGCGCCTGCCGTTCACCCGCAAGTCCGACTATGTGGCCGGCCTGGCGGCCGAACCGCCCTTCGGCAGCCTGGCCGCGGTCAAGCCGGGCGAGGCGGTGCGGGTGCATTTCTCGTCGGGCACCACGGCCCGGCCGGCGCCGGTGCTCTGGACCCAGACCGACATCGACCGTTGGGCCGACCTCTACGCCCGCTACCTGTATGCGCAGGGCCTGCGCCGCGGCGACATCTTCCAGTGCATGTTCAACTACGCGTGGTTCGTGGGCGGCCTGGGTGCCACGCTGGCCGCGCAGCACCTGGGCGCGCTGGTGATCCCGGCCTCCTCGGGCGACACGCAGCGCCAGATCGAAAGCATCTTCCAGTACGGCAGCCGCTGCGTCATCGGCACGCCCTCGTTCATGGCCCACATGGCCGAGGCCGCCGAGCAGATGGGCCGAGACCTGGCGTCCTCCACGGTGCAGATGGTGTGTGTGGGCGGCGAGCCGGGCGCCAGCATCCCGGGCACGCGCGAGCGCATCGAGCGCCAGTGGGGCGCCAAGATGTTCGATTGCTACGGCGCGCTGGAATGCCAGCCCATCGGCTGGGATACCGCCGCCCAGCTAGGGCCCACGCTGGCCGAGGACTTCATCTACGTCGAGATCCTGCATCCCGACACCCACGAGCCCGTGCCCGACGGCGAGCGCGGCGTGCTGGTGCTGACGCATCTGGACAAGCAGGCCTGCCCGCTGGTGCGCTGGTGGACCGGCGACGTGGTGGTGCGTGACAGCCGCCCCGCGCCCGACGGCCGCACCCACGCGCGCCTGTCGGGCGGCGTGCTGGGCCGGGCCGACGACATGCTCATCATCCGCGGCGTGAACCTGTTCCCTTCGGCGGTGGAAGACATCGTGCGGGCCTTTCCGGGCCTTACCAACGAGTACCAGTTGGTGCTGGACGACAGCGTCAAGGACGCCCACACCGGCTTTCTCACCGGTGTGAAGCTGCGCGTGGAGCGCGAGGCCGGCACCGCGCCCGACCTGGGCGAGCGCTTGGCCCAGCGGTTGCGCGAGAAACTGCAGGTGCGGTTCCACGTCGAGGTGGTCGAGGCGGGCACGCTGCCGCGCACTATCCACAAGGCCACGCGGGTGATCCATGCCTGAAGCCGACACCCTCCGTACGCCGCGGCCGCTGGCCGGCCGGCGCGTCATCGAGCTGTCCCAGTTCATTGCGGGCCCTACGGCGGCGCAGTACCTGGCCGACTTCGGCGCCGAGGTTCTGAAGATCGAATCGCCACAGGGCGACGGCGTGCGCACGCTGCCCGGCAACGCATTCGGCAGCTACTATGCGCGCACATTCAACACCGGCAAGCAGAGCAGGGTGCTGAACCTGCGCGACGCGTCCGACCGCGCGGCGCTGGACGGCCTGCTGGAGACGGCCGACGCCTTCATCTGCAATCTGGCGCCGGCCTCGCTGGCGGGGCTGGGCCTGGACGGCGCCAGCCTGCGCGCGCGCTTCCCCCGCCTGGTGATCACACTGGTCTCGGGCTACGGCCAGCAGGATCCGCGCATCTGCATGGACACCATCGCGCAGTGCGAGTCGGGTTTCGCGCTGCTCAACGGCAACGAGGACGGCTCGCCGCGCCTGTCCACCAGTTGGCCCGTCGACATGTTCAGCGGCATGTACGCCGGCCTGTGCAGCGCGATGGCGATGCTCGACCCCGCCGGCCGCGGCTGCCTGGTCGACCTGTCGATGATGGAGGTGGCCGCCAGCATGCTGATCGGCCCGGCCGTGCTGGCCGTCAGCGAGGGCGACGCGCTGCCCCCGCCGATGGGCAACCGCGACCGTGCCACCGCGCCGTCCAGCATCTACCGCTGCGCCGATGGCTACGTCTATATCCTGGGCGGGCTGGACACCTACTGGCGCAAGCTGCGCCCGCTGGTCGGCGCCGACGACGCGCCCATCAACGAGCGCATCGCGCGCGCCGCGCATTTCGATGCCCAGGTCGAGGCCTGGACGCTGCCGCAGCGGCGCGAGGACGTGCTGGCGCAGATGCACGCGCTGCAGATCCCGGCCGGCAACGTGCGCACCCCGCAGGAGGCGCTGGACATGATCCGCGGCCTGCGTCCCGGCGCGGTATCGCGCGCCATGCCCAGCGGCGAGCACGTCCCGACCTTTCCCGCTTTGTTCGACGGCCAGCGGCCGGCTCGCAGCGCCACGCCGGCCGTCGGCGGCCCCCGCCGCCCGGTCTGACCGTACTCTTCCTCCGATCAAGGAGCCTTCGATGGCAGTGTCCACTCCTACACCCGCGGCCGATCCGGTCCGGGTCATGCAGCCCAACATCCACCAGGGCCGTTCGGCCTTCATTACCGGCGCCGGGTCCGGCATCGGGCGCGGCATCGCGCTGCGGCTGATGTCGCTCGGCATGGACGTGGCGGGTACCGGCCGCCGCGCCGACGCCCTGGAAGAGACAGCCCGCCTGGCCGAGGGCCTGCCCGGCGGCTTCAGCTTCGAGACCTGCAACGTGCGCGACACCGAGGCCATCGAGGCGCTGGTGCGCAAGGTGGGCGATCGCCAGGGCATCGACCTGCTGGTCAACAACGCCGGCGGCCAGTTCTTTGCGCCCGCCACCGGCATCAGCCGCAAGGGGTGGGACGCGGTGGTCGACGTCAACCTGTCGGCCATCTTCGTGGTGACCAAGGCCGCGTATCCGTACCTGAAGGCGCGCAAGGGCTCGGTGGTCAACATCTCCCTGTCCGGCGTGGACCGCGGGTCGATGGGTATCGCCCACTCGATCGCGGCGCGCGCCGGCGTGCTGGGCCTGATGCGCACGCTGGCGCTGGAGTGGGCCAAGGACGACATCGCGCTGAACTGCATCGGGCCCGGCGCCGTGCTGACGGAGGGGCTGGCCGGCGAGGCGGCGCGCGAGATGCTTGACCGTCTCGTCGCCGCCACGCCGATGGGCCGCCCCACCAGCGTGGAAGAGGTGGCCGAGCTGGTCGCTTTCCTGGCCACGCCCGCGGCGCATTTGATGACGGGCCAGTTGATCCAGATCGACGGCGCCGCACACCTGGGGCCGGGCCTGCATATGATGGCGGCCTGAGCGGCAAGGCGCGCGTCTGCCGGTTGCCGGCTTCCCGCGGGGAGGGCGCGTTGGCCCGTCCCCGTTTTATCGACGTTTGGGGGAGTGGCCCGGGACATGGCGTGCGGGCCGGCCAGGGAGCGGGCGTGGCCGGCGCCTCGACGAGTTGCCAAAAATGCCATATAATCAATGGCTTTTCCGGAATTGCTCGAGGCCAAGGAAGCCAGCAGGCAGCCTGAGGCCGGCCGCGGTTCGGAAAGAAAACAGAAGTGGCGCAGGTTCCACAAGTTTTGCGCAGGGGCGGGGCGCTTTCGTTCTTCGCCAGGCGGGGTCGGGTTCAACCCTACCATGCCACCCGTGCAAGCACCTGGCTGCCATGCAACATCAACACCTCCAGGAATCATCATGCCCAAGATGAAAACCAAGAAAAGCGCCGCCAAGCGCTTTCAGGTTCGCGGCAGCGGATCGATCAAGCGCGGTCAGGCGTTCAAGCGCCACATCCTGACCAAGAAGACCACGAAGAACAAGCGCCAGCTGCGCGGTTCGGCTGCGGTCCATGAAACCAACGTCGCCTCCGTGAAGGCGATGATGCCTTTCGCTTGATAGGAGATCCGACATGCCTCGCGTCAAACGCGGCGTTACCGCCCGCGCCCGCCACAAGAAAGTCCTCAACGCCGCCAAGGGCTACCGCGGTCGCCGCGGCAACGTCTTCCGGATCGCCAAGCAGGCGGTCATGCGCGCCGGTCAGTACGCCTACCGCGACCGCCGCAACAAGAAGCGTACCTTCCGCGCCCTGTGGATCACCCGCATCAACGCTGCCGTGCGCGAGCAGGGCATGAGCTACAGCGTGTTCATCGCCGGCCTGAAGAAGGCTGCCATCGAGCTCGACCGCAAGGTTCTGGCCGATCTGGCCGTGCGCGACAAGGCCGGCTTCGCCGCCATCGTGCAGCAAGCCAAGGCCGCGCTGGCCGCCTGATCGCGCGCCTATCGCGCATCGCGCTGCAAACGGGGCTGTCATGGCCCCGTTTGCGTTTTCAAGGCTCAATCCGCCATGAATCAACAGCTCGACGACCTGGTCTCCCAGGCTGAAGAACGTTTCGCCGCCGCCGGCGACGCCGCCACGCTGGAGAACGCCAAGGCGCTCTTCCTGGGCAAGGAGGGCTCGCTTACGGTGCTGCTCAAGGGCCTGGGCAAGCTCGATCCCGACGCCAAGCGCGACATGGGCGCCCGCATCAACCAGGCCAAGCAGCGCGTCGAGGCGCTGCTGACCGCCCGCCGCGCTGCGCTGGCGCAAGCCGAACTCGATGCCCGCCTGGCGGCCGAGACCATCGACGTCACGCTGCCTGGCCGCGGCAAGGCGCGCGGCGGCATCCATCCGGTGATCCGTACCTGGGAGCGCGTGGAGGAAATCTTCCGCTCCATCGGCTTCGATGTGGCCGACGGCCCCGAGGTCGAGAACGACTGGACCAACTTCACCGCCCTGAACAATCCGCTGGACCATCCGGCGCGGTCGATGCAGGATACCTTCTACGTCGACATGCAGGACGCCGACGGCCTGCCGCTGCTGCTGCGCACGCACACCAGCCCCATGCAGGTGCGCTACGCGCGCATGAACAAGCCGCCCATCAAGGTCATCGCCCCGGGCCGCACCTACCGGGTCGACAGCGACGCCACGCACTCGCCCATGTTCCACCAGGTCGAGGGCCTGTGGATCGACGAACACATCTCGTTCGCCGACCTGAAGGGTGTCTACACCGATTTCCTGCGCTGCTTCTTCGAAAGCGACGACCTGGTGGTGCGCTTCCGCCCGTCGTTCTTCCCGTTCACCGAACCCTCGGCCGAGATCGACATGATGTTCACCTCCGGCCCCAATCGCGGCCGCTGGCTGGAGATCTCGGGCTCGGGCCAGGTGCACCCGCAGGTGGTGCGCAATTTCGGGCTGGACCCGGAACGCTACATCGGCTTTGCCTTCGGTTCGGGCCTCGAGCGCCTGACCATGCTGCGCTACGGCGTGAACGACCTGCGCCAGTTCTACGAAGGCGATTTGCGCTTCCTGCGCCAGTTCAACGAATAATCCGGCAGATCATGCAAATTCCCGAATCCTGGCTGCGCGCGCTGGTCAACCCGCCGCTGTCCACCGAAGAGCTGGCGCATCGGTTGACGATGGCCGGCCTGGAAGTCGAAGAGACGAATCCGGCGGCCCCGCCGTTCAGCGGCGTGGTGGTGGCGCGCATCGCCGAGATCGCCCCGCATCCCGATGCCGACAAGCTGCGCGTGTGCCAGGTCGACGACGGCTCGGGCCAGCTGCTGCAGATCGTGTGCGGCGCCCCCAACGCGGCTGCGGGCCTGACCGTGCCGCTGGCGCGGGTGGGCGCCGAGCTGCCCGGCGGCATGAAGATCGGCGTGGCCAAGATGCGCGGCGTGGCGTCCTCGGGCATGCTGTGCTCGGCGCGCGAGCTGGGCCTGTCGCAGGACCACGCCGGCCTGCTGCCGTTGCCCGATACGCTGGCGCCGGGGCAGGATCTGCGCCAGGCGCTCGACCTGGACGACACCGTCTTCACCCTCAAGCTCACGCCCAACCGTGCCGACTGCCTGTCGGTGCTGGGCGTCGCACGCGAGGTGTCCGCCCTGACGGGCCTGCCGCTGGCGCTGCCGGCCTTCACGCCCGTGCCGGTGGCGCTGGACGAGCGCCTGCCGGTGTCGGTGCAGGCGCCCGAGCTGTGCGGCCGCTTCGCGGGTCGCGTCATCCGTGGCGTCAACGCCCGCGCGGCCACGCCCGACTGGATGAAGTCGCGCCTGGAGCGCGCGGGCCAGCGCTCCATCTCGGCGCTGGTCGACATCTCCAACTATGTCATGCTCGAGCTGGGGCGTCCCACCCACGTGTTCGATCTGGACAAGATCTCCGGCGGCCTGATGGTGCGCTGGGCGCGCGAGGGCGAGTCGCTGGAGCTGCTCAGCGGCCAGACTGTTTCGCTCGATCCGAAGGTCGGCGTCATCTCGGCGGGCGACCAGGTCGAGAGCCTGGCGGGCATCATGGGCGGCGAGGCGACCTCGGTCACGCTGGACACGCAGAACATCTACCTGGAAGCCGCCTTCTGGTGGCCCGAGGCCATCGCCGGCCGTGCGCGACGCTACAAGTTCAGCTCCGAGGCCAGCCACCGCTTCGAGCGCGGCGTCGACTACGCCAGCATCCCCGAGCATATCGAGCGCATCACGCGGCTCATCGTCGACATCTGCGGCGGCCAGGTCGGCCCGGTCGACGACCAGGTCGTCAACCTGCCTGCGCGCGAGCCCGTACGCATGCGCCTGGCGCGCTGCCATCGCGTGCTGGGCGTGGCCGTGGCCGCCGCGGAAGTGGCTCAGATCTTCACACGTCTGGGCCTGCCGTTCACGCGCGAGGGCGACGACTTCGTCGTGCAGCCGCCGTCGTACCGCTTCGACCTCGTCATCGAGGAAGATCTGATCGAGGAAGTGGCGCGCATCTACGGCTTCGAGCGCATTCCCAGTGTGCCCCCCGTGGCGCGCGCCAAGATGCGCGCCCAGCCGGAGGTACTGCGCGGCCCGCATGCGCTGCGCCGGCTGGCGGCCGGGCGCGACTACCAGGAAGTGGTCAACTACAGCTTCGTCGAGGCCGAGTGGGAGCGCGACTACGCCGGCAACGAGAATCCCGTGCGGCTGGTCAACCCCATTGCCAGCCACCTGTCGGTGATGCGCTCCAGCCTGATCGCCGGGCTGGTCGCCATCATCCGCCACAACGCCAACCGCAAGCAGTCGCGCGTGCGCCTGTTCGAGCTGGGCCGCGTGTTCATGCGCGATGCCTCGGTGCACGACGGCGAACTGGCCGTGGGCGGCATCAGCCAGCCGCTGAAGCTGTCCGGCGCCGCCTGGGGAGCTGCCTCGCCCGAACAATGGGGTGAGCCCGCGCGCCACGTCGATTTCTACGACGTGAAGATGGACGTCGAGGCGCTGTTCGGCGCCCGCGCAGACCGCCTGCGTTTCGTGGCCGACAGGCATCCGGCCCTGCATCCGGGCCGCAGCGCCCGCATCGAACTCGACGGTCGTGCGGTAGGCTGGCTGGGCGAGCTGCATCCGCAGTGGGCGCAGCAGGCCGAGCTGGCTCACGCCCCGGTCGTGTTCGAACTGGACGTCGACGCGCTGCAGGCTGGCGAACTGCCCCAGGTGCGCGAGCTGTCGCGCCAGCCCATGGTGGTGCGGGACCTCGCGCTGTGGGTGCCTGCCGGTACGCCCGCCCAGGCGCTGCTCGATACCGTGGCCGCCACCGTGAAGGCCGATCCGCAACTGGCCGTGGTCCAGGATGCGCGGCTGTTCGACGTGTGGCGCGAAAAGCCGCGCGACGGCCAGGCCGCGGCCGAGAAAAGCCTTGCTTTCCGCTTTTGGCTACAGGACACTGAGGTTACGCTCGATGACGGGCGCGTGTCGGATTGCCTGGCACGCATCCGCGATGCCCTGGCGGCCGCCCACGGCGCCCGCCTGCGCACCTGACCATGGGGAACGTTATGCTTGCCGAGACGCGCACGCTGACCAAGGCCGAGCTGGCCGAACTGCTCTTCGAGCGGGTCGGCCTGAACAAGCGCGAAGCCAAGGATATCGTCGACACTTTTTTCGAAGAGATCCGCGAAGCGCTGGCACGCGGCGATGCCGTCAAGCTGTCGGGCTTCGGCAACTTCCAGGTGCGCAACAAGCCGCCGCGCCCGGGCCGCAATCCCAAGACGGGCGAGACCATCCCCATCGCGGCGCGCCGGGTCGTCACGTTCCACGCCAGCCAGAAGCTCAAGAGCGTGGTCGAGCAGGCGCCGCCGGGCGTCGAAGCCGAACCGCAGGAGCAGTGATACGCTTTGTCGGTATTTGTCATCGGTCAAACAAGGATTGCGCAGCATAAAATCTCCCCATGACTCGTCCCGAAACTCCCGCCGTCGCATTGCCCCCCATTCCCGCCAAGCGCTACTTCACCATCGGTGAGGTCAGCGACCTGTGCGGCGTCAAGCCGCACGTGCTGCGCTACTGGGAGCAGGAATTCACCCAGCTCAAGCCGGTGAAGCGGCGCGGCAACCGGCGCTACTACCAGCATCACGAGGTGCTGCTGATCCGCCGCATCCGTTCGCTGCTGTACGAGCAGGGCTTCACCATCAGCGGGGCGCGCAACCGGCTGGGCGATGCCCGCGACGCCGCCTCGCACGATCCCGACGCCGCGGTGCGCCTCACGCCGGCCGAGCTGCAGTCGCTGCGCGCCGAACTGGGCGGCATCTCCGTCATGCTCGGCGAAGTGCTGGGGGCGGAATCGAGTCAGCCGCAGGCCTGATCCTGCAGGTTCCTCTGCTTCAAATGAACGGCCTGTGCGGCTCGCGCCGCGCAGGCCGTTTCGCATTTGGCAATTTAGTCTTCCGCGTTGATCTTTGCGGTGTTCTTCTGCGTTGAATTCGATTCCGGATCTTTTCCAGCATCGATTTTTGGTCATGCCGGGATGCAGGAACTCTGCACGCTTTTTTTTGTTCTGATATACTTTCGTTCTTTCGGGGCGTAGCGCAGCCTGGTAGCGCACTTGCATGGGGTGCAAGGGGTCGCGAGTTCGAATCCCGCCGTCCCGACCAGTAGTATCAAGGGAGTTAGTGATAGCCATCACTAACTCCCTTATCTTTTTTCGCCTTGTTTTCAGCCGTGTTTTCAGCCGCCGTTTTATGGCGGCGGTATCGGACGCTTTTTTCAGGCGGCTGTCGCACACGGTGTTTTGACGGGCGACCGGGTATTCGCCAAGCTCGTCATCAGCTTCACAGCTGGTGGCGCAGCCTTTCGGTCTGTTCGCGATTCAGCCGCTTGGCTTCCTCTTCGGCATAGTCCCGTTCGCCCGCTTCGTACGGACCCTCGTACATGCAGCTGCTGCGGTTCCACCGGCATGCGTCATCGCGTCCCGCGGCGGTGTCCGGCGCAATCACCGAACACGCCGAGGCAAGTGCGGCAAGAGACACTGCCGCGCCGCAGCGGCCCAATCGTCGAATCGACATCGCTGTTCCCTGGGAATGCTGTAGCGGTCTTTATAGTAAACCCGTGCGGGACCGACGCACGCCACGCTAGCGCAGATAGGGCGCGATCGTGATCACGGAACGTGCACTCATCCGGCTGCACGATAGGGTCATCAGCGCGTTGCTGGTCCAGATCCGCACGCGATACGCATATCGGGTGTTGGTCAGCACGCGTACGGGATAGCTCGGTTTGGCGCTGTCCACCAGCGAGCGCAGTTGTTGCGCACAGGCCGGGAAGCTGGCGCGCTGGGTCTGCGTCTGGGGCTTGCCCAGGCGGGGCGGCCGCCCGGCTTCGAGCATTTCGCGCAATGCGTCGGCCGTGTAGGTTCGGGTCGGCGGCATCTTGCGCGGGGCATCGGCGGCCTGTGCCGGACGGGGCAGGGCTGCCGACAGGACGACAGCCAGCAGCAGGGCGGGGTGCGGCAGGAGCGTCATGGCGCGAGCGATCAGAAAGAGGCGGATGAGGCCGCAATGTTGGAATCGTAAGCCTTCCTCGTGCAAATCATTGCTCGCTGTATCCGGGGTGTATCCGTGCTGTTCGGGAAATTGGCAGGGTTCGGCGCCCTGTGCCTGCTTCGTGGGCGGGGCGCAAAGCCGCACCGCGCAAGGCTTTGCGGCTGATGGGCTGGCAGGTGGCATGGCCTGGGCGCGGCCGGCGCGTGCCGGCTGCCGAGGCAACTTTCCCTGGGAAACGCCGCAGTCTGCCGAGTCCATCAAAAAACTGGTTGTTGTAACCAAGTCCCGGAAAGCCGTTCCGCAGGCGAGCAGGCGAACGTAGGATGCATGCTACCGGCTCCCGACGCATGCCGAGACGGCGAGCGGCGTGCGGATGCAGCGCCTTTCGAAGAGGTGGAGAAATGGATCCCCTGCTCAAGACATTCGTACAATTCCTGGCGTTCTGGGCCTTCGTGATGCTGGCGCTCACGATCCTGGGGCCGCGCATCGCGCAATGGCTGCGGCGCGGGGAAGCGCGACGCCGCGAGGCCGCGGCCCCTATGACCGCGGCGGGTCTGGCGCCGTCCACCTCCAATACCGTACGACTGCCCGCGCCGCAGCCGCTGGCCGGCGAGCCGTCACTCGTGTCCGCGCCGCCGGATACTGCCTGGAGCGTGCCCGTGCCGCGTCGCCCGGCCTTCATGCCACGCGCGATTTTGCGCCAGCCTTTCGCGCCACGCCGGCTGGTCGCTGCGCAGCGCACGCCGCGCCCGCATCATCGTGCGCAGCATCCGGTCTTCTGAGGCGGCCCGGGCGGCGCGCGTAGCACGAATTTGCGCGCGCTCGCATGATCGGGCTTCATAGCGCTATACCGGACTCTCAATAGGCAGAGTGTACGGTGCTGCCTACACTCCCGATACACCACCATAACAACCGGGAGACAACGTATGACTTACATGTATCCGGGCCGCCGGCCGTTCGCGGGCCTTGCCGCGGCCGCTGGTGGAGCCGCCATGAACTCTGGCACTTCCGGTCCTGCATGCGCGCAGACCTCCACGCAGACCCCTGCGCAGTGCGAGGCCGACCTCATCGCCCAGCTTGGGGCCGACGTGCAGCGCCGCTACATCAAGACGCCTTCGGGTTACCTGATGGTGCTGCGCATGGGCGACAACCTGTTCGAACACCTGACGCGCCTGGCGATCGACGAGAAACTGCCATCGGCCAGCCTGACCGGCATCGGCTTCGGGCATCCCACCTTCGGGTTCTGGAATGCCGAGAAGAAGGCGTTCGATCCCCGGACATTCCGCAACGTCGAGATGGGCAGCCTCACCGGCTCGGTGGCCTGGAAGGAGGGCAAGCCGTCCATCCACATCCATGGTGTGGCGGGCGACAGCACGTTTGCGGCTTACGGGGGGCACCTGCTCGATCTGGAAGTCGGCACCGGCTCGCTCGAAATCACGCTGATCGTGCACGACAAGCGGCTGGAGCGCGCGGTGGATCCCTGCATCGGCGCCAACGTGTTGGGGCTGTAGCCGGGCGACGGGCAAGCGCGGCTGTGGGGGGTACGCATGCCGCCGTGTGTGGGCCGGGTGCGGTAGGCCCGCTTTGGCGCTGCCCTGCAAGTCCGGTCCCCTTGGCCCCGATGCGTCCCCGGTACGACACGCCGCGGCATGCTATCGTGACAGTTCTTGCCCCGGATGTTCTGTTATGACCGCACCTCGTATCCAACAAGGAGAACTGGCCTACTGGCTGGGCGTGATCGCCTCGGCCGGACAGCAGCCAGGGGCGGCCGACGAGATTCCGCCCCATATCGCGCAGGCGCTGCAAATCCTGCGCTGCGTCGAGACCAACGAGCACGGCGCCCTGCGTATCACGGACAAGGGGCGCCTGGCCCTGCGCATGGCCGATCCTGCCGCCATCCACGTGCAATAGCCCGCGGGCACGCCCCGTGCGGTAACACCTTCGCCCGCCCGCCGCGGCCCTTGATCCGCAAGATGGGCGGCAAGCTGCCGTAAACCGATTGAAACGGGCATGCACCCGCCGCCGGCCCCGCTCCGTGAACTTGCCGAAGTTCCGCCGGGTCCAAACGTTACATAAGCGGGGTGCATGATGCCCGCCAACGTCGCGCACGATTCCCTTGTGCGTTCTGCAAGCAACCGACTGGGAGGGCGCCATGCAGCATCATGACCAGGAAGTTCTGATCGACGTTTCGACGGCCGCCATGGATACGGGCGGCTACGGCGTGCTATTGACCGTCACCGCAGAGGGCGGCACCGAGGTCGACACCGCTTTTTCGTATCTCGGCCCCTGCGCCACCATCGACGAGGCGCGAGACCGCGCCGAGGCTTTCGCACTGGACTGGGTGCAGGAGAATATCTGCCGCTGAGGCCGGCCACGCGGCGGTCTCCCAGGTGCCGGCCCGATCCGGGTTATCGTTGCGTCCACGCGCGCTGCGACCCTGAACCGCGGCGCGGCATTGCTACCTGAACCTTTCCATGCCTTTCCCGTTGGCCGATACGGTGGGCGCGCTGCGCCGCCATTACGACGAGGCCGTGCTGCCGCTGTGGAGCGGGCCCGGCTTCCAGACGCAACTGGGCTTGCCGCACGAAGCCCTGTCGCAAGAAGGCGAGCCGCTGCCCGATACGCGTTTTCGCGCGATGGCGTGTGCGCGCCAGCTGTACGTGCACGCCATTGCGCCCGGTGCGGCCGCCGCCGCGCACGCCGAGCGCCTGTTCGAGGCGCTGCAGCATTACTTCCATGATCCGGCGCGTGCCGCCTGGCGTTTCAGCGTCGACGCGCAGGGCCGTCCGCTGGACGATACGCGCGATCTCTACACCTATGCCTTCGTCATCCTGGCCTGCGCCCTGTATTTCGAGCGCTCGCGCAGCCCGCAGGCGCGTCGCGCCATGCTGGCGGCGGCGGAGGCCGTGGAAGCCGGCTTTCGCCGCGACGACGGCGCTTACGACGCCGTGCGCAGCCCCGACGGCACGCAGCGCGTGCGCGGGCCGGAACAGAATCCGATGATGCACCTGACCGAGGCCTACCAGGCGGCCGCGCGCGTGGCCGAACCGGCCTGGTTCGCGCACGCGCTGCGCGGCATTGCCGAGGCCGTGGGCGATCAGTTCCTGGATGCGGGCACGCAGTGCATTGCCGAATTGCCTCTGGGCGCGGCGGACAATCGGATCGAACCCGGCCATCAGTTCGAATGGTACGCGCTGCTGCGTGCGGCGCCCCAGGTGTACGAGGGGTTGGCGTTGCCGCTGGCTGTGCCGCGCGGCTGCGTCTGGGCGCGCAAGGCGGGCGTGGCGCCTCACACGGCGGGGGTGTGCGCGGCAGTGCAGGCTGATGGCGGCGTGCACGATCCGGCTGAACGTCTCTGGGCGCAGACCGAGTACGCGCGTCACCTGGCCGTGGCCGGCGAGTTCGACGCGCTGGCGCAGCAGTTGGGGCAGTTCCAGCGGCGCTTCCTGCATCCCGGCGGCTGGCACGAAGTGCTGCGCCCGGATTCGACCCTGGCGCGCGCCGACATGCCGTCGACCACGCCGTACCACTTGGCGACCTGCTACGAGGCGCTGGAGGCGGCGGTGCCCCCGGCGGGCGGCCTGGCGTAACGCGCCGCCCGCCGCGTA
>Ga0182743_1000587_pt1 | contig 43528 bp, 30 predicted proteins | sample eDN3rd30CKraftOP_FD_128522 | JGI IMG/M metagenome (GOLD analysis project Ga0182743, IMG submission 128522) | Enriched Organic Plus compost microbial communities from Emeryville, California, USA - eDNA 3rd pass 30_C Kraft OP (version 2) (version 2) ... | reverse complement strand
GAACGGAAACCCGAACTTGGCGGTATAGGCCGCATTGAGGTGGGTGAACTTTTCGCGCTCGGCGTCGGTCAGCGCGTCGAGGCCGGCGGACGCCTGTTCGGCGGTCGAGGCCTCGGTCAGGCGATTGGCCGCGGCGAGCTTTCCGGCCAAGTCCGGGTGCGCCTGCAGCACTCCGAGCCGCTCGGCCTGCCCGGCCATGCGGAACTGGCTGCGCAGGGCGAAATGCAGGCCCGTTGCCGTGTCGTTGGCCGGTCCCAGTTCGCCATCCCAGGCACGTTCGGCGATCCAGGGTGAGTGCTCGAAGATCGAGCCGAACTTTTCAATGAAAGCGGCTTTGTCGAGCGCTGACGGCACGAGCTCGCGCTTCACATAGGGATGTTCCTTGGCCCAATGGCGCGCGACTTCGATACGCGTGGGCGTCCAGACCTTCTCGAAACCCTTGATGTAGTCGATGAAGCGCTTGAGGCCCTGGAAGCGCCCGGGCTGGCCGGCCAGCCGGCAGTGCAGCCCGATGCTCATCATCTTGGGACTGCCGGCCTTGCCCTCGGCATAGAGGCAATCAAAGGAATCCTTGAGGAACTGGAAGAACTGTTCGCCATCGGCAAAGCCCGAGGCGGTCACGAAGCGCATGTCGTTGGCGGACAGCGTATAGGGGATGATGAGCTGGGCATGGCCCTTGTGCTCGCGCCAATAGGGCAGGTCATCGTCATAGGTATCGGAAACGTATTCGAACCCGCCTTCTTCCGAAACCAGGTCGACCGTGTTGACCGAGCAGCGCCCGGTGTACCAGCCGGTCGGGCGCTGACCGGTCGCCACGGTATGCAGGTGGATCGCCTCGTGGATCTGCGCGCGCTCGACTTCGGCGGGCATGTCCTTGTGCTCGACCCATTTGTAGCCGTGGCTGGCGATTTCCCAGCCGGCCTCCTGCATGGCCGTCACCTGCATGGGTGAGCGGGCGAAGGCGGTGGCGACGCCATAAATCGTCACCGGAATCTTCTCTTCAGTGAACAGCTTGTGGAGGCGCCAGAAGCCGGCCCGAGCGCCATATTCGTACATCGATTCGATGTTCCAGTGGCGCTTGCCGGGCCAGGGCACGGCGCCCACCACGTCGGCGAGGAAGGCTTCCGAGTTCTCGTCGCCATGCAGGATGTTGTTTTCCCCGCCCTCCTCGTAGTTGAGGACGAACTGCACCGCCACACGGGCGCCACCCGGCCAGTTGGCGTTGGGAGGATTGGGGCCGTAGCCCTGCATGTCGCGAGGATAGCGCATCATTTTGGAATCTCTCGGCTGGTTTGCCATGAGTTATGCCTCAAGCCTTCCCGATCACAACAGGTCAAAAGTGGACCAGTTGGTAAAAAATTGTGCGCTGCCTACTTGGAAGGCAGGCGTTTTTTTCCGATAGTCGGCATAGGCAAGCGAGGGATTATCGCCCAATGACGACTACCGGGCGTCTTACGACACACGTGCTCGATACCATGCACGGCAGGCCGGCCGCGGGAATGCGGATCGACCTGTTCATGGTCCATGGCGACCATACGCACCACCTGCTCTCCAGCTTTACGAACGCCGATGGGCGCGTCGACCAGCCGCTGCTCGATGGAGAGCGTTTCCATCCGGGTGCCTTCGAGCTCAATTTCCATGTCGGGCAGTATTTCGAGCGCATGGGCGTTGAGAGCGAGAACCCGTTCCTCGATATCGTGCCGGTGCGCTTCATCATGAGCGAAGAGGCCCACTACCACGTGCCGCTGCTGGTTTCGCCCTTCGCCTATTCCACCTATCGGGGGAGCTGAGGGATGACCGATACCCGCTCCTTCGTGCGTTTCCTGCTGAACGAGGAAGAGGTCACGCTCTCGTCGTTCCCCGCCACGCGAACCCTGCTGGATTACCTGCGTCTCGACCGGGGCCTGGTCGGCTCCAAGGAAGGGTGCGCGGAAGGCGATTGCGGGGCCTGCACCGTGCTGGTCGGCCGCCTCAAGCGCGGCGAGCTCGTCTACGAGAGCGTGACGGCCTGCATCACCTTCCTGGCCTCGCTCGAAGGGTGCCATGTCGTCACCATCGAGCATCTGTCGGCGGCCAATGGCCCGCTCCATCCCGTCCAGCAGGCGATGGTCGATTATCACGGCTCCCAGTGCGGTTTCTGCACGCCGGGCATCGTGATGTCGCTCTATGGCCTGTGGATGCGCAAGCCCGACGCGAGCACCGGGGAGATCGAGACGGCGCTCCAGGGCAACCTCTGCCGCTGCACCGGCTATTCGCCGATCGTGCGCGCGGCCCACGCGATTTCGTCCTACGGCGCGGTCTCGGCCGATCCGCTCGTTGCCGAGCGCAGCCGGATCAAGGCGCGCCTCGAGGGTTTCCGCGACGGCAAGCGCGTCGAGGTCGGCGAGGGCAGGGACCGCATCATCGTCCCGGCCAGTCTCGACGACTTCGCGGAAGCCTATGCGGCCGAGCCATCGGCGACGGTCGTCGCCGGATCGACCGATGTCGGGCTCTGGGTCACCAAGTTCATGCGCGAGCTCGGCCCCCTGATTTTCGTGGGAAACCTGCCCGAACTACAGACCATCGAGGAAGGTCCGGGCGGCATCCGGCTGGGCGCTGGCGTCAGCTACACCGACGCGGCGCCCATCATTACCCGCTACTTCCCGCAGCTTGCCGACTTCTGGAACCGGATCGGCGGCGAGCAGGTGCGCAACATGGGTACGGTGGGCGGCAATATCGCCAACGGCTCGCCTATCGGGGACAGCCCTCCGCCGCTGATCGTGCTGGGCGCCCACATCATCCTGCGCAAGGGCGCGGCGCGGCGCGAGGTGAAGCTGCGCGACTTTTTCATCGCCTACGGCAAGCAGGACCGGCAGCCGGGCGAGTTCGTCGAGAGCATCACTATTCCCGCCCTTCCGGCGGATGAGCATTTCGCCAGCTACAAGATTTCCAAGCGCAAGGACGAGGATATCTCTGCCCTTTGCGGAGCCTTCCGAGTCTTCGTCAATGATGTGGGAACCGTAGGCATGGCCCGCATTGCCTTCGGCGGCATGGCGGCCACGCCCAAGCGTGCCATCCATGTCGAAGAGGCGCTGGTCGGCAAGCCCTGGAGCATGGAAACCGTCGAAGCGGCCATCCCCGCCTTTGCCGAGGACTTCCAGCCGATCTCGGACATGCGCGCCTCGGCCGAATATCGCCTGCTTGCCGCGCAGAACCTGCTGCGCCGTTTCTTCCTCGAAACCCAGGGCGAAGCCTCGCGGCTGGAGCGAGGGGCGGCATGAACAAGCTCAATATCCGCAACACCGGCAAGCTGCACGAATCCACCAAGCACGATTCAGCCGATAAGCACGTCGCCGGCCGTGCCGAGTACATCGACGACATCGTCGAACCCAAGGGCACGCTGCACGCCTATCTCGGCCTTTCGAGCCGCGCCCATGCCGAGATCGTTTCGATCGATCTCGAAGCCGTCCGCGCCGCGCCGGGCGTCGTCGGGGTTCTCACCGCTGCCGATATCCCAGGGGAGAACGATGTCTCCTCGCCCCACAAACATGACGATCCGGTGTTTGCGGAAGGCAAGGTGCAGTTCTACGGCCAGCCGATGTTTGCCGTCATCGGCACGACACGGGACGCCGCGCGCCGCGCGTCCAGGCTCGCCAAGATCGAATACCGCGATCTTCCCGCCCTGCTCTCTATGGAGGCTGCCGTAGAAGCCGGAGCCCGCCTCGTCACCGAACCGCTCAAGCTCGAGCGCGGGGACGTGACCGCGGGACTGGCTGCCTCCGAACGCAGGGTCAAGGGCCGCGTCAAGATTGGCGGGCAGGAGCACTTCTATCTCGAAAGCCAGATCGCCCTTGCCCATCCGGGCGAGGACGACGACGTGGTGGTCTATTCCTCGACCCAGCATCCGAGCGAAATCCAGCTCATGGTCGCCCATGTTCTCGATGTTCCCCAGCACGCGGTCACCGTCAACGTGCGCCGCATGGGCGGCGGGTTCGGCGGCAAGGAGACGCACGGCAACCTCTTCGCGGCTGTCGCCGCGCTGGCCGCGCGCAAGTTCAATCGCGCCGTCAAGCTGCGTCCCGACCGCGACGACGACATGGCGGCCACCGGCAAGCGCCACGACTTCATGGTCGATTACGACGTCGGCTATAATTCGGACGGCAAGATTCAGGCGGTCACCGCTACCTATGCCGCCCGGGCGGGCTTTTCGGCCGACCTGTCGGGGCCGGTGACCGACCGTGCCCTGTTTCACTGCGACAATGCCTACTGGTATCCCGCGGTCCGCGTGAATTCGTTGCCGCTCTACACCAACACGGTCTCCAACACCGCGTTCCGCGGTTTCGGCGGGCCGCAGGGCCTGGTAGCCGCGGAGCGCTGGATCGAGGATATCGCCTACGACCTGGGCAAGGATCCGCTCGAGATCCGCAAGGCCAATTTCTACGGGATCGACGAGAACAACGTCACGCCCTACCACCAGGTGGTGGAAGACAACATAATCCACCGGATCGTAGAGGACATCGAGACCTCCTCGGACTACCAGGCGCGGCGCGCCGCGATCCTAGCGTTCAACAGGACCAGCAAGGTCCTCAAGAAGGGCATCGCGCTCACCCCGGTCAAGTTCGGCATCTCTTTTACCGCCACCTGGTACAATCAGGCCGGCGCGCTGGTGCATGTCTATCGCGACGGCTCGATTCACCTCAGCCATGGCGGTACCGAGATGGGGCAGGGGCTCCACACCAAGGTCGCGCAGGTTCTGGCCGATGCGTTCGGCGTTCCGCTGGATCGGGTGAGGATCAACGCCACCACCACCGGCAAGGTGCCCAATACCTCGGCCACAGCCGCATCCTCGGGCACCGACCTCAATGCCATGGCGGCGCTCGATGCTGCCAACCAGATCAAGACGCGGCTTCTTGCCCATGCCGCCGAGCAGCGCTCCCTGTCGCCCGATCAGGTGCTGTGGGAAGGCGCCGGCATTCGCGCCGGCGGTGAACATATGAGTTTCGAGGACGCCGTGAGCTCGGCCTACATGGCCCGCGTCCAGCTTTCTGCCGCCGGTTTCTACAAGACCCCCAAGATTCATTGGGACCGCTCGACCGGTCGCGGGCGTCCCTTCTACTACTACGCCTATGGTGCTGCCGTATCGGAAGTGACCATCGATACCCTGACCGGTGAGTATCAGGTCGAGCGCGCCGACGTGCTCGAGGATGTCGGCCGCTCGCTCAATCCGGCGCTTGATATCGGCCAGGTCGAAGGTGGCTTCATCCAGGGCATGGGCTGGCTCACTACCGAGGAACTGGTCTGGGACGCCAAGGGCGAACTGCGCACCCACGCGCCCTCCACCTACAAGATCCCCGTCGCCTCCGATGTCCCGCCCGTCTTCAACGTGCGCCTTGCCGAGTGGTCGGTGAACCGGGAAGCGGCCATCGGCCGGTCCAAGGCCGTGGGCGAGCCGCCGCTATGCCTCGCCATGTCGGTGGTGGAGGCGCTTTCCATGGCCGTCGCCAGCGTCGCGGACTACAAGGTCGCCCCGCGCCTCGACATGCCGGTCACGCCAGAGCGCGTGCTGATGGGCGTCGAGCGCATGCGGGGGGCGAAATGATGGCCCCTGGCTCACCCCGACCCTCAATCCCTTCCCGCATGGGGAAGGCAGGCGATGGGGCGCCATCAGGCGGGCAGGTCTCCCTCCGCCTTGCGGGGCGGGAACAAGGGTGGGTGTGCGTCCCCCACCATCTCGCCAGCACGGCCCACCCATGACCCTGCGCGCGCCGGACATCGCCGCTTTCCTTTCGCGCGAACCGGTGGCCATTTGCGCCGAACTTCTCGTTGTGCGCGGCTCCTCGCCGCGCGAGGCCGGCGCCTTCATGCTTATCTCGCCTACTGCCATTCTCGGCACTATCGGCGGGGGCGCGCTCGAATATTTCGTCATCGACCGCGCGCGGAAGGTCATGCGCGAGGGTCTGGCGCCCGATACCCTCGATATCCCGCTCGGGCCGGAGATCGGCCAGTGCTGCGGGGGGCGGGTCGAGGTCGGCCTTTTCAACATCACCCCGGCCAAGGCCCGGGAGATTGTCGCCCGTGTCGAGGTGGAAGACGCCTCCCGGCCGCACGTCTACGTCTTCGGTGCCGGCAATGTCGGCCAGTCGCTGGCTCGGGCGCTTGCGCTGCTGCCGGTGCGCGCGCACGTGGTCGACACCCGCCCCGACGAACTCATGGGCCTCCCCGACAACGTCGCCGCCATCGCGACGGCGCTCCCCGAATCCGTGGTGCGCAGCGCGCCGGAGGGATCGAGCTACGTCATCCTCACCCATGATCACGCCCTCGATTTCCTCATCGCGGCCGAAGCCCTCAAGCGTGATGACGCTCCCTATGTCGGCATGGTGGGCTCGCGGACCAAGCGCGCGCGGTTCCACACCTGGTACAGCGCCGAGGGCGGCAGCGAAAAAGCCTTTCAACGATTGATTTTGCCCATTGGCCGGCAAGGTCTTGGGGACAAACGCCCCGAGGTTATTGCGGCGCTGGCGGTGGCTGAGATTTTGGTACACATTGGCAGTCGGGAAGCAATTCTGCATGCGCGGCGGGCCGAAGCGAAGTTGGGAGCCGCCTTTGGACGTTAGAGCGCCGCTGCGCCTGGAACTCGTCGGAATCACCAAGCAATTCCCCGGCGTTCTGGCCAACGACCATGTGAGCTTTGGCGTCAGGCCGGGCGAAATCCACGCACTTCTGGGCGAGAACGGCGCCGGCAAGTCGACGCTCGTCAAGATGATCTACGGGATCATGCAGCCCAATGCCGGCGAAATCCGCTGGAATGGGGTGGCCACGGTCATCCCCAACCCGAAATTCGCCCGCAAGCTCGGCATCGGCATGGTGTTCCAGCACTTCTCGCTTTTCGAGGCGATGACGGTGCTCGAGAACATCGCGCTGGGCATGGATGCCAAGATTCCCGCCCGCACCCTCGAAACCAGGGTGCGCGAGGTGATGGCGAGCTATGACCTGAACCTCGATCCGCACCGCATCGTCTCCACGCTTTCGGTGGGCGAACGCCAGCGCATCGAGATCGTGCGTGCGCTCCTGCTCAATCCGAGCCTGCTCATCATGGACGAGCCAACTTCGGTGCTGACGCCCCAGGAAGTCGAGGCCCTCTTCCTCGTGCTACGGAAGCTGGCCTCGGAGGGGTGCTCGATCCTCTACATCTCCCACAAGCTCCACGAGATCAAAGCCCTGTGCGACACGGCCACGATCCTGCGCGGCGGCAAGGTGGTCGATACGATCGATCCCATGGTCGAGACCTCGCGCTCGATGGCCGAGAAGATGATCGGGGCCGGGCTCAAGGACATCGTCAAGCCCAAAGGGCGCGAGTTCGGCAAGGAGAAGCTGGTCGTCAATCGTCTCTCGATGGCCCCGGAAGGACAGTTCGGCATGGCGCTGGACAATGTCAGCTTCTCGGTCCGTGCCGGGGAAATCTTCGGCATCGCGGGCGTCGCCGGCAACGGGCAGAACCTGCTGCTCGATTCGCTGAGCGGCGAGCTGATCGCCGCCGACCCGAGCGCCATCACCATTGACGGTGCTCCGATCGGTGCTCTCAACCCCAATGCGCGGCGCAAGCAGGGCCTCTGCGCTGTGCCCGAAGAGCGCAACGGGCATGCGGCGGTTGGCGATTTCTCGCTCTCGGATAATTCCGTGCTGACCGCGCGCGACAGGCTGGGGATGGTCACCGCCGGTCTCATACGGGCGGGCGCGGCCAAGACCTATACGGGCGACGTGATCGTCTCGTTCGCGGTCAAGGCGCTGGGGCCGGGGGCTACGGCAGGGTCGCTTTCGGGCGGGAACCTGCAGAAATACATCATGGGCCGCGAGATCATGCAGAAGCCTTCGGTGTTCGTGGTCAGCCAGCCGACCTGGGGTGTCGATGCCGGGGCCGCCGCGGCCATTCATCAGGCGATCGTGGACTTGGCGACGACGGGATCGGCCATCGTGGTCATCTCGCAGGATCTCGACGAACTGCTGACGCTGTGCGACACGCTGGCCGTCATCAATGAGGGGCGCCTTTCCCATCCGCTCAAGGTTGGCGAGGCGTCGGTGGAAGAAATCGGCCTGCTCATGGGCGGTGTCCATGGCACGGCTGAGCAGGTGCATATCGCGCCGGGGGGCGACATTGCAGTTCAGGCTTGAAAAGCGGCTCCAACCGAGCCGGTTCATGCTCTATGCCACGCCGGTAGCGGCGGTGATCCTGACGATGATCGTCGGAGCGATCGTCTTCTCGGTGCTCGGCTATGACGGGCTGGGGGCGGTGCGCGAGATTTTCCTCACGCCGCTCACCAATCCCTACAAGTGGCAGGACCTGGCCGTTAAGTCGGCCCCGCTCATCATCATCGCGGTCGGGCTGGCTATCGGCTATCGCGCCAATGTGTGGAACATCGGGGCGGAGGGCCAGTACGTGGTCGGCGGGCTGGCCGGAACCGGCGTTGCCCTGGCCACCTACGATATGAGCGGCCCGTGGATCCTTCCGCTGATGATCCTGGCCGGCATCCTGGGCGGCATGGCCTGGATCGTGGTGCCCGCCTACCTGCGCACCCGGCTCAAGGTCAACGAGATCCTCACCACGCTGATGCTGACTTATGTCTCCATCCAGCTTCTCAACTACCTCGTGGCGGGGCCGTGGAAGAACCCGATGGGCATGGGCCAGCTCCAGACCAAGCTCTTCACCGACTACCAGACCTTGCCCTACATCATCCCCGGCACCATCGTGCAGCTGGGGACACCCATCGCCATCCTGGTGGCGCTGGTCGCCTGGTTCGTGATGTCGCGTTCGGTCTTCGGCTATGAAGTGCGCACGGTCGGTGCCGCGCCCCATGCGGCGCGCTATGGTGGGTTCGTCGCCAACAAGACCATCTGGGCCGTGATGCTGATCAGCGGCGGCCTTGCCGGTCTCGCCGGGGTGCTCGAAGTCGCAGGCCCCTTCGGGCGCATGGTGCCGCAGTTCCCCACCAATTACGGGTTCACCGCCATCATCGTGGCGTTCCTTGGCCGCCTGCATCCTCTCGGCATCATCCTTTCGGGGCTGGTGATCTCCATCTCCTTCGTCGGCGGGGAGGTCGCGCAGACCACGATCGGGCTTCCCAATGCGGCGGTAGGCATCTTCCAGGCGCTGATGCTGTTCTTCATCCTCGCCAGCGACATTTTCGTGCGGTACCGCGTCAAGCGGGTCGTGCCGCAAACGGCGGAGAGCGCGGCATGAGCACCGATCTCATCATCGCCATCATCATCACCGTCGTCGGCGCGGCAACGCCGCTGCTGCTCGCGGCGCTGGGCGAACTCGTCGTCGAAAAGAGCGGCGTGCTCAACCTGGGCGTCGAGGGCATGATGCTCACGGGCGCCGTGGTGGCGTTCGCGGTCACCTATACCAGCGGCAATCCCTGGCTGGGCGTGCTGGCCTCGGCCTTCGCCGGCGCCGCCGTTTCCATGATCTTCGGCTTTCTCACGCTCTCGCTCTCATCGAACCAGGTGGCGACCGGGCTGGCGCTCACCATTTTCGGCACCGGCTTTTCGGCGCTTTTCGGCCAGCCGTTCACCGGCAAGCCGCTCGAGCCCTTCCGCTCTGTCTTCCCGTCCTGGCTTGCCAACGATCCGGTGTGGCGGGTGATCTTCGGCTATAGCCCGCTGGTCTATTTCTCGCTGATCATGGTGGCGGCGGTCGCCTGGTTCCTCACCCGTACGCGCCCGGGCCTCATTCTGCGCGCCGTGGGGGAAAGCGATACATCGGCCCATTCCATCGGCTATTCGGTCATCGGCGTGCGCTACGCCGCGGTGGCCTTCGGCGGGGCCATGGCCGGCATTGCCGGCTCGTGCTTCCCGCTCATCCTCACCCCGCAATGGGTCGAGCGCCTGACCGCCGGACGCGGCTGGATCGCGCTGGCGCTGGTGGTGTTCGCCGCCTGGCGTCCGTACCGGCTGCTGCTGGGTGCCTATCTCTTCGGCCTGATTGCCACCATCGAGCTCTATGCCAAGGCCGCGGGCGGCAATTTCAAGATCATTCCATCCGAGGTGTGGGCGTCCATGCCCTACCTCGCCACCATTCTTGTGCTGGTCCTCATTTCGCTGCGGCGAAACGGCAGCTCAAGTGCTCCGGCCTGCCTCGGCAAGCCGTTTATCCCAACCAACTAATCCACTGGGGCCCCAAGGGAGGGCGCCAGATGCTGACAGGAGAGAGCCCCTAATGACCATCATTACCCGCCGCAACATGCTCAAGGCCGGCGCCGCGGCCGCGGCCCTGCCGCTCATCGGCATTCCGCGCGCTTTCGCGCAGGAAAAGCTCAAGGTCGCGTTCGTGCTCATCGGCTCGCCGGACGATAACGGCTGGAACTTCGGCCACGAACAGGGCCGCAAGAAAATGCTGGAGGCGATCGGGGCGGACAAGGTCGACACGACCGTCGTCACCAACGTCGCCGAAGGCCCCGATAGCGAGCGCGTGTTCCGCGAGCTGGCCCAGCAGGGCCACAAGCTGATCTACGCCACCTCGTTCGGCTACGGGGACTATGTCCACAAGGTCGCCAAGCAGTTCCCGGACGTCAAGTTCGAGTGGGCCACCGGCAACGCCACCGCCGCCAATGTCTCAACCTATAACGCGCGCTTCCACGAAGGCCGCGCCGTCATCGGCACCATCGCAGGCCTGATGACCAAGACCAACATCGGCGCCTATATCGGCTCTTTCCCCATCCCGGAAGTGCGCATGGGCATCAACGCCTTCGCCATCGCCGCGCGCAAGGTGAACCCCGAGTTCAAGCTCAAGGTCGTCTATGTGGATTCCTGGTTCGATCCGGCCAAGGAAGCTGACGCCGCCCGTGCCCTCATCGACCAAGGCGTGGATGTCATCACCCAGCACACCGACGGTCCGGCGGCCCTGCAGGTCGCCGAAGAGCGCGGCATCGTTGGCGGGTTCGGCCAGGGCGCCGACATGAGCGCCTTCGCGCCGAATGCGCACCTGTCGGCCATCATCGACAACTGGGGTCCGCACTACATCAAGTCCGTGCAGTCCGTCCTCGATGGCACCTGGGTCGAAAGCTCGGTGTGGGATGGCCTGGCTTCGGGCGAAGTCGAGATCGGGCCCTTCAACAAGAAGATCCCGGCCGATGTCGTCGCCAAGGCCGAGGCCGTCAAGGCCGGCATCATCGACGGCTCGATCCATCCGTTCGCCGGTCCGCTCAAGGACAATACCGGTGCCGAACGCGTTGCTGCCGGCGACGTGATCGACGACGGTGAGTTCTGGGCCGTCGACTGGTACGTCGAAGGCGTCGAGGCCTAACATGCAAATGGCAGGGAGCGGCACAGGATTGCCGCCCCCTGCCTCACTACGCCACTGACCTTCCCCGTGCGAGACGCGGGGCCTGTTGCACCGCTCCAGTCGAGCGGAGCATCCGTGGGTTCCGGCTTGAAAGCCGGGGAAGAGTGGTGGTGGGGATACTCCTGAGACGCGGCTGCGCGACTCCGCCTCTCTCGCCGACCACCCTCTAGGACCTGACCGATGCCCGACTACATTATCTTTTGGGAATGGCTGAGCTTCGCGGTGCGCTGGGCGCACGTCATCACCGCGATCGCCTGGATCGGCTCGTCCTTCTACTTCATCGCGCTGGACCTGGGCCTCAGGAAGACCCCGAGCCTGCCCCCGCTCGCCCACGGCGAGGAATGGCAGGTGCACGGGGGCGGATTCTACCACATCCAGAAGTATCTGGTGGCGCCCGACTTCCTCCCCGAGCATCTCACCTGGTTCAAGTGGGAGAGCTATTTCACCTGGATCACCGGGGCGATGATGCTCGCGGTCATCTATTATGTCGGCGCAGACCTCTACCTGATCGACAGGCACGTGCTCGACGTGCCCAACTGGGTAGGCATCCTCATTTCCATCGGCTCGATCGGCTTCGGCTGGGTCGCCTACGATTTTCTCTGCAAGTCGCCCATCGGCAAGTCCACCACGGGCCTCATGCTGGTGCTCTTCGCCATTCTCACGGCCATGGCCTGGGCCTATACGCAGGTCTTCACCGGCCGCGCCGCCATGCTGCACATGGGCGCCTTCACCGCCACCATCATGGCCGCCAATGTCGCCATGATCATCATTCCCAACCAGAAGATCGTGGTCGCCGACCTCAAGGCCGGCAAGGTGCCCGACGCCAAGTACGGCAAGGTCGCCAAGCAACGCTCGCTGCACAACAACTACCTGACGCTGCCCGTCATCTTCTTCATGCTTTCCAGCCACTACCCGCTGGCTTTCGCCACGCAGTGGAACTGGATCATTGCCTCGCTGATCTTCCTTGAAGGCGTGGTCATCCGCCATTTCTTCAATACGCGCCATGGTCGCAAGGGCAACCCGACCTGGACCTGGCCGGTGGCCGTGGTGATCTTCATCATCATCGAGTGGCTGTCCGCGGCGCCCAAGCTGGGCGATGCGCAGGAGGCCGTCGCCTCGCGCGCGGCCGAGCCGTTTCTCGCCGCCACCCATTTCGCGGCCGCCAAGGATGTCGTGATGGGGCGCTGCTCGATGTGCCATACCGCCGAGCCGTTCTATGAGGGGGTCTACGAGGCGCCCAAGAACGTGCATCTCGATAGCGACGCGGCCATTGCCAACCACGCCACCGAAATTGCCCTGCAGGCCGGGTTCTCCCACGCCATGCCGCCGGGGAACGTCACCGAAATCACGCCCGAAGAGCGCGAGCTGCTGCTGGCCTGGTATCGGGAAGGCTCCGGCAAATGAGCCGCACGATCCTTCGCGGAAGGGTCTTCACCTTCGTCGATGAGCCGCAGGACATCGACGATACGGCCAGCTACCGCTACCTCGATGATGGTGCCGTCACCATCGAGATGGGCAAGGTCGTGGCGGTCGGCACCTACTCGCCGGCCGAGGCGGCTGGTTGCGAGGTCATCGACCACCGGCCCAACCTCATTCTTCCCGGCTTCATCGACCTGCACCTCCACTATGTGCAGATGCAGGTGATCGGGTCCTATGCCCCGGCGCTGTTGGACTGGCTGCACACCTATACGTTCGTGGAAGAGCAGAAGTTCGGCCGGCAGGGTCACGCAGAGGCCATCGCCGCCTCGTTCTTCGACGAACTGATCCGCAACGGCACCACGACGGCTGCGGCCTATTGCTCGGTGCATCCGCAATCGGTGGACGCCTTCTTCAACGAGGCGGCACGCCGCAACATGCTCATGATCGGCGGCAAGGTCATGATGGATCGCAACGCGCCCGAGGCGCTCCTCGACACGGCGCAGTCCGGCTATGACGACACCCGGGCTCTTATCGCGCGTTGGCATGGCAAGGGCAGGGCGCATTATGCCATTTCGCCCCGCTTCGCCATCACCTCGACGCCGGCCCAGCTCGAGGCCTCGCGGGCGCTCGTGGCGGAGCACCCGGAGTGCTATGTCCAGACGCACCTCTCCGAGAACGACGCCGAGATCGCCTATTCCATGGAACTCTATCCGGATTCCAAGGACTATCTGGGCATTTACGAGGACTATGGCCTGTTGGGGCGCAAGACCCTGCTCGGCCATTCCATCCACCTCAATCATCGCGAGGCGCAGTGCATGGCAGAGACCGGCTCGGTCGCCGTCTTTTGCCCCACGTCCAACCTTTTCCTCGGCAGTGGCCTGTTCGACTACCAGCGCCTGCACAAGACCGGCGTGCGCATCGGCATCGCCACCGATATCGGCGGGGGCACGTCCACTTCGATGCTGCGCACGCTCGATGAGGCCTTCAAGGTCGTGCAGTTGCGCAAGCAGCAGCTCTCCCCGCTCAATTCCTTCTACCTGGCGACGTTGGGGAACGCCCGCGCGCTGGGGCTCGAAGACCGCATCGGCTCCATCGCTCCCGGGCGTGATGCTGACCTCGTCGTTCTCGATAGCAAGGCCATTGCGCACATGGCGCTGCGCATGCAGACGATTTCCGGGGTTGCCGAGGAGCTCTTCCTGTTGCAGACGATGGGGGATGACCGTTCCGTGCGCGAAGTGTATGTCGCGGGCGAGGCGCTGAAGTCCAAACTCAACTGACGGGGAGCAGGAATTGGCCGGATATGTCGAGAAGTCGGGGCTGAAGGTCGACTCCCTTCTGGTGGACTTCATCGAAAAGGAGGCGTTGCCGGGAACCAAGGTCGATCCCACCCGCTTCTGGCTCGGGCTGGCGCTCTACGTGGCGCATTTCGCCCCACGCAACCGCGCGTTCCTCGCCATCCGGGATAACCTGCAGACCCAGATCGATGACTGGCATCGCGTGCATGGGCCGGTCGCCAACAACCCGGCCGCCTATCAGGCCTTCCTGCGCGAGATCGGCTATGTCGTGCGCGAGCCGGAGGATTTCTCGATCGAGACCACGGGGCTCGATCCGGAGATTTCCCAGATCTGCGGCCCTCAGCTCGTGGTGCCGGTTTCCAACGCCCGCTACGCACTCAATGCCGCCAATGCCCGTTGGGGCAGCCTTTTCGATGCGCTCTACGGTACCGATGCCATTTCCCAGGAGGGCGCGTTGGCGCCCGGCAAGGGCTACAATCCGGAGCGCGGGGCGGCGGTGTTCGCGCGGGCAGCCGAGTTCCTCGACGAAGCCTTCCCGCTCGCTTCGGGAAGCCACGGGGATGTGACGAGCTACGCGCTCGACTACGCCAATGGGATGTGCGGTCTCGTCGTCGACGGCGGCAGCAAGCAATTGGCCGATCCTTCCCAGTTCGTGGGCTACCGGCAGGTCGGGGAGGAGCTGGTGCTCCTCTTGAAGCACAATGGCCTCCATGTCGAAATCAATGTCGACCGGGCCAACCCCATCGGCAAGACGCACAAGGCCGGCGTCGCCGACATCGTGGTCGAGAGCGCGGTGACCACCATCCAGGATTGCGAGGATTCGGTGGCCGCGGTCGATGCCGCCGACAAGGTCGCGGTCTACCGCAACTGGCTGGGCCTGATGAACGGTACGCTCGAGGAGACCTTCGAGAAGGGCGGCAAGACCATCACGCGCCGTCTCAATGCCGACCGGGCCTATACCGCCCTCAACGGGGCGACGCTGACCCTCAAGGGGCGCTCGCTGCTGCTGGTTCGCAATGTCGGGCACCTGATGACGACCAAGGCCATCCTCGACCAGGACGGGCAGGAGATCGGCGAGGGGCTGATGGATGCCGTGGTCACCACGCTCTGCGCCCTCCACGACAAGACCAATTCGGCCACCGGCGCCATCTATATCGTCAAGCCCAAGATGCACGGGCCCGACGAAGTCCAGTTCTCCTGCGACATCTTCGGGGGCGTCGAAAAGCTGCTCGGGCTCGCGGACAACACCATCAAGATCGGCATCATGGACGAGGAGCGCCGTACCAGCGCCAACCTCAAGGCCTGCATTCACGCCGCGCGGCATCGCGTCTTCTTCATCAACACCGGGTTTCTCGACCGCACGGGCGACGAAATCCATACCTCGATGGAAGCAGGTCCAGTTCTGCGCAAGGACGACATCAAGGCCGAGAAGTGGATCGCCGCCTACGAGGATCGCAATGTCCTCATTGGGCTCGCCTGCGGTTTTTCGGGCAAGGCCCAGATCGGCAAGGGCATGTGGGCCAAGCCCGACGCCATGGCCGAGATGCTCAAAGCGAAGATCGGCCACCCGCGTTCGGGCGCCAACACCGCCTGGGTGCCTTCGCCCACCGCCGCCACGCTCCACGCGCTGCACTATCACGAGGTCAACGTCTTCGAAGCCCAGAAGCGGCGCCATAACGAGGCGACGCCGGGTCTCGACGTGCTGTTCTCCATGCCGGTCCTCGACCCCTCCACGCTCTCGCGCGAGGAAATCGAGCGCGAGCTGGAGAACAACAGCCAGGGCATCCTGGGTTACGTCGTGCGCTGGGTGCAGCAGGGCGTGGGCGTGTCCAAGGTTCCCGACATCAACAATGTCGGGCTCATGGAGGATCGCGCCACCTGTCGCATTTCGAGCCAGGCCATCGCCAACTGGCTGCGCCATGGCGTGGTCAGCAAGGACGAAGTGGTTTCGACCTTCGAGCGCATGGCCGCGGTCGTTGACGAGCAGAACGCAGGCGATCCGATCTATCGGCCGATGGCCGGCAACTTCCAGTCGATCGCTTTCCTGGCCGCGCTCGACCTGGCGCTCCACGGCGCCGAGCAGCCCTCCGGCTGTACCGAACCGATCCTCCACAAGCGCCGCCTGCAGGTGAAGGCCCGCGACGCAGCGCGGGCCTGATCGGCCGGGGCGCGCGCGACCCCTAGCTCACGAAGTCGAAGGCGTCGACGTCGAAGAGGCCGCGATCGGTCATCTTGAGGTGCGGGATGACGGGCAGGGCGAGGAACGCAACCTGCAGGAAGGGTTCGGGCAGGACACAGCCCAAGGCCTGGGCGGCCCCACGCATATGCTCGAGCTGGCGCGCGACCGCCTCGAAGGGTTCAAGGCTCATCAGCCCCGCGATCGGCAGCGCCAGTTCCGCCGTTATCCGGCCGTCCTGGGCCACCACGAATCCACCGCGCAGCTCGCGGATACGGTTGACCGCCAGGGCCATGTCGTCATCGTTGACGCCCACTACGGTGACGTTGTGGCTGTCATGGCCGACCGAGGAAGCGATGGCGCCCGACTTGATGCCGAAGCCCTTGACGAAGCCGTGCCCGACATTGCCGTTCTTGCCGTGCCGCTCGACTACCGCGACCTTGATCACGTCCTGGGCGGTGTCGGGCTGCAGGCCCGTGTCGTCCTGCGCCAGCGCGGCGCTGTCGCGGAAGGTGAGGATCAGGCCGGGCTTGACCCCGATGACCGGGGTTTCGTTGCGCCCCGGTCGGGCCGGAGAGTGGAAGGTCTGGGCGGTCACGGGCCGGGCCTTCATGGAATCGAGCCCGACCGGTTCCACCGGGCGACGCTCGGCAAAAAGCTCGGGCACGACCAGTCGGCCGCCGGTGACGACATCGCTCACCCGGCACTCTTCAAGGCTATCGAGCAGGGCGATGTCGGCGCGCCAGCCCGGTCCCAGCAGGCCTCGGTCGCGCAGCCCGAAAATGGTGGCCGCCGAGTGGCTGGCGGCGCGATAGACGTGATGCAGCGGGCGGCCCCTGGCGATCAGCCTGCGGATCGAGGAATCGAGGTGTCCTTCCTCAGCGATATCGAGCGGGTTGCGGTCGTCGGTGCACAGGGCCACGAAGCTGGAAGTGTTCTCGTCGAGGATTTCGGCCAGGGCCTCCAGGTCCTTGGAGACCGATCCTTCGCGGATGAGGATCGCCATGCCCTTGGAGAGCTTTTCGCGGGCCTCGCGGGCGCTTGTGGCTTCATGGTCGGTGCGGATGCGGGCAGCGAGATAGCCGTTGAGGTCGAGCCCCGAGAGCAGCGGGGAATGGCCGTCGATATGACCGTCCTGGAAAGCGTGCAGTTTGTCGATGACATCCGGGTCGGTCGCCACGACGCCCGGAAAGTTCATGAACTCGGCGAGCCCGATGACCTTGGGATGATCGCGGAACGGCAGGAGGTCGGCGATGAGCAGCTCGGCGCCCGAGGTCTCGAAGGCCGTTGCAGGAACGCAGGAGGAAAGGTTGACCCGCATATCCATGACCGTCTGCTCGGCACAGTCGAGGAAATAGCGGAGGCCCTGGGCGCCAAGCACGTTGGCGATCTCGTGCGGGTCGCAGATGATGGTGGTCACTCCGTGCGGCAGCACGCAGCGGTCAAACTCGAACGGGGTCACGAGTGAGGATTCGATATGCAGGTGCGTGTCGATGAAGCCGGGCACGGCGAAGCGGCGACGCCCGTCGATCTCGACCTTGCCCTGATAGGCGGCGTGCGTGCCCACGATGCGGTCGGCGACGATGGCGATGTCGGTCTCGGTGATCGCCCCCGTGATCACGTCGAGCATCCGCACGTCCTTTATGACCAGATCGGCGGGTTCCTTGCCTGCCCCCGCCCTGATCATGCGCGTGAGGGTTTGCTTTGAGGTCATGACGCTACCGGCCTTCGCTAGTCAAAAAAACACTTTGCCGTTCGGGTAGCCCCGGTCAAGGGGGAGGGGAACCGCGGGCGATTGCTGGCGTTGGTGATTTCGAAACAAAAGAAAGGCGCCATCATGCCAACCTATGATCCGCACAAGTCCACAACCGAAGTCCGCCAGGGCAACCGCCGGCTCATGAACATGCGGGTCCTGGTGTTTTCGCTGATCGGCATCGTGCTGCTCTTTGGCATTCTCTATCTCGTATTCGCCCTCAGCGCGCCGCCGACCGCGCAATGAGCGCGAGGCTTCGCAAGGTCACCCGCGACGACCTGACCATCGTCAGGAAACGGCGCGGGCGCGGTTTCTGCTTTCTCGACGCTACCGGCAAGCTGGTGTGCGATGCCGTGTTCAAGCAGCGCATGGCCGACCTGGCGATTCCACCTGCCTGGCGGGACGTGCATGTGGCGCCCCGTGCCAATGACCACATCCAGTGCGTGGGGATCGATGAGGCCGGGCGGGCGCAGTACATCTATCATCCCGATTGGGAGGTGCGCCGGTCGGCGCGCAAACAGCGGCGGCTAGCGGCCCTCTCGGCGGCACTGCCGCGTATCCGGCGCCGCGTTCGCAAGGACCTCGGCGCGCCGGTCGGGTCGGCGGAATTGGCCCAGGCCATTGCCGTCGCCCTTATCGATAGAACGGCGATGCGGGTGGGCAGCGAGCAATATTTACGTGCCAACGGCACGCGCGGCGCGGCGACGCTGTTTTCGCGCGATGTCGTGGTTGACGGCGACAGGGTTGAGCTTGCCTTCGTCGCCAAGGGTGGCAAGCGCACGGCCTATGCGCTCAAGGACCGGGCGCTGGCCGACGCCATCGCGCGGATCAAGGTCCTGCCGGGGAAACGCCTTCTCGTCTATCGGGACGCGGACGGCATCGTGCCGCTGCGTACCAGGACCATCAACACCTATCTGCGCCAGATCACGGGTGCCGACATTTCGGCCAAGGATTTCCGTACGCTACGTGCCAGCGCGCTCGCCGCCGAGGTCTTGGCGAGCATGGAGCCCGGGGCTTCGGAATCGGCCCGGAAGCGGCAGATCGCCGGGGTCGCCCGCCAGGTGGCGGGCGTGTTGCGCAACACGCCCGCCATCAGCCGCAAAAGCTACATCGCCCCGGCGCTGTTCCAGCTCTTTGACAGCGGCAAACTGCAGGTTCTCTGGTCGGCCGCCCGCGGGCGGGCCGAGGAACGCCTCGTTATCCTCCTGGCGGAGGTGGCCTGATCAGGCCACCCGGCGTCGCCGTGTCCTCGTCCTGGCGTGGCCTTCGGCAAAGAGTTCCGCCGCTTTTTCGGGGCTGACGGGAGCCGAGAGCAGGTAGCCCTGGATGGTGTTGCAGCCCATGTCGCGGAGCACGCCGAGCTGCGTCTCGGTCTCGACGCCTTCCGCCGTCACCTCGATCCCCATGGCATGGGCCAAGGTCACCATGGCCTGGACGATGGCCGAGGAGGTCTGATCTTCGCCCAACTGGCTGATGAACGACCGGTCGATCTTGATGCGGTCAACGGCATAGCGCTTGAGGTAGTTGAGCGAGGAATAGCCGGTGCCGAAGTCGTCGAGCGCGATCTTGATGCCGGCCGCGCGGAAGGTACGCAGAGTTTCGGTGGTCACCGTTTCGTCCTGGAGCAGGATGCCTTCGGTAATTTCGAGCTCGAGGTCGCAGGGGCGCATGCCGGTCAGCGCCAGGAGCTCGAAGATGCGCGACTGGAACTTCGGATTGCGCAACTGCGCGGGCGAAATGTTGACGGCGATGGTGCGCTCGGGCCAGCGCCCGCCCATCTCCATCGAGCGGCGCAGCACCGCATCGCCTAGATCCTCGATGAGGCCGGAGCTTTCGGCCACAGGGATGAACTGGCCCGGCGAGATCGGGCCGTATTTGGGGTGCGTCCAGCGGGCGAGGGCCTCGGCCCCGATCACCTTGCCATTGGCATCGAACAGCGGCTGGAAGGCCACCGAGAGCTGGTCGTCACGCCGCAGGGCTTCGCGCAGTTCGGCTTCGACGGTATGGCGTAGCTGAAGCAGTTCGTTCATATGCTCGTGGAAGACCACGGCCCGGTTGCGCCCGGCGGCCTTGGCTTCATAAAGCGCGATGTCGGCCTTGCGCACCAGGTCGTGGCGCGAAGCGGCGGGGTCGGTGTTGCAGATGATGCCGATAGAGACGCCTACGAAGACCTCGCCACCCTCGATGGGGAATGGCTTGGCCATGGCTTCGATGACGCGCTCGGCCCGCCGCTGGGCGTCGGCTTCCCCGGCGCTGCTGTGGCAGATGACGGCGAATTCGTCGCCGCCGATGCGGGCGATGAACTCGAGCCCGTGCGTGAGCTCGATAAGGCGTTCGGCCACGAGCTGGATCAGCTGGTCGCCGGCATGATGCCCGCGGGTGTCGTTGACCTGCTTGAAGCGGTCGAGATCGAGAATGAAGAGCGTTACCGGCCGGGCGCGACCCATGGCGCCGATGGCCTTGCTCAGCGTCTCCTCGAAGAGGCTGCGGTTGGGCAGCCCGGTCAGCGTGTCGTGATGGGCCAGGTGCTGGGCGGCGCGACGGCCGTCCTCGATGGCCTGGGTGGAGTTCCAGAGCTTGGCGATCAGCATGATGATCACCACGCCGCCCACGAGGAAAGCGATGCCGAGCACCGGCAGTGTCTCGAGCAGCGTACGGTGGCCGGGACGGTCGGGCTGCCACTGGAAGAAGGCGATCAGGCGGCCCGAATTGTTGAGAATGGGGAACAGCGCCCGGTCGTCCTTTGGGTCGGTGGCGCGCGAGAACCCTGCCTGGCTGAGCGGATAGCGGTTCTCGATATCGTGGGCGAAGCTGGCGTTGAGGAAGCGCACGCTCACATGCAGGAAGTGCGATCCCGGTTCCTGCTGGATGGCCCCGCTATCGGACATCAAGGGCATGACGCTGATGATGGCGGGGAAACCCGAGACCATGGCGAAGTCCGAGACGTGGGGAACGCGACGGGCGGCGCCCGTCTCGAAGGCTTTGAGTCCCCCATATGCAATCAGTTCGCGCATGCGGGCTACCAGCGGCTCGTAGGCTTCTCGATCGCGGTCGTAGACCTCGGTCATCGAGGTGGTACCTGCGCTCATCGCGTAGACCGGCTGGTCCTTGGCATTGAGCAGGAACGCGCGGTCGTGGCCGAAATATTCGTGCATCCACAGGCCAAGATTGGCATCGACCCAGGACTGGTTGTACTTGAGCTTGGTGTTGATGATGGTGGTATCGCGCGCCGCGACGCTTTCCTGGTCGTGGGGCAACAGTTCGAGCTGCTCGGAAAGCACCTTGTTGACCATGACCGTCTCGCGCTCGAGGGCGCGCTGGTCGCTGTTGGCGGTGGACCACAGCACGAAGCCGAGCACCCCCGCCATGACGAGCAGCAGCGACAACACTACCGGCGCCAGTATGCTGGCGGATAAGTGCCAGCCTTTCCAAGTGGTCAATCTCATATCTTGGGCCGCCCCCCAGACGATATTTTCTAGTTTGCGTCCGCTAAACTTGCGGACTGGTTACCAATCATGTCGCAACCTCACGCAGCATCGGGACGAGCCTCCGTTCCCGCTCCACCTGCGAGGATGGCCTCCATGGCCTCGATCGAGACAGGGCGCGATACAAAAGCGCCCTGCAGACGATCGCAGCCGATGCCGGCGAACCGGTTCTCCTGCAGGATGGTGTCGATGCCCTTGGCTGTGACGGTGATGTTCATGGCGTGGGCCAGGCCGACCATAGCCTCGACCATCGCCAGGGCCGAACGATCTTCGTTGGCATCCTGCGCGAAGGCGCGGTCGATCCTGATGTGGTCCACGTCATATTGCTTGAGGAAGTTGAGCGAGGAATAGCCCGTGCCGAAGTCGTCGAGCGCGATGCGAATGCCCGCGGCCCTGAACTTGCGAAGCACTTCACCTGCTCCTTCCGGGTCTCCGAGCAGCACGCGCTCGGTGATTTCGATCTCCAGGTTGCCCGGCCGCATTCCGGTTTCCGCCAGGATGTCGAAGACGCGCGAGAAGAATTTGGGGCTGCGGATCTGGGCCGGCGACACGCCGACCGAGATCACCCGGCCCGGATGGTTCGAGCCCAGCCGGCAGGCGGCGCGCAGCACGCGCTCGCCCAAGGGCTCGCTCAGTCCGCAGCCTTCGGCGACCGAGACGAAGAGGTCGCGCGGCACCCCGCCCATCTGCGGGTGCTGCCAGAAGGGCAGGGCCTGTGCGCCCACCGTCTCGCCGGTCATGGCGTCGATGATCGGCTCGAACATCACCCCGACCTGGTCGGGCGAGCGTAGCGCCTCGCGCAGTTCGGCCTCGATCGAGTGGCGCTGGTGCACGGCGACGTCCATGCCCGTGTCGTAGACCATGGCGCGGTTGCGACCGCCTGCCTTGGCCTCGTAGAGCGCGATGTCGGCGCGCCGGACCAGCTCGACCGGGGAGGTCGATGCGTCCCCGACCAGGCCGATGCCGATCGAGACGCCCACGCTGGCCTCGTTGCCGAAGATTTCGAAGGGCTGGCCGATGATCTCGATCAGCCGGTGAGCCAACGCCTCGGCCTCGGCGGGGCCCGAGAGGGACGGTTCGATGATGGCGAATTCGTCCCCGCCCAGGCGCGCAATCATGCCGGGGCCGGAGACGGCGTTAGCCAGCCGGCCGCCTACGCACCGGATCAACTGATCGCCCGCCGGATGACCGAGGGTATCGTTGACCTGCTTGAAGCGGTCGAGATCGAGCATGAAGAGGGCCAGGTAGCCGCTTCGGCGCTCGTCGGCGGCGTGCAGGGCGAGCTGCGCCTCGAACCCGGCGCGGTTGGCGAGCCCTGTCAGCGGGTCATGGTTGGCCTGGTGTTCGGCCCGGATACGGCCGGCGTCGAGTTCGGTGGAATAGCGCCAGAGGCGGTCGAGCAGGATCACGATGAGGATGCCGGCGAGCAGCAGCGCTCCGCCCAGCACCGGCGCGGTCTCGGAGAGCAGGCGCTTGCCCGGCCAGTCCTGGCGCCATTCGAGGAAGGCGATGATGCGGCCCGCATTGTTGAGCAGCGGCAGGGTCGCGCTTTCCGGGTCACCACTGGCCGCGGTGCGGAAGGCGGCGTCGTCCACCAGGTTGCTCTCGCCGACGTAGCGCGCGTAGTCCCCATCGAGGAAGTCGATGGCAACGTGGAGGAAGGGGCGCTCCGGGTAGGTCGCGGTATCGGCGATGGGAGCGACGGTGACCATCGCGGGCGTTCCGGCGATGACAACATAGTCCTGGGCCGAAGGCATGCTGGCGCGTGCACCGCCCAGATAGGCGCGCAGCGCCCCGGCGGCGATCTCCCCGCGCAGCCGGCCGACCAGGGGCATGATGCCCGCCATGTCGGGCTCCAGGAATGAGGGCGTCACCGCATGTCCATCCTGCATCAGGTAGACGGGGCGGTCATCGCCATCGAGCACGCCGGTCTGCTCGTAGCCGTAGCTGTCGTAGAATTCGGTGCCGAGGTTCTCGTCGATCCAGTCCGGGTCGAAATCGGCGCTGGTATGGGCCACCGTCTCGTCCCAGATGGTCCAGGATTCCTGGTTGGCGACCTGCTGGGTGAAGTAGCCGCGCATGGCGTGGTCGATGAGCGCGGCCTGGCGCTGCACGGCGCGGGCGTCGCTGTTACCGGTCGACCAGAGCACGAAACCGCCCACGGTGGCTGCCATCGCCAAAAGCGAGAGCACTACCGGTATGACGATCCCTGCCGCGACATGCCTGCGTTCTGCCGGCGGTAACCCAATGCCCAATTGAGAGCCCTCGACATTCTTGTCGGATGACAATCTAGGGAGTGGGGAATTTCCGCTTTGTTACTGCAAGAGTTTATCGAAAAGTCTGGTAAACGAATTACGCAAAAGAACGCCGGCATTAATCCTTGAAAAGGACTTCTCGATCCTGCGTAAAATTGGCCAGCAACGGGATGCTGGCGCCGCCGAGCGCCCGCGCGGCGTTGCCGATCGTGCCTTCCTCGATGCGGAATGGGGAAAGCCCCTGCTGGTTGACCCGCTCAAGTGCCTCGCGCGTCCGCCCGATGATGGCCTTGCGCACGAAATCGGGAAAGGCGCCGTCGATGATGACGGTCTCGACGTCGATCACTGCCACCGCCGCCACGATCGAGATGGCGAGGCTTTCGCCGACCTCGGAAATCCACTCGTCGAGCGCCGGGCCGAGGTCGTCGCCCCAGTCGTCGGGCGAGAGCCAGAGCACTTCGGGGTTGCGGCCCTGGGCGATCAGCTTGCGTTCGAGCACGTAGATCGAGGCTACGTTCATCAATTGGGGGATGCGGCGCCCGCCGGAGGGGGCGGCGGGCGCGGGCATGGAGCCGAGTGCGCCCGCGTTCTGCGTGCGTCCGGGGAAGAGGTGCCCGTTGAGCACCAGCCCGCCTCCGATGAACGAGCCGATATAGACATAGAGATAGTCGAGAAAATCCGAGCCGCGCCCGAAGATCAGTTCGGCGGCGCAGGCGGCGGTGATGTCGTTGTGGAAATAGACCGGCCATGGCAGCACCTGGGCGAGCTCGGCGCGGATGTCGACGGTGCGCCAGGCGTCGATGTCGCCGCGCGGGGCGCCGATTTCTTCGGGCCAGGTCCACATTTCGTAAGGAGCCGCGATGCCGACCCCGGCCATGCGGCGCGCCCATTCGGGCGGCAGGTCAGCCATCATCTGGTCGATCCCTTCGCGCGCGAAAGCCATGATGCTTTCGGGCCTGGGATAAGGGTAGGTCTTGTGCAGCAGCTTGATGATCTCGCCGGTGAAGTTGATGAGATAGAGATCGACGCTGCGCCGGCCGATCTTGAGGCCAAAGGCGAAGGCGCCCTCGGGATTGAGCGAATAGGGAACCGAGGGCTGCCCGATGCGGCCGCGCTGCGGGTTACCCTTGAGCAGGAGACCGTCGGCTTCGAGCTGGTTGGCGATGATCGAGATGGTCTGGGGCGATAGCCCCGTCATTCGCGCGATATCGGCCTTGGGCAGGCTCTTGTGCCGGCGGATCAGGGAAAGCACGAGGCGTTCGTTGTAGAGGCGCACGCCGGTCTGGTTCGTGCCACGGGTGAAACCGCTGGCGCGCACCGCCTTGTCTTCTCCCTCCGTCCGCGAGGCCATCGTTTGCTCCGTTAACGTTTGCGACATCGCGCCAGACGACACCGCTGCGCGAAATCGAGGCCGTGATAGCCGCGACGCGCCCGTAAGTGCAATCGATTACAGAGGTTTCCTCCCTCTTGCATGTGCACATTGCCGCGCCCCCGTGGCGCAAGTCAATTAATAAATCCATTGGATTAATTTATTGACAGGATCGGCTATGCGACTGAGTATGCCGTCACGGACGATGGCAGCGGGCAGGAGGATGCGCGCGTCGTTTCGTCCCGAGCGCAGGGAAGGGGGGCGAGCGAACAGCCCCATCCGGCGCACCAACCCCGGGAGGATTTCATGGGTAGACTGACTCTGCTTAGGGCCGTCGCAGCCGCCACCGTGATGGCGGGCCTGCTGGCCGGGACTTCCGCCTATGCCGCCGACGTGGTCGGCCTCATCACCAAGACCGAAGGCAATCCGTTCTTCGTCAAGATGCGCGAAGGCGCCCAGGCCAAGGCCCAGGAACTCGGCCTCGATCTGCGCACCTTCGCCGGCAAGTTCGACGGCGATAATGACAGCCAGGTAGCGGCCATCGAGAACCTGATCGCGGCCGGCGCCAAGGGCTTCGCCATCGTGCCATCGGATTCGAGCGCTATCGTTCCCACGATCAAGAAGGCCCGCGATGCCGGGCTGCTCGTCATCGTGCTCGATACCCCGCTCGACCCGATGGATGCGGCTGATGCCACTTTCGCCACCGACAACCGCAAGGCCGGCATGCTGATCGGGGAATGGGCCAAGGGCACGCTCGGCGATGCTGCGGCCAATGCCAAGATCGCGTTCCTCGACCTCGCCACCAACCAGCCGACGGTCGACTACCTGCGCGACCAGGGCTTCATGCAGGGCTTCGGCATCGACGTTAAGGACCCCAACAAGTACGGGGACGAAGACGATCCGCGCATCTGCGGCCACGAAATGACGGGCGGCGCCGAGGACGGCGGGCGTACCGCCATGGAAACGCTGCTCCAGAAGTGCCCGGATACCAATGTCGTCTATACCATCAACGAGCCTGCCGCCGCCGGCGCCTACCAGGCGCTCAAGGCCGTGGGCAAGGATGACGGTTCGGTGCTCGTCGTCTCCATCGACGGCGGTTGCCCGGGCGTGGCCAACGTGAAGGCCGGCGTCATCGGCGCCACCAGCCAGCAATATCCGCTCAAGATGGCCTCGCTCGCCATGGAAGCCATCCAAAAATTCGCGGCAACCGGCGAAAAGCCGACCGTGGATTCCAAGCTGGGCTTCCTCGATACGGGCGCCACGCTCATCACCGACAAGCCGGTGGCCGGCGTGGATTCGATCACCTCCGAAGAGGGCGCCAAGCTCTGCTGGGGCTGATCGCCACCAACGCAAATCGCGCCGCATCCGTGCGGCGCGATTCAACTCGAAGGCTGGCACGGTACCGATCCTTGGGAGGGGGTAGGCAATGAGCGACGACGCAAGCGGTTCGGCAGCAGCCGAAAAGGGACTGGAGGGCGCCCATCACGGGGTGGCCAGTTTCGAGACGGACGACAAGTCCCCGATCCGGCAGTTGCAGCATTTCCTGCACAATTACCCCACCGCCATTCCCTTCATCGTTCTCATCATCGGCATCCTGATCTTCACGATCGCTGCCGGGTCGAAATTCTTCGCGCCGTTCAACCTGTCGCTGGTGCTCCAGCAGGTCACCATCATCGGTGTCCTCGGCATCGCCCAGACCCTGGTCATCCTCACCGCGGGCATCGACCTGTCGGTGGGAGCCATCATGATCCTGTCCTCGATCGTGATGGGCAGGCTGGCGGTCGTCGGCGGCGTACCGGTGCCCATCGCCTTCACGCTCGGCCTGGCGACCGGCGCCATCTGCGGCATGATCAACGGTGTTCTGGTGGCCCTGGTGCGGCTGCCGCCCTTCATCGTCACGTTGGGAACCTGGAGCATTTACGGCGCGCTCGTCATCTACGTGTCGCGCTCCGAAACCATCCGGTTCCAGGATATCGAGGCCACGGCGCCCTTCCTGCAGGTCCTGGGAACGACCATGAAGCTGGGCGGGGGCGCTGTGCTGACCTATGGCGCCATCCTCATGATCGTGCTGGCGGTGGCGGTCTGGTACATGCTGTCGCGCACCGCCTTCGGGCGCCACATCTACGCGGTCGGCGATGATCCAGAGGCGGCGCGCCTTGCCGGTATCAACACCAGGGGCACGCTGATCGGCGTCTATACCCTGGCCGGGCTCATCTGCGCATTGGCCGGCTGGGTGACCATCGGCCGTATCGGCGCCGTCTCGCCCCTGGCGGGGCAGAACGCCAATCTGGATGCCATCACCGCCGTGGTGATCGGTGGCACTTCGCTCTTCGGAGGACGCGGCTCGATCGTCGGCACGCTGGTAGGTGCGCTCATCGTGGGCGTGTTCCGCAACGGCCTGGCGCTGGCGGGCGTGGACGTGCTCTGGCAGGAATTCACCGTCGGCATTCTCATCATCCTCGCGGTCACCATCGATCAATGGATCAGGAGGGTTTCGGCATGAACGAGGCGATTGCCCCCATTCTTTCGGCGCGTGGGCTCAACAAGCGCTATGGGCGCGTGGTGGCGCTGGACAATACCGATTTCGACCTGATGCCCGGCGAGATTCTGGGCGTCATCGGCGACAACGGCGCCGGCAAGTCCACGCTGATCAAGGCCCTGTGCGGAGCGGTGATGCCCGATTCCGGCGAAATCCGGCTGGATGGCCATCCGGTGCATTTTCGCTCGCCCATCGAGGCGCGGCACGCCGGTATCGAGACGGTCTACCAGAACCTGGCGCTTTCGCCGGCGCTTTCGATCGCCGACAACATGTTCCTGGGGCGCGAGATGCGCATGAGCGGGTTCATGGGGCGGTTCCTGCGCACGCTCGACCGGGGCGCCATGCAGCGGATCGCGCGCGAGAAGCTGTCCGAACTGGGGCTGATGACTATCCAGAACATCAACCAGTCGGTGGAAACGCTGTCTGGCGGCCAGCGCCAGGGCGTCGCCGTGGCCCGCGCCGCAGCCTTCGGCAGCCGGGTGGTGATCATGGATGAACCCACAGCCGCGCTCGGCGTCAAGGAGAGCCGGCGCGTGCTCGAACTGATGCTCGACGTCAAGCGTCGCGGCTTGCCGATCGTGCTCATCTCGCACAACATGCCCCATGTCTTCGAAGTCGCCGACCGCATCCACATCCATCGCCTGGGCCGCCGCATCGCGGTGATCGACCCCAAGGCCTTCTCGATGTCCGATGCCGTCGCGATCATGACAGGCGCCATGAAACCGCCGGCGGAGATGGCCGGCGTAAGCTGAAAGCACACCGATGACTAAAGCCCAAGCGCTCGTGCTCGAGCGCCAGCACGAACTGAAATTGCGCGAAATCGACCTGCCGATGGACGTCGGCCCGGGCATGGTCAAGATCAAGATCCACACCGTGGGCGTCTGCGGGTCTGACGTTCATTACTATACCCACGGACGTATCGGTCCATTCGTGGTCAATGCGCCAATGGTGCTCGGCCACGAGGCTGCCGGCACGGTCGTCGAGGTCGGGCAGGGGGTTACCCATCTCAAGGTCGGCGACCGCGTCTGCATGGAGCCGGGCATTCCCGATCCCAATTCGCGCGCCTCGCGCCTGGGCATGTACAATGTCGATCCGGCCGTTACCTTCTGGGCCACCCCGCCGATCCACGGGGTGCTGACGCCCTATGTGGTCCATCCGGCCAACTACACCTTCAAGCTCCCCGACAATGTGAGCTTTGCCGAAGGCGCCATGGTCGAGCCCTTTGCCGTCGGCATGCAGGCCGCCACCAAGGCCCACATCACGCCCGGCGATACCGCGGAGGTTCTCGGCGCCGGTCCCATCGGCACCATGGTGGCTATTGCCGCGCTTGCCGGCGGTTGCGCGCGCGCCATCGTCGCCGACCTTGCCCAGCCCAAGCTCGATATCGCGGCCCGCTACCAGGGCGTCATCCCGGTCAACATTCGCGAAAAGAGCATCGTTGAAGAGGTCAAGCGCCTCACCGAGGATTGGGGCGCAGATATCGTTTTTGAGTGCTCGGGCTCGCCAAAAGCCTGGGAAACCATCATGGACCTGCCGCGCCCCGGCGGCACCATCGTCGTCGTCGGCCTCCCGGTCGAACCCGCCGCCTTCGACATCGCCACCGCCTCCACCAAGGAAATCCGCATCGAAACGGTCTTCCGCTACGCCCACCAATACGACCGCGCCATCGCCCTTTTCGCCTCGGGCCGCGTGGACCTCAAACCGCTCATTTCGGAAACCTTCGCCTTCGAGGATTCCGTCGCCGCATTTGACCGCGCCGTGGAAGCAAGGCCAAGCGACGTCAAACTGCAGATTCGTATGCCGGACTGATGGGCGAGGGGGACAGCATGCCGCCGCAGCTTCAATCCAAGCCGATGTCCCTCTCCCTCCGCCCCCATCTATCCTCCCGGCCGCAGAGCCGGGGCACATTGCCCGTTCCCACTCGAGCGGAGTGGTGGGCGGGAAACGCACCAGCACGTCTCCCTCCCCCTAGTGGGGAGGGAACAAGGGTGGGGGGAGACCCAAGCGCGATGCCGGCGACTCCAACACCCGTGGCACGTCCTCCGCACCAAACCACCCCCAATCAGCTAACCACCTGAAAACCCCGTCACCTCCCCATTAACCCACGGCCAACAGCTTCTCCCGCCATCCACCAAGGAGCACCAGCATGGACCTCGGCCTTCGCGACAAGGTCGCCATCATCACCGGCGGTTCGGTCGGCATCGGCCTGGCGGTTGCCGAAGGGCTGGCAGCCGAGGGCGCCAATCTCGTTCTCGTCGCGCGCAATCCCGATCGCGTCGACGCCGAAGCGGCCCGCATTGCCGACAAGTACGGCATCCTCGTCCATGGCGTCGCCGCCGATGTGGCGACCGCCGAGGGTTGCAATGCCGTCATTTCGGGAGCCCAGAAGGCGTTCGGCGGCGCCGACATTCTTATCAACAATGCCGGAACGGGCTCGAACGAGACCATCCAGGAAGCCACGGATGAAAAGTGGCAATATTACTGGGATTTGCACGTGATGGCCGCCGTCCGGCTGGCGCGGGGCATCGTGCCCCAGATGAAGAAGCGCGGGGGCGGCGTGGTGCTCCACAACGCCTCGATCTGCGCCGTCCAGCCGCTCTGGTACGAGCCGATCTACAACACCACCAAGTCCGCCTTGATGATGTTCTCAAAGACGCTTTCCACCGAAGTCGTGGGCGACAATATCCGGGTCAACTGCATCAATCCGGGGCTCATCCTCACGCCCGACTGGGTCAAGACCGCGCGGCAACTGGCGGGGGAAGACGGATACCAGGCGCACCTCCAAGGCGTCGCCGACGAATACGCCGCCATGAAGCGGTTCGGAACGCCCGAGGAACTGGCGCATTTCTTCGTTTTCCTCTGTTCGGACAAGGCGACCTATTCGACCGGGTCCACCTATTTCGTGGATGGAGGCATGCTCAAGACCATCTAGCGTCCGGGGGGAACATGGATTTTTCGAGTGCGATCGGACTGGTTGATACCCATACGCCGCAGCACATCATCTTCATCCGCCTCATCCTGGCGGCGCTTTTCGGCGGGATGATCGGGTTCGAGCGCGAGATGCATCGCGAGGGCGCGGGGTTGCGTACCCATATTCTCATCGCCATGGCTGCGTGCCTGTTCACCCTGCTCACCATCGAACTGTTCGAAACCTTCGGTGGTTCGCCCAATAGCCGCGCAGATCCCATTCGCGCCGTGGAGGCCGTAACTGCCGGGGTCGCCTTTCTGGGGGCAGGCGCCATCTTCCGGCGGCCCCACGACGTCAAGGGTATCACGACGGGAGCGGGCATGTGGCTGGCGGGCGCCGTCGGGCTGGCGACCGCGCTCGGCTACTACATCGTCGGGTTCGTGACGGCGATCTTTGCCATCATTGTCCTGTCGGTTCTCCAGGCCTTGAAGACGCGCATCGACAGCCGCGCGGCGCCCGATCAGGATGAGGAACACTAGCGGGGCGCCGACGTTGGTTGAGCAGCATCAAGCAAGGAGAGCATAAATGCCCGCTCGTTCCAAAGCCCAGCAGGAGGCGGCCGGCGCCGCCCTCGCCGCCAAGCGCGGCGAAGCCAAGGTCGGCGACCTCAAGGGCGCCTCCAAGGACATGTACGATTCCATGAGCGAAAAGGAGCTCGAAGAGTTCGCTTCCACCAAGCGCAAGTCACTGCCGGAGCACGTCTCCAAGCGACATTGAGGCCGTGCAGATTGTCATACAATTTGTTAACGTTGGTTTCGATCCGGTGACAGACAATGCCCCTAGGGCCCAATGCTAGGTAAACCGTTTCACTATTCTTAAGAGTTCAACGGCTTAGTGTTGGGCAGACTATAGGGGGCCTTTATGTCGTTGATCGCCAGCATGGCAGGCGCGCACAACGCTTACCTCGTTCTTCTTGCGGCAGTTGTCTGCGTGATGGGCGTGGCCGTTGCGATCCGTCTGTTGCTGCGAGCCAGAGCTGCGCATGGCGGTGCGCGGTTCAGTTGGCTCTTCATGATGGGCGTTGCCGGTGGCGCGTCCATCTGGTGTACCCATTTCATCGCCATGATCGCCTATCAGCCAGGAGTGCCGGTCAGCTACGATCCGGTCACGACGGCGCTGTCCGCCATGATCGCCATGGCTGGCTGTTTCCTGGCGGGCGGTATTGCCGTGGAGCAGCGCCTGCCGCTCTCCTGGGAGGTCGGCGGCCTCGTCTTCGGCGCATCGGTGAGCCTTATGCACTTCATCGGCATGTCCGGCTACGTCATGGATGGCGGCCAGCATGTGATGGTGTTTTCGGCCGGGTATGTCGCCATGGCACTTTCGCTGGCGTTGCTGCTCGGCCTCGCCGGTTTCTCGCTCCTCAAGAAGGGTGCGTCGCGCCGCAACTTCCTGGCCGTTAACTCGCTCCTGACGCTTTCGATCGTCGGCCTGCACTTCACGGGCATGGCGGCGATGCATGACGTGGTCTTATGCCTTTCCGGGTTCGTCGATCACACCTCGGGCCTGGGCCTCGCCTTTGCCGCCGGCGGCATGGCGCTCCTGATCCTGGGCACCGGGCTTGCCAGTAGCTTCCTCGACTCCTCGGTGCGTAAGGAAACCTCGGACCGCGTGCGCGAGATCATCAACCACGATGCGCTCACGGGGCTACCCAATCGCGACTGGTTCGTGCGCGAGGGGGTGAGCCTGGTCAGCGATGGGGTCAACGACATGCGCCTGGCCGCGGTCGTCATCAACATCGACCGCTTCCGCGACATCAATAATATCCTGGGTCATGCCGAGGGCGACCGGGTGCTGCGCACCATCGCCAACCGCTTCAAGAGCGCCCTGATGCCGACCGAGATCGTCGCCCGTACCAGGGGCGACGAATTTGCCGTGATGCGCGCCGTGTTCGACGACATGGACGTGCCCATGCTCATCAAGCGGCTGCAATCTGCCATCGCGATGCGGCTGGAAACGCCGGATGGCGGGCTTGAAGTGACCGCACGCTTCGGCGTGGCGATCTTCCCGGACGACGCTGACGACATCGAGGCGCTGCTCGACAATGCGGACCTCGCCATGAGCCGGGTCAAGAACCTTCACAACACCGATGTCGGCTACTATCAGGCCGATCTCGACGAGCTGGCACGGCAGCGCCGCACGATGGTGGTCGAGCTCAGCCGCGCCATCGAATCCGATCAGTTCGAGCTCCACTACCAGGTCCAGAAGCACGTGCAGACGCACGAAGTGGTGGGCTACGAGGCGCTGGTGCGCTGGCGCCATCCCGAGCGGGGCATGGTCTCGCCGATGGAGTTCATACCGCTGGCCGAGCATTCGGGCCTCATCGTGCCGCTGGGCGAGCACGTGCTGCGTCTGGCGTGCCGGCAGGCTGCGGCCTGGCCGCGTCCCTACAAGGTTGCCGTCAACGTTTCTCCTGTGCAGATGCTCGATGACAGCCTGCCGCGGCTGATCGAGCAGGTGCTCGACGAAACCGGTCTCGATCCGTCCCGGCTCGAGGTCGAGATCACCGAGAGCACGCTCGTGGCCGATCCGGAGCACACCGTGCGCATCCTGAAGGCCGTCCGTTCGCTGGGCGTGTCGGTGGCGCTCGATGACTTCGGCACGGGCTATTCGACGCTGGCCTCGCTCAGCCTCTTCCCGTTCGACCGTATCAAGCTGGACAAGGCGTTCCTCTCCGAGATCGATCGCAGCCCGCAGGCCAAGGCCATCGTCCAGGCCGTTCTTACCATCGGCAAGAGCCTCAATATTCCGGTGCTTGCAGAGGGCGTGGAGCGGGAGGATCAGATGGAGCTGCTGCGCGAGGAAGGTTGCTCGGAAGCGCAGGGTTACCTGCTCGGACGGCCCGCGCCCACCATCACCATTCCCGACGTGGTGGTGCCCCTGCGGCTCGTCGATCGCGCCAGCGCCTGACCGCTCCGCACTTCAGGAAAATACAAGAGGGGAAGTCCTTGCCGGGACTTCCCCTCTATTGTGCCGGTACGTTCGGGAGGAAACGCCCGGCTTTGGTCGGTCCCGTGCAGGTCCCGCCGCAACTGTCTGCGGGGGTCTGCCGACCGCCCTGAAGGAAAGGAGAGCTCCGCCGGAGCGGAAGCTGGGGAGCCCACTGCGGAGCACTCCTTTCACCCGCACGCAGTCTCCAAGGGAGAGACTACGCACCAACTCGTTTGGCGCTGCGTGCCCAGAAGTCGAGCAGCGCCTGCATTTCCCGATGGTATTCGGCTCGCTCGCTGTGGCGCCCGAACACCGCTGCCGCGCCTGCTTCCAGCGCAGCGTTCCGGTGTACGGCCTCGAGCGAGTGGACCATCGCCACCAAAATCGTGCCGTTCTCTTTTGCGCGCTCGGCATGGCGGGCGATGAACTGTGCGGTCGCGTTGGAGCGCGCCTTCAGATCCACCACAACCAGGCTCGGCGCCGTCTCGCTGCCGGCCAGGATCGCGTCGAGGGTTCTGCCTCCGCGATCACCGTTTCCGAGCCAGCGGGCCCTGTATCCGTTCCCCGCCAGCGTCCTCAGGAACAGCCGGGCGGAATGGACATTGTCATCCACCAGCGCCACCGGCGCGGGTGCTCTCGTCAGATCCGACATATAACCTCTAAGCCGCCTCGCGAACGGGTATGCACTTGCTACGATGCCGATCGCGAACCGGGTAGTCACGCAAACGCCTTGAGGCCCTTACGGGCCGGATTGGTTTGCAAATGCGCCTGTTCGCCCCGAGCGGGAAGGTGCCGACACGTTAAGTGGCGCTAAGTCCGGCTTGCGTTTTACATGTAAATCGGTTGAACTTCCGGGCTTGGGGGCAAGGGGAGGACCAGGCTTGGTGCAGCCTGAAGTTTCGGTTGCACGGATCAGGGCTGCTCTGGACGATGTCCTGGGCTGGCCCGAGATGGCTCGTTCTCCGCAACTCGCCCAGTTCCTGCGCTACATCGTGGATGCTCGGCTTGATGGCCGCGAGGCCGCTATCAAGGCTTATTCGATTGCCGTGGACGTTTTCGGGCGCCCGCCCGATTTCGACCCGCAGTCCGATCCCATCGTCCGGGTACAGGCACGACGCCTGCGGACGCTGCTAGACCAGTATTATGAAGATGGGCGCATGCCCCACGGCGTGCGCATCCGGCTGCCGGTCGGGCGCTATGTTCCAGAATTCGAGGTGTTGGCGGAGGGGGAGGACGCTCCGGCGCTGGCCCCCGTGCCGCTTCTCGAAACGCCGCCGCCTGTGGCGATATCACCCGAGCCTACGAACTGGCGGTTTCGCTCCGGCGTGCTGATCGGGGCGTTCTTCGCCTCGGCGCTGGCGGGGCTTGCCTATATGATCGTTGTCGTGGGCCAGCCCCTGCCGCCTGGCCTCGATTCGCCTCCGCCCCAGGAGCCGCAGGTCACGGTGGTCGACTTCCAGAACCTGGCGGGCGACGAAGGAAACGCGGTCGCCGGAGACCTGGCGCTGGCGCTTGTCAGCGATCTGGGCCATTTCGACGACATCGAGACCAAGTATGGCGTCCCCGAGGCGCCCCGGGCGCAGTCGCCGCAGGAGAATCCCTCGAGCCCCGATCTCTACGTGCTCTCGGGCATTACCCGCGTCGTCGACGATGCCGTCGAATACGGAGCGATCCTGACGCGCAGCCAGGACCAGAGCGTACAGTGGAGCTATGCGGTTTCCCGGCCCATGGCCGAGGCCAGCCAGCCGCGCGCGGTCGATGAAGTGTCGCGCCGCATGGCGCTTGTCCTGGGCAGCCCGCGCGGGCCCCTGCACCAACAGGCGCGGCGATGGCTGGCGCTGCATCCCAATTTTGCCGCCGCCGCGACGCCCTATATCTGCCGTGTGGCTTTGGAGGTCTACCACGACAGCGGCCGGCCGGCGGATGGAATGGCCGCGCGCAACTGCATCGCCGCGCTGCCGGCCGATGAAAAGATCGCGCCGGCGGCCCTCGCCGCGAGCGCCGCGCTCACGATGGACATGGCGCCCCCCGAGGCCGTCGCCGATCAGGCCGAGAACGCCAATCGGCTGACCGATGCGGCCCTTGCAGCGGCGCCGATATCGAGTTTCGTGTGGGAACAATCGGGCAGGGTCGAAGAGGTAGAAGGCGATCTCGCCAAGGCGCGCATGGCCTATTCGTCGGCCGTGCAGCTCAACCCGGCGAGCGCCAACGCCCTGGCGGCGCTCGGGCGTCTCCTGGCGCTCGGGCCGGATTGGCAGCAGGGCGCCCAGATCGCTCAGACCGCGATCACCGAGACGCCGAGCCCGCCCGCCTGGTATTTCGCCGCTCCCGCGCTCAATGCGTTGCGTGGAAGGGACTATGACCAGGCGCGCAAGTTCGGCGAGACGCTCGCACAAAGCGACCGCACGCTCGGGTCGGTCATCGTGGTAACGGCGGCGCTGGAATCGGGGCAGACCGATGTCGTCAGCCGCTATCTGCCGCAGGTGCTCGATCATCAACCTTTCCGCGCGCACGGCATTCTGCCGGAACTGGGCAGGCGCCTTTCCGATTCCAGTCTATTGGCGTCGCTTGCCGGCGGACTGGAACGGGCAGGGGTGCCGCCAAAGGCGTTGACCGGGCCCTATTGAGGTGGTGCTGTTGCGCCAGCGGCAAAAAGACTAGACCCCGCGATCGCGGGTTGGGTGGAGTAGGTTACTTTGGTTTTTCGTGCATTGGTGACCGACAGGAATGCGGCCGGCGAGATCGCCTCGTCGGTGCAGTCGGTCGATGAGTCTGCCTTGCCGGCCGGCAACGTGCTGGTCGCGGTCGAATGGGCCGGGCTCAACTACAAGGATGGGCTGGCGCTGGCCGGCAAGGGCAATATCGTTCGCGCCTTCCCCCATGTGGCAGGCATCGATTTTGCCGGACGCGTGGTCGAGAGCCGCAACTATCGCTATCACCCCGGCCAGAGCGTCATCCTCACCGGCTGGCGCGTGGGCGAAACCCGCTGGGGAGGCTATGCCGAGCGTGCACGCGTCGATGCCGAGTGGCTGGTGCCCATGCCGAGACGGCTCTCCGCGCGCACCTCCATGATGCTGGGCACGGCCGGCCTCACCGCCATGCTGGCGATCAACCGCCTCAAGGAAGACGGCCTGACCCCTGCCAGGGGCGACGTGCTGGTGACCGGTGCATCGGGCGGCGTCGGTTCGATCGCCGTCATGTTGCTGGCTCGCCTCGGCCATCGCGTCGTGGCCGTAACAGGGCGGCCCGAACAGGCCGAGCACCTCACGCGGCTCGGCGCCAGTGAAATCATCGATCGCAAGCAACTGCTCGAGGCCTCCGGCAAGGGACTCGATGCCGAACGCTGGGCCGCCGCCATTGATCCGGTCGGCGGTGAAGTGCTCTCCCAGGTGCTCAAGAAAATCCGCTACAGCGGCGCGGTCGCTTCGATCGGCCTGGCCGGCGGGGCTAATTTCGATGGCAGCGTGCTGCCCTTCATCCTGCGCAACGTCACGCTTTTCGGCATCGACAGCGTCATGCAGCCCTATGAGGCACGCGTCGCTGCCTGGGAGCGGCTGTCGACGCTTTTCGTGCCCGGTGCCTATGAGCCGATGGTCAGCGAAAAGCATCTCGAGGATCTGCCGCGCGAGGCGGCCGCCATCCTGCGCGGGGAGGTGGCCGGGCGTATCATCGTCAATCCAAAGGCGCCGCGTGACAATGTCGTGCCGCTTTCCACGCTTTCGGGCGCATGATAAATTTTGACTGTCCGGTCAAATAATCTGCGCTAACAATAGACTTCGCCGGGCTGTCTGAGGGGACCCATGCAGAAGATTATCGAAGCGCTCGACGAGAAGCGCGCGCAGGCGCGTCTGGGCGGTGGCGAGAAACGCATCGCCACCCAGCACGCCAAGGGCAAGCTCACCGCGCGCGAGCGCATCGAGGTCCTCCTCGATCCCGGCTCCTTCGAAGAATACGACATGTTCGTCACCCACCGGGCCACCGAGTTCGGGATCGACGAAACCATCATCCCCGGAGATGGCGTCGTCACCGGCTGGGGTACGATCAACGGCCGGCAGGTCTACGTCTTTTCGCAGGATTTTACGGTGTTCGGCGGCTCGCTCAGCGAGACGCACGCCCAGAAAATCTGCAAGATCATGGACCTGGCCGTCCAGAACGGCGCGCCCGTCATCGGCCTCAACGACAGCGGCGGCGCGCGCATCCAGGAAGGCGTGGCTTCGCTCGGCGGCTATGCCGAGGTCTTCTGGCGTAATGTCCAGGCTTCCGGCGCCGTGCCGCAGATTTCCGTCATCATGGGGCCGTGCGCGGGCGGGGCGGTCTATTCGCCGGCGATGACCGACTTCATCTACATGGTCAAGGACACGAGCTACATGTTCGTGACCGGCCCCGATGTGGTCAAGACCGTCACCAACGAGATCGTCACCCAGGAAGAGCTCGGCGGAGCCTCGACTCACACCAAGATTTCCTCGGTGGCCGACGCCGCGTTCGAGAACGACATCGAGACCTTGCTCGAAGTCCGGCGCCTCTTCGATTTCCTGCCGCTCTCGGCAAACGAGAAGCCGCCGGTCGTCGCCGTCAACGACCGTATCGACCGCGGCGAAGCGAGCCTCGACACCATCATCCCCGATAGCGCCAACAAGCCCTACGACATGCGCGAGGTGATCTTGAAGATCGCCGACGAGGGCGATTTTCTGGAGCTGCAGAAAGACCACGCCGGCAACATCCTCACCGGCTTCATCCGCCTCAACGGCTCGACGGTAGGCGTCGTCGCCAACCAGCCGCTGGTGCTGGCCGGATGCCTCGACATCAACTCATCCAAGAAAGCCGCCCGCTTCATCCGCTTCTGCGACTGCTTCAACATCCCCATCCTGACGCTGGTGGATGTCCCGGGGTTCCTACCTGGCGTGGCGCAGGAATATGGCGGCATCATCAAGCACGGCGCAAAACTCCTTTTCGCCTACGCCGAAGCCACCGTACCCAAGGTGACCGTCATCACGCGAAAAGCCTATGGCGGCGCCTATGACGTGATGGCCTCAAAACACATCCGCGCCGACGTCAACTACGCCTGGCCGAGCGCCGAAATCGCCGTGATGGGCGCCAAGGGCGCCGTCGAAATCCTCTATCGCTCGGAACTGGGCGACAAGGACAAGATCGCCAGGCGCACCAAGGACTACGAAGACCGCTTCGCCAACCCCTTCGTCGCGGCCGAGCGCGGCTTCATCGACGACGTGATCATGCCGCACGGGACGCGACGCAGGGTGGTGCGGGCCTTCGAGACGCTGAAAAAGAAAAAGGCGTCGATGCCAGTCAAGAAGCACGACAATATTCCGCTGTGATGGCGATGGCGCAGCGCGTTCGGTTCACCCCCACCCCGGCCCTCCCCACAAGGGGGAGGGAGGCGGTGCGTCGCGATACCGCCAGCAGGTCTCCCTCCCCCTTGTGGGGAGGGAACAAGGGTGGGGGTGATCCTCACACCCGCGCCAACCACGCCGCAATTTGTTCCACCACCGCATCAACCGGCGGCGCGCCCTCGACCGTCAGCGAACTGAATGGCCGCGCGTGGTATCCTTCGGCATACATCTCGCGAATCCGCTCCAGTTCGCCCTCATCGAGCACGCGGTCGCCCCGCTGGCTGAGCGCGACGTCCAGCGGCGGCGCCAGCGTCACTACCGCGATCTCTGCTCCGCGCCCTACTGCCGCCGCCTCAAGCAGAAGAAAGTCAGACTCGCGCAGAGGATACGCGATCACCAGAAAATCGTGTCCGCCATCGCTTCTCACTTCGCGCACCAGCCGCTCGAGTGCCGCTGAAATCATGTCCTCGAAGGGCAGTGTGTGCCCATCGTGGTCATCCCCCTCGACAAACCGCGCATTCTCCAGCCGCGCCGCAAGAGCGCGCGCCACTGTCGATTTCCCCGAGTTGATCGAGCCGTTGATGCAGATGACGATCATGATGCCTCCTACACGCGTTTACGGGGCCGCGACGCCTCGTGCAATCCTGGAGGAGAGCCACTGATGTTCTCAAAACTCCTCATCGCCAACCGCGGCGAGATCGCCTGTCGCGTCATCAAGACCGCGAAGAAACTCGGCATAAAAACCGTAGCCGTCTATTCCGATGCCGACCGCGAGGCCCTCCACGTCCGTCTCGCCGACGAAGCCGTCCATATCGGCGGCTCCCCGGCCAAGGATTCCTACCTCTCCATCGACAAGATCATCGCCGCCTGCCGGCAAACCGGCGCCGAAGCCGTCCACCCCGGCTACGGCTTCCTCTCGGAAAACCCCGCTTTCGCCGCCGCTCTTGCGCAAGCCGGCATCGCCTTCGTCGGACCGCCGGTCAAAGCCATCGAGGCAATGGGTGACAAGATCACCTCCAAGAAGATCGCCGCCGAGGCAGGCGTTTCCACCGTTCCCGGCCATATGGGCCTCATCGCCGATGCCGATGAAGCGGTCAAAATCGCCGCCCAGATCGGCTACCCGGTGATGATCAAGGCTTCTGCCGGCGGCGGTGGCAAGGGCATGCGCATTGCCTGGAACGATGCCGAGGCCCGCGAGGGCTTCGAACGCTCCAAGTCCGAGGCCGCGTCCTCGTTCGGCGACGATCGCATCTTCATCGAAAAGTTCGTCACCGAGCCGCGCCACATCGAAATCCAGGTGCTGGCCGACACCCATGGCAACGCGCTTTATCTCGGCGAACGCGAATGCTCCATCCAGCGCCGCAACCAGAAGGTCATCGAAGAGGCCCCGTCGCCCTTCCTCGATGAAGCCACCCGCCGCCGCATGGGCGAGCAGGCTGTCGCCCTCGCCAAGGCGGTTGGCTATGCCAGCGCCGGCACGGTCGAATTTATCGTCGACAAGGACCGCAATTTCTACTTCCTCGAGATGAACACGCGCCTCCAGGTCGAGCACCCGGTGACCGAACTCATCACCGGCCTCGACCTCGTCGAACTGATGCTGCGCGTCGCCGCCGGCGAAAAGCTGCCGTTGACGCAGGACGACGTGAAACTCACCGGTTGGGCCATCGAGAGCCGCCTCTACGCCGAAGATCCTTACCGCAATTTCCTGCCCTCCGTGGGCCGCCTCACGCGCTATCGCCCGCCTGAGGAGGAAAGCAGTGCCGCCTTCGTCGTCCGCAACGACACCGGCGTCTTCGAGGGCGGAGAAATCTCCACCTTCTACGATCCCATGATCGCCAAACTCTGCACCTGGGCGCCCGACCGCGCAGCGGCCATCGAGGCAATGGCCGTCGCGCTCGATGAATTCGAGGTCGAAGGGGTAGGGCACAACCTGCCTTTTCTCTCCACCGTCATGGGCCAGGAGCGGTTCCGCGAGGGGCGCCTTACCACCGGCTACATCGCCGAGGAATTTCCCGAGGGTTTTCACGGCGCCGCGCTCGATGAGCAGACCCTCGGCGAGATCGCTGCCTTCGCCGCCTGCGCAGCCTATCGCGTGGATTGCCGCGGCTTCCTCGACGCCGGTTCGGACGAATACGTCCCCAGCCACGCCCGCGCCGTCCTACTCGGCGACCGCCGCTGGCAGTTTGATGTCACCGAAAAGGACGAGGAGTTCTGGCTCTATCACGGTGGCGGCCGCACGCTGGTCGAGATGCGCTGGGAGCCCGGCGACACCATTGCCCGCGCCCGCGTCGATGGCACCGTCCACCGCATGAAGGTCGACCGCCGCACCTCGGGCTTTCGCATCCGCTATCGCGGCGCCGATCTCGATCTCAAGGTGCTGCTGCCGCGTGTCGCCGACCTCATGCCGCTGATGCCGGTCAAGGTGCCGCCGGACCTCTCGAAATTCCTCCTCTGCCCGATGCCGGGGCAGGTGGTTCGCATCGATGTCGCCGAAGGTGATATCGTCGAGGACGGCCAGCCCCTGGCTATCGTCGAGGCGATGAAGATGGAAAACGTACTCAAGGCCGAGAAGCGCGCCCGGGTCGCCAAGGTGCGGGTCAAGCCCGGCGCCGTGCTGGCGGTCGACGAGGTGATTTTGGAGTTCGAGGAAGTATGAGTGGGCAGGGCATGCGGCTCACCCCCCTCCCAGCCTCCCTCGCAAGGGGCGAGGTGCCTATCGTGGCTGTGGGACGCCTGGTTCACCGGCAACTGGATCAAAACACCTCCCCCCTTGCGGGGGAGGCTGGGAGGGGGGTGAGCCCAAAGCTCCATGCCTGCTGCCTTCCCCCCACCCTTGTTCCCTCCCCACGAGGGGGAGGGAGACTTGCTGGCGAGATCCTGCCCCAATCCACCCTCCCCCTTGTGGGGAGGGTCGGGGTGGAGGTAAGCCCCAACCACTGCGCCGGGCAATCCGATGACTGACCGCCCCACCATCACCCCCGCCACCTTCGCCGCCTGGTCGACGCTCGCCCAGCGCGAATTGCGCGACACACCCGTCGCCTCCCTAGACCGCGACTACGGCGACCTCCCCATTCGCCCTGTCTATTTCCCCGAGGACGTCCCCGCCTGGGCTCCCGCCGCCATGCCCGGCGTGGCGCCCTATACCCGTGGCGTGCGCGCCACCATGTACGCCAACCGCCCGTGGACCATCCGCCAATATGCCGGCTTCTCGACGGCGCGGGAGTCCAACGCCTTCTACCGGCAGGCCCTCGAAAAGGGCCAGAAGGGTCTCTCGGTCGCCTTCGACCTCGCCACCCATCGCGGCTACGATTCCGATCATCCGCGCGTCGTCGGGGATGTCGGCAAGGCGGGGGTGGCCATCGATTCCGTCGAGGACATGAAGCTCCTTTTCGACGGCATCCCGCTCGACAAGATGTCGGTCTCCATGACCATGAACGGGGCGGTGATCCCGGTGCTCGCCATGTTCATCGTCGCCGCCGAGGAACAGGGCGTGCGCCCCGATCAGCTCGACGGCACCATCCAGAACGACATCCTCAAGGAGTTCATGGTCCGCAATACCTATATCTACCCGCCCGAGCCGAGCATGCGGATCGTGGGCGACATCATCGCCTACACGTCCGAGCACATGCCCCGGTTCAACTCGATTTCGATCTCGGGCTACCATATGCACGAGGCCGGGGCGACGGCGGTGCAGGAGCTGGCCTATACCCTGGCCGACGGCATGGATTACGTGCGCGCCGCAATGGCCCGCGGGCTCGACATCGATGCCTTCGCGGGGCGCCTCAGCTTCTTTTTCGGCATCGGCATGAACTTCTTCCTCGAGGTCGCCAAGCTGCGGGCCGCGCGCACGCTCTGGTCGCACATCATGACCGATTTCGGCGCGAAGGATCCGCGCTCGAAAATGCTGCGCACCCATTGCCAGACTTCCGGCGTCAGCCTCACCGAGCAGGATCCGCACAACAACATCGTGCGCACCACCATCGAGGCCCTCGCCGCCGTCCTCGGCGGCACGCAATCGCTCCATACCAACTCGTTCGACGAGGCCATTGCGCTCCCCACCGAGTTCTCTTCGCGCATCGCACGCAACACCCAGCTCATTCTCCAGAACGAGAGCCGCGTCACCGACGTGGTCGATCCGCTGGGCGGCTCCTATTTCATCGAGGCCCTCACCGCCGATCTCGTCTCACATGCCGGCGCTCTCATTGCCGACATCGAGGAGGAGGGCGGCATGACCCATGCCGTGCAGGCGGGCGGCCCCAAGCTCGAGATCGAGAAGGCGGCCGCGCTCCGGCAGGCCCGCGTCGACCGGGGCGAGGATGTCATTGTCGGCGTCAACCGCTTCCGCGTCGAGGACGAGGCCCCCGTCGAGGTCCGCGAGATCGACAACCGCAAGGTGCGCGAGGAGCAGATCGCCCGCCTCAACGAGCTGCGCCGCACGCGCGATGAAGCCCGCACCCAGTCGGCGCTGGCGGGGCTGCGCGAATACGCCGCCAAGGACGAGGGCAATCTGCTTGCTGCCGCCATCGAAGCCGCGCGCGCCCGCGCAACCCTTGGGGAAATCTCGCAGGCGCTTGAGGACGTCTTCGGCCGTCACCAGGCGATTACCCGCGTCATTTCCGGGGTTTACGCCGATGGCTATGGCGAGGATCCCGAATACGGGGCCATGCTGGGCCGCG
>Ga0182743_1000583_pt1 | contig 43729 bp, 44 predicted proteins | sample eDN3rd30CKraftOP_FD_128522 | JGI IMG/M metagenome (GOLD analysis project Ga0182743, IMG submission 128522) | Enriched Organic Plus compost microbial communities from Emeryville, California, USA - eDNA 3rd pass 30_C Kraft OP (version 2) (version 2) ... | reverse complement strand
CTCGGGCTGGTTCTCGAAGGACGAGATCATCGACTTCGCACACTTCCGCGGCGGCATGTACGACGTGATGTGGATCGGCATGCTCGTCGGCGCCTTCATGACCGCGATCTACTCGTTCCGCATCATCTTCCGGATCCTGCCCGGCCCCGCCTGCAAGGAGGCCGAGTACCTCGAGCAGCACGGCCACGTGATCCACGGCGAGCCGAAGAACCCCGCCACCGGCGAGCCCGAGGACACCGGGGTCGGCTACCCCGGCGAGGAACATCACATCGCCGAGCAGGCCGGCGGCATGAAGTTCGCCATGGCCGTGCTGGGCGTACTCGCACTGGTCGGCGGTCTCGTCCAGATCCCGGGCGTGACCGAGGTCATCGCCGGGTTCCTGGAGCCGACCTTCGAGCACTCGGTGTTCGCCCACATGCATCCGTCCACTTCGGAAGCCTGGACCGGCCTGGTCGAGGGCGCGATCATCTCGATAGCCGGCATCGCGTTCACCTGGTTCCTCTACATCAAGCGCCCGGACCTCCCGGTCAGGTTCCGCGAGCGGTTCAAGGCGATCCACACCCTCTGTGTGAACAAGTGGTACGGCGACGAACTCGTCGACTTCCTGATCGTCAACCCGGTCAAGGCCTTCGGGCGGTTCGCCAACCGCGTCTTCGAGCGGTTCGCGATCGACGGAGCCACCTCCGGCGTCGCGGGTCTCACCCGGTCCGCCGGCGCCGCGGTCCGTGACCTCCAGTCCGGACTGCTCCGCGGCTACGCCGCCCTGATGCTGTTCGGCATCGTCGCCATCGTCGTCTACTTCCTCATCCGGAGCGCCTGATGCTCAGTTCGATCATCTGGACCCCGCTCATCTTCGGCCTGATCGGCCTGCTCGTCCCCAGGCGGTTCGCCGCGTGGGTGGCCACGTTCGGGGCCGTAATCACCCTCGGTCTCGCGATCGGCGTGCTCGCCGACTTCGACCCCGACGGAGGCATGCAGTACGTCACCGACGTGACCTGGATCTCCGGGCTCGGCGTGAACTACAGCCTCGGAATCGACGGCGTTTCGATCTTCCTGGTGCTGCTCACGGCGGTCGCCTGGATCCCGGCCATCGCCTTCTCCGCCCTGCGCGGCGTAGAGCGGCCCGGCCTCTACTTCTTCATGCTCGCCGCGGGCGAAACGGCGACCCTGGGTGCGTTCCTGGCCCAGGACCTGCTGCTCTTCGTCCTCTTCTTCGACCTCATGATCGTCCCCTTCTACTTCCTGTTCGGGATCTGGGGCCGGGACCGGGGCGGCGAGGACGACTTCGCCGGCAGCGCCGGACGCGGCGTCGTCACCGTCCAGTCCGCGACCCTCAAGATGATCGTCTTCACCCTGATCGGCTCGCTGCTGATGCTCGTCGGGGCGATCGCCGCGGCCGTCATCGCGGCCGACGGTGGCGAGCTCACCTTCTCGATGGAGGCGATCGCGGCCCGAGGCCTGCCCGATGGCTCGCAGAACTGGATCTTCTGGTTCTTCGCCGCCGCCTTCCTCGTCAAGATGCCTGCCTTCCCGCTCCACGGCTGGATGCCTGACGCATACCGGGCGGCCCCGTTGCCCGCGCTCGCGGTGTTCTCGGCGGTCCTCTCCAAGGTCGGCGCCTACGGTTTCCTCCGCGTCGTGCTGCCGATGCTGCCCGACGCCGCCGAGCTCTTCCAGGCCACCATGCTGGTCCTGGCCATCGCCTCGATCATCTACGGCTCGGCGATGGCGTTCACGAAGACCGACCTCCGGCTGGTCCTCGGATTCTCGTCCGTCGCCCAGCTCGGCTTCATCACCGCCGGCATCTTCGCGTTCGAGCTGTCCGGGGCCGAGGGAGCCGTGCTCCAGATGATCAACCACGGCCTGGTCGTCGTGCCGGCCTTCCTCATCGTCGCCCTGATCGCGGAGCGCACCGGCTCCGAGGAGCTCGGCCCGATGGGGGGCCTCGCGAAGAAGGCGCCGGTGTTCGCGGCGATCTTCCTCATCGTCGCGATGGCGACCCTGGCGATCCCCGCCTCGGCCAACTTCATCGGCGAGTTCTACATCCTCAATGGCCTCTTCCAGGTCGATGCGGCCTGGGCGATCGTCGCCTCGGTCGGGGTCGCGCTCGCTGCGTTCTACGCCCTCCGCATGTACCAGCTGACCATGCACAACCCGCTCCCCGAGGGCGCCGATTCGCGCGAGATCTCGCTGCGTGACGCTCTGGTCCTGATCCCGATGGTCGGCATCGTGGTCGTCCTCGCCTTCTGCCCGCAGCTGATCATCCACGACTCCGAGCCGGCGGTCGAATCATCCGTCGCTGTCGTGAGGGAGGTGGCCAAGTGAGTTTCGACGCCCCGACCATCGACTACGCGGCACTGTCGCCGATCATCGCCCTCACGGCCGGCCTGGTCGTGGTGGTGCTGGCCGCGGTCTTCGATCCGGTCAAGCGCTTCGGTCCCGTCCTCGCGCTGATCGCCCTTGCCACCACCGCGGGGCTGCTGATCTGGCAGTGGAACGCCGACACCGACCTCGTGAACGGGGCGCTCCGCCTGGACGGGCTCGCGATCACGCTCTCCCTGCTCACCCTGGTCGCGGCGGCGGTCGCGGTGCTGCTCGCGATCGGCGATCCCTCCGAAACGCAGGCCGGGCGCAGCGACTGGCTCGCCCTGCTCATGGGGTCCGTGCTCGGCATGGTGCTGCTCGCCCAGGCGACCAGCATGCTGACCTTCTTCGTCGGGCTCGAGCTGCTCTCGATCCCGCTCTACGCCCTGTGCGGCACCAACCTGAGGCGCCGTGAATCGCTCGAGTCGGGCCTCAAATACCTGATCGTCGGTTCCGTCGGCTCCGCCACCCTCCTGTACGGCCTGGCGTTGATCTACGGCGCCTCCGGGGCGACCGAGTTCCAGGCGATCGCGGACGGCTTGCGCGCCGGGGAGGGGATGCTCAGCGATCCGCTGACCCTCGTCGGGGTCGGCCTCGTCGCGGTGGGGCTCGCCTTCAAGGTCTCGATCGCCCCGTTCCACCAGTGGACGCCCGACGTGTACCAGGGCGCGCCCACCCCGGTCACGTCCTTCATGGCCGTGGCCACCAAGGCGGCCGCCTTCGCGGTGTTCATCCGCTTCTTCCTCGTCGCCCTCGGCCCGCTCGCCGACCAGTGGGACGTGATGCTGGCCGCCCTCGCCGCCCTTTCGATCGTGGTCGGCAACGTCGGCGCGCTCGCCCAGACCTCCCTGAAGCGGCTGCTCGGCTACTCGGGGGTCGCCCAGGCCGGCTACCTGCTGGCCGGCCTCGTCACCGCGACCCAGGCCGGCGTCGACGCTCTCGTCTTCTACCTCGCCGCCTACGTCGCGATGAACGTCGCGGCGTTCGCCGTGATCGTGATCCGCGAGCGCCAGACGGGATTCTCCGACGACATCTCGACGCTGCGCGGTCTCGGGCGCGAGAAGCCCGCCCTCGCCTGGCCGCTCACCATCTCGATGCTGGCCCTGGCCGGCCTCCCGCCGACCGCGGGCTTCGTCGGCAAGCTGTACCTCATGGAGGCGCTGGTCGACACCGACTGGACCTGGCTCGCCGTGATGATCGCGGTCGGCTCGATGATCTCGCTCGGCTACTACCTCCGCGTGGTCGCGGCCCTCTGGATGGGCCCGGCCGAGGAGAAGGACGAGGCGGCAGGGATCGACACCACGTCGCTCCCGCCCCAGATCGCCGGCGCGGCCGCCGACCCGTTCGCCGACGAAAAGGCCGACCGCCGCTGGTACCTGCTGGCCCCGGCGGTCATCGCCGCGGCGGCAGCGATCTTCTTCGGGATCATCCCGCAGCCCCTGGTCGAGTTCGCCCAGCACGCAGGAAACGCCCTCAGCGTCTGGGTTTCGTAGCCACCCGCCGAGCGGGTGGGGCGGGTTTCTGCCGGGAGCCTGCCGGAGGCGGAGCCGACTCCTCGTTGCTGCGGGCCCTAGGGTTCCTCCGTGGTCTGGATCCTCCTCGTCATCTTCCTTTCCACCGCCGCCGGGGTTCTCGGTGAGCGGCGCTGGCCCGGCCGGGCGGGGGAGGGGTCCAGGCGCGGGCTGCTGCTGATCCTCTACCTCGTGCTGCCGCCGATCGTGTTCTTCAACCTGGTCCACGTCGAGCTGAGCTTCGGTGGCGGGGCGGGCATCGCGGCCGGCCTCCTCACCTCGGCCGCGGTCGGGCTGCTCGCCTGGGTCCTCGCCGTGCCGGTGCTGAAACTGTCGAGGCCGGTCGCGGGCTCGGTGATCTGCTGCGCGATCCTCGCCAACACGTCCTACCTCGGCTATCCCGTGGTTTACACGCTGATGGGCGGTGACGCCCTGTCCGAAGCGGTGCTGTTCGACGTGGTCGTCAGTTACCTGACGTTCATGCTCGGCGCCTTCGCGGTGGGGGCCGCCTTCGGCACGAAGGCGGGAGAAGGCTTCCGGGAACGCGTGCGAGCCTTCTTCTTCAAGAACCCGCTCCTCGTCGCGGCGGTCCTCGGTCTCCTCGCACCGGAATCGTTCGCGCCGCAGATCGCGGTGGACATCTCGCGCGTGCTCGTCCTGATACCTCTCGTCGTTGGCTTCTTCTCGGTGGGGGCGATCCTCACCGAGGAGGTTCGTGACGGGGTGATGAAGGTGCCGCCCCGGCCCCACAAGCCGCTCGGCGCGGTGATGTTCTGCCGGATGATCGCCGCCCCGGCACTCCTCTTCCTGTTCACGCTGCCGATCACCGGGGTGCCCTCGTCCTACTACCTGCTGGCCGTGATGCCGACCGGTCTCAACTCGATGATCGTCGGGCACGCCTACGGGCTCGACCTGAGGACGGCGGCCGAGGCGATCGTCTACACGACGAGCGTCTTCGTCATCGGTGCGGTCGCCGCCGCGGTCTTCTTCTAGCTCCCTGCGCCCGCTTCTGGGACGATCCCGGCATGCTCCATCACGTCGCACTGGAGGTTGCGCCCGGGCTCATGGCCAGGGAGGGCGAGTTCTGGCTGGCGGTGGGCTTCACCAGAGTTCCCGCTCCCGAATCGCTCGGCGGGGGTTTCGACTGGTATGAACGCGACGGAACGCAGATACACCTGATGGAGACGCCCGATCCCTCGGCGCCTCCCCTCAGGGGACACACGGCGGTGGTCGCGCCGGACATCCAGGCAGCGGTGGACCGGCTGAAGGAACTGGGCATCGAGGTCACCGAGGGCCGCCCGCTCTGGGGTGCCCGTCGCGTCAAGGCGGTCACGCCGGCAGGCCACCTGGTCGAGATCATGGCGGCGCCACCCGAGCCCACGGTGGGCGCCCCGTGACGACCTGCACGCCCCGGCCCGCGTGGTGGCTGTTCGCCATCCTGGCCGCGGTGACCATGGCGGTGTCGGGCACCGGCTGCGGCCAGGACAGCAGCGGTGCCGAGCCCGACGGCCCCCGCAACGGGTCCGACGTGCCCGTGGTGCTGATCGTGCTGGACGAACTGCCGACCGCGAACCTGATGACCCGGGACGGCCGGCGCATCAACGCGAAGCGCTTCCCGGAGATCGCCCGTTTCGCCTCCCGGTCCACCTGGTAACGGGACAACGTCGCGGCGGGAGACTTCACGGCCTGGGCGGTGCCTCCGATCCTCACCGGCAACCTGGCCGACCAGGAGACTCTGCCAACGGCCGACGTTCAGCCGGACAACATCTTCACGCTGCTCGGTCCGGGGCGGAAACTCCACGTCCTGGAACCCGTGACCGAGTTGTGCCCCCGCTCGCTCTGCTCCGAGGGCGGGCAGGGCGGCGCCGAGGAGGAGGAATTCGCGGATGACTTCGTCAAGGCGAAGTTCCACCCCTTCCGGCCCTCGGAGGCGAACGAATGGATCCGCGGGATCCCGGCGGGCCCCGGAACCCTGGTCGTCGGCCACATCGAAACCCCGCACCAACCGCTCCGCTTCACCCCGGACGGCAAGCTCTACCGTCCGGGTGTGCTCGCCATGCCGACGGACCTGAAGCTGAACGGCTGGACCACGGGGGAGCCGGCGGTCGCATTCGTCCAGGGGCGTCACCTGATCCAGACCGGGTTCGCCGACCGGATCGTCGGCAAGATCATGCGAAGGATCCGGCGGAACGGTGACTGGGACCGTTCCCTCGTCATCCTCACCGCCGATCACGGAAACTCCTTCGACCCGGACGACCTGAGACGGGACGTGACCCGGACGAATCCCGGCGCGACGGTGAACCCGCCCCTCTTCATCAAGTACCCGGGACAGACCGAGGGCGAAGTCTCGACGGCCTCCACGCAGTCGATCGACATCCTGCCGACGATCGCCGAGGTTCTCGGCGCGGACATCCCGGAAACCGACGGCCGTCCGGTGGGCGAGGCCCGGCCGGACCGGGTCATGAAAGTCTCGAAGGACGAGATGCGCCACCTGGAGATCAGCGCCCGCGACGTCCGCGAGGACCGCAGGGGAGTCCTGGCCGACCAGTACCGGCGGCTCGGTGGCGGCGGCCTCTGGCACCTCGGGCCGCGGCCCGGACTGATCGGCACCCGCATCGCGGGCCTGCCGTCGCACGAGGGGGCGACGTACCGCCCCGGGAACGATCCGCGATCGCTCCGGCAGGCCGATTCCTCGAATGCCGTCGTCCCGTCCCTCGTGTACGGCAGGTTGACCGGGGTGCCCGAGGGGAGGGTGATCGCGGTCGCCTGGAACGGGCGGGTCGTGGCCACCACGAGGGCCTTCGCCTACCGCGGCCGGATCTGGTTCGGCGCCATGGTGCCGCCCTCGGTGATGCGGAAGGGGAGGAACCGGGTGGAGGTCCTGGAGCGCGGGTCCGACGGCCGTCTCCGCCGCATTCCACGTTCCTGACCGGTCTACATAACCCGGGACGCGACCGTCGGGCGTGCCTGTTAGGTTCGACGAGTGCGCTACCCGGTCGAGTCCTTCACCGAGGAGGAACGGAAACTCCTCGCTCCCTACTTCACGAACCTGGACCGGCCCGTGTTCGCGCTCACGAACCTCCCCGAGACGGTCAAGGGCGCCCTGTTCGCGCGCTACTCCCGCTACGGCGGCACGCTGCGGCGGCTGTACCTGGACGAGTTCGCGGCCGATGCGGCCGATGCCGATCCCGAGGGCCGGCTCCGCCCCTTCGACGGCGAGGAGGGCAAGCGCGCCGCCCGCCTGTACGAGAGCGTGTTCCTCGGCTTCGGAGACGACTCCATCGCCCAGCTCGGCGGGGCCCACGTCGCGACCGAATGGGTCTCCAACATCCTCACCAAGGTGCTCCAGCGGGGACGTCTCGCCGCCTATCTCGAGCAGTCGACCCGGTATATCGCGTACGACGAACCGATGCCGGGCGGCGGCTACCGCTACCTGCGCGGTGACGCGCTCGGCCCCGAGTTCGAGGCGGCTATGGACGAGATCTTCGGTATCTACTCCGCCGCGCTCACCGAGGTCGAGGCCTGGGCCGCGGACCGCTGGCCCCGGGGCGACGATGAACCCGAGGGACCGTGGCGCCGTTCGATCAAGGCGAAGTCGCTGGACCTCCTGCGGGGGCTGCTGCCGGCCGCGACCCTCAGCCACGTCGGGATCTATGCGTCCGGGCAGGCTTGGGAACAGCTCCTCTTCCGCATGATGTCCTCGCCGCTGCCGGAGGCCCGGCGGGTCGGCGGCATGATCCTCGACGAGTTGAACAAGGTGATCCCGAGCTTCGTCTCGCGGGTGGGCCGGCCCGACCGGGGAGGCGAGTGGATCTCGTTCCTCGAGGAACGACGCCGGGCGACAGAGAAATGGGTCGAGAGGCTCGGCCTGGCGGACCGCGAGACGGAGGACACCGGTCCGACCGTGGAACTGACCCGGGTCCGGGGGGCCGAGGACGACATCCTGTCGGCCTGCCTGTTCGAGGAATCGGACGCCCCGGAGAGCCGGATCCGCGAGCGGGTCGCCCGGCTCGACACGCAGGAGCGGGAGGAACTGATGGCAGCGATGGTCGGCGAGCGCCGCAACCGGCGCCACCGTCCGGGGCGAGGCTTCGAGTCCGTGAGCTACCGGTTCGAAATCGTCTCCGACTACGGCGCCTTCCGCGACCTGCAGCGGCACCGCATGCTGACCTGCCAGTGGCAGACCCTCACCCCGGACCTCGGCGCCGGCGTCCCCGACGAGATCCGCGAGGCCGGGGTCGGGGACCGCTATGAGCGCGCCCTGGAGATCTCCCGGAACGAGTACGAGCGCCTGCGCGACGCGGGCCACCCGGAGGCCGCGCCGTATGCCCTGAGCCTCGGCTACCGGATCCGGTACATCCTGGACCTGAACGCCAGGGAGGCGATGCAGCTGATCGAGCTCCGGTCGGGCCGGGAGGGGCACCCGACCTACCGCGCCGTGGCCCAGGCCATGCACGACGCGATCGCCGGCGTCCATCCGGCGGTGGCGGGCGCGATGAAGCACCTCGACACGTCTTCCGAGCCGCGGCTGGAACGGATGCTCTCCGAGATCCGCACCCACAAGAAGCAGCTCGCGGCGGCGCAGACCTCCAAGGCTCCCCCGGGCTTTTCCGAGCTCGGTTGAACGCCTGGGCTTCGCGGATGCTCCCCGCCGGCATCCGACGCACTCCCGCGTGTTCGCTCGCCCTGGCCCTGGTCGTCGCGGTGCTGGGGATCGTCGCCTGTTCCGGCGATCCCGCGGATTCCACGGCCAGGCCCGGACGGTGGCAGCCGAAGCCGACGACGAAGCCGTGGCAGTTCCAGCTGCAGGGCCGGATCGACCCGTCGGTCGAGGCGCCCGTGTACGAGGTCGACGGCTTCAACGTCACGAAGGAGACCGTGGACGCGCTCCACGCCAGGGGACGCAAGGTCATCTGTTACATCGACGTCGGCAGCTGGGAGAACTACCGGCCCGACGCGAAGCGGTTCCCGCGGTCCGTGATCGGCCGGGCCTACGAGGGATACCCGGACGAGCGCTGGCTCGACATCCGGCGATACCGGAAGTTCGCGGGCCCGATCAGGTCCCGGATCCGCATGTGCGCCCGCAAGGGATTCGACGGACTCGAGCCCGACAATGTCAACGGGTGGGAGAACCCGACCGGGTTCCCGCTCACCGCGAGGCACCAGCTCGGATTCAACCGTTGGATCGCCCGCCTGGCCCACGCCAACGGGCTCGCGGTCGGCCTGAAGAATGACGGCCGCCAGGCCCGCAAGCTGGTCCGCGACTTCGACTTCGCCGTCGTCGAACAGTGCTTCCAGTACGGCGAATGCGGCCTCTACTCCCCGTTCGTCGAGCGGGGCAAGGCCGTCTACGCGGTCGAGTACGAACTGCCGAAGAGTGCCTTCTGCGGGCGGGCCGCGAAGCTCGGGTTCAGCGCCGTCGGCAAGAAGTACGCGCTGTTCGCGCGGCCGTTCAGGCCGTGCTCAGCCGAGTAGGTCGCCGAGACCGTCGACCTCGTGGTCGGGCGTGACGCCGGGCGCGCTGGCGGAGCTGTTGCCGCGAACGAGGATGCCGTCGAGTCCCGCCTTCTGGGCTCCTCCGACGTCCGTGTCGATCCGGTCGCCGATCATCGCGATCCGCGAGCCTTCGGGGAGGCCGAGCACCTCGACGCCCAGCTCGAAGATCGGCCGATGCGGCTTGCCGGCCACGATCGCCTCCCGTCCGGCAGCGGTCTCGATCGCGGCCAGGATCGACCCGGTTCCCGGCCACAGCCCGTCGGGCATGGGCATGGTCGGATCCCGTCCGGTCGCGGCGAAGAAGACTCCGGAGCGGGCCGCCATCGCGGCCGACTTCAGCTCGTCGTAGTCGAACCCGGGGTGCCCGGTCACGAGGAGGCCGCGGGCCTCGTCCCAGCGATCGTTGGGCAGGAGCTCGTAGCCGGCGGCCCTGACCTGTTCGCGGAACCCGCTGGTGCCGGTCGCGAGCACGGCGGAGCCCTCCGGCATATTCCCGGCGGCGAGGTTCAGCAACGCGGTGCCGGCCGTGACGACCCGTGACGCGTCGGTCTCGACGCCGTGCTCCTGCAGGATGCGGGCCTGCTCGGCCGGGGAGATCCGGGGGCTGTTGGTGACGAAGGCGAAGGGTTTGCCGGCGTCCCTCAGCTCGCCCAGGGCCTCGGCCGCCCCCTCGATCGGGTCGTGCCCCAGCCACACGACCCCGTCCAGGTCGATCAGGAAACCGTCGTATGAATCGGCGATCGCCACCCGGCAAGGCTAGATCATGGCCGCGTCCGGGTGACCGCCACTAGAGTTGCCCGCATGACTCTCGGCCGCAACGCCCGCACACCTCGTCCGGTGATGGTCCTGGTCGCCGGCGGCACGATCTCGATGACCGGTGACACCGGCGCCTCGCCCGAACTCGACGCCGACGCGTTGCTCGCGACCATCCCGTCGAACGTCGACGTGGCGGGGATCAAGGCCGAGACCCTCATGAACGTCCCGAGTGCCCACCTCACGCTGAACGACCAGCTCGAGATCTGCCGCCGGGCCCGCGACACCGCCCGCCGCGGGATCGGGGTGGTGGTCACCCACGGCACCGACACGCTCGAGGAGACCGCGATGCTATGCGACGTGCTCCACGACGCGGAGGCGCCGATCGTCTTCACGGGCGCGATCCGGCCCGCCTCCAGTCCGGGGGCGGACGGTCCGGCCAACCTGGTCGACGCGATCAGCGTCGCCGCCTCCGAGGCGGCGGCCGGGATGGGCGTCCTGGTCTGCTTCGGCGGCGAGATCCACCATGCCCGCGGTGCCCGGAAGACGGACACGACCTCGCTGGTCGCGTTCTCCTCGCCCCAGACCGGTCCGCTCGGCCGGGTAACGGAGGGGCACCCGACCATCTGGTCGAGGGTGCCGCGCAACCCGTCGCTCGATCCGCCGAACCTGGACGTCAGGGTGCTGGTCGTGCCGACCAGCGCCGGGGACGACGGCACGCTGGCCCGGGCCGCGCTTTCGACCGATCCCGACGGCGTCGTCATCGGGACCCTGGGGGCCGGCCACGTCTCGCCCCCGATCCTCGAGCTGTGGGCTGAAGCCGCGGAGCGCATACCGGTGGTCGTCTACTCCCGTCCCGAGCGCGGGGTCATCCTGAACGCCACCTACGGCTACCGCGCCTCGGAACGCGACCTGCGCGAAACGAACGTGATCCCGGCCGGTTTCCTTTCGCCTCAGGCGGCCCGGATGAAGCTGCTCGCCTGCCTCGCCTCCGGCCTGAACGTGGACGAGATCCGCTGGGCCTTCGGCCAGGACGACGGATAGCGGCGAATCCGCTGCCCTAGGCTGTATCCATGGCGACCTCAACCGAGAAGACCGAGACGGGGCACGGCTACACCGAGAACAAGGACGCGATCCTGAAGCGGCTGCGCCGGATCGAGGGGCAGGTGCGCGGGGTCGAGGCGATGGTCGAGGAGGACCGCTACTGCATCGACGTGGTGACCCAGATCACCGCGATCCAGTCCGCCCTGGACAAGGTCGCCCTGAGTCTGCTCGAGGACCACGCCGCCCACTGCGTGGTGGGCGCCGACCCGGAGATCCGCGACGAGCGGACCGAGGAGCTGATGGGCGCGGTCCGGCGCCTTCTGCGCCACGGCTAGGTCCGATCTCACGAAACCGGCCGGCACGACGTCACAGGAGCAGTGACGGCCAGGACAAAGACAGCGGCGGCCCCTCCGTTCGAGCTGGCGCTCGAGGAACACGGGCCACGGATCCACTCCTGGCTGGTCGCCAGGGTGGGTCCCGACCGGGCCGACGACGTCTTCCAGGAAACCCTCCTGGCGGCGCTCCGGAACTGGGACAGGGCACCCGTGGTCTCGGTGAAGGCCTGGCTCTTCTCGATCGCGTCGAACAAGGCGGTCGACGAGCAGAGAAGTGCCGGCAGGCGACCAGCACCCGAGGGAGAGGTCGACTCCTGGCCCTCGGGATCGGTAACCGAGGCACTCGAGGATCCGGTCTGGGATCACGTCCGGGGCCTGCCCGAGAAGCAGAAGGCGGCGGTCACCCTGCGGTTCCGCGGCGACCTCACCCACCGGGAGATCGGCGCGGTGATGGGGATCTCCGAGGCCGCGGCGCGTCGCAACGTATTCGAGGGGCTGAGGGCCCTGCGGGAAAGGATCGACGATGAGTGAACTCGAGGAGAGGATCGGCGCCGCCACGGGCCGCTGGGAGGACGTACGGGCGGGTCTGCTGCGGAGGGCGTACGGAGAGGACCTGATCGACCTGGCGTACGAGCGGCATGACTCGCCCTTCGGGAGGCTGCTCGTCTTCTCCGGCGAGCGGGGCATCGTGCGGATCGCCCTCGCCGCCGAGGACGAGGACCGGGTGCTGGAGACGCTCTCCGGCCGGATCTCGCCGCGGATCGCCCGGACCGGCCGGGCGGCTCTCACGGAGGCGAGGGCCCAGCTGGACGGCTACTTCGAGGGTGCCCGGCGCGAGTTCGACCTGCCGCTCGATTGGCGCCTCACCCGCGGCTTCCGGCGGGAGGTGCTGCGGGAGACCGCGACGATCCCCTACGGGGGCACGGCCAGCTACGCGGAGATGGCAGGACGGGCGGGAAGCCCCCGTGCGGTGCGGGCGGCCGGGTCGGCGCTGGCAACGAATCCGCTACCGATCGTGGTGCCCTGCCACCGGGTGCTGCGCTCGGACGGCAAGATCGGCGCGTACCTGGGCGGCACCTCGATGAAGGAGGCGTTGCTCAGGCTGGAACGGGAGCGGGCCGGGGCCTAGGAGGCCTTGCGGATCGCTTCGAGGAGCTCGGCCTTGGTCATCTTCGAGCGTCCTTCGATGTCGAGCCGCTGGGCGACTTCGTAGAGCTCCGCCTTCGACGAATTCTCGTCGACGTCCGCCGGCGCCCCGCCGTCGCCGGACGGCTTCGGGTCCACCGGGGCGGAGGGTCCGTCCGGCACGGCCGCGGCCTCGCCCGGAAGGGAGTTGTCACGCTGGATCTGGCGCCAGGCGGCGATCACGACCGCCGTCACGCCGGCCAGGCCGATGGCGACCGTCTTCTTCACGAGATCGACCATCTCTGCAGGTCTTGGGAGCGATGGATCACGATTGGGACTCTATCGAGCAACGGGGGCCGGGAGGCTACGCTGGGAGCCGGGTGAAAGGACTGCTCGTACCCATCGTCGCCGCCGCGCTCCTGTCGGGGCCGTCCCACCCCGCCGGGGCGTCCGCCGGCCTGCCCGACCGGTTTCGCGGCGAGATCGTCCGCATCGACCGCGATCTGCGCCAGCGCATGATCGGCAACTCGTGGCATCGCGGCTGTCCCGTACCGCTGCGGGACCTCCGGCTGCTCAAGCTCCGGCATCGGGACTTCCGCGGCGAGACCCGCCCCGGACGGATGATCGTCCACGAGACCGCCGCGCCGCGGATCCTCCGGGTGTTCCGGAGGCTGTACCGGGTCGGGTTCCCGATCCGGCGCATGCGCCTGGTCGATGCCTACGGGGCGGACGACCACCGCTCGATGAACGCAGACAACACGTCCGCCTTCAACTGTCGCGAGGTGTCCGGTCGCCCCGGCGTCTGGTCCAGGCACGCGTACGGGCGGGCGATCGACCTCAACCCGGTCGAGAACCCCTACGTGTCTGGCGCCCACGTCTCCCCCGCGAAGGGCCGGCCTTACGTGAACCGGGGACGGCTGCGGAAGGGCATGATCCCGCCGCGCGGACACGTCGTCCGGGCCTTCGCCGCGGTCGGCTGGAAATGGGGCGGCAACTGGTCCGGGACCAGGGACTACCAGCACTTCTCCGCGTCGGGGAACTGATCCGCCAGCGGTCGTTCTATGATCGGCTGGAACCGTCGCACTGAGTTCGTAAGCGCCGCTTCGATTAAGGAGTGCGACCCGACCGAAAGCGGGTGCGATGGAGATGTCCAGTACCACCGAAGTAACGCACGGAACGGCTGAGAGGTTCGACCTCGAGGCGGGCGACGTCATCCGGATCGAGACTCCGGACGGGGCCCAGGGCGGCGATTTCAGCTTCCCGGGTTTCGACCAGGCGTTGACCAGGAACAAGCTCGGCTGGAAGCGGTTCGCCCGGCCCTGGCTGGTGTATTCGGCGCAGGAGGGAGATTCGCTGTTCGACGTCCACGGCGAGGCGACGTTCGAGGTCACCTCGATGAAGGGCGAGGGTGTGGCCGACATCATGTATCCCGGGTGCTGGGACGAGGTCTATCCGGACCGGCGCCCCGGCTGCCAGGACCTGATCTCGGCCGCCCTCGGGCTCGACCGCAGCGAGCTGGTCGGCATGCTCTCGTTCTTCATCGGGTACTCGGCCGACGACCTCGCGTACAGGGGGCTCTCCGGGATCGACCTGAAGCCGGGTGACCACCTGGAGTTCCGGGCGCTCGTGCCGGCCAGTTGCGCGGTCTCGGCCTGTCCCGACCTCGGCATCCAGGGTTGGAGGAAGGGGAGCCTCCTCGTCCACGTGAACGGGGGCGACGCCGCGGCAGGGGGTGACGCGTGAGCGCGCCGGCCGGACTGCGGCTCGCCGTCGCCCAGCCGGCGATCGACCGGGACGCTCCCGAGCCGTCCCGGATCGACGACGCGGTCGCCCTGATCGCCGAGGCCGGGCGCGCGGACGCCGACCTGGTCCTCTTCCCGGAGAGCTATCCCGGCCCGATCACGGCCGGGCTCCGGCATGACGCAAAGCCGGCGATGGTCGCGGCCTGCGCGGAGGCTTCCACGGCCGCCTGCTGGGGAAGGGTCGAACCGACCGGCGACGGGAGGTACGTGACGGTAGTGGAGCTGACCGACCGGCACGGGAGCGACGCCGGTCGCTACGTCCGCAGTCATCCGGCGACGGGTGACGTCCATCCGATCCTGTCGGGTGCGCCCATGGCGCCGGGGCCGGAGCCGGGCAGCATGGAGCTCGAGGGCCTCGCCCTCGGCGTCGTGGTCTGCTCGGAGCTCTGGAACCCGGAGCTTTGCCGGGTGCTTGCGTTGAGGGGAGCGGAGCTCCTGCTGGCGCCGGCGGGAGGCGGGTTCCATCGCGTCGCGCCGAACTGGCAGCTCATGGCCCGCGCCCGGGCGATCGAGAACGGCATCCACGTCGCTCTCACGCAGCAGCTCTTCGACGGCGAGGCCGGCTCCGCCCTCGTCGCCGGACCCGAGGAGCTCGTGGGTTCCCGGGAGGAGCCCGGTCTGCTGGTCGCGGACCTCGACCTCGAGCGCGCCCGGTGGCTCCGCGGCCGCGACGACTCGATGGAGGAGCCGAAGCCGTTCAGCTCGCTCCCGGGCCTGATCCGGGCCCGCCGCCCCGAGCTCTACGGTGAGCTCGGAGCGGCGCGCGAGGACCTCTACGACTTCGAGGCCGCGAGCACCTGAGCCGGCTCCGCCGGGCCGACGTTGCCGGTGTTCGTCTCCCGCTTCGGGCGGGGGACGGTCCTGGCGGCGTCGGCCCCGGTCGCGGACCGGCCGGGGATGAACAGGGACAGGACGGCGCCGATCGCGAGTACCACCACGGCGATCGGCATCGCCGCCACCACCCCATCGGTGAACGCCTGCGGGCTGGTGAAACCGCCGTTCGCGGCGAACACCGAGGAGAGCACGGCCACGCCCATCACGCCCCCGATCTCACGGATCGCGTTGGTGGCCCCGGATGCCTTTCCCGTCTCGGCTTCCCGGACCGAGGCGACCACCGCGGCGGCCGCGGTGGGGAAGACCAGGGCCATGCCGGTCCCGGCCAGCATGAACGGAACGATCAAGTCGCCGAACGGGGTGGCCGGTCCCGCCAGCGCGGTGATCCAGGTCAGGCCCGCGGCCTGCAGCACCAGGCCGGTGAAGATCAGCGGGCGGGTACCTATGCGGTCACTCAGGTAGCCGGCGAGCGGCGCCACGAACATCGGCATCGCGGTCCAGGGGAGGGTCCGGATCCCCGCCTCGAGCGGCCCGAGTCCCTGCGCCACCTGGAAGAACTGGCTGAGCAGGAAGATCGCGCCGAACGTCCCGAAGAACATCGCGAACGAGAGGCCGTTGGTGGCGCTGAAGCCGCGCGAGCGGAAGAAGCGCATCGGGAGCATCGGTTCACGGGCCCGGAGCTGCCAGGCGACGAACGCCGCGAGCAGCGCCACGCCCGTGCCCAGGGAGACCAGCACCGTGGTGCTGGTCCAGCCGAGCGACTCGCCCCGGATGATCCCGAAGGTCAGGCCGAAGAGCCCCGTCCCGGCCAGCATCAGGCCGCGCAGGTCGAGGGCCTTGTCGGGACCGGTCGATTCCGGCAGCTTGCGCATCGCCAGCGGCAGGAGGATCAGGCCCACCGGCACGTTGAGCCAGAAGATCCAGTTCCAGGAGATGCCTTCGACCACGGCCCCTCCGAACAGCGGGCCGAGCGCCACGCCCAGGCCGCTGATCCCTCCCCAGATTCCCAGGGCGGCTCCCCGCTTCTCGGGCGGGAAGGCCCCCGACACGAGCGTCAGGGTGAGCGGCGTGACTATCGCCGCCCCCGCCCCCTGGATCGCGCGCGCGGCGATCAGGGCATCCAGGCTGGGTGCGAGCGCCGCGGCGGCGCTGGCGGCAGTGAAGATGGCTGCTCCGACCGTGAACATCCGTCGCCGGCCGAACCGGTCTCCGAGCGCCGCCCCCGTGATCAGCAGCACGGCGAAGGTCAGCGTGTAGGCGTTGACCGTCCACTCGAGCGACTCGATCGTGCCGCCGAAGTCGGCGCGGATCGAGGGCAGCGCCACCCCGACCACCAGGTTGTCCAGGGAGGTCATGAAGAGCGCCGCCCCCGTGATTGCGAGGGTCCAGATGGCCCCTCTCTTGTCTGCCTCGGCCGTCATCGCGGCCTCCTTCCGGTGTGTGACTGGTTACTCACTTCGAATGGCGTGAAAGTGTGTGATTGCTTACTCACTCTTTGGTCCAAAAAAAGAGGCGGTCGGACTATCGGCTGTTGTCGAGCAGGTCGGGCGGGGTGAAGTCGCAGTCGCCCTCGAAGTCGGCGAGGGTCCGGGCCCAGGGCTCTTCGACCTGGTTGGCGCCGATCGCGGTCATGACGTTAATGAGCATGCCGCCCGCCATCCAGAGTTTGAGTTCCTCTGGCGTCGCCCTGGAGCGTTCCGAGGCGACGGCGAACAGGGTCGCGAAGCAACGCCGCATGGTGTCGCGCACCGCGGGGAGCGAGGGGGAAACCGCCTGGGCGTGGAGCTGGATCAGGAGCATGTCCCGGTTGTCGGCGACGAGGTCGGCGTACGCCTCGCCCATCACCTCGAGCGGGTCCCTGCCTTCCTTTTCGGCCTGGTCGGCCGCGGCGGCGAAGCTGCCGTACATCACCTCGCAGGAGCGTTCGCAGACGGCCACGAACAGGTCCTCCTTGGTCGGAAACAGCCGGAACAGGTAGGCCTGCGAGATGCCGGCCCGCTCGGCGATCTGCTTGGTCGGGGCCGCGTGGTAGCCCTTCTCGGCGAAGACCGGGATGGCCGCGTCGATCAGCTCCTCCCGCCGTTTCTCGGCGGTCGAAAGCGACCGCTCACCGGCGGAGGGTGCCTTCCCGGTCTTGCTCGAAGCCGTTGCCATCGGGTGTGAGTATGCACTCACTCACCGGGTTTGTCAAGCAGGAAGGAAAAGGGCCCCGGATATTTCCGGGGCCCTGGGAAGCTTCCGAGAGGCCGGGGCCGGTCGAGACCGGCATCAGCGTCTCAGCCGCAGCCGGTGTTGTTGCCGCAGGACGAGCAGGTGTAGCAGGCGCCCGTCCGCTGCATCATCCCTCCGCACTGGTCGCAGGCGGGACCGAGCTCGGCCGCTCCGGGGGTGATGTGGAGCTTGGCCGGGACGACCGGAACTTCGTCGGTGAGCGCCGTTCCCGCCGGGACCGCCGTGCCGCCGGTGTCGGCGACCGGTGCCGCGGCCTCGGTCGAACCGTTGCCGTTGCCGCCGTTTCCGTTCCCGCCGTTTCCGGAGCCGTTGGCGAGGTTGATGCCCGCGTGCTCGGCTTCCTTCCTGTTGCGGACGTCCTGGGTCATGATGCCCTGCTCCTCGAGGAATTCGGGATCATCGATGAACTGGGAGGCGAGCCAGCGCATGATGTAGTCCGGCATCGACTTCGCGAACGGGATGTCCGGGTTGCCGGTGATCCCCTCCGGGTCGAACCGCATGTAGCTGAACTTCTTGACGAACACCTCGAGCGGGACGCCGTACTGGAGGCCGAGCGAGATCGCCGTCGCGAAGGCATTCATCATGCCCCGCATCGTCGAGCCTTCCTTGCCGATGTCGGTGAGGAAGATCTCGCCGACCGAGCCGTCCGGGTACTTGCCGGCGGTGATGTAGCCCTCGTGGCCGCCGACCGAGAACTTGTGCGTGACCGAGTCCCGGGTCTTCGGCATCCGGTACCGCACCGGACCGGCGGGCGGCGAAGCCTCCGCCTCGGTTTCGTTCTCCTTCTCCTTCTGGGCGTCGGTGCGGAGCGCCTGGGCCGTCTTCGAGCCGTCGCGGTAGATCGCGAGCGCCTTCAGGCCGCCTTCCCAGCCGCGCATGTACGCGTCGGCGATGTCCTCGACGGTGGCCGAGTTCGGCATGTTGACCGTCTTCGAGATCGCGCCGGAGAGGAACGGCTGGGTCGCGGCCATCATGTCGATGTGGCCGGTGTGGCTGATCGCCCGCTGGCCGACCGCGACGTCGAACACCGGCAGGTGCTCGTCCTTCAGGCCGGGCGCACCGATGATCGTGCCGTGCTCGTTGATGTAGGCCTCGATCTGTTCGATCTCGGACTCCGAGTAACCGAGCGTCCGCAGGGCCAGCGGGACCGAGCGGTTGACGATGGTCATCTGACCGCCGCCGACGAGCTCCTTGAACTTGACCAGCGAGAAGTCCGGCTCGATGCCGGTCGTGTCGCAGTCCATCAGGAAGCTGATGGTCCCGGTCGGGGCGAGCACGGTGGCCTGCGCGTTCCGGTAGCCATACTCCTCACCGGTCGCCACGGCGACGTCCCACTCTTCCCGGGCGGCCTGGAGCAGGTCCTCCGGCACGCCCTCGCCGTCGATCTCGTAGGCGGCGTCGCGATGCATGCGCATCACGTTGTTGTGGGGCTCGCGGTTGAGCTCGTACGCCTCGTACGGGCCGGTGGTCGCGGCGATCTCGGCGGAGCGTCGGTAGGCGCGGCCCGTCATCAGGGCGGTGATGGCGGCGGCCATGTTCCGGCCCTCGTCCGAGTCGTACGGCATGCCGTTCGACATCAGCAGGGCGCCGAGGTTGGCGTAGCCGAGGCCGAGCTGGCGGAACGCCCGGGCGTTCTTGCCGATCTCCTCCGTCGGGTAGCTCGACGGGCCGACGATGATCTCCTGGGCGAGGAAGATCGTGTCGACGACGGCGCAGAAGCCCTCGACGTCGAAGCTGCCGTCCTCGCGGCGGAACTTCATCAGGTTGATCGAGGCCAGGTTGCATGCCGAGTCGTCCACGTGCATGTACTCCGAGCACGGGTTGGACGCGTTGATCCGGCCCGAGTTCGGGCACGTGTGCCACTTGTTGATGACCGTGTCGTACTGGACGCCGGGGTCCGCGCACTGCCAGGCGGCGTCCGCGATCTTGTTCATGAGCTCGCGGGCAGACACGGTCTTGGTGACCGAGCCGTCGGTGCGGGCGATCAGGTTCCACTCGCCGTCGTCGGCGACCGCCTGCATGAACTCGTCGGTGACCCGGACCGAGTTGTTGGCGTTCTGGTACTGGATCGAGGTGAAGCCCTCGCCGTCGATCGACATGTCGAAGCCGGCGTCGCGCAGGGCCTGGGCCTTCTTCTCCTCGTCGGCCTTGCAGGTGATGAAGTGCTCGATGTCCGGATGGTCGATGTCGAGGACGACCATCTTCGCCGCACGGCGGGTCTTGCCGCCGGACTTGATGGTGCCGGCCCACGAGTCCGCACCCCGCATGAAGGAGACGGGCCCCGAGGCGGTGCCGCCCTTCTTCAGCGGCTCCATCGAGCCGCGGATGTTGGAGAGGTTGATGCCCGAGCCGGAACCGCCGCGGAAGATCTTGCCCTCCTTGGTGTTCCAGTCGAGGATCGACTCCATGGTGTCCTCGACGGAGAGGATGAAGCAGGCGGAGCACTGCGGCGACTCCTCGAAGCCGACGTTGAACCACACCGGCGAGTTGAAGGCGACCTCCTGGTGGAGCAGGGTCGCGGTCAGCTCGTCCTCGAAGATGTCCGCATCCTCTTCCGAAGCGAAGTAACCGCCCTCGCGACCCCAGTCGGCGATGGTGCCGGCCACACGTCCGATCATCTGCTTGACCGAGTTCTCGCGTTCAGGCGAGCCGAGCTGGCCGCGGAAGTACTTCTGGGCGACGATGTTGGTCGCGTTCTGGGACCAGGTCTTGGGGAACTCGACGCCACGCTGCTCGAAGGCGGGATTGGCGGGATCGCCGATCACCGCATCGCGGATCTCCCACTCGACCTCGTCGAAGGGATGGACGCCCTCACGGGTGAGGCGGCGTTCGACGACGACGCCGTCGGGGTTTACGCGGGTCGATTGTGAAACGGACTGGGACATGCTCTGGCTCTCTCCTCTGCTCCTGGGGTTCCGGTGGGGGTGGGCTGCTGGGACTGGGCTGGGTCTGGGTTCTTCGGTTACTGCTGGTGCTGCTGGGGCTTCGTAAGTTCAGTTCTGGCCGAGCGGGGTGCTCAGCCGGTCGAGTTCCGCCTGGACGTCCTCGACTCCGAGCTGGCGGTAGACGGCGGCGAACTGCAGGTACGCGACCTGGTCGATCCGCTTGAGGCCGGCCAGGCACATGTCGCCGATGCGCGCCGCCTCGATCTCTCCGCCCTGGCGGACGGCCGCCTTCTCGATCCGGGCCACGAGCTCGTCGATCGCCTCCGGCCGGACCGGTCGCTTGTGCGATGCGCGCTCGAGGCCGCCGCGCAGCTTCGCGCGGTCGAAGGGCTGGCGGCTCCCGTCCCTCTTGATGACGAAGAGCGCCTGGGCCTCATACCGCTCGTATGTGGTGAAGCGGTGACCGCAGCTGGAGCACTCGCGACGGCGGCGCACAGCGCCCCCGTCCTCGGAGCTTCTGCTCTCGAGGACGCGGCTTCCTTGGTGTCCGCAGTGGGGGCAACGCACATGACAAATCATACTAGGAATGGGGTCGGACACCTTTTTGACACGCTATATATAGCGTTGATCCGAAAAAAGCTTTCCGGTTTTTGCGGAAAGTCGACACCACGCGGATCCCCTCGCCACGCCGGATTCGCTGGTCCGTACAATTGGAGGCAGTGAGTCAGACTCCCCGAAACGCACGCGAGAAGGCCGTCCAGGCGAGAGAGACGGCCAGGATCCGAGCGGCCGCGGCCCGCGACGGTGCCGTCGAACGAGCCGGCAACGCGCGCGACGCCGCCGTCGAGATGGCCGGCAACGCCCGCGACAGGGCGGTCGCGATCAAGGACTCGGCCACCGAGTCGATCAAGGCGGTCAAGCCCAAGTTCCGGGGGGTCTCGCACGAGTGGGCGTTCTTCCTCTCGCTCGGGCTCGGCATCTCGCTCCTGATGCTGGCCGACACCCCGAAGAAGTCCCTCGCCGTCGGGATCTACGTGGTCTCGCTCTGCGCCCTCTTCGGAACCTCCGCGCTCTACCACCGGGTGAACTGGCGGAGCGTCAGGGCGAGGATGCTGATGCGCCGCCTCGACCACTCGATGATCTTCCTGCTCATCGCCGGCACGGTCACCCCATTCGCCCTGCTCACCATGGACGGCACCTGGTCCACGGCGATCCTGATTTCGGTCTGGACGGCCGCGGCGCTCGGCATCGTGATCGAACTCCTCTGGATCCACTCGCCCAAGTGGGTGAGCGCGGCCATGTACGTGGGCGTCGGCTGGATCGCGGCCGTGGCGTTCCCGCAGATCGTCGGTACCGCCGGTGTCTGGGCCGGGCTCCTCATCGCCACCGGTGGCATCCTCTACACGGTCGGCGCCGTCGTCTACGCCACGGGCAAGCCCAACCCCAGCCCGACCTACTTCGGATACCACGAGGTCTTCCACCTCTTCGTGATCGGCGCGGCGGCGCTCCACTTCGCGGCGATCGCGATGTTCGCCGTCTGACCTGACGATGGGAACGAGCGCGAGTTGAACTACGACGGCGCGCCCGAGTGGTCGACGTTCGCCGTCGGCGACCACTGGATCAGGACCTTCCAGGCCGGACCTCACCAGGCATCCGAGGCCGTGGTGTTCATCCACGGAAACCCGGGATCCGCCGCCGACTTCGAGGGCCTGGTCGCGCAGGTGGCTCCGCTACGGCGGGCGGTCGCCTTCGACCTCCCCGATTTCGGGCAGTCGATCGCCGCGCCCGGCTTCGGCCACACCAAGGCCGAGTACGCGGAGTTCATCGACGAGGCGTTCAAGGCGCTGGGCATCCGGCGGGTCCACCTCGTCCTGCACGACCTCGGCGGGCCGAACGGGCTCGAGTGGGCGCAGGGCCACCTCGACCAGGTCGGCAGCGTCACGCTGATCAACACCGGGGTCCTGGCCGGCTATCGCTGGCACGCGGCGGCCCGGGGCTGGCAGACGCCCCTCGTCGGGGAGTTCCTCCAGGCGATCACCTTCCGGGCCCCGTTCCGGCGGGCGATCATTTCCCGGGAGCCGCGCGGCCTTCCGCGTGAGTTCGTCGACGGGATGTACGACAACTACGACCGTCGCACCCGCCGTGCCGTCCTCGACATCTACCGGGACCTGAGGAAGGTCGGCAAGAGCGCAAAGCAGATGATCCCGACCCTGGCCGCCGCCGACCTGCCCGGCCTCGTGATCTGGGGGGCGGGCGATCCCTACATCCCGTCCAGCTTCGCCGAGCGGCAGCGGGATGCGTTCCCCTCGGCCAGGATCGAGGTGCTGCCCGAGTCGGGGCACTGGCCGTTCATCGACGACCCGGTCACGGTCACGGCGCTCCTCACCGACTTCCTGGCGACCGTCGAGTAGCCCGGCCGCCGGCGCCCGTCAGGGTCAGCGCGCGGGAAGCTCGCCAGCCTCGATGGCGGCGTTCACCGCACAGTCGGGTTCCGTCTCGTGGGCGCAGTCGCGGAAGCGGCAGTAGGCCGCCAGACGCTCGATCTCGCGGGCCCGCTCGTCGGTCAGGTCCGACTCGGCCGACCCCGGGATCAGGTCGTCGGCCTCGATCGAACCGGGCGCGCGCAGGCCGGGAGTGTCGATCAGGAGCGCCCCGCCGGGGATCGGGAAAAGCTCGCGGCTGGTGGTCGCGTGGCGGCCCCGGTCGTCGCTCTCGCGGATCTCGGCGGTCTTCTGGCGCTCCCAGCCGAGCAGCGTGTTGGCCAGGGTCGACTTGCCGACCCCGGACCGGCCGAGCATGACCACCGTCTCGCCCGGCTCGAGGTAGGAGCGGATGTCGTCCACGCCCTCGCCGGTCCGCGAACTGAACACGAACACCCTGACGTCCGGGAAGGCCTGCTCGACGCGCCGCCTCAGCTCGGCCGACTCGTCGGTGAGGTCCGCCTTCGAGAGCCCGATCACGGGCTCGGCGCCAGAGGACCGCGCGAGCCGGACCATGCGGTCGAGGCGGACGGGGTCATGCTCTCTATTAAGAGAGCTGATCACGATCGCCTTGTCGATGTTCGTGGCGAGGATCTGGATGCGGTCGCGGTCGGCCGCGTTCCTCCGCGCGAGGACGGTGCGGCGGGGGAGGATCTCCTGGATCGTGCCGTCGGGAAGGGTCGCCACCCAGTCACCCACGGCGGGCATCGCGGTCGCGGTCGACCGGTCCCGGAGCATCCGGCCGGCCGGCCGGCCGAGCAGGTCGCCGTCCACGGTCAGCAGGTCGACGATGTGGTTCCGGTGGAGCCCGACGACCCGGGCCGGGATCTGCCCTTCCCGGGATTTCCCGCCCCAGGCAACCTGGTCATCCCTGTGCCAGCCGATCGCGGCGAGGCGGGGGTCGATCATGCAGCGGAACCCGTGGCCATGGATCGAAGGCTACGCGGCGAGCGCGGCCTCTGCCTCCTGTTTCCGCTTCTCGATCAGCTCGAACAGCTCCGCCTCGCGGTCCCCGCGGATGAGGTCGATGGGATCGGGAGTGCCGTTCACGATCCCCTCGAAGAACTCCTTGCGGTCCTGGTAGGTGGGGAGGGTCGACTTCGCCCAGCCGCGGGCCTCGTTCAGGATCACGGCGAGCCGCGCGTGGTTCTCGCCGTAGAGGCCGGCGATCTCCGACTTCATGCGCTTGGCGAGCGCCGGCGAGGCTCCCGCGGTCGAGATCGCGATCGCCAGCGGGCCGGTGCGCACGATGGCCGGGAGGATGAAGTTGCAGAGCGGGGGAACGTCGACCACGTTGACGAGCATCGCCCGTTCCTCCGCGTCGTCGAACACGCGGATGTTCACGTCGGTGTCGTCGGTCGCGGCGATGACCATGAAGACACCCTCGAGGTCGGCCTTGCCGGCGTACTCGCGGCGCTCCCAGGTGATCGAGCCCTCCTCGGCGAGGCGCCGGAGCGGCTCGACCGCGTCGGGTGCGATCAGGGTCACGTCACCCGAGCACGCGAGCAGCCCTTCCACCTTCTCGAGGCCGACGTCACCGCCGCCGACGACCAGGCACCGGCGGCCCGTCAGCTTGAGGCAGGCGATGTAGAACGGGGTCTCCAGCATGTCGCGCACGCAGGTCTGGTCGCAGACCGGCTTGCGGTACTGGCAGACACATTCCTTTCCGGCATAGGCCTGGGCGGGCATGCCTAAAGGTTAGAGCGGTCAGGTGCCGGCCTTGCCCTAGAGGGATTCGAGCGTGCGGCGGAGGCCCTCTTCGAGCGGCGTGGTGGGGTTCCACCCGAGCTCCCGGGCCGCGCGCCCGGGGTCGATCGCGATGCGCTTCACCTCGCCGTGCCTGGCCTTCTCGAAGACGGGCTCGAAACCGGAGCCCTCGGGAGGTCCGTCACCGTTCAGGGAGCGGCCGGCCTCGCGGAGGCCGTCCAGGAGCTCGAGCAGGCTCGTCTCGATCCCGGTTCCCAGGTTGATCGGCCCCTCGACGTCGGTGCGCGACGCGGTCAGGATCGCGTCGACCAGGTCGTCGATGTAGACGAAGTCCCTGGTCTGGGTGCCGTCACCGAAGACGATCGGGCTCCTCCCCTCGAGCAGGAGCTCGCCAAAGATCGCGACCGCACCCGCCTCGCCCTTCGGGTTCTGGCGCGGGCCGTACACGTTCCCGAACCGGAGGGCAACGGAGTTGAACATGTACATGCGGCGGTAGAGCTCGAGGTACTGCTCGGCGGCCAGCTTGCTCTGGCCGTACGGGCAGAGGGGCGCGAGCGGGGCGGACTCGACGGCCGGCAGGTCGATGCGGCTGCCCTCGCCGTAGATCGCGCCGCCGGTAGAGGCGAACACGAACCGGTCGAGGCCGATCTCCTTGCCCGCCTCGATCAGGTTGACCGTGCCGACCACGTTCACGGTGGCGTCGAAGGAGGGCTGCTGGATGGAGCGCCGGACCTCGCCCTGGGCCGCGAGGTGAAAGATCGTGTCGGGCCGGACGGTCTGCACGATCTGATCCACGAACTCGCGATCGACGATGTCACCCTCGATGAGATCGGCCCCGTGGGCGAGCGCGGATTCGAGGTTCTCGCGCTTCCCCGAGGAGAAGTTGTCGATCACGGTGACTTCGTCACCGCGGGCGAGCAGGGCGTCGGTCAGGTGCGATCCGATGAATCCGGCGCCGCCCGTAACTAGCGATCTCATGGCAGTCAATCTAGTGAAACAAACCCGTGATTTGTCGGGGGTTTTCGTGGGTATCCCGCCGTCCCCAAGCGGAACCCCTGCTACTCTCGCCACCCAATGCGCCTCATCATCACTGAGAAAAACAACTCGGCTCAGAAGATCGCCGAGATCCTCTCTGGCGGCACGGCCAAGGAGACGAAGTCCTTCACCGTGCCCGTCTTCCGCTGGGAGGATGACGAGGGTGAGACCGCCGTCATCGGCACCGGGGGACACTTCGTCGGGCGCGAGTTCCCGGACGAGAAGAAGTTCAAGCAGTGGAAGCTCGACCTGATCCCGGGACTGATCGACGCTCCCCTCGAGACCGGCCCGATCGACGGCAAGAAGAACGTCATCCGCGCCGTCCAGAAGGAAGCGAAGCGGGCCGACAGGCTCGTGATCGGCACCGACTTCGACCGTGAGGGGGAGCTGATCGGCCTGGAGGCGCTCGAGGTCTGCCTCGAGGTGAACCCGGACCTCGAACCGACCCTGAAGCGTGCGCGCTACTCGGCCCTCACCAAGGAGGAGATCGAGAACGCGTTCGCGAACCTCGACGAACTTTCCTACCCGCTGGCCCACGCCGCGGGGGCCCGCCAGGACATCGACCTGATCTGGGGCGCCGCGTTCACCCGTGCCGTGTCGCTGGTCGCGAAGGCCTACGGCTCCAACTTCCTCTCGGTCGGCCGCGTCCAGAGCCCGACCCTCGGCCTGATCGTCGAGCGCGAGCTCGAGCGCCGGGCCCATGTCCCGAAGCCGTACTGGGAGCTCTACGCCAAGTTCGAGCATCCTTCGGGCCAGAGCTTCGAGGCGCATCACGCCACCGACAAATTCTGGGACAAGGCAGAGGCGGACGCGGCCCTGGCGGGGACGGCCGGTCCCGGTGTCGTCAAGTCGGTCACCAAGCGCAAGTCCCAGAGCAAACCGCCGACGCCGTACAACACGAACTCCTTCCAGGTCGACGCGTCGAGCCGCCTCGGCATCACCCCGAAGCGGGCGATGGACCTGGCGCAGGACCTCTACGACGACGGGTTCATCTCCTACCCGCGCACGGACAACACCATCTACCCGGACTCGCTCCCGCTGGAGAAGACGATCCGGTCGCTGGTGAAGATCAAGGATTTCGCTGCGGCCGCGCCGCTGCTCGACAAGCCTCTCAAGCCCACCCGGGGCAAGAAGTTCGACGCGGCGCACCCGCCCATCTACCCGACCCACGCCCTGTACCCCAGCGCGCTCGAGGGTCCCAAGGCGCGGGTCTACGAGCTGATCGTGCGCCGCTTCCTCGCGACCTTCGGGGATCCGATGGTCACCGAGTCGACGCGGGCCGACATCGAGGCCGGTTCCGAGACGTTCTTCGTTCGCGGCAAGGTCGTGGTCGACCCGGGGTACGCCGGGATCTACACGTACGCCCGCTCCGCGGATGAGGAGATCCCGGCCCTCGAGGAGGGCCAGAAGCTCGAACTCGACGGCAAGCCCTGGCTCGTGGACAAGGAGACCCAGCCCCCGCCGCGTCTGTCCGAGGCGAAGCTGGTCCAGCTGATGGACGAGCAGGGGCTCGGGACCAAGGCGACCCGGCCGGACATCATCCAGAAGCTCTACAACCGGCGCTACGTGCGGAACCACCCGCCGGAGCCGACCGCCACCGGCATCGCGATGTACGAGGCGTTCAAGGAATACGTCCCGGACATGGCCACCGCGGAGATGACCGCCTCCCTCGAGGAGGAGATGGATCAGATCGCCGAGGAGAAGATGTCCAAGGAGGAAGTGGTCGAGGACAGTCGCCGGCTGGTCCACAAGACCTTCGAGGACCTCCTCAAGGGCGAGGAAGCGCTCTCGAAGATGATCTGGGACGGCATGGACCAGGACCGGATCCTCGGCCCCTGCATGGTCTGCAAGGAGAAGGGCCGCACCAAAGAGGACGGCTCGCCGAACATGCTGCGGATCATCCGGGCCAAGAAGTCGGGCAAGTCGTTCGTCGGCTGCACCGGCTGGAAGGCGGACGACCCCGACGCGTGCGACCAGACGTTCCCGATGCCGCAGCCGAACTTCTACGAGGTGACCCCCTTCGAGGAGAACTGCTCGGTGTGCCACCGCACGCCGCGGGTCTACGTCAAGACGAGGGGCCGCTCGGGCCGCCCGTGGAAGCTCTGCTTCAACGACGACTGCCCGACCATGGTCGAGATGCGCGAGAAGAAGGCGGAACGTCAGGCCGCGCAGGAAGCCAAGAAGAAGGCGGCCGCGGTGAAGGCCGAGGAGGCCGAAAAGTCGGGCGAGAAGAAGAAGCCCGCGAAGAAGTCCTCCGGCAAGAAACGCTCCAAGACCGTCGCCACCAGGGTCGCCAACCCGCCGGACCTCGGCACCCGCCGGGTGAAGAAGGCGGGGTCCCGCAAGCCGAAGCAGGGCTGAGGCGGGGCGTGTTCATCACGCTGGAAGGCGTCGACGGGTCGGGCAAGACGACCCAGGCGGCGATGCTCGCGCGGGCCCTCGGGGCGGGGGCGATGACCCTGCGGGAACCGGGCGGCACCGACGCGGCCGAACGGATCCGCCAGATCCTGGCCGATCCCGACACGCCGCTCGATCCGCTGGCCGAGCTGATGCTGTTCTGCGCCGCGCGGGCGGACCTGGTCAGCCGCGTGATCAGGCCCGCCCTCGAGCAGGGCCGCACGGTGATCTGCGACCGGTTCACCGACTCGACCATCGCCTACCAGGGGGTGGCCCGGGACCTCGGCATCGTCCGGGTCCGGGAACTCTCCGAGGTCGCGACGGACGGGCTTTCGCCCGACCTCACCCTCCTGCTCCGCATCGACCCGGCCCGCGGGCTCGACCGCGCCGAGTCGGATGACCGCTTCGAGGCGGAGGGCCTCCGCTTCCAGGAGCGGGTCGCCGAGGCGTACGAGGACATCGCCCGGCGGGAGCCTTCGCGCGTCGTGCCGATCGATGCGACCGGGACGCCCGAGGAAGTCCACCGGCTGGTCATGGCCGAGGTAGAGGCGAGGCTGCCCGCGTGAGTCCCCTCGCGGAAGCGGGGACCCATCAGCCCCGCGCCAGGGCGGAACTCGAGGCGGCGCTGAAGCAGGGGCCTTCGCACGCCTACCTATTTCGCGGACCATCCGGGTCCGGCAAGGCGGCCATGGCGCGGGCCTTCGCCGCCGAGATCCTGAGCGTGGGCAGCGCCGACCCCGACGAGACCCGCCGGCGCGCCCTGCTCGAACCCTCGCCGCATCCCGACCTGGTCTGGGTCACCCCGAAGGGCATGAGCCACGCGGTCCAGGAGATCCGCGACCGCGTGATCCACCAGGCTCCGCTCAGCCCGTTCGAGGGCCGCTCGCGCGTCTTCGTGATCGAGGCGGCGGAGGCCCTCAACGAGGAGAGCCAGAACGCGATGCTGAAGACCCTCGAGGAGCCGCCCCCGCACGCCCATCTGATCCTGCTCTCGGCCGAGAGCGAGGGGGTCCTCCCGACGATCGCCTCTCGCTGTCAGCTCATCGAGTTCGGCGCGCTCGGCACGGAGGCGATCGAGGCGGAGCTGAACGGCCTCGCCCCGCCGGCGGAGCTCCACGCCGCGGCGCGTCTTTCGTCGGGTGACCTCGGGCGGGCCAGGTTCCTGGCCGGCCGGCGCGGCGCCGAGCTCCGGGCCGCGGCGGAACGCCTGATGACGGCCGCGCTCGAAGACGACTTCGCGGCATCCCCCTGGCTCGAGTTGCTCGGACAGGCCAAGGCGGCCGGCGACCACGCGGGCGAGCGGGTGCAGGCCGAGTTCGACGCGGAGAAGGAAGAGGGCATCAAGCACACCAAGACCGAGATGGAGGAGGCGGTCCGTCGCGCGCAGCGAAAGACCCGGACCGGGGTGCTGGACCTCGGTCTCCACCTCGCCGCGGCCTGGGCCCGGGACTGGGCGGCGATCTGCGCCGGCGCGCCCGAACTCGCCTTCAACTCCGACCGGCTCCAGCTGCTCGAGGATCAGGCCGCGAGGCTCGAGCTCGGCCAGGCCCGCGAGGCGGTCGGCCTGATCCAGGAGACCAGGCGGAGCTTCCAGCTGAACGTCAGCGAGGAGCTCGCTCTCGAGGCCCTGGCGTTCCGGCTCGAGAAGACGCTTCGGGACTGAGTCCTTCCCCGCTGCGCTGCTCCTCGACCCCGTCGATGGCGCTCTGCTGGGCCAGCCGGGTGATCTGCTTCGACTGGCGGGAGGCGATCACGCTGAAGTTGAGGGAAAGGGCCAGCAGGATCAGCAGGGTGATCGAGAAGAGGGCGATCGTGACGTCGCGGACGCCGAGCGCCTTCGCCAGGAGCTCGAGGAGCCCCGGAAAGACCGCCCCGGCCAGCATCGCGAGACCGAGCAAGAACCACACGATCGAGTAGCGCTCGAGCAGCTTGTCCCGGCGGATCAGGTCGAGGATCAGCCCCATGAAGGCGAGCGCCAGGATCGCTCCGATGATGCGGGCCTGGGGGGTGAGCCGGACCACCGGCTCGGTCGCGGCGAGCAGGAGATTCACTCGCTCACCTGCCGCGGCCGGAGTTGTCCGATCAGGAGCACGATCAGCGTCTTGAAGATGTAGAAGGCCGAACCCAGCGGCGTGATGAACGACGTTCCGTGCTCGCGCGCCAGCATGTGGACCGGTATCTCCCGGACCACCAGACCGGACCGGACGGCCGCCTGCAGCGACTCGACCTCGGCGAACTCCGAGGAGTAGCGCTCGGCGAACATCTCCATCGCCCGCACGTTCAGCGCCCGCATGCCGCTGGTGGTGTCGGTGAAGGTCTGACGGGTCGAGGTCGAGACCAGGAGGCTGAACAGGCGCTGCCCGAGCCGGCGGGCGAACGTGGCCTTGTAGCCGGGCGCGTCCGGATCGGCATCCGGGTTGAAGCGGGAGCCCACCGCGAGGTCAGCGCCCTCCTCGACCGCCTCGATCAGGCGGGCGACCTCGGAGGCGGGGTGCTGCCCGTCACCGTCCAGCTGGCCGCAGATCTCGTACCCGTGGCGGAGGGCGTAGATGTACGCGGTCTGGTGGGCGGCCCCGACGCCCTGGTTGAACGGGAGCGAGGCTACCAGCGCCCCGGCGCGGCGGGCGAGCTCGGCGGTGCGGTCGGTCGAACCGTCGTCGACCACCATCACGTCCGCCCCGGGAACGTGTTCCCTGGCGTCGGCGATGACGGCCTCGATCGAGTTCTCCTCGTTCCAGGCCGGGATGAAGACGAGCTTCCTCACCCGAGCGATTCTGCCATGCCGGATGGGGGGCGATGCGGTTTCACCCTTACGGTGGGGGAAACCCGCCGCCGTGCTTTTCACGCCTCGGGCCATGAAATAGGGTCCGCGCTGATGACGAACGGCCCCGGGACCCCCACAACTCCCGCCGCTCGACGGCGCCGCGCCGCTCCGCCCCGGCGCAGGCACATCGGCATGCGCGTGTGGCTGGCCGCCGGCTTCACCCTGGTCTGTTTCCTCACCGCGGGGATCCTCTACTCGTTCATCACCGACAAGAGCGAGGACGTCCTGAACGAGCGGTCGACCGAGCTCGCCGTGGGCCGGACGGTGCGACTCGCGGAGCGGCTCAGCGAGGACGACGTGGACGCCCAGGCCGAACTGGAGGCGGCCAACGGCGAGGGCTACACGGCCTGGTACTTCGACTCGCACGGCGACCTGATCGCCCCCGAGGGCTCCGAGGCCCTCTTCGACAACAAGCCAAACCGGGAGATCCTCGAGCTCGCGCTGGAGGGTGAGCGGCCGTCGCGCGACCTGAAGGGGGGCGAGATCGCTCTGGTGGGCATCCCGGTCACCGACGTCGGCGTGATCGAGGGTGCCGTGGTCGGCCGGTACTCGCGGCCGATCGTGATCCGGTCCGCGATCGACACGCTGCGTTCGGAGAGCCTCCGGGCCGCCCTGATCGCGATCCTGATCGGGACCCTGGTCGGGGTCGGGATCGCCTCGGTGATCACCGGCCGCCTGAAGAGGATCGCGGCCAAGGCCGACGACCTCGCCTCGGGCAACTTCGACGTCCGCCTGCCCGTGACGGGCCGCGACGAGATCGGTGACCTGGCCCGTTCGCTCGACTCGATGCGGGTCGCCCTCAAGGAGAGCTTCGGCGTGCTGACCGCGGACCGTGACAAGCTCGCGGCGATCTTCGACGGCCTCGGTGATGCGGTCATGGTGATCGACGACAGCGGCGACGTCCGCTTCCACAACAGCGCGGCGAACGCGCTCCTCGAGCACGGCGGACGGGCCCCGGACCCGATGATGTCCTCGGTGAAGCGCGCGGCCGCGGAAGGGTTCGCCGCCCACCCGGCCCTGCGGATCGGGGATCGCGCCTACGCCCTCCAGGCGCGATCGCTGCCGGACGAGGGTGCCGTGCTGGTCGTCGTGCGGGACCGGACCGACGAGATGCGCAAGGAGTTCGCCGAGCGCGACTTCGTCAGCAACGCCGCCCACGAGCTCCGCAACCCGCTCGCCGGCATCTCGGGGGCGATCGAGGTGCTGCAGTCCGGGGCGAAGGACGATCCCCCGGCCCGGGACCACTTCCTGAACCGGCTCGCGGCGGACGCCGAGCGCATGTCACGGCTGACCCAGTCCCTGCTCACGCTGGCGCGGGTCGAGGCCCTGGGAGCCGGCGAGGTGGAGGTGGTCGACGTCGCCGCCGCGGTCAAGGACGTCGAGGCGGCCGTCGAGATCCCGGTCGGTCTCGAACTCCGCACCGACGTTGAGCCGGACCTCGCCGCGAAGGGCGATCCCACCCTGCTCAGGCAGGTACTCATCGGCCTCGTCACGAACGCATGCAAGAACACGCCGGCACCGGGCTCGGTCACGATCCGCGGCCGCAGGATCGGCGAGAAGGAGATGCTGCTCGAGGTGATCGACACCGGCACCGGGATCCCGCAGGCGGAGATCGAGAGGGTCTTCGAACGCTTCTATCGCCGTTCCGAAACACGCCGCCAGGAGGGCTTCGGACTGGGCCTCGCGATCGCCCGGCGCATGGCCGATGTGATGGGCGGGGAGATGGGAGCGCATTCCGTGGAGGGCGAGGGCAGTACCTTTTGGGTTCGGCTTCCTCTGATAGACCAGTCCGAGACACCGATCGCATGAACGAGATCCCCTCAATGAACGGCGCCAACGGGCGCATCCTGATCGCCGACGACGAACCCTCGGTCCGGGACTCCGTGGGCTACGCGCTGGCGCAGGAAGGGTTCGACGTCACGGCGGCGGAGGACGGCACCGATGCCGACGAGCGCCTCGCCGGCGACTTCGACTTCGACCTCCTCATCCTCGACATCATGATGCCGGGCAAGTCGGGCCTCGACATCTGCCGCGAGGTCCGTTCGCGTTCGGCGGTGCCGATCATCATCCTCACCGCCAAGGACGCGGAGGTCGACAAGGTGGTCGGCCTCGAGGTCGGCGCCGACGACTACGTGACCAAGCCGTTCTCGGTCCGCGAGCTGCTCGGGCGGGTGCGGGCGCAGCTCCGCCGCCGCGAACTGGACCGCGCCCCGACCAACGAACAGACCCGGATCACCGCCGGCCCGGTGACGATCGACCTGGCCCGGCACGTGGTCACGGTCCGCGGCAAGACCGTGAGCCTCACCCGGTCCGAGTTCCAGCTCCTCCGCCTGCTCGCGGCCCGGCCGGGCGAGGTGTTCAGCCGCTCCAAGATCATGGAGGAGCTCTGGCAGACCGAGTTCGACGGGGACGAGCGCGCCTGCGACGTCCACATCTCGAACCTCCGCCAGAAGGTCGAGACCGACCCCCAGCGCCCCGAACTGGTGTTGACGGTGCGGGGCATCGGCTACAAGTTCGCGGACTGACGCCCGGCCGGGCGGCCCCGGACAGGTGGGGTCACCGGCGGTAGGCTGCTGCCATGCCCGTCGTCACGGATCTGGATCTGCCGGAGCTGGATCCCGCCGATCCCTCGCTTTCCGGCTGGAAATGGCACGTCGAGGCGAACGCGCTCCTCGATGCCGGCAAGTGGCTGGCCAAGGGACCGCTCTCGCTGGTCGTGCTGGACCGGGAGGCGGGCGAGTTCTTCCTGCGCAACCGGGCGGCCGAGTTCCCCGGCAAGCTCCTCGGCCAGATGTTCGGGATCACCAGCGGTCCCCTCCACGAGGAGATCACCCGGAACATCATCAACCAGAACGGCGAGACCCACCGCCGGCTCAGGAGCCTCGTCAACCCGTCCCTGACGCCCCGGGCGGCGAACAAATGGCGGCCCGTGATGCGCGAGATCCTCGAGGACCTCCACTCGGAGCTCGAGTCCGACAGCTTCGACTTCGTCTCCCGGTTCAGCCGCCCCTACCCGTCGCAGACGATCGCCCGTGTGATGGGGGCGCCCCGGGTCGACGCCCAGCGCCTCCACGACTGGTCCGAATGGATCCAGCGTCAGTTCGATCCGGTGGCCCTGAGCGACCCCGAGACCCTCGCCGTGATCCAGCGCAAGGTCGGCGAGTTCTACGAGTGGGTCGACCCGCTGATCGAGGCGCGGCGGACCACCCCGGACGACGACCTGATCACCACCCTGATCCGGACCGAGGAGGAGGGGGAGAGGCTCTCCGACAGGGAGCTGCGGAACCTCGTGCTGAACATCCTGGTCGGCGGCGTCGACACGACCCAGAGCCAGCTGTCCCACGCGATGCGCCTGCTCGCCGGCAAGCCCGACCAGTGGGAGGCGCTCCGGGAGGATCCGGACGTGCTGGTGCCCCGGGCGGTGTCCGAGGTCCTGCGCTTCGAGCCGATCACGCCGTTCACGGCCCGGCAGCTGACGGAGGACGTCGAGTACCGCGACGTCCTGTTCCCGGCCGGCACGGTGCTCGTCATCTGCTCGTTCACGGGCAACCGCGATCCAGAGGTGTTCGAGAACCCGCGGGAGTTCGACATCCGGATCGACCGCGGGCGGACCAGGCCCCTCACCTTCGGCGCGGGCATCCACTACTGCGTGGGGGCGAACCTGGCCCGGGCAGAGCTCGAGGAGGGCCTGCGTTTCTTCGCCGAGAAGTTCGAGACGATCGAACTGAACGGCCTGACCGAGCTCCAGCCGGTCAGCGGCATCTACGGCATAGACCGCCTGGACGTGCGGGTCAAACCCGCTTCCTGACGGTTCCGGGACTCAGCCGACGAGCTCGATCGTGACCAGCGCCGCGCCGAGTGCGATGGCCAGGCTGGTCAGGGTGCCGATCAGGTAGTACTCGACGAAGCGGTCGTCGCGTTCGAAACGCGGGAACCGGGCGGCCGTCTTGACCGCGATCACGATCGCGGCCGCGCCGGGGAGACCGGTGACCACGCAGGTATAGATCAGACCTCGTTCGAGCCAGCCGATGTACCGGCCGGCACCGGGGATCCCCCGTCCCGCGGATGCTCGTCGGCCTCGTGGACCGGCGGGCTGACCCGCCCGAGGATCGCTCCTACGATCGCGCCGCCGAGGAACACGGCGACCAGGCCGACTCCCGTCGCGATGGCGAGGTCGGAGAGCTGGATGTCGGCGAGCGGGATCATCCGGTGGCGGCGGGAGTCGCGATCCAATCCAGCAGGGAGACCAGTTCCGCCTCCTCGTCGCAGCCCGCCGCCAGGACATTCTTCCGCGCGCCCTGGACGGACATTCCGAGTCGCGCGGCGGTCTCCGCCATGTCGCCCTCCGATTCGGCGTAGGCGCTCGCGGCGGCTCGCTGGGAGGGCGTGCGCCGGTTGATCACGAAGGCGAGCGCGGAGAGGCACTGTTCGATCCGGCCGTCCGGATCCCCGGGGTCGATGACGGCGAGCGGCCTCGCGCGGCGCCGGCCCTTGGCCCGTTCGATCGCCTTGCGGGCGTTCCAGAAGGCGGGTCCGCGGCCCTCGCGCGCGTCGTCCGGCAGGGGGCGCTCGATCTCGCCGGTCCCGATCCCGATCCACCAGCCCCGGTCCGTCAGTGCCTCCCGGGCGACCCCGCCGAGGGAGTCGGGTCCGAGCACCGCCTGCATCTCGTCCCCGGTCGTGCGGGTGAACGGGACCTCCAGGAGATCCCCGAACCGGCGGTTGAGCGCGCCGCGGAATTCGCCGACCCGGTCGCCGCGGGTCCGGCTTCCCATCTGGTCGAGCAACATCACTAGTGCCATGGGACAACCATAGTGGCTGCTATCAGGCTAAACAACTAATACGGTTGAAATGAATGGAAACAACCACATTGATTGCGATGGCGGGCCGGATCGCGAGGGTGGTTGACAACGCAACGATCTCGGGTACACTACCTTCAGGACTAACTACAGAAACTGGACTTACTAATGGATCTTCGGCTCGTACCGCTCGATGAAGCAATAGTTTTCCCCTCGGTCACGGCGACGCTATCGATCGACGTCGGTGACGACGAACAGGTCTTCCTGCTGCCCCGCCGCGACGGCGAATTCGCCCGCGTGGGCGTGATCGCCGACGTAGTGGAACGGGGCACCTCGCCGCGCGGTGACACCGTCGCGACGGTGGTCGGCCTCCGGCGGGGGCTCGCCGGTGTCGCGCACCCGGACGAGCGCGACCCGGACGTGCTCCGCATCGAGGTGCAGGAAATCCACGACGGACACCCGGACGACGAGCACACCAAGGACCTGATGCGCGAGTACCGCGCGATCGTCGAGGAGATCCTCGAGTTGCGGAACGCGGACGCGCGGATCGTCGCCTTCCTCCGGAACGTCACCGAACCGGGCGAGCTCGCCGACACGTCCGGTCTCAGCCCCGACCTCAGCTTCGACCAGAAGTTCGAGCTGCTCGACACGCTGAACGTGACGGCCCGGCTGGAGAAGGCGGTCGAGTTCCAGCGCGAACGGCTCACGGAACTCCAGGTCCGCAACAAGATCCGCGACGACGTCGAATCGGGCGCCCAGAAGCAGCAGCGCGAGTACTTCCTGCGCGAGCAGATGAAGTCGATCCGGAAGGAGCTCGGCGACGACGACGCGAGCCTGATCGAGGAGTACGAGCAGAAGATCGAAGAGGCGGGCATGCCGGAGGCGGTCAAGGAACAGGCGGAGAAGGAGCTCCGGCGTCTCGAGCGCCAGGGCGAGCAGTCCGGCGAGAGCTCGATGATCCGCAGCTACCTCGACTGGCTGATCGCCATCCCGTGGAGCAAGCGCTCCGAGGAGAAGCTGGATCCGGAACACACCCGCGAGGTGCTGGACGCCGACCACGCCGGACTGGATGACGTCAAGCGGCGGATCACCGAGTTCGTTGCGGTCCGCAAGCTCCGCAAGGAGCGCGAGTCCGAGGCCGACAGCCGCGCCGACGGCGCGATCCTGACGCTGGTCGGCCCGCCCGGCACCGGCAAGACCTCGATCGGCGAATCGGTCGCGAAGGCGCTCGGCCGCGAGTTCGTGCGCATCTCGCTGGGCGGCGTCCACGACGAAGCGGAGATCCGGGGCCATCGCCGGACCTACATCGGCTCGATGCCGGGACGGATCGTCCGGGCCCTCCGTGATGCGGGAACCATGAACCCGGTGATCCTCCTCGACGAGGTCGACAAGGTCGGTGCCGATTGGCGCGGCGATCCCTCGGCGGCCCTGCTCGAGGTGCTCGATCCGGCCCAGAACCACAACTTCCGGGATCACTACCTGGACGTGGAGATCGACCTTTCGCAGGTCGTCTTCCTGGCCACGGCGAACATGCTGGACACCATTCCCGCACCGTTGCTCGACCGGATGGAGGTCATCTCGTTCGACGGTTACACGGTCGAGGAGAAGCGGGCGATCGCCCGGGACTACCTCTTCCCGCGCCAGCGCAGCCGCAACGGGCTCGAAGAGGACGAGGTCGAGCTCTCCGACGAGGTGCTCGCCACCGTCATCGCCGAGTACACCCGCGAGGCGGGTGTGCGGCAGCTGGAACGCGAGATCGGCAAGCTGATGAGGCGCGCCGCGACGCAGATCGCGTCGAAGGAGGTCGAGCCGCCGGTCAAGTTGGACGAGGAGTTCCTCCGCGACGCGCTCGGCAAGCAGAAGTTCTGGCAGGAATCGGTCGAACGGACCGCCATCCCGGGCGTGTCGACCGGCCTGGCCGTGACCGGTACCGGTGGCGACGTCCTCTTCATCGAGGCGACCGCCATGGACGGTGACAAGGGCATGGTCCTGACCGGACAGCTCGGCGACGTGATGAAGGAATCGGCCCGCATCGCCCTCTCGTACGTGCGCTCGCACCGCGAGCAGCTGGGGATCGACGCCGAAGCGTTCGATCGCGAGTTCCACCTGCACGTCCCGGCGGGAGCGATCCCGAAGGACGGTCCGAGCGCCGGCACGGCGATGACGACCGCCCTGGTCTCGCTGCTCACCGGCCGGCCGGTCAAGCACACCGTCGGCATGACCGGCGAGGTCACGCTCCAGGGACGCGTCCTGCCGATCGGCGGCCTGAAGCAGAAGGTGCTGGCCGCGCACGCAGCCGGGCTCACCGAAGTGATTCTGCCCTTCCGGAACAAGGCCGACCTGGACGACGTCCCGGAGGAGGTGCGGAAGGAGATGACCTTCCACCCGGTCTCCAGCGTCGAGGAAGTGATCGACCTCGCCCTCGAACCGGCCGGGAGCACCGCGGATGTCGCACCGATGTAACGACTGCCAGCCGGTCCCCGTGGAGGTGCGGGAGACCGCGTTGGTCCTCGAGCGCCGCTGGACCATGGCGACCATCTACGCCTGTTCCAGCGGCGCCACCCGCTTCAACGAGTTCCGGCAGTCGCTGCCCGGGGTCTCGCCGACCACCCTGTCCGACCGTCTCGAACAGCTCGAGGAGGCGGGGATCGTGGAGCGCCGGACAGTTCCCGGCCGGCCGCCTCACACGGAGTACCGCCTGACCGAGCGGGGAACCGAGGTGGCGAGGATGGTCGCCCTGTTGCTCAGCCGCTGACCCGGCGGCGCGCCTCTTCGAGGTCCGACGCGCCGGAATCCAGCGCCCGCGCCGCCCGGGCGAGCCCGCGTCCCGGCGAGGATCCGTTCAGGTGGGCCTTCGGCACGGGGCGGGTTTCCCTTTCGGCCGGGAGGATCGCGATGTCCGCGTCCAGGGTGAGCAGCTTCCTGCCCAGCAGACGGGCCTCGATCGCGGCACGGACGATCATGCCGTTCGCAAGCCTCAGCCAGGACGGCGAGCGCACGACCGTGGTCCCGGCCGGTCGGGTTCCGGCCGGGTCCGGGTTCACGTGGCTCCTTCCCGGTGTCGCATCGCCGAGACGGACGCGCTGAGCGCGGTCACGGCGGCGAGACCCGCGGCAACCGCGGCGCCGGATTTCACCTTCCTGCGGAAGCCCCCGGCCTTGCGGGCGGGCCTGGCGAAGTCGAACGACTGGATCGCCTCGTCGACCTTGGCCGCCTGTCCCGGCGAGGTGGAATTCGCCACCGCGTTGCGGATGGCGTTGCGGGCGGCGCTCTTCAGCATCTCGTTCGATTCGAGGGTTTCCATCACCTTCTCGAACTTGCTCTTTCGGTGGAAAAGCTTCATCGGGGCTCCTTGCTCTTTCGCCTGATCGCGGTGATCAGCTCTGATTTGTTCATGCCGGAGCGACCCTGGATGTCGATCCCGGCGGCCAGCTCCATGAGTTCGCTCTTCGAGTGGGAAGCGAGGTCGCCGTTCCCGTTCCCGTTGTCCAGGGCCCGTGCCGCCTTCCCGGCGTCGGCCTTGGATCGCTCCTGGATCTCCCGGGCGGCCTCGATGCGTTCGTCGGCACCCTCGGCCTGGTCGCCCGCCTCGGCGGCCAGTTGATCGGCCTGCCGGTGGGCCTCCTCGGCCGCTTCGCGGGCGGCCCGCTCCGCGTCTTCGGCGATCGTCCGGGCCTCGGCGAGCTGCCGGCTCGCCGCTTCCATCGCCTCTTCCGCGGCGGAACGTTCCCGTTCGGCGTCGTCCTGGGCCGAGCGCGCCTGTGCTTCGGCCTCTTCCCGGACGTCCTCGACGCGTTCCCGGGCCTCCTGTTCGGCCTCGCTCCGGCGGTCGTCGACGAGCTGCTTCGCGTCCCGTTCGGCTTCCGCCACGGAGCGTTCGATCATCTCGTCCGCCTCCGAGCGGGCCTCCTCGACCCGGCGGTTGGCCTCCTCGCTCACCTGCCGGGCCCGGGCGGCGGTCTCCTCGGCCTGTTTCGCCATCTGCACCGCGCGGGCCTCCGCCTCTTCGGCCTGTTCGGCCGCGTGGCGCGCCCGCTCGAGCTTAGTCTCGACCGAGCTGCCGTTCCGGGCCCGCCGCATGCGGTGGGCGATGCTCTCGTCACCGCCGATCGGTGATGCCTCGACGATCGTTTCCTTGATGTCCTTCGCTTTTTCGCGTGCCTTGGTCCTGGTCTCGGCCGCGACCGAACCGGCCGACTCGGCCGGCTGCCTGAACTTCGAGACGACCCAGGCCAGGTTGGAAGGCAGTTCTTTCAGACCGGTCCTGGCCTGTTCCGAAATACGTGCCATGAGATCTCCTAATCCGGGGTTCTCGGGAACCCCTCTCCTCCCGGCCCTGCGCCGGGTGATACGAGAACGAAGTACCCGTCTCGCGCCCGGATAACCGCACAGCGGGCGGTTCGTCCGGACCGGTCATTTCCCGGCCGGGTAGTTCACGTCATGGTTCTCGCGGATCACGGCTCCCTCGGTGAGCCGGGCCACCTCGACTCGTCCCGGAGCCATGATGTGGATCACCTCGTCGCCGCCGGCGATCAGCCAGTCGGCGATGACCCGACGGTGGCACCGCCACCAGACTGCCTCGGCGCACATCACCGCGGTCGGGTGCTCACGACCGGTCCGGCGCAGGTCCGCGAAGGCCGACCGGAATTCATCGCTAAGGGCGTGGTCTGCGTAGTTGTGGAAGCTCCGGTTCTGCCACCAGCCGTTCACATCCCGCGGCACGACCTCACTGGCCCGCCGGCGTCCGGCCAACCCCTCGGCCCATCGGTACCCGATGCCGGCCTCCGCGAGTGTCGAAGCCAGCGGGTCCCGGTCGAACTGGGGGAACCGCTCCGACCCGGGCAGCCGCCGCACGTCCACCAGCACCTCGATCCGGTGCTCGCCGAGCAGGCCGACGAACTCGTCGATGGACCGATTCGAGTGCCCGATGGTGAAGAAGGGGGTTCCCACGATCCCCGGGTACCCACCTGAAACCGGATCTCCCGGGCCAGGCCGGAATCAGAACCCCGAACCGAACGGAACCCGATCCGAACTCAAACCGGTCCGAACTGAAACTCGCGAACCAGAAGGCACCGAACTGAAACTCAAGCGCCCGAGATTGCCCGGCTTCGGAGTTTCAGTTTCTACGCGAGGGTGGTTTTCGAGTTTCAGGTCTCAGGTCACGATGCCGTCGCGCGCGGGCGCCCGGCGGGCAGCCTGGCCCCGGCAGCGGGTTCGTCAGGGCGAGGGTGGAGCTCAGTCCTCGCCGGTCCTCACCGGGGCCGTTTCCGGCGAGTAGTGGATCACGATCAGGATGAGCAGCGAGGCGATCGTGAGGAGCAGCCCGGGCGCCAGGTCCCAGCCGGTGATCGAGATGAGGGCGGTGCAGAGGAGCGGGGCGGTGCCGCCGAAGATGGTGGCGCCGAGGTTGTAGCCCACCGCGACGCCGCTGTAGCGGGTCGGCTTCGAGAAGAGCTCGGTGGCGATCACCAGGGCGGGCGAGGTGAAGAGGACGACCAGGATCATCAGGCCGAGCTGGCCTCCGATGACCGCCGGCAGCGAGATCTCCGCGATCAGGGCGAACAACGGGATGGCTGCGATCGCCATCAGGACCGCGGCCAGGGCGAGCACCGGTCGCCGCCCCCAGCGGTCGCTCAGCGTGCCGGCCGGCGGGCACAGGACCATGAACACGACTGCGGCCAGCGCCGAGGCGAACAGCCCGTCCTGCGGCGGACCGCCGAGGATGGTGGTCACGAAGGTCGGGATGAAGGTCGCGACGACGTAGTAGATCAGGGCCTGGTGGCCGTTCAGGAGGAAGTTGAGCACGAGCGGCTTCCGCTCCCGCTCGAACAGCGCCTTGAGGGGAACCTCCTCGGGCTTCTCCTCGTCCTCCTCGATCGGAACCCTGGTGACCAGCAGGAACAGGGCGACGGCCCCGATCGCCGCCCCGATGAAGAACGGCAGTCGCCAGCCCCAGCTGTCCATCTGCCCGTTGTCGAGCAGGGCGTGGAGAACGGCGACGGTGGCCGAGCTGAGCAGGAAGCCGATCCCGGTCGAGACCTGCACGAGGTTGGTGGTGAAGCCCCGCCGGCGGGGCTCGGCGCTCTCGGCGAGGAGCACGATCGAACCGCTGAACTCGCCGCCGAGCGAGAAGCCCTGCGCGAGCCTGATCAGGACGAGCAGGATCGGGGCGAGGATCCCGATCGACGACTCGGTCGGCAGCAACCCGATCAGCAACATCCCCACGGCCATCAGCGTGATCGAGAGCCCGAGCGCGAACTTGCGTCCGCGGGTGTCGCCGACGTTACCGAGGATCGCCGCCCCGAGCGGGCGCATCAGGTAGCCGGCGGCGAACACGCCGAACGTCGCGAGCAGCGAGTCCAGGCTGTTGTCCGAGGGGAAGAACAGCTGGGAGATGACCGGCGCCAGGTAGACGTAGAGTGTGAAGTCGTACCACTCCATCGCCGCCCCGAGCGTCCCGAACCAGGCCGACTTCTTCTGCTCCGCTCCCTTGCTCATCCGCGGCACGTTAGGGACCGCATCGGCGGTCGCTGCCACGCGGCGGTGGTCTCCCGTCCGAGTGGACCCTCGGACACCACTCGGGTAGGTTGAGGCTGCCATCAACCAGGCGGACACGGTCGGGGTCGCGGCTGCGACTCGCGCGACCCTCTCAACCATCACGGAGGACCACATGCGGCGGTACGGGCGGACACGAATGTCACTGGCGGTCGCCGCCTTCATCGGAGCGGCCGTCGTCGCCCTCGCCGGACCCGGCGTCGCATCGGCGAGTTTCTCCGCGCCCACCTCGTTTCCGGTCAACCTGTTCCCCCGGGCGGTCGCGTCGGGGGACCTCAACAAGGACGGCATTGACGACCTTGTGTCCGCGAACAACGGTTCCAGTGACGTCTCGGTCCTGATCGGCCAGGGCGACGGCAGCTTCGCTCCGGCGGTCCATTACACGACGGGTCTCGGTCCCCAGGCGGTCACGGTCGCAGACATCGACGAGGATTCGAACCTCGACATCGTGGTGGCCAACGCTTACCAGTCCACCGTCACTATCCTCACCGGCCTCGGTGATGGCACATTCGAGTTCTTCACCGAACTGGTCCTCTGGGCCGGGGTGATGCCCTATTCGGTCGCGGTCGGAGATCTCGACGGAGTGAACGGTCCCGACCTGGCGGTGTCTCTGAACAACAACGACGCGATTCGGGTCTTCCTCAACGACGGAAACGACTCGTTCCCCGGCGTCGGGATCCCCGTACCGTCTGCCGCCCCCGTCGAGGTCAGGATCGCCAGGATCGACAGCGACGACCGGCCGGACCTCGTGTTCACGAGCTACTCGGACATCGACGTGGCCCTCTGCAACGGCGATGGCAGCTTCCAGACCCCGGTTTCGTCGACGGCGGCGGACCACCTGACGGGCTTCGAGGTCGCGGATTTCAACGGTGACGAGATACTCGACGTCGCCGCGAGCTCATTCGACGAGCTGGTGATCCTGATGGGGACGGGCAGCGGAACCTTTACCCCGCTCACTTCCCGCCCGGCCCCGGACGCCTACGATGTGGTCGCCAAAGACTTCGACGGCGACGGCCTGGTCGATCTTGCCGTGCCGCTGAGGACGGAGGGCAGCGTCGCGTTCCTCCGGGGTCTCGGTACCGGCTTCTTCTCGAAGGCCGTCTTCTATCCCGCCGGGAGTTCAGCCGTCGCCATCACGACGGGAGAGTTCGACTCCGCCAAGAGCCCCGACCTGGCGGTGGTGAACCAGGTGGGGCTGGGGCAGGTGTCGGTGCTGCTGAACCGCGCCCCGAAGGGCGAAGCGTCGACGTCGTCGCTGGAATTCCCGGCCCAGGAGATCGGGTCGATCAGCACGCCGAGGGAGTTCACGGTCACCGACGCTCCGGGACTGGACCCGCTCGCGGTCGACCGTGTCCTGGTTCTCGGCCCGGACCGTTCGGACTTCCTGACCTCCGAGGACTGCACGACTTCGGCGACGGTGCCCGTCGACGGATGCGACGTCTCGGTCCGGTTTGCCCCGTCGGCCGTCGGCACGCGGGACGCCGCCGTCCACGTGCTGCCCGCCCTGGGCTTCCAAGAGATCCCGGCGGTGACCCTCACCGGAGAAGGGAT